>Ga0209156_10004544_pt1 | contig 10088 bp, 5 predicted proteins | sample GraSoiAngelo_124_FD_185881 | JGI IMG/M metagenome (GOLD analysis project Ga0209156, IMG submission 185881) | Grasslands soil microbial communities from the Angelo Coastal Reserve, California, USA - 14_0927_05_20cm (SPAdes) (version 2) | ecosystem: Environmental > Terrestrial > Soil > Grasslands ...
GAAATCGCCGCCGCGCATTTTTTCGTGGCTGTAATTGTCGGGCGGATTACGCGGATCGATCACCACATGCCGGTTATAATTGGGCGAACGCGGATCATCGCTCCAGACATCGGCTTCGGTCACCTGGCGAAATGGATAATTCGCTCCCGGCGGTAACGCTGCATCGTAGGTAAATACCTCACCGATGCGAAAAATGCCGGCCGGCGCGCGACCATCGCGCTCGTGTTTTCGCAAGCCCGGCTCGCCCTGACCGGCGATCCCACTTCCCCAGGCCAAACCGTTTTTTCCAAACAACACCGGCACCGGCCCTGCCTGCGCTCGCCACTTGCCTCCCGCCTTTTCCAGCAGATACAAACGGCCATGCACGGAATTCCAGTCCGGCGCGAGAGCAACGATGAGTTGTGCGCAATCGTCCGAGAGCGCGGCGGCATGGGCGTTGCTCGCAACAAACGATGCCATCAGCGAGATGAGGAATCCTCCGTAATTCACGCTTAACCTAGACGCTGATCAGGCCAAAACTGCAACGCGTTTCCTCAATGAAACAACGAATGATCATCTACGGCGCGCTCGTAGTCCTGATTTTCGCCGCGCACGCTCCAGCGTTACGAGCGACCTTTGTTTGGGACGACACCGCGCTCGTTCTGCGCGATCCACTCATTCGCAGTTGGCGACTGATTCCAGAAGGCTTTCAACATTTTCTGTTTGTTGACGCGACTCCTTCGAATTTTTATCGGCCGGTTCAGCGCCTGACCTACACGCTGGAGTATTGGGCGTTCGGCTTTCATCCCGCGCCTTATCACTTGACCAATATTTTGCTCCATGCTGCCACCGCCATCGCGTTGTTTATTTTCGCCCTCGGATTCTTTAAGCTCTATCACGTTGATGAACGAAAAAGCCTGGGGACTGCGGCCATTGCCTCGCTGGCGTGGGCGCTGCATCCGCTCCATTCCGGAGTCGTCGATTATGTATCCGGACGCGCGGATTCGCTCGCGGCACTTTTTGGTTTCGCCGCACTATATTTTACGGTTCGGGCGCTTAGCCAGGAATCGGCTTGGAAATTCTACGCTGTAGCCGGATTTGCGCTTCTGGCCAGCGCGCTAAGCAAAGAGAGCGGGCTCATTTTTTCCGCGTTGGCGATCACTTTGATTCTTCTGAGGAAAAACTGGAAAGGAATGGTGGCGATTGGAGTGGCGATCGCCTTTGTTCTCACCATCTACGCGACCCTGCGCAATCAGGTGCTGCCAGTGGATGTGCCCCGGCTTTCGCCGCCGGCGCCGGCGTTGGTCCGTCCAATTATCGCGGCCCGTGCGCTGGCTGAGTACACCGGTCTTTTGGTGGCGCCGGCGAATTTGCACATGGATCGTGATGTGGAGAATCATCCCTGGGGATTTAATCCTGTTAGTCTCACAGCCGGCGCCTGGCGTGAGTTACAAACGCTGGCAGGGCTTATAGTCTTCGGCGTACTGCTGTGGTGGGCGCGCCGCGCACACAAACGTGAATCGGGAATCTTCGCGCTTCTTCTCTGCGCCGGGATTTCGTATTTGCCGGTATGCGGTCTTTTTTCCTTGAACGCAAACATTGCGGAACACTGGGTCTACGTCGCGTTAGCCTTTGTTCTTCTCGCCGTTGCGCTGCAGGTCGCGCTAATCGTCTGGTCTCGGATCACTTTTTTCTCGGTCCTGATGCTCGCGGCGCTCTGGATCGCTTTTCTTGGGGTGCGAACATTTTACCGCGCGCAAGATTGGGAGGACCCGCGAACATTCTTCGGGCACACCGTCGCCGCCGGGGGCGATTCCACTCGAATGTTGATTAACCTCGGCGGACTCGAGTTATCCGAAGGCCACCTCGAACAGGCCAACATACTCTTGCAGCGGGCACTCGCAAAAAATCCTGAGCAACCGTTCGCTTTGCTCAATCTTGCCGCCGTCGCCTTGAAACGAAATGATCTGTCTACCGCGCGAGGTTTTCTCGAACGCGCCCAGAAGAATCCGGTAAGTCTGGCGCAAGCGGAAGAGATGCTGGCGTTGGTGGAACAAAAAGAAAAGGGCGAGATCAATCTGTTGCGCTTGCGCACGGCATCGCGAACGAATCCGCCATCGTGGTCGATCATGCGACGTTACCTCGCTGCCCTGGCCGTGAGCGGGCAGACGGAAGAAGCGGTAGCAAAATTGCGGGCCGTGCTCGCAACGGAATGGTATCGCGCGGAAAGCTGGCAATTGCTCAGCGAATATCTAACGCGTCTTGGGCAAGCCGACGAAGCCGCTGAAGCGTTGGCCCAGGCACATGCCTTTGACGTCCATTTAAACAATCGCTGATCACATCAGCCTTCAACCTTCGATGTTGCGTGTTCGACGTTCAGCGTTCGATGTTTTCTCTTATCGTATTCTCAATCCATCGGCGCAACCCGGAAAGAATAGGAATAGGATGACGAATACGATTAGGAATAAGAGGGATTCGTAGCCGGCCCGCCAGCATCAGCCATCTCAACCGCATTCGTATCTACCGGAAGATATTTCATCCCAGCGAGCCAAAATACACCTGCTATCAACATCGTTGCCGAAACGACAAGAAAAGCCACGGTCATGTTTGTGTGATCCGCGACTGCACCAATCAGCGGCGGCGCGGCGGCGTCACCGAGCGCATGAATGATCAAGATGTTGAGAGCAAATGCGGTCGCCCTCACCGATGGGTGGGTAACATTGGCGAGGGCCGTGTTAGAGGGCCCGGTGTTAAAGAAAAGGAAAAAGATGGCAATAAACATCATCACCCATGCTGCCGGAAATGGCGTGAAAAGCATCGCAGCTGAAAATGGGAACGCGATCAACACTCCGATGCCCGAGACAAGAAAGTAGGAACCAGCAAAACGTTTGCGCAAGCGATCGCCCGCAACTCCTCCGATCAGCGTCGCGGTCAATCCAGCAAACACAAGGATTCCGCCAAAAATGATTCGGCTGCTTGGCGGTAACCCCCGATATTCCAAATAGCCGGGAACCCAAAACGATAATCCGCCGATGGCAAAGGTGAGCGCAGTCATGGCGGATGTGTTCAAGATGTAGGATCGAATTCGCGCCAATTTCAGATAATCTTGCAAACTGGGGCGCTTCTTTTGCTTCATGATTTGCGCGCGCGGATCGCGCCTCCAGAAACACGCTAACCCGAGCAGTAACCCTGGTGGGCCAACCGCATAAAATGCCGTCTGCCAACTCCAATGCCCTACTACAAACCCACCGATCGCGTAGCCGAGCGCACTTCCGACGGGGAGCGCAACGTAAAAATACGAAAGCACACGGCCGCGACGTTCCAGCGGAAATAAGTCAGAAATGATAGTGGGCGCTGCAGGCCCATATCCCCCTTCGCCAACGCCGACAAAGAGCCGCGTGATGAACAGCAATGCAAAAGTACCGGCGAGTCCAGAGGCGGCGGTCGCCGCGCTCCAAAGGACCACGCTGGCGCCGATGATAATCCAGCGCGACATCCGATCAGCCAACCAACCAAAGATTGGTGCGGAAATCATGTAACTAACCAGAAAAGCTGGAGCCAGCCAGCCCGTTTTCTCCATAGCGTTCGGATCGCCAGCGGCGAAAAACGTGTGACGAATTTCCGGCTCAACCGAAGCCAGCACCTGTCTGTCGATATAATTAAAAAGATTAATCGCCAGCAGGAGCCACAATGCAGTGCGAGCGCCTGATTTTCCCTCGTTCGTCATCAAAGCCGATTGCAGAATGAGATAGAACGATTGTAAACGTAAAACAAATGCTGGGAGATTCTGCCACCGAGCGCGCTTTTTATCTTTTGGCCTGCGGCGTCGCCCGCCTAGTTTACCGGGTAAAAGCGATCGGCATTGAAAATCTTCCGAGCGGCGGTTGCCTGCTCGTGCCTAATCACATCACCTGGGTTGACGCGATTATCCTCCAGCTAGCGTCTCCACGCGCGGTTCGCTTTATCATCGATGAGGAATTTTATCGCAACGCAATGTTGCAGCCGGTGCTGCGAATGGCGCGCGCCATCCCGATCGACCGGCGTAAGCCGCGCGAAGCAATTCGCCGAGCGACCGACCGAATTGAAGCTGGCCAAATCGTTTGCATTTTCCCGGAAGGCCAACTCTCGCGCACCGGCACGCTGGCGCGTCTACAGCGCGGGTTCGAAATGATCGCGCGTCACGCCCAAGCGCCGGTGGTACCAGTTTTTCTCGATCAACTCTGGGGTTCAATCTTTTCATTTCGAGGCGGAAAATTTTTCCGGAAATGGCCAAAACATTTCCCGTATCGCGCCACGGTTGGCTTCGGCACCCCTCTTTCGGCGGAGGAAGCGACAATCCCACGCGTCCACGAAGATTTGCTGAAGCTTGGAACCGATTGCTTCGAGCAACGGCCCGAGTTGCATCAGCACATTGCGCGTCGTGCTCTTCGCGGACTCAAGCGCTCGCCTTTTGCCACCCTGGTGACCGACGGAATGGATGGCAGCAAGTTGAGCCGCGGAAAACTCCTCGGAGTTTCGATCGCGCTCAGTCGTTACCTTCGGCAAACATTTCCAGAAAAACGAATCGCGATTGTGCTGCCGGCCAGCAAAGGCGCGGTCGTTGCCAATCTCGCGGTGGCACTGGCCGACAAAGTGCCAGTCGGATTAAATTTCACCGCTTCGGTCGAGGCGATCGCAAGCGCGATCGGCCGCGCGGACATCGAAACTGCGATTAGCGCCAAACAGTTCCATGGCCGATTTCCCGATCTTCCCTGGCCGCGCCACATCGCGTTGCTCGACGAGCTGCTGCCGAAATTGAGGCGACAGATTCTGTTTTGGTGGATCGCGGGAATCATTACACCCAACTTCTTGTTAGCTCGCTGGCTCGGTCTTCCGCGCCACGGCGGACACAAAGAAGCAGTCTTGCTTTTTACCAGCGGCAGTTCCGGCGAACCCAAGGGCGTTGTTCTTTCCCATCACAATATCGTCGGCAACGTCGCCCAGTTTACCGTCATGCTCGATGCCGGACCGGACGACAGTCTTCTTGCCTCGCTCCCCTTTTTCCACAGTTTCGGCTGCACCGTCACCCTCTGGTATCCGCTCATCGAAGGCACCCCGATAATTACTTATCTCAGTCCGCTTGAAGCGGCGAAGAATGCTGCCCTGGTCGAGAAGTACAAAATCACAGTATTACTGGCGACACCTACTTTCTTGCGTGCGTATCTGCGCAAGGGCGAGCCGGAGCAGCTACGTTCCGCACGCCTGGTCATCGTCGGCGCGGAAAAGATGCCGCTCGATCTATCCGAGAAATTTTTCGAACGCTTCGGCAAACGCGTGATGGAGGGCTATGGCTTGACCGAAACAGCACCGGTCGTTTCCGTGAACCTGCCTGATCCAATTCCGGAGCGGCCCGATGTTACGGTGCAGCTGCTTTATCGCCTCGGCTCCGTCGGAAAAATGGCTTCAGGTATTGCCGCGGAGATCCGCCATCCCGAAACTAACGAGAAATTATCTATTTACGACAGCGGGATGCTCTGGCTGCGTGGTCCAAATATTTTTGAAGGCTATCTGAAGGATCCAAAACGAACGGCAGAGGTTTTGCACAATGGCTGGTTAAAGACCGGTGATATTGGCCGACTGGACGAGGACGGATTTCTCTACATCGAAGGCCGGCTTTCGCGTTTCTCGAAGATCGGCGGCGAAATGGTGCCGCACGAGGTTGTCGAGCAGAAGATTATTGGTGCGCTCGGTTTGGAAGGAAGCGAACGCCGTATCGCCATTTGTGGAGTGCCGGATGAAGCGAAAGGCGAAGCGTTGCTCCTATTAACGGCTGATCCAGTTGAGATGGATAAACTGCGCGCCGCCCTCAATGAAGCCGGCGTCCCAAACCTGTGGATCCCGAAGCGTTCCGTCGTGGTAGAAAACATTCCCGTTCTGGCTTCCGGCAAACTCGACATCAGGCGATGCCAGGAACTGGCTCATAATTTGTAGGGCAGGCATTCCTGCCTGCCAAAAATCTTCCGATGCGGCAGGCGGGAACGCCTGCCCGACAATTTCAGAACGCGTTCAATCCAGCCAATCCATCGCGGCCAGAAGACGGCGGAATTGGACGTCATCAACAGAAAGAGCGGGAAGCCATTCACCAATTGGTTCGCGTTTCCACCAGGCTGGGTCACCCGGCGGCGCGAAATGATAGCGATAGAGTTGCGCGCGAATGTAGTGCGGCGGTCTAACGGAAAATGGATTGTTCGCCAGCAATGAAAGTGTCCCCGGATCGTTGTGCAGAAGTCTCCAGACAAAATGGAGCGTCCATGGATACTCCGCCGGTGATGCCATGGCGGCGAACCAAATTTGCCAATCAATGCGCGGTTGATACGGCGCAACGAAAGGCGGACATCGATTCGGGTCGCCCGGTTTCGCTTTAAATTCGTATTCCTTCCACCTGGTATCGCCGGTAATAATCGCGTCGTTGGTACCTTCGAAAATGATCTCGTCGCGTTCTTTGCCGACCGCACCGAACGCGCCGTAGGTGTTGACCAGGCTAAGCCGATCGAATGACGTGTTCATCATTTGCCGCTCGGAAATGAGATTGGCGACTGGCGCGATGCTCAAATAGGCGACCAGGAGCGACAATCCGATGGCGATGGAGTTGTTGATGCGCGACGGCTCAGATTCATGCGCGGCACGTTCGGCGCGCTTAACGATCAGGCGTGGAAGAACTCGCCGAAGGAAGGTGTCATCGAAACAAGCGAGAAATGGAATGATGGTCACGTAATTCAAGAACGAGAGGTTGCCGCTGATGATGAGAATGATTTGAAAACTCACCAGCAAGATGCCGGCGACATGGCGTGCGTGCTTCGGCCCGAAAGAAAACCAGGGGACGACTAGTTCGATGAAATGGTTCCAGGCCGTGCCGAATTTGTGGAACCAATGTGGTGCGAAATGCAGATACCGGCTAAAGGGACTTGGGATCGGCTGTGTTTCATAATGATAATAAAGGCAGGTCAAATCGCCCCAGCATGGATCGCCGCGTAGTTTGATCAGGCCGGCACCAATCATGATGCGAAAACCGAGCCAGCGAAAAAGCCAGATCACGAGGAGGGGCGGCCGGCATTTCGGAAACGGACGACCATCGAGCAACGGGCAAAGAAAGATCGACAGGAATCCGGTCTCGAGCAGTTGTGTCTCCCAGCCGTAGCCGTACCAAATTTGCCCGACGTGAATGATGGACATGTACATCGCCCAGAGAATGGCGAGCAGAATGGCATTGGCGTAGCCGCACAGAACTACAAGCGAGAGACCAAAACCAACCCAGGCAAAAATTGACAGACCTTGATCGGAAATACCGAACCAAAAGAGCGATGGTAGTTGCAAGGCTGCGGCAGGACGCGAGCCAAAATGTGCCTGAACTCTTTCAAAAAAATGATTGGCCGGGGTTAAGCCATGTTCGCCGACGAGGGGAACGAGTTGTTGCGCTGCGATCAAAAAGGCAACTGCATAAACAAAACCAAGCAGGCGCAAAATAGCGAACCGGGTGAGCCAATAAGAATTGCCGCCATGGAAAAGCTTTCCGAGGATATTTTGAGGCGTCATAACATCATGGGCGCTGGCCCAATTGGTTAACGTCGAACATCGAATGCAGGAGAATGTGAATCGTAAGCCGCTTACGATGCCTGTCGCTACTGGAGGCCAATGCGCTTGAGGATTTCGACGAAACGGGGTTCCGAACGCATCGAATCCCATTTTGCGTCGACTTTCAGGCGACAAAGTCGAATATCGCGGTCTTGATACGCCTTTTCTAACCAGCTGAAAGCCTCATCCTTCTCGCCCAGGACATAAGAGAGGAGCGCGAGATTGGAAGGCGGAACGTAGCGTTGGCTTTCGAGAGATTTTAATTCCTGTAGTACGGTCCGTCCTTTCGCCGTGTCGCCGGACAATACCGAGGCATAACCATTCAGTGCTAGCGGTTCTGAATTTCCGCCGGACAATTTTACGGCCTGATTGAATTCGGCAATGGCTTCGGGGTACATTTTCTTCTCGATATAAGCCATTCCTAAAAATTGATGCGCAATCCAGAAACCCGAATCCAGTTCGAGCGTCTTTTTTAACCTGGCGATCGCCTCGTCGTCTCGTCTTGCAAGGTGAAGATGGTAACCATTGAGTGCGTTGATGATCAGGGAAAGCGGATCGAGTTCGACGGCCCGGGCACCTTCTGCGATTGCTTCCTGGGAACGCCCGGTTACGCTGAGCATTTGCGCGTAAGCGATGTGGCCAAAACTCCAATTCGGATTGAGTTCGATGGCACGTTTTGCTTCCCTTTCCGCGGCGGACCAGTCCCAGTCATACCAAGTGTGAATGAAGGCCAGAGTAGCGTGAGGTTCCGCCAGCGTCTCATCGAGCTCCAATGCTTTGGTTGCAGCAGCCTGAGCCTGCGGGAGAGTATCCTTCGACGGTACTTCACTGGTTGGCGCAAGGCTTCGATAAGCATCGGCTAATCCGAAGTAGGCCAGGGCGTAAGTCGGATCGAGATCAATCGCCTTTTTAAAAAATCCAATGCTCTTCGTAATCTCCGGCGGAGTGAGCTTGTTCCAGTGATAGCGGCCGGTAAGGTAAAGTTGATACGCTTCGACATTCTCGGTGTAACGTCGGGTCAGACGCTTGTTCTCTTCGCCGCTCAAGCGCAACGCGAGTGCGTTTGCTACCTTTTGAGAAATCGCATCCTGAACAGCAAAAACATCCGTGAATTTTTCGTCGAACGTGTTCGCCCACAGCGAAGATCCATCTGCTACGTTGATCAGACGAGCACTCACTCTGATGCGATCGCTCGATTTCTGGACGTTACCTTCCAGGACCGAACTTACTTCCAATTCGCGTCCAGCGGCCAAAGGATCCTGGTCGAGACCACTATATTTACGGACCGAGTTGAGCGAGCGAACGACGATTTCCCGGATGTTGCTCAGCTTGGCAATAAGACTGTCAGCCATGCCCATTTCGAGCACCTGATCTCGGTTCTCGGGCACCAAGGGTTTGAAAGGAAGCACAGCGATTCGCCTCTCAGGAGACGTCAAAGCATTTGCCATTTTTTGCGACTGGCGGTGAGAGAATGCCCAAAATCCGATCACCAAGGCAATTGTCACAAGGATCGCGCCGGTTAAGAAGACCAGTTTTCGCCTATTTGTTGGTACGTAAGGCGCCGTTGCGGCTGTCTCTCTCTCCTTTTTGAGCTTCTCGGGAATCGCGGAGTTACCCACCTCGTCACTGTAAAGATTAACTAAGCTGACCCTTGCACCATGCTTCACTTCGCATTCGCCAAGTTCGTACAGGTAAGGGCGCCATTGCCGGTATTGCTCCAGATCTTCGGCGACACGCTTGGAGAGAAGGATGTGGCCGGCATCGCCGCAATCCATCACACGCTGTGCGACGTTGATGCCCGCGCCGGCGATGTTCGAGCGATCATTTACATCCATGACCCCGCTCACCGGTCCGCTATGAATGCCCATGCGCACGTGCAGTTCCGAATGGCTCCGCAATGCCTTGCTGATTTCCAACGCGCAATGTACCGGTGCTTCCGGCGTCGTCGAAAAAACGAGGGCCATGCCGTCTCCAGTCGGAACTCGAATCAATTTACCGGAGGTTTCCGCACTCCGAAACGCCTCGGTGTTTCGGACGATCTGATTAAGGTCTTGGAGCAACTCATGTTGCTCGTCGATCAGCCGTTTCGAATAACCGATGATGTCTATGAACAAGACATGGGCAATCTCTAGTCGAAGATCGGATTTCGGTTCGGCCATTAGATTCCCAACAGTTTTGTTAACCGAAGAATCTTTAATGCTCAATGTTCAACATCGAGCGGGCTGAAGCTCGCAGACAGCGCAATCGCTTTTGTTCTCATTGGAAATTCTATTCTTGCTCTTATCGATTGCGCAGATGGATTAAGAGAAAGATCGAACGCTCAATCTCCAAGGTCTAATCTGCCATCTGATTCGAGCAAAAACCTCATCGGCGAGAGCCCCATGCCATTTCAACAAAAACTGCCAGGGGGGAGAGTTGAACTCCCGACCAAGGGCTTATGAGTCCCCTGCTCTACCACTGAGCTACCCTGGCGAAATCGAACGCCTAATTTTCCCTGA
>Ga0209156_10004551_pt1 | contig 10078 bp, 10 predicted proteins | sample GraSoiAngelo_124_FD_185881 | JGI IMG/M metagenome (GOLD analysis project Ga0209156, IMG submission 185881) | Grasslands soil microbial communities from the Angelo Coastal Reserve, California, USA - 14_0927_05_20cm (SPAdes) (version 2) | ecosystem: Environmental > Terrestrial > Soil > Grasslands...
CATCGAACTGAATCGTCTCCGTCACTTGGCCGGCATCATTTAGCACGCAAATCTCACACCGGCCGAACTTCGCCCGCGCTGTGGCGTAACCGATCGCATCCTGCTTTGCGCGTTCGCCACGCCAGTAGGGCGCTACGCCCTCGGCTTCAAAGCACTGCCAACCACCGCGGAACGGCCGAATTTCAATGACTCTGCTCATTCCGGCAATATTGCTTAAGAAAGCAGGAATTGCTGGGGGTGGGCTGGCATCGGGAAATTCTTTCGTATTCCGCAGCCAGCCAAGGTTATCGCCGAAGTAGAGCCGGTTCACTGTAGTAACACTTAGAGATGTTTGATTTGCGATTCCCATCGCTCGCCCTGCGGGCTTTGTCCATCTCGCACCGCTTCCCGCTGGCTCGATTCTCGTCACGTCGAGTAAACTTTTCGCTCGAAATGATAAGCGTGCTGCTGCCAACAATAGAGGGGTCTCTGTGAATCGGCGGGCAAGCCTCGACACGTCCGGTCCTCCCAGTGTGCATCTGGAGAGGACCGCTATGAGTTACGCCAGTGCGCTGGCTGCGACGCTGTGATGCAAACGGGTAACCCGCTTTACTTCCAAAATAATGATTGACAAATTCTCGCGGAAGCCATAAACGCATTCTCGGTTACGTCACCCGACGTTTCAACTTATCTTCGGCACGGCTGAATAAGCCGCAGGGGCTGGGTCTTCGCTGAGACACCGCTTTACGCGATCTCCAGATTCAACTGGAAACTAAATGCAGCCCTAACAATCAAAAAAACAAGCAAGAGGATATTAACTATGCAACACATCAAAATTATTTCTGCGGCAATCGCGCTGGGTACGATTGCCTTCTTCACGATGGGCTCGGTGCCCTCAGCGTCGGCTTCCCCGCCCACACCGGTTACCATCACTGCTGTCTTTAATTTTGCGACATTTCCCAATGTAACGGGAACCTTTACCACAAGCGGGGCCCTGACAATTTCAGGGCCTGCCACCATGGACATTTATTCTAATGTTAATGGTGTGCGAGCTCATTGCGTGGTTACGTTGACAGCATCAGATGGAAGTGGAACTATCACGATTCATCAGGAATGCCAATTTGCCTCTTCCCCACCTAAGGGACGGTGGGAGATTGTAAGTGGAACAGGTGCCTATGCGGACGTTAGAGGGAACGGCTCACTTCGGATGCCACCTAATACCGAAGCAATGAGAGGGTTCATTTACTAAGAGGTCGATATTATAGGATCCAGTTACAAGCCATCGTAATTTTAGCTTCAATTGAAATACTAAAATCCGATTTAGTCCTTCTTATCGAGATCGACGGTGTCGTGGGGGATTCGTCGCGATTGCCCAGCCAAGCTAGGTTATCGCCGAATAAAGTCGGTTCACTGATCAAGAGATTTCCATTCTGGTGCGGTCAGGGCAAGCTCTCGACTCTGCTCGGAATGACAGGTAATTCGTGTCTGGTTCGTTGGTGCCGTGGATGCCGAGGCTTTTTTTCTTAAGTGCGATCCACATCACCCCGACTCTCGCCCGTTATTGCTTCGAACAAACACGAAGTCGGGCCGGATAACCCCCGGCTGCCCTGACTTGTTCTATAAAGCGCATCAGCAACAGCTAGTCGGTCGGCAATTACACGTAGCGAAGCCGCACGGCCGGCCGAACCGCTTTGACGATTTAACGTTTTTTTCATATTTCTGTCGTAACCTCGCGCCAACTTTGGGACTGTACACCTGTGAACGGCCACAAATAACCTGCCATCACAACAAGCAGAAGGCCGAGACACCAGGAGGAAATCAAGTCGTGAAGGTTCAAATATTGGCCCCGGAAATTCAGTTGACCGCTCCGCCTTTGCGGCGCGGCAGTTGAACACGATGCAGGAGCAATCCTCCCGGACGGCAATGGGTCCCAATCGGCTTATAAATGTTCATGGCAACCGTCGTCGGCGATCGGTGGCTCTTCTCTGCTGGCTGGTGTTTGCAGCGGGGCTGCTCGTTCAACTGCTTTCCCCACACCTCAAGGTTTCAAATGGGGCATTTGTCATTGCACCGAAAATGGCGGCTGGGCAGAATGCTATTCGGCCGGACGAAATCGTCGGCAGACAGCGCCGAATGCAGTTGCTTTCAGTCCTCCTCACGGTGAGCGGAGCTCTGGGCCTCGCATTCCTATACCGCGACATTCTCATCGGGGCAGCCTCGCGAGGAAGTAGCGAAGCGGTCGACGGACCAACTTGCCGTGATTCAATGCGAAGTCAGCACCTAGGCGCGACACGAAAAACCTTACAGAAGAGAACCACACATAGGAAAACCAACACAAAAGAAACCCAAACAAAATGAAAGCTCTTACAATGCGAATCCAGAAATTCTCGCGACCGGGAGTCATCCTCATGGTTGCCGTTGTCGCCATCATCACCTCGATGGTCGTTGCGAATGCTACGCAGACGATCACGACACCAAACGCAGCCTTCATCTCATACAGCCTAGCGCCGGGCGCCAACAGCGCAGCGATTACGCCGGCCACCAACCGATCGGTGCTGGTCATGGGCTGCTCCACCACTATCCATGATCAAGGAGTAGGTCAGGTGAGTTTGTTACATATTCCCAGTCCCAGCAGCGCCATCGAATGGGTCGGCTTGGAATCAACGCCCGGTGCAGCCATCACCCAGGGATTCATTGGTTATGCAGGAGCCCACATCGTGTACCTTGACTACGACCACCGAGTGGACATCGAGACGGCCAGCGCAGACACGATCCTTATCCACAATACCAGTAGCAATACCTTTACGGTGGTCGGTAATGTGACGCTCATCTGGTAAGCACGCGATCAGAAGTCAGAGGTCATCCCCTATAGGATCGGGCTTCGGTGTGATCCCGAGAAAGCTACTCTAGGCTGCCGCTTGAGTAGATGATCGGCTGAGCTTTGTTTCGCAATCGGGAAAAGGGAGGTGAGGATTGGGCTTGCGTGAGCGCGCAGGCAAAAGTAGAAGTCGTCACATGGGCTTAATCATTCTTATCGTGGTCATTTTGTTGTTAGTGGGGGCGTTTCCAACTGGGGGTTATGGATATGGCTACCGGTCGCATGGCATCCTGGGCACAGTTCTCATCATCATATTGATCCTGTACTTGATTGGTCGCTTGTAGGATAGAGATCAGGGAGCAAGAGGCGGGGAGCAGAGAGCGGGAGAGAAGGTCTAGGCTGCGGCTTCAGCCGATGACCACTTGTGCAGTTGCTGGTAAATCCGGACGCAATCGGGGAGCCATATGACGATCGGTGAACCTGAAGACTAAGGCGGATCATCTCGATAATCGCTGCATTCGCTTGCAAAGCATTAGCTGATTCAGGCATCATGCAGCCAATGAAATACTGCAGCGCGGTTACCCGAGATAGCTGGCGCTGCACGAACGGCAGCTAACACTTATGTCGCACGGGAGTTTCTCAGGTGATCCACAGACGCTCTGGCTTACGGAAAACAAAATACCTGATCGCAAAATGCAAATGCTGGCAGATTTTTCGTTCACCGATCCAGCCGGTATCGCTTGGCTCACGCCGAAAGACTATGTCGTCGACGGCGCTTCAATACCTCGCGCATTTTGGACGCTTGTGGGCTCACCTTACACCGGGCATTACCGACGTGCTTCTATAATCCATGATAAAGCATGCGACGATGCCAGCGGTAACACGACTGCACTTCGTAAGGCCCATCGGATGTTTTACCATGCATGTCGCGCTGGGGGCTGCTCCATTCCGGAAGCCACGCTACTTTATATTGGCGTAAGAATCGGTGACGTGTGGCCTCTCGTTCCCGCTTGGTCGCAGTTGATCGCAGCTCCTGAACGCCCACTCTATGAGAAAACACCGACAGATCAGCGGATCGAAGCGGATTTTCGGCTTATTGCGCAGCAAGTGCTGGCGCAGCCCGAGAGCGACGATCCGGTTGAGATTGAGGCACGCACCGACCGTGCGTTGCGTACCACGATTGGCCTAAATGCGGTATCGCAATGAAGTAATGGGAGATCATAGCGGATCGGTACGCGCAGAGGGCTGGTCTTACGGCATCGCCGAGCATTTAACCAAGCACGGATTTCTCTTTTGCGCCGATGCACACCGCCCTGGAAAACGATTTATCGTCGAGGCCGACGATTTGTTGACGGCATTTCTTTCGCGGGAGAGAGACGCGATAGTGACAAAAGGCACTGACGGGAACGCGACGCGCGAGAGCGTCGCCTAGGAGTACGCTCCTAAATTTAGAGACAAAGGTGAGTTCTGTCGGGGCGAGCCTCATTTGTTCTTCAAGATCGATCTCGACGGTTACGAAAGTGGAGATCGCGTTTGAGTTCCCAAAGAGCCTGTTTATTCGAAGCCGACAAAAATACCATGCCTATTTTATCAGGCGTTGTCCTACAACACTTGTAAGATAATGTTCGACAAATGCTCGTGGAAGCCGTAAACGCACTCTTAATTACGTCACCCGACGTTTCAACGCATCTTCGGCCGGGCTGAAGGAGCCCGTGGGGCTGGACCTCCGCTGATCGCCGCTTTACGCGATCTCCAGATCCAACTGGGGCCCCGAGTCAGTCTGAAGTGAGGCGAACTTTTCGGAAGCCTCATCAGGATGGTTTGTAGTTCCATGCGGAACTGGATTGCAATTAATGCAGTTCAACAATCCAGCCTCAACAAAGAATGAAAACAAAAAATATGACAATGAAAAAGATCGCAGCCGTTGTCGCACTCGCTCTCGTCCCAGTCGCCTTGGCAGGACTAGCGGGGTACAGCTTCACGCCGATAGCGTTTCTCGATAATCCTGCGCCAGGTGGCGGCAACTTCACCTTCGATTTCGAACCGAGCGCCATCAATAACCGTGGTGAAGTCGGCTTTACCGCGGACGTGACCACAGGCGGCGAAGGCGTGTTTGTCGGGCTTCGGGGACAGCTCGCGCAAATTATGCGCTCTGGCCAACCCGCACCCGGTGGCGGCGTTTTCGGTCCCACTGAGCTCGGCCGCCTCGGCATAAACGCAGGCGGCGACATAGCTATCCCCTTTTCTTTGGAACCTTTCACAGGTCCCGTGTTTAACTCCGGCCTCTTCCGCTTCTCACACAGCACGCAGACGCTGAGCGCAGTGGCGCGGCCTGGCACTCCGGTACCTGGAGGCGGACAATTGGCGGGGGTGTTCCCCAACACCGCCATCAATAACCGGGGAGACATAGTTTTTTCTGGCATCATCGCCACGGAGGCTGGACCACCGGACTCCATGGGATTTGGGGTTGGTCTCTTTCTGGCCGACAAGCATGGCACTATCTCCGGTGTGGTAAGGCCGGGTGACCCGGCGCCGGGCGGCGGTACGTTTGACACGGCTATGAACGGGTCAATCAACAACGGCGGCGATATCGCCTTCGGCGGCCATGTGGCCGGCGAAGAGTGTATAAACATTGGATCTCCGCTCGTCTGTGCCGAGAGCGTGTACCTAAAAGACGCTGCCACTGGCATAATTGGCTCGATTGCTCATCAGGGCGACGCGGCGCCAGGCGGCGGAGTTTTCCGCCTGGCTTTTGGGCCCGTCCTGAATAACCGAGGCGACATCGTCTTCATCGGCGACCTAACCCCAGCACCAGACATTGGCGACGCCCTTGGCGTCTTCCTCTTCTCGAGAGGTACCACCATCGCAGTGGCCCGCCCGGGGGACGCCATGCCGGGTGGTGGGACATTTGTGAGGGCGGGTTTTTTCGACGCCACGTATGACCTGAACCAAAGCGGCGACGTGAGCTTCGCCGCCACGCTGAGCACCGATGACAACACGGATGGCATCGCTGACAACGGAATGTACGTCTTTTCGAAAGGCTCTCTGCGCCTCGTAGCCCGGACAGGCACTGTCATTCCAGGCGTCGGCACGATCGCTTATCTGGGATTGGCTCCCTTTGCTCCATCCCCTCTCGGTACGGGGGGGATTATCAATGAGCGCGGGCAGGTGCTCTTCTTTGCCACGCTCAGCGATGGAAGGGGCGTTTTGCTTGTGGCTACGCCGTAGTAAGGCACACCCAACAAAAGCTCAGCCCTACGCCGGCGCTGGACTGAAGCGCAAAAAGAAAGGTTGCTCCGCCGTTGATTGCAAATAATTGCGACTCTACTGCGGATCTGCTTTCTTCGATTCGAAATCAATATGGCCGAATCTCGATGATCGTGTGAGGCTGTTGCACGAGATTAGCTGAATCTGGCATCATGCCGCCAATGAAATACTGGGAAGTCATCGCTGACAAGCTAAGCTGATGCTTCGCCGACCTCGGACAAGCTGAGTACACGAGGTGTATGAGCCATGAGTTGGTTTCCAAGCTTAGGAGTCGTCCGGCTGTTCGTCGTGCAGAGCAGTAGCTTCCATGTGTCTGCTGGCCTAACCTGGACCGTTTTTGTCTTGCTTTCATGCTCATTTTTTGGTCTAACGAACAGTGCCCCCCATGGACAGAAGATTGGCAACTGCCATCATTGTCGTGTTCGCGATTGCGGTATTCGGATGGCGCGTCTACTCGTCCGGACAGAAGACAGTCCAAGCACCTGCATCTCGGTCAAAGCCGGTCCAAGCACCACCATCTACCGCAAAACCCGTCCAAGCGTCTGCATTTCGCCCGAAGCCCGTCCAAGCACCTCCATCTAACTCGGTGGCAGCGCATCCTCCCACGCCTAGACAGCGGCTGGCACCTGACGGCACATATTTCTTCTTGAAGCGCGCTTCTCTGAAAACCGAATCATCGATCATTGGTTTTGCGCCCGGGACGAAGGTCACGATGATCGAACAGCGTGGCTCCACCAGTATTATTAGCGACGGAGAACATCAGTTCGAAACTGCGTCATCTCAGCTAACTAACGATTTGGACATCGCTGCACGAGTAGCCAAAGCCGACTTCCAAGCGCAAAGGAAGATTGGCGAATTCATAGCAAGGACGGTCCAGCAGTATGACAAACAACAGGCGGAGGAAATCGCCACGTTTGACAAGCAACAGGCCGAGCTAGAACGGAAACTGCGATCAGCAAACTCAGCACACCCGCGCTAAGAGCCGTAACTAGTTTTCCAATACGCGCTGCCGTTTTCGATGTGCGCGAATTGCAATGCGCTGCGAAAGTCTCCGAGGGGAATGCCTCGCTAGGATTCGAACCTATTCTCGAAGCGCCGACTTATTGTGCGGCATACCTAGGGCTGGTCTGACGGCATCGCTGAACATTTTCACGAAGCAGGGATTACTTTTTTGCGTCGATGCACAGCGCGAAGGAAAACGATTCATCGTTAAGGCCGATGATTTGCTGACAGCATTTGTTTCGCCGGAGAGACGCGATAGCGACAAAAGGTGCTAACGGGAGTCCGACGCGCCGGAACATCGCCTGGGACTACGCCCCTAAATTTAGGACAAAGGTGAGTTCTGACGGGGTGGGCTTATTTGCTCTTCAAAGATCTCGACGGTTACGAAGTGGAGATCGCGTTTGTTCGCAAGCCTGTTTATTCGAAGCCAACAAGCGCTTATGTGGGGCATTGTCCTACAGTAATTTGTCAAAGATAGCGCTCGACAATTTTTCCCGAAGTTGATAAAGCCTGCTCGATTACGTCACCCGACGTTTCAACGCATCTTTGGCCGGGCTGAAGAAGCTCGTGGGGCTGGATCTTCGCTGAGACATCGCTTTAACGCGATCCCCAGATTCCAACTGGAACCGAGTCAGTCTGTAGTAAGGCGAACTTTTCGGAAGCCTCCTCAGGATGGCTCCTAGTTCCACGCGGAACTGGATTGAAACCACTGCAGTTCAACAATCCGACCTCACCCTCAAAACATGAAAACGAACAATATGACAACTTTCTACTTAAAAAAACCAAGCGGTCGGTTGCCTCTACGCACCACCTTATTCCCTGGAACAGGACCTGTGCAACGCGCATTTGCGAGGAAATACGTTCTGCCGCTGCTTCTCATATTGCTGGCAGTCCTGACCGCGCTCAGCGTTCGCGCGCAAAGCACATATGAGCCATACACCTTCACCACCTTCGCGGGACTCCCGCCCGGCAGCGCGGATGGGACCGGCAGCGCCGCGCGCTTTAATAGTCCCAGCGGCGTGGCGGTAGATAGTGCAGGCAATACCTATGTGGCCGACACTGTTAACAGCACCATCCGCAAAATCACGCCTGCCGGTGTTGTGACTACCTTTGCCGGTTTGGCGGGCAGCACTGGCAGCGCCAATGGCACTGGCAGCGCCGCTCGCTTTAATGGTCCGGTCGCTGTGACCATCGACAACATCGGCAACATCTTCGTCGCCGATACCAACAACCACACCATCCGCAAGATCACGCCCGCCCGTGTCGTGAGTACATTTGCTGGTTTGGCTGGCAACGATGGTAGTGCCAACGGCACCGGCAGCACCGCACGTTTCACCTTCCCGAGCGCTCTCGCCGTGGACAGCGCGAACAATATCTATGTGGCCGATACCGATAACAGCACCATCCGTAAAATCACTCCCGCTCGCGTGGTGAGCACTTTTGCCGGTTCGGCCGGGAGCATTGGCACAGCCGATGGAACTGGTAGCGCCGCACGATTTAACTTCCCCGCTGGTGTGGCTGTTGACCGCGCGGGTACGGGCAATATTTACGTAGGAGATACGAGCAACTTCACGATCCGCCAAATCACTCCAGCAGGTGTCGTAACTACTCTAGCCGGATCGCCCCTCATGAGAGGAGGCGCGAATGGCACGGGCAGCGCTGCAAGATTCCTCCTTCCGGAAGGCATGGCGGTGGACAGCGGAGGGAATATCTATGTCGCCGATCAGGATGCCAGCACAATCCGCAAAATCGCTCCCGGTGGTGTAGTGAGCACTTTCGCGGGGTCATTCACTAAGTCTGGAAGTCTGAATGGCACGGGTAGCGCCGCGCGGTTTAATCTTCCAGCTGATGTCGCCGTGGACAGCTCTAATAACCTCTATGTGGCGGATTCAAATAATTGCACGATTCGTAAAATCACTCCCGCTGCGGCAGTCACTACTCTAGCTGGTTTGGCCAGCGCAGGACACACCAATGGTACCGGCTCCGCTGCGCGGTTCGATTTTCCCGACGGCGTGGCTGTAGATACGACGGGCAAAATTTACGTCGCCGATACTGTTGAAAGCGCCATTCGCAAAATCACTCCCACTGCGGTAGTGAGCACTTTTGCGGGATTGCCCGGCACGTCAGGCTACGTCGATGCCACCGGTACCGCCGCTCGGTTTCGTTTTCCCAGATGGTTGACCGTAGGCGCTCTCGATAACGTTTACGTAGGCGATACCTTTAACTTCGTTGTTCGCAAGATCACTCCCAATGCCGTCGTGAGTAGTGTAGTAACTATGCCAGCGAATGGAGCTGGAGAAGTGAGAGGTGTAGCGATGGACAGCTCTGGTAACATCTACACCGCAGATCAGCCTCATCACACGATCCGCAAGATCACTCCCGAGGGCACGGCAACCATTTTCGCTGGTTTGAATGACACTCCAGGAAGCGCGAATGGCACCGGAAGCGTCGCCCGTTTCAATTTTCCCACCGGCCTTGCCGTGGACGGTGCTGGGAATGTCTACGTCGCGGACAGTGGCAATAACACAATTCGCAAAATTACTCCTGCGGCAAAGGTAACCACGTTCGCTGGCTCGGCCGGCCTTTTTGGCAACACTGATGGCACCGGGACGGCAGCTCGGTTTAACGGTGCCCTCGGAGTAGCCGTGGATCACTCGGGGAATGTTTTTGTCACCGATACCGGCAATAATACCATCCGTAAAATCACGCCCGCTCGCGTTGTTACCACTCTTGGCGGTTTGGCTCTCAGCCCGGGCACTTCGGACGGCGCCGGAATCAACGCACGGTTTAATTCTCCAAGGGGTATGGCGGTCGATAGCGCGGGCAACATTTACATCGGAGATACGGCTAACCACACCATCCGTCTCGGCACGCCGTAGACCTGGCGGCAAATTCTGAAATTGTTGCAGCCAATAGGGACTAATCGCTGAAGTGCGGGCGATTAGGGGAGTCCCTACTGTTTGCTTACTTTGCTAAGATCGACGTGGCCCATTATCTCCACCGCGATAGGAG
>Ga0209156_10004552_pt1 | contig 10077 bp, 7 predicted proteins | sample GraSoiAngelo_124_FD_185881 | JGI IMG/M metagenome (GOLD analysis project Ga0209156, IMG submission 185881) | Grasslands soil microbial communities from the Angelo Coastal Reserve, California, USA - 14_0927_05_20cm (SPAdes) (version 2) | ecosystem: Environmental > Terrestrial > Soil > Grasslands ...
GCCTCTACCCGCACACGCTGCGCTTCGACGCGCGCGGGCGCGCCTGGTACACGCTCGCGGTCTCGAACCAGGTGGCGATGATCGACCCGCAGAGCGGCGAGCGGCGCACCTACCGCCTGCCGGCGCGCACCTGGGGCGAGACGTTCGCGGTGCGCGCCGTGCCGTGGCTCCTCTGGCTCGGCCGCTGGGTGCCCTTCAATCCCGAGGGCGGGGGCGACGCGCCGCAGCTGCCGATCCCCTACGGCATCGACATCGCTCCCGACGGCGCCGTCTGGGTGAGCCAGCTGAACGCGCGCCGCATCGGCCGGCTCGATCCCGAGACGGGCGACATCCGGCTGGTCGACACGCCCTTCGCCGCCCCGCGCCGGCTGCGCTTCGACTCGCAGGGCCACCTCTGGATCCCGGGCTTCAGCTCGAGCGTGCTCGCCCGCTTCGACCCGCCGACCGGCGCGTTCCGCACCTGGGACCTGCCGACCGAGCCGCGCGGTACGGAGACCCCCTACGCCCTCAACGTCGATCGGAGGACCGACACGGTTTGGATCTGCGGCACGCAGTCCGACACCCTGATCCGCTTCGAGCCGGCGAGCGAGCGCTTCACGGTCTACCCGCTGCCGACGCGGGTCACCTACACGCGCGAGATCGAGTTCGGCCCCGGTGGCGCGGTGTGGACGTCCAACTCGAACCTCCCCGCCTGGCAGATCGAGGGCGCCCTCCCCAAGGTGATCCGCCTCGAGCCGGACGGCACGGGAGCCGGATCGGCGACGTTGGCGCGGAACTAGCCAGCTAGGGACATGACCCGAGACGGCGGTGCGGGGAGGCGGGGCGCCGTCTCCGCTTCGATTCGGCGCCGCCGAGCCGGGTGCCTCCATCGGCCGCCGCCCGCGGCGCCTCATAGGCGCTCCGACGGCGCCCCCGCCTCCCCGCTGCGCTATTCGGCCCCGCGCGTGTGCCGCACGTTTTTCGCCGGCACGCCGAGAGCAAGCAGGCGATGGGCTCTCGTCGCTTCATGTTCCGCGGCGTGACGAAGGTGCGCGACGACGGGGACCTTGCCTGCGCCGCCTTGAACCGGCGCCGGCTGCGGGCGTGGGGCGTAGCGGCGGCCTCGCCCGCGGGCCGCCCGCGCGGGGAACCCGGTCCGTGACGGCGCAGCACGGGAGCGGGGGCGCCGTCGGAGCGCCTATGAGGCGCCGCACGGGTCGGTCGCTCCCGGACCCGTGTCCAGCGGCGCCGAATCGAAGCGGAGACGGTGTCCCCGCTCCCGTGCACGGCAGTCTCGGGTCACGCTCCTGGGCGAGCGTCGCCGACGGGAAGGCGCTCCCCGCTCGCGTTGATCGAGCGCTCGATCCAGGTCGGGGTACCGTCTCGGCGTGATTGACGCGTGGGGGGCGATGGGAGTACCGAGCCCGAACACGTGTCCTGGCGCTGCGTGCTGCGCTACCGCCGCGCCGCGCGACAAACGAGGAGGAGGTCTGCATGGTAGATGATGGGGGGCGCCGCTCGCTCGATGAGCTGCGGCTGTCGATCGATCACCTTCGAGCGGCGGCCGGGCTCCTTGCCCGCAGCGGGTGGAGGGACGTGTCGTCCCTGTGGCGGAGCGGCGCGCGCGTCGCGCTGGACGCGCGCCGGCGTATCGAGCGGCTGCTCGCCGGATTCTCCCGACCACGCGACCCGCAGCTCCGCCTGATCGACCTCCCGGACTCGATCGCGAGCCGTCTCGAGTCGGCCTGGCGCAAGGCGCGCGCGGATCTGGAAGCGCGCTGGGGCGCGCACGTGATGGCGAAGCGGGTGGGGCTGCTCTGGGAGGGACCCCTCCGTGACACGCTTGGCGGCCTCGGCCGGTGGGCGGAGCTCGCTGCCCGCCCGCTCCGCCGGCAGGAGGCGCCGGAGACGGCCCGGCGACCCTCCGCCGCCGAGGAGGATACTCGGCGCCGCGTGCTCGAAGGCGCGACCGTCCTGGTGGTGGACGACGCCGCGGACGACCGAGAGGCCATGCGGGCGCTGTTCGAGACCCTCGGCGCGCGCGTCATCTCGGCCGGGAACGGGCAGGAGGCGATGGACCGGCTCCGCGAGGCGGGCGCCGACGTGGTCCTCTGCGATCTCCGCATGCCGCAGGTCGACGGCTTCGAGTTCATCAGGCGCCTGCGTGCGGACCCGAAGTGCCACGGGCTCCCTGCCATCGCCGTCTCCGGGGTCGGAAGTGGCGGCAGCCGCCTGCGCGCGCGGGAGCTCGGCTTCGACGCGTACCTGAGCAAGCCTCCCGAATTCGACGCCCTGGGGCTCTTCGTGCGGCGAGCGATGGAGAGCCGGCGCTCGTCGTCACACTGACCCTCGCTGCCGCTCGAGCGCGAGCCCGCGCCGGTAGACCTCGCGGCGCGGCATCCCCGTGCGCCGCGCGATCTCCGCCGCCAGCTCGCGGAGCCCGCGTCCCGCGGCGCGCCCGGCGCGCAGCTCGTCGTCGACGGAGGCGACGTCGCGGGCGGGCTCCGCCGCGGGCGCGCCCGCCACCAGGACGGTCACCTCGCCGCGGAGCGACGCGCGGCGCGCCACCCGTTCGCGCAGCGCGGAGAGCCTGCCGCGCAGGATCTCCTCGTGCCGCTTGGTGAGCTCGCGCGCGATGGCCGCCTCGCGGTCGCCGAGGGCCGCCTCGGCCGCGGCGAGGAAGGCCGCGAGCCGGCGCGCCGCCTCGAAGAAGACGAGCGCCCGCGGCTCACGCACGAGCGCCGCGAGACGGGCCGCGCGCGGCCCGGGTCGGCTCGGCAGGAAGCCCTCGAAGACGAAGCGCTCGGCCGGGAAGCCCGCCACCGAGACGAGGGCGGTGAGCGCAGACGGACCGGGCACGGGCACGACCGCGATGCCGGCGGCGAGCGCCCCGCGCACCAGGTGATAGCCGGGATCCGCGATCCCCGGCGTGCCGGCGTCGGAGACGAGCGCGACCGCCGCGCCGGCCCTGAGCCGCTCGATGAGAGCCGGCGCGCGCTGGCGCTCGACGGCGTCGTAGTAGCTGGTGAGCGGGCGCGCGATGCCGTGGCGCTCGAGGAGCGTGCGCGTGCGGCGCGTGTCCTCGGCGGCGATGAGATCGACCTCGCGGAGCACGCGCAGCGCCCGCAGGGTGACGTCCTCCAGGTTGCCGATCGGGGTGGCGACGACGTAGAGGGTCCCGGCCGCCACCGGACATCCACCCTCAGCCCCTGAAGACGTTGCCCGCGACCTCGACCCATTGCAGCAGCCAGTTGAAGTTGACGCCGAGGACGAAGGTCGCGAGCGAGAGCACGCCGACGGCCCCCAGCTCGCTCGGCGTGAAGCGCATGGCCGGGTCGTCGGCTGCGGGCAGGTCCAGGAACATCGTCTTCACGACCCGCGCATAGTAGTAGAGCGAGATCACGCTGTTCACGAGCCCGATCACCACCAGCGCGTAGAGCTTCGCCTGCACCCCCGCGGCGAAGATGTTGAACTTGCCGATGAAGCCGGCGAGCGGCGGGAGCCCGGCGAGCGAGAAGAGAAAGACGCCGAGCGCCAGCGCCGGCGCGGCGCCGCCGCGCCAGGCGAGCCCGCGGTAGCCCTCCAGGTCCTCGCGCCCGGTCGCGTTCGCGATCAGCATGACGACCCAGAAGGCGCCCAGGTTCATCACGTAGTAGACGGCGAGGTAGAAGAGGAGCGCCTCGACGCCCCGGTCGGCGAACACGACGAAGCCGAGCAGCGCGTAGCCGGCGTGCGCGATCGAGGAGTAGGCGAGCAGCCGCTTCATGTTGGTCTGCGAGAGCGCGGCCAGGTTCCCGAGCGTCATGGTGGCGACGCAGAGGACGCTCGCGAGCTGGGGCAGCGGCATCGCGGCCGCGGCGGCCGTCACGCCGTCGTGCCCGACCCCGAAGTGGAAGAAGCGGAGCAGCATGGCGAAGCCGGCGGCCTTCGAGCCGACGGCGAGGAACGCGGTCACCGGGATGGGCGCGCCCGTGTACACGTCGGGCGCCCACATGTGGAACGGCACCGAGGCGATCTTGTAGCCGAAGCCGGCGAGCACCAGCACGAGCGCCAGGAAGAGCGCGCCCCGGCTCCCCGGATCGAGCGCCGCCACGCCGCGTGCGATCCCGGCGTAGTCCATCGCGCCCGTCAGCCCGAACACCCAGCTCATGCCGAAGATCATCGCGCCCGAGGCGACGCCGCCGTAGATGAGGTACTTGAGCGCCGCCTCGCCCGAGCGCCGGTTGTGGCGCAGGAAGCCGGTCAGCACGTAGGAGGTGAGGCTCACGAACTCGAGCGAGAGGTAGGCCATGAGCAGCGTGGCCGCCGCGGCCATGAGGAACATGGCGAGGCCGCTCGAGAGGAGGAGCGCGTAGTACTCGCCCTCGTTCGGCCGCCCTTGGATCTCCCGCGACGACATCGACATCCAGACGACGGCGAGCAGCGCCAGGCCGAGCAGCACCTTGAAGAACACGCTGAACGCGTCGAGCACGATCATGCGGTTGAAGAGCCACGCCGGCGTCGGATCGTCGAGCAGCCCGCGCACGAGCGGGCGGAGCCCGAGCGTCAGCACGAGCGCCGCGCCCGCGCCGGCGAGCGCCAGGTTGCCCGGCCACTCGCTCGCGCGCCGGCCCGCGCGCCCGGTGAGCGCCAGGTCGACGAAGACGACGGCCAGGATGGCGACGCTGAGCGCCAGCTCGGGGAGGAAGTAGGCGAGGCTCTGGGTGGTGCCCATGGTCAGCGCGCGTCGGCGACCCGGTCTCCCGCCGCGCGCGCCGCCTCCTGCACCTGGCCGTTGAGTCGGACGAGCGCGGGGCCCTGCAGCTCGAGGATCGGCGTCGGGTAGATGCCGAGGAAGATCACGATCGCGCCGAGCGGCACCAGCGTGAACAGCTCGCGGGCGTTGATCTCGGGGAGGCTCAGGTACTTCTCGTTGGGCGGGCCCAGGAACATGCGCTGGAGCGTCCAGAGGAGGTAGCCGGCGGTCAGGATGACGGCGCTCGCGCCGACCACGGTGAGCCCGGGGTACGCCTGCCAGGCGCCGAGCAGGACGAGCGCCTCGGAGATGAACGCGGAGAGCCCGGGCAGGCCCATGGCCGCGAAGAAGGCGAGGCCGGTCACGCCCGTGTACACGGGCATGATCGAGGCGAGGCCGCCGAAGCCGGCGATCTCGCGGTGGTGGGCGCGGTCGTAGATCACGCCGACCAGCAGGAAGAGCATCGCCGTCACGGTGCCGTGGTTGAACATCTGGAGCACGGCGCCGTTGATCCCCTGCGGCGTGAAGGCGGCCATGCCGAGCATCACGTAGCCCATGTGGCTGATGCTCGAGTAGGCGACCAGCTTCTTCATGTCCGCCTGCGCCATGGCGCACACCGCGCCGTAGACGATGTTGAACGTGCCGAGCGCGGCGAGCAGCCAGAAGGCGAGGCTCTTCCCGTGCCACGCCGGCGCGAGCGTCGCCGCGGGCAGGATGCCGTAGTTGACGCGCAGGATGCCGTACGTCCCCATCTTCAAGAGCACGCCGGCGAGGATGACCGAGATCGCCGTCGGCGCCTCCACGTGCGCGTCGGGGAGCCAGGTGTGGAACGGGAAGGCGGGGATCTTGATCGCGAAGCCGATGAAGAGCGCCGTCCAGAGGACGAGCTGCACGTTCATGGGGATGTGCGCCGTCCGGCTGAGCCGCGTCATGTCGAAGGAGTGCGGATCGGAAGCGAAGTACAGGTAGAGGATGGTGACCAGTATCAGCACCGAGCCGAGCAGCGTGTAGAGGAAGAACTTGATCGCCGCGTACTCGCGCCGCGGGCCGCCCCAGATGCCGATCAGGAAGTACATCGGGAGCAGCATCAGCTCCCAGAAGACGAAGAACAGGAAGAAATCGAGCGCGCAGAAGACGCCGAGCATGCCGGTCTCGAGAAGGAGGAAGAGCGCGTAGTAGCCCTTCACGCCCTTGTCGATCCCGAACGAGGCGACCATGCAGATCAAGCAGAGGAGCGCGGTCAGCACGATCATCGTGATGCTGATGCCGTCCACGCCGACGAAGTACTCGATGTTGAAGGCGGGGATCCACGTCCCGTGCTGCACGAACTGGAAGCCTTCGACCTTCGGCTGGAAGCGCCAGAGGAGCACGCCCGCGAGGAAGAGCGGCGGCGCGCTGAACGCGGTCGCGGTCCAGCGGATCAGGTCGTGCGCCCGCGACGGCAGGGCGAGCACCACCGCCATCCCGAGGAGCGGGATGAAGATCATCAGGGTGAGCAGAGGATCACCGTTCATGAGCATCCTTCCTAGCGATCACGATGCCGCCGCCCACGACCAGTAGAGGAGCACGCCGCCCAGCACGCCGAGGAGCACGACGTAGAGGTAGGCGTTGATCGCCCCGGTCTGCACGTTGCGCACGCGCCGGCCGACGAACTGCGTCACGTCGGCGACCCCGTTGACGGCGCCGTCCACCACGTAGAGGTCGAAGCGGCCGGAGAGCCACGAGCAGCCGCGCACCAGCGCGGCCGAGAGGTCGACGAGGCCGTCGATCACGTGGAGATCGAACCAGGCCGTCGCGCGGCAGAGGAGCAGCGTGCCGCGCACGAAGACGAGGCCGTAGAGCTCGTCGACCCAGTACTTGTTGAGGACCGCGCGGTACGGGAGCCCGCCGAGCGCCTCGCTGAAGGTCTCGGGGCGGAGGCTTTCGCTGGCATACATCCGGTAGGCGAGGCCGATCCCGCCCGCCGCCGCGGCGAGCGAGGTGAGCATCAGGAGCGCTTCGCGCCCGGCGCCCGCGGCAGCGGCGTGCACCTCGCCGTGGTGCTCCATCACCGGCGCGAGCCAGCGCTCGAAGGGCACGAACAGGTCGAAGGGCAGCCAGAGGAGCCCGGCCAGGATCGAGCCGCCCATCAGGATCCAGAGCGGGACGGTCATCACCGCGGGCGACTCGTGCAGGTGGTGGCGCGTCTCGAGGTCGGCCCGGCACGTGCCGAAGAAGACCATGAACACCTGGCGGAACATGTAGAAGGCCGTGAGCCCCGCCACCCCGACGCCCGTCGCCCACAGCGCCACGCTCCCCTGCGGGCTCGAGAACGCCTGCCAGAGGATCTCGTCCTTGGAGAAGAAGCCGGCGAGCGGCGGGATGCCGGCGATGGCGAGCGTCGCGACGATGAAGGTGGTGGAGGTGGCCGGCATGTACTTCACGAGCCCGCCCATCTTCCGCATGTCCTGCTCGCCGCCCATGGCGTGGATGACGCTCCCGGAGCCGAGGAAGAGGCACGCCTTGAAGAAGGCGTGCGTCATCAGGTGGAAGATGCCGGCCGCGTACGCGCCCACGCCCATGGCGAGGAACATGTAGCCCAGCTGGGAGACGGTCGAGTACGCGAGCACGCGCTTGATGTCGTTCTGCGCCAGCGCGATGGTGGCGGCGAGGAGCGCCGTCGCGGCGCCGATGGTCGCGACCACGGCCAGCGTGAGCGGCGCCATCGCGAAGAGGAAGTTCGTCCGCGCGATCATGTAGACGCCGGCCGTCACCATGGTGGCGGCGTGGATCAGCGCCGAGACCGGCGTCGGCCCCGCCATCGCGTCCGGGAGCCAGACGTAGAGGGGGATCTGCGCCGACTTCCCGGTCGCGCCGATGAAGAGAAAGAGCGTCACCAGGGTCGCGACCGGCAGGCCCCAGAAGACCTGGCCCTCGAGCAGGTGCGCGTGCTGGGCCAGCTCGCGGAAGACGAGCGTCCCGTGCCCGCGCGCGTCCATCGTCCAGAAGAGGAGGAAGATGCCGAGCACGAAGCCGAAGTCGCCGATGCGGTTCACGATGAAGGCCTTGTTGCCGGCGGTCGTGTTGTAGAGCTCCTTGTGCCAGAAGCCGATCAGCGCCCACGAGCAGAAGCCCACGCCCTCCCAGCCGACGAACATGAGGAGCAGGCTGTCGCCGAGGACGAGCGTCAGCATGGCGAAGGTGAAGAGGTTGAGATACGCGAAGAAGCGCCAGAACGCCGGGTCGTCGTGCATGTAGCCGGTGGCGTAGAGGTGGATCAGCCCGCCGATGCCGGTGACGACCAGGATCATCACCGCGGAGAGCGGGTCGACGCCGAAGGCGACGTCGACGTTCAGCGTCCCGACGCGCACCCACGGGAAGAGGTCCGCGAGCAGCAGGCGGTGCTCCGGCGCGAGCCCCGCGAGCTGGAAGAACGCCACCACCGAGAGCACGAACGCCACCGCCACCGTGCCGCACGCGAGCACGCTCACCGGGAGCTTCCCGAAGCGGCGCTGGAGCGGCGCGCCGCCGAGCCCGAGCACCACGGCGCCGGCGAGCGGCAGGAGCGGGATGGCGCCCACGTAGCCCGCGGGGGTCATTGCCGGAGCCGATTCGTCGCCTCGACGTCGATCGTCTCGAAGCTCTGGTAGATGCCGAGCACGATGGCGAGGCCGATCGCCGCCTCGGCGGCGGCGAGCATGATGACGAAGATGGCGAACACCTGCCCGTCGTAGCCCGCGTTCGCGTAGCGCGCGAAGGCCACGTAGTTGATGTTGGCCGAGTTGAGCACCAGCTCCACACCCATCAGGATGCCGATCGCGTTGCGGCGCGTGATGACGGTGAAGAGCCCGAGGGCGAAGAGGATGCCCCCGAGCACGACGAAGTGGCCGAGCGAGAGCGCGCCCACGGGCCTTACGCCTTCACTTCCTTGCGCGAGACGACGATGGCGCCGATGAGCGCGGCCAGGAGGACGAGCGAGGCGATCTCGAAGGGCAGCGCGTACTGCCGGAGGAACGCGTTCCCGATCCCGTAGGTGGTCGGCGCCGGCGCCCCGGGATCCTTCACCACCCAGGTGGCGCGCCGCGCGACGTGCACCATCCACGCGAACGCGATGCCGACCAGCACCGCCGCGGGGAGCCGTCCGACGGCGCGGTTCGACACGTTCACGTCCGAGATGCGGTGCGTGAGCATGACCGCGAAGAGCGTGAGGACGAGGATGCCGCCCACGTAGACGAGGAGCTGCACGACGCCCAGGAAATCCGCGCCGAGGAGCACGAACATCGCCGCCACGCCGAGCAGCGTCCCCATGAGCGCGAAGGCCGAGTAGACGATGCTGTTGGCGAACGCGACGCCCAGGGCGGAGCCCACGGTGATGGCCGCGAGGAGGTAGAAGACGGCGACGGTGAGCGACACGAAATGCGTTTCGCTTGGGGGCGTTGGAGAACCCGAGCCGTGTAGCAAAAGGCCCCCCGCAGGGCAAACGCGACCGGCGTCGGGTCGGTCGAGACCCCCCGCGCGGGCTCAGAGTTCGTGAATGAATCGCCCGGCGACGGGAGGGGATTCGTTCACGGACTCTCAGCTCGCGGTGGCGGCCTTCGTCCTGGCGAACGGCTCGACGGGAACACGCACGAGGATGCGCGTGCCGCTCCCCGGCCGCGAGCTCACGCGCAGCACGCCGCCGAAGTGGGCGACGCGCTCGCGCATGCTGACCAGACCGAGCCCCGCGGACGGCGACGGCGTGCGGAAGTACGCGTGCGCGTCGAAGCCGCGGCCGTCGTCCTCGATCTCGAGGAGCACGACCTCCGGCTCACGCGTGAGCCGCACGTCGACGCGGCTCGCCGCCGCGTGCTTGACGATGTTGGCGAGCCCCTCCTGGAAGACGCGGAAGAGCAGCAGCTCCACCGCGGGCGTGAAGCGCATCGCCGGATCCGAGCAGTCGACCCGCACCTCGGGACCGGAGGTCTCGCGGTACTTCTCGGCGATCGACTCGATCGCCGCCACGGCGCCGAAATCGTCGAGCACGGGCGGGTGGAGGAGGTGCGACATCTGCCGCACGCTGTGCATCACGTCGAGGACGTGGTCCCGGACAGTGCGCACGGCGCCGTGCAGCGCGGCCGCGTCCGCCGGGAGCTGGCGCTCGAGGAGCAGCAGGTCGAGCTTGATCGCCATGAGGGCCTGACAGGTGCCGTCGTGCAGCTCGCGCGAGATGCGGCGCATCCCCTCCTCGACCACGTCGAGGCGCTTGTTGGAGAGCCGTTGCAGCTCGGCGCGGTGCTCGCGCACGAGCGCGTAGAGGCGCGCGTTCGCGATCGCCATCGCGGCGCTGTTGCCGAGCGTCGCCGCGAAGTCGAGGAAGCTCGTCTCGACGGCGCCGCGGTGCTCGC
>Ga0209156_10004553_pt1 | contig 10077 bp, 4 predicted proteins | sample GraSoiAngelo_124_FD_185881 | JGI IMG/M metagenome (GOLD analysis project Ga0209156, IMG submission 185881) | Grasslands soil microbial communities from the Angelo Coastal Reserve, California, USA - 14_0927_05_20cm (SPAdes) (version 2) | ecosystem: Environmental > Terrestrial > Soil > Grasslands ...
GACAACCATCAAGCTCCAGTTGCCCGCAGGCAAGGCGACACCGGCGCCGCCGGTCGGCACCGCGCTCGGCCCGCACGGCTTGAACATCATGGATTTCTGCAAGCAGTTCAACGCCAAGACGGCCAAGGAGCCGGACGGGATGATTTTCCCCGTGCTCGTGACGGTCTACACCGACCGGACCTTCACCTTCATCCTGAAGACGCCGCCGGCTTCGGTCCTGCTGAAGCGCGCGGCCAACATCGCCAAGGGTTCGGCCGAACCGAACCGCAACAAAGTCGGCAAAGTTACAAGAAGGCAAGTCGAGGAAATTGCCAAGATCAAGCTTGTCGATCTCAACACCACCAATCTGGACTCCGCCGTGCGCACGGTGATGGGTACGGCGCGCAATATGGGCCTGGAAGTCGTGGAAGCCTAGAAGTTCGGGCGCCACGGGATCGCACCCCTCACCCGCATGGCGGGTTGGGCGTAAGGGAGTAGCTGCAATGGCAAAGAAATCAGGCAAGAACGTGGAGAAAGCGCGTAAGTTGGTAGAACTGCGCCCCTATAAGCTCGGAGAGGCGGCCGAACTTCTGAAGAAGACGCATCACACGAAATTCAACGAAACCGTCGAGCTGGCGATCAATTTGGGCGTTGATCCGAAACACTCCGACCAGGTCGTGCGTGGCACCGTGGGTTTGCCCAACGGACTGGGCAAGAGCGTTCGCGTGCTGGTGATTGCCGGCGGTGACAAGGTTCGCGAAGCGCAGGAAGCCGGGGCGGACTTCGTCGGCGGGGACGAAATAGTGCAGAAAATCATGGAAGGGTGGACGGATTACGACGCGGTGATCGCCACGCCGGACATGATGCGCTCCGCCGGAAAGCTGGGTAAGGTGCTCGGCCCGCGCGGGCTGATGCCCAACCCCAAGACCGGTACGGTCACCTTCGAAGTCGCCAAGGCGATCAAGGAAGTAAAGGCCGGCAAAGTGGAATTCCGTGTCGACAAGGCGGGGATCGTGCACTGCCCGATCGGCAAAATTCAGTTTGACGGCGCGAAGCTGGCCGAGAACGCCCAAGCGGTAATTGAGGCGGTGGTGAAAGCCAAACCTGCCGCAGCCAAGGGCAAGTACGTCAAGAAAATCACCATGACTTCGACCATGGGTCCGGGCATCACCATCGACTTGGCCGAAGTAGAAGCGATGGCCGCCGCCGCGTAGTCGAGCAAACCAGGCCACCGGAGCGAAACGATGAAGAAGCGCAGTGAAAAACAGCAGGATCTCGACAAGCTCAAAACCGAGCTTGCCAAAGTATCGACGGTCATTCTGTCGACCTTTCAAGGCATCACCGTCGAAGACGACACCAAGCTGCGCCGCGCCGTGCAGGCCGCGGGCGGCAAGTACAAGGTGGTGAAGAACACCCTCGCAGAGCGTGCCGGCGCGGGCACCCTCGCCGAGAACCTGCTCAAGAACCTGAGCGGAACGAATTCGATCGCCTACACCGCGGCCGATCCGGTCGCGCTGGCCAAGGCGCTCACCAAGGTTGCCAAAGACGTCCCGGCGTTTCAGTTCAAGTCCGGAGTGGTCGAAGGCCGCGTCATTTCCATCGCGGAGATTCAGCAGCTTGCGAACCTCCCGTCGAAGGAGGACTTGATCAGCAAGATCATGTTCCTGCTGAACGCTCCGGCGCAGCGCATGGCCGTGGCTCTGAACGCCTTGCCGCGTAACCTTGCGGTGACCGTGAGCGAAGCCATCAAGGCCAACAAGTTTGCGTCCGGCGAGGCTGGTCCAGCACCACGTGCTGAACCGGTTCCCGAAACGGCCCGGTAAGTTCAATTTCTAGAATTGAGAGGAGAAGAGAGAGTCATGTCGAAAGTCGATACGATCCTGGAAGAAATCAAGGGGCTCACGCTGCTGGAAGCGTCCGACCTGGTGAAGAAGATGGAAGAAACGTTCGGCGTCTCTGCGGCGGCGGCCACCGTTGTGGCGGCCGGCGGCGGGGCGGCTGCCGGCGGTGCGGCACCGGCCGAAGAGAAGACGGAATTCTCCGTCGTGCTCACCGACGTTGGCGGCAACAAGATCAACGTCATTAAAGCGGTCCGCGAAGTCACCAGCCTGGGCCTCAAAGAAGCCAAGGACCTGGTGGATGGCGCTCCGAAGACCGTCAAGGAAGGCGTCAATAAGGACGAAGCGGCTTCGATCAAGAAGAAGTTCGAAGAGGCCGGCGCCAAGGTCGAGATCAAGTAACGAACTTGTTTCGCGGTACGGTTTTTCGTGCGGCGGCGCGGCGCAGGGGCGGGCGGACCGCGTCAAAGGAATTCACGTACGCAAGTCCAGACCGGTACTGGTTACAGAACCACGGGCCCTTTTGGGGTCCCCCGCAGCCGTGTGTCGAGAGCGATCCCGGGCAGGTCGTTTCACGACGCGGTGATGTGTCCTTCGTTCGTTTCTCCGTTCTCTGCCCAAAAGGGATGAGGTAGATCACGCATGCCGAATAGCAATCAGCACGTCCGGGAACGCCAGCGTTTGGATTTCGCAAAAATCCAGGGCTCCATCCAGATTCCCAACTTGATTGAAGTTCAGATGAAGTCGTATCAGCGCTTTCTGCAGATGGACCTTCTGCCAAGCGAGCGCGATGACGGCGGGCTTCAGTCGGTGTTCACTTCCGTGTTTCCCATCAGGGACTTCCGCGAGATGTCGCAGCTGGAATTTGTGGACTACTCGATCGGCAACTGGGAGTGCAAGTGCGGCAACCTGAAGGGCCTGCACCACCTCCGCGCCACGTGCCGCAATTGCGGCGCGTCGGTGGTCACCAATCCGTATCAGACCGGCGACGTCATCTGCCACAAGTGCGGCACGTTCAACAAGAACACGCCGACCTTTTGCAACAAGTGCGGTGACCCGGTCGCTATGCAGTTGAAGTACGACGTGAACGAGTGCCAGGAGCGCGGCATGACGTATTCCGCGCCTCTCAAGGTCACCATTCGTCTGACCATTTATGACAAGGATCCCGATACCGGCACGAAGACCATCCGCGACATCAAGGAGCAGGAAGTTTTCTACGGCGACATTCCGCTGATGACCGAAAACGGCACGTTCATCATCAACGGCACCGAGCGCGTCATCGTTTCCCAGTTGCACCGCTCGCCGGGCGTTTTCTTTGAGAGCGCCAACAACCGCACCTACTTCCTCGGAAAAATCATTCCCTACCGCGGGTCGTGGGTGGAATTCGAATACGACACGAAGAACATTCTCTATGTGCGCATCGACCGCAAGCGCAAGTTCCTCGGCTCGATCTTCCTGCGCGCGCTGGGCATGAAGTCCAACGAGGACATTCTGCGCACGTTCTATCAAGTCGAGCGCATCTCGCTGCGTGACAAGGACCTGTACTGGAATGTTTCTCCCGGAATTGTGGACCGCAAGCTGGCCCACGAGATCCGCAATGCGAAATCGGATGAAGTGATTGTCGGTGCGCACAAGCGCATTACCGAAAATCTCTTCAAGGAACTAATCAAGGCGAAGATTTCCCAGGTGCGCGCCGCGCTGGCCGACCTGGAGGGCGCCTACAGCGTCGCCGATGTCGTCAATCGCCAGACTGGGGAAGTCCTGCTGGAAGCCAACAAGCCGCTGACCGCCGAGCTCTGGCAGGCGTTTGCCGAAGGCGGCATCACCGAAGTGGACGTGTTCTTTCCGGAGCGCGACGACATCGGCCTGGTGCTCTCGCGCACGCTGGACAAGGATTCGATCCGCTCGTCCAAGGAAGCGCTGATCGAAATTTACCGCAAGCTGCGTCCCGGCGATCCACCCACGCTGGAGACGGCCACGAACCTTTTCCGGGGCATGTTCTTTGATCCCCGCAAGTACGATTTCAAACTGCGGAAGAGCATCGGCGTGGTGGACGACATCGATCATCTCGGCAACCGCCGCGTTCGCGCGGTTGGCGAGCTGCTGGAAAACCAGTTCCGCATCGGCCTGGTCCGCATGGAACGGGCCATCAAGGAAAAGATGAGCGTGTACCAGGAAATGTCGACGGCCATGCCGCACGACCTGGTGAACGCCAAGCCGGTGATGGCCGCGATCCGCGAATTCTTCGGTTCGTCGCAGCTCAGCCAGTTCATGGACCAAACCAACCCGCTCAGCGAAATCACCCACAAGCGGCGTCTCTCGGCTCTTGGGCCGGGGGGTCTCTCGCGCGAGCGCGCGGGATTTGAAGTGCGCGACGTGCACCCCACGCACTACGGCCGTATCTGCCCGATTGAGACGCCGGAAGGCCCCAACATCGGCCTAATCAGCTCGTTGAGCTGCTTTGCGCGCATCAACGACTACGGATTCATCGAATCGCCCTACCGCAAGGTCAAGGGCGGCCGCATCATCGACTACGTGCACATCGTCAACGCCGGTGACAGCGAATTTAAGGCCGGTGAAATCGTCGAGAAGGACAAGGTCGAAGAGCTCAACGAAGAACTCAAGCGCCGCAAGGTCGTTTACGAGCCGTACTGTTTTTATCTTTCTGCCTGGGAAGAAGACAAGTACGTCGTGGCGCAGGCCAACGTTTCGCTCGATGACCGTTTGAAGATCACCACCGAGCTGGTCAACTGTCGGCAAGCCGGGAACTTCGTTTTGAAGAGCCGCGAGGAGGTCGATTACGTCGACGTTTCGCCGAAACAGCTGGTTTCCGTGGCTGCCAGCCTGATTCCGTTCCTGGAGAACGACGACGCCAACCGCGCGCTCATGGGTTCCAACATGCAGCGCCAGGCGGTGCCGCTCATCAAGGGTGAAGCGCCGCTCGTCGGCACCGGGATGGAGCGCGTCACGGCGCGCGATTCCGGCGCGGTTGTGCTCTGCAAACGCGAAGGCATCGTCGATCAGGTCGACTCCGAGCGCATCATCGTGCGCGTGGAATCCGATCACTCCGGCGTGCTGAGCCGCGAAGTGGGCGCGGACATCTATCAACTCATCAAATTCAAGCGGTCGAACCAGAACACTTGCATCAGCCAGAAGCCGCTGGTTCGCGTGGGCGACCGCGTGAAGAAAGGCCAGGTTCTGGCCGACGGTCCCTGCACGGAGCGCGGTGAGCTGGCCCTTGGCCGCAACGTGCTGGTGGCCTTCGTACCCTGGCGCGGGTACAACTTCGAAGACGCCATTCTGGTCAGCGAAAAGCTGGTCAAAGACGATTACTACACTTCCATCCACATCGAGGAGTACGAAATCGAAGCGCGCGACACCAAACTCGGCCCCGAGGAAGTCACACGCGATATTCCCAACATCAGCGAGTCGTTCCTCCGCAACCTTGACGAAAGCGGCGTCATCCGCATCGGCGCGGTGGTGAAGCCGGGAGACATCCTCGTCGGCAAAGTCACGCCCAAGGGCGAGACCACGCTCACGCCGGAAGAAAAACTGCTCCGCGCCATTTTTGGCGAAAAGGCCGGCGATGTTCGCGACGCGTCTCTGTACTGCCCACCGGGCATCGAGGGCACCATCGTGGACGTCAAGATCTTCACTCGCAAGGGCGGAGAGAAGGACGAGCGCCACAAGGCCATCGAAGCCACGCAGGTTTTCAAACTGGAAAAGAACCTCGCCGATGAAATCCGCATCCTCACGGATGAGCGCCTCAAGCGCCTCGCGGATCTTCTGGGCGGCAAGATTCTCCAGGCCGACCTGCACGACGAGAAGACCAACAAGCGCCTGTTGACCAAGGGCGTCGAGCTGAACCGCGAGATCATCGAGAAAATCTCCACGCGCAACCTCAAGCGCCTGAAGCTCAACGAAAAGGACCCGCTGCTCATCGAGAAGATCGAAGAAGTCGAGGAGATGACCTCGCGGCAGATCGACGTGCTCCGCAAGATCACCGAGGAGCGCAAGGACAAGCTCAAAAAGGGCGACGAACTGCCCCCCGGGGTCATCAAGCTGGTCAAGGCCTACATCGCCATGAAGCGCAAGCTCTCCATCGGCGACAAGATGGCCGGCCGCCACGGCAACAAGGGCGTCATCGCGCGCATCGTGCCGCAGGAGGACATGCCCTACATGCCGGACGGCACCCCGGTCGAGATCGTTCTCAATCCACTGGGCGTTCCTTCGCGTATGAACGTCGGCCAGATTCTGGAGACGCACCTGGGATGGGCCGCCAAGGAGCTGGGCAACAGCCTCAAGCGACTGCTCAGCAAGGAAGTGAAGGCCGAAGCGCTGCGCCGCTGGTTCCGGGAAGTGTTTACGGAGACCGCGGTGTGGAAGACGCTCGCGAAACTCAGTGACGATGAGTTGCTGGAGTACGCCGAGGGCTTCCGCGAAGGTATTCCCTTTGCCACGCCGGTTTTCGACGGCGCGCGCGAACCGGAAATCCGTCATCTACTCGAAGTCGCGGGCTTGCCGCACGCCGGCAAGATCAACCTGTTCGACGGCATGAGCGGCGACCAGTTCGACCAGCCGGTCACCGTCGGCTACATCTACATGCTTAAGCTTTCGCATCTTGTCGACGACAAGATTCACGCGCGCTCCATCGGCCCGTACTCGCTCATCACCCAACAGCCGCTCGGCGGCAAGGCGCAGTTCGGCGGCCAGCGCTTTGGCGAAATGGAAGTCTGGGCACTGGAAGCCTACGGCGCAGCGCACATCCTGCAGGAACTGCTCACGGCGAAGTCGGACGACGTCTATGGCCGCGCCAAGATTTACGAGGCCATCGTCAAGGGCGAACCGGGCATCGAGCCTGGCGTGCCCGAATCGTTCAACGTCCTGGTCCGCGAGTTGCAGTCGCTCTGCCTGGACGTCGAGCTGATGAAGCGGCAAAAGCCGCCGACGGACAAAGCCGCGGACTAGGCGGCGATTGTTTTGGTGGGGGTGCGGCAGGCTGCGCCCCTACTTGGCAAGCAAGTCGAGTTTGTAGTTTCGGTAGTGGGGTTCTCAGCCGGTGCGGTGTACTTCAGTCGAAGTCACCGGACCGCGGCCCCGGCGAAAGCTGGGGAGGGAGGAAACAACCTTGTATCGCAGCAGCCCTTATGATCGCGCCAGTTTGATCGCCGATTTCGATTCCATCCGCATCAGCCTGGCGAGTCCGGAAAAAATTCGCTCCTGGTCTCACGGTGAAGTGACCAAACCGGAAACCATCAACTACCGCACGTTCAAACCCGAACGCGACGGTCTGTTCTGCGCCAAGATATTCGGTCCGGTCACCGACTGGGAGTGCCTGTGCGGCAAGTACAAGCGCATGAAGCACCGCGGCGTGATCTGCGACAAGTGCGGCGTGGAGGTCACCCTGAGCAAGGTCCGCCGCGAGCGCCTCGGTCACATCGAGCTGGCGTCGCCCTGCTCGCATGTGTGGTTCTTCAAGGGCCTGCCCAGCCGCATCGGCTATTTGCTGGACATTTCCATGCGTGATCTCGAGCGCATACTTTATTTCGAAGCTTTCGTGGTTGTGGATGCGGGCGAAGTCGCCATGCTCCGCGAACGCGAAGTCTTGCTCGAAGACAAATATCGGGAGCTGCAGAAGGAATACCCCGGCCAGTTCACCGCCAAGATGGGCGCGGAAGCCATCAAGGAGCTTCTCCGCCGCGTGGAAGTGGACAAGCTGTCTGAAGAGCTGCGCGAAAAGATGAAGGGCGATCCGTCGCTCCAGAAGCGCATCAAGTTTGCCAAGCGTCTCAAGGTGCTCGAAGCGTTCCGCAAGAGCGGCAATAAGCCGGAGTGGATGATTCTTGACGTGATTCCGGTTCTTCCGCCGGAGTTGCGCCCGCTCGTGCCTCTGGACGGCGGCCGCTTCGCGACTTCCGACTTGAACGATCTTTATCGCCGGGTCATCAACCGCAACAACCGGTTGAAGAAGCTCATGGAGCTGCGCGCGCCGGACGTCATCGTGCGCAACGAAAAGCGCATGCTTCAGGAAGCAGTCGACGCGCTATTCGACAACGGCCGCCGCGGCCGGGTACTGCGCGGAACCAATAATCGCCCGCTCAAGTCCCTCAGCGACACGCTCAAGGGCAAGCAGGGTCGATTCCGCCAGAACCTCCTCGGCAAGCGCGTGGACTACTCCGGGCGCTCCGTCATCGTGGTCGGCCCGGAGTTGAAGCTCCATCAGTGCGGTCTACCGAAGAAGATGGCGCTCGAGCTCTTCAAGCCGTTCATCTATCACAAGCTCGAAGCGCAGGGCCATTGCACCACCATCAAGCAAGCCAAGGAGATGGTCGAGCAGCAGGAAGCCGTCGTTTGGGATATTCTCGAAGACGTCATTCGCGAACATCCGGTGATGCTCAACCGCGCTCCGACGCTCCACCGCCTGGGCATTCAGGCCTTCGAACCGGTGCTCGTCGAGGGCAAAGCCATCCGCATCCACCCGCTCGTGTGTACCGCGTTCAACGCGGATTTCGACGGCGACCAGATGGCCGTGCACATCCCGCTTTCGCCCGAATCCCAGGTCGAAGCATCTGTGCTCATGCTCAGCTCCCGCAATATCCTGTCGCCTGCTCACGGCCTGCCTCTGGCCGTCCCCTCGCAGGACATGGTGCTGGGGATCTATTATCTGACCAAGAACAAGCCCGGAGCCAAGGGCGAAGGCCGTGTTTTCGGGGCCACCGATGAAGTGGTCCTTGCGCTGGAAGCCGGGGAAGTGGAACTGCTCACGCCCATTCGTCTGCGCTACACCGGTGAAGTCATCGACCTCACCACCGCGTACGACAACCAGGACGTGCCGCACACCGTGCCCGTAAAGATGGAGCGCCAGTTTATCCAGACGACCGTGGGGCGCGTCATTTTCAATTCGCACTTGCCGGAAAAATTCCCCTATGTGAACGGCCTGCTCAAGAAAAAGGGCGTTCAGCAGCTCGTCTATTACGCTTACTTGCGCTTCGGCCTCGAAGACACCGTGGTCCTGCTCGATCACTTGAAGGAGTTGGGTTTCACCTATGCCACCAAGTCCGGCATTTCGATCGGCATCGACGACATGCTCATTCCCAGCGATAAGTACAAGCTGGTGGAGAACGCCGAAAAGGAAGTTGTCAAGGTGCAGCAGCAATACCTCGATGGCGCCATCACCAATGGCGAGCGCTACAACAAGGTCATCGCCATTTGGGGCGACATTACCGAGCGCGTGGCCGACGAAATGTTCAAGGCCCTCGAGAATCAGGACAAAGAGGGCAACATCAACCCCGTCTACGTCATGGCGGACTCCGGCGCGCGCGGTTCGAAACAGCAGATCCGCCAGCTTTCCGGGATGCGTGGTTTGATGGCCAAGCCTTCCGGCGAAGTCATCGAAACGCCCATCACTTCCAACTTCCGCGAAGGTCTTACCGTGCTGCAGTACTTCATTTCGACGCACGGCGCGCGCAAGGGCTTGGCCGACACGGCGCTAAAGACCGCCGATTCCGGCTACCTCACGCGCCGTCTTGTCGACGTCGCGCAGGACGTGATCATCAACGAACGCGATTGCGGCACCTCGGATGGAATTTTCGTTGAACCCATTATCGAAGCAGGCGTCGAAGTAGAGCCGCTCCGCGACCGCATCGTGGGCCGCGTTTCCCTCGACAAGATCAAGGACTTCGAGGGCACGGTCATCGTCGACGTCAGCCAGGAAATCACCGAAGAGCTTGCCAACCAGGTGCAGGGCGCGGGTATCGAACGCGTGCGTATCCGTTCCGTGCTCACTTGCGAATCACGCCGCGGCGTTTGCGCGCTGTGCTACGGGCGCAACCTGGCCACCGGCCGCATGGTCGAACTGGGCGAAGCGGTCGGCGTCATCGCCGCGCAGTCCATCGGCGAACCCGGCACGCAGCTGACCATGCGCACCTTCCACATCGGCGGAACCGCTACGCGCGTCTCCGAACGCTCCACGCTCGAAGCGCGCAACAACGGCGTCGTAAAGTTCGTGGACATGAAGTTCGTCGAAGGCCGTGGGGGCACTTCCATCGCCATGAACCGCGCCGGGCTAATCGCCATCGTCGATGAAAAGAACCGCGAGAAGGAGCGCTATCACGTCGTTTACGGAGCGCGCCTCCGCGTTCAGGACGGCGAACACGTCACCCACGGTCAGATCCTCGCCGAATGGGATCCCTTCACCTTCTCCATCCTCACCGAAACCGCCGGTTCTGTGAAGTTCGACGACCTGCGTCCCGGCCTGACG
>Ga0209156_10004554_pt1 | contig 10074 bp, 8 predicted proteins | sample GraSoiAngelo_124_FD_185881 | JGI IMG/M metagenome (GOLD analysis project Ga0209156, IMG submission 185881) | Grasslands soil microbial communities from the Angelo Coastal Reserve, California, USA - 14_0927_05_20cm (SPAdes) (version 2) | ecosystem: Environmental > Terrestrial > Soil > Grasslands ...
CAGAACCTTGCAGGCCACGGCCATTGCCATGGGGCTCATGAGTTCCTCGGCGATACTCGTGCATTTGTCGGGGGGCTATATCGAGTTCCACTTCCACTTCTTTGTCATGCTTTCCTTCCTAGCGCTACTGCAGGATTGGGTTCCGTACATTTTGGCCATTCTCTATGTCGCGTTGCATCACGGGATTGTTGGCACCCTCTGGCCGAAAGAAGTTTTCAATCACGCGGCGGCGATCAACGCGCCCTGGACCTGGGCCGGCATCCACGCTTTCTTCGTGCTTTGGTCCTGTGTGGGAAGCGTCATCGCCTGGAGGTTCAACGAAAAGTCTCTGGATAAGATTAAAAAGCAGGCCGCGGAACTGGAAGAGACCAACAAGCTACAGGCCGACTTCACGGCCATGATCGCGCACGATCTTCGAACGCCCCTGTCCACCGTGCTCAATACGACAGACTCAATGAAGGACGGTCTGTTCGGCGAGATTAACGAAGAACAGAAAAAATGGCTGGGTCGGACGCAGAACACCGGTCGGGCTATCATCGATCTTGTCAGCGACTTTCTCGACATCTATAAGATCGAGGCCGGCAGGCTTGATTTGGTCAAGAAAAGGATTGATGTCTACAAGCTCATCGAAGGGAGTCTGGAGAGCTATGTTCTGATGGCGAGGGTTAAAAACATCTTGTTGACGAGCCGCCTTGAACCTAACCTGCCGGAGATCAATGCGGATGCGCGCCGTCTGGAGCAAGTGCTATCCAATCTGATAACCAACGCCATTAAATTCACCCCGCCGGGCGGCGAAGTCGAAGTGGGCGCCCGCAGACTAAACGGCGATGTAAGATTCTGGGTTAAGGATAATGGGGAAGGAATATCTCCCGACGAAATCGCTCATCTTTTCCAGAAATACCGGCAAACCACCAGCGGTACAAGATCTGAAATCAAGGGAACAGGTCTGGGCCTGGTCATCTGCAAGATGATTGCAGAAGCTCATGGCGGCAGAATCTCGGTGGAGAGCAATGTCGGCAAAGGTTCGATGTTTGCGGTGGAGATACCAGGTTAATGAATCATTCGCTGGTCGTCACAAGTGAAGAATTCAGCGGTAGCTCTTGTGCTATAAGCGGGCAAAGCCGTGTCGAATACCCGATCCTGTGAGACAGCACCTCTTGTGCAATTGGAGGTCACTCAGGACTCAAAGCTGCGCCCCTAAGTTCTCGTCCTTCCTACCCGGCCACCGATACGCCGAGCAACCACCCCACGCTGTAGGTAATCGCGGAGACCAGCAAACCGATGCCGAGCATGCGCGCGCCGCTGACAATCGGACCGCGAGCCGTAAAGATCGACAGCAGGGCTCCGACGCCGAACAAGGCACAAAAGCTGAGGGAAGCACTCGTGAGCCAAGCGGTCACACCTGAGGTCAAAAGGTAAGGCGCCACGGGGACAAACGCGCCGATGACAAACGCGAAAAAGGAACTCATTGCGGCAGTCCATGGCGAGCCCAACTCGGAAGGATCCAGCCCCAACTCTTCGCGAGCCAGGGTATCGATGGCAATTTTGGGATTCTGAATGATGCGTCGGGCGAGCTGCGAGGCTTCCAATTCGGGAACACCTTTCGCCTGATAGATCAAGGAAAGCTCTTCTTCCTCTTCCTTGGGCGACATTTCCAGCTCCTGTTTCTCCATCGCGATCTGCTGCTCAAACACTTCTCGCTGCGCCGTGATGGAAACGTACTCACCGGCTGCCATCGAGAATGAGCCGGCGAGCAACCCGGCCACACCGGCGAGCAGGATATACTCCGGCTTCGCCTCGGCGCCGGCAAATCCCATCACGAGGCTAAAGTTGGAAAGCAATCCATCGTTCATGCCAAACACGGCCGCACGCAAACTTCCGCCCCGCGAGGTGAAGTGCCAGCGCTCGGTACCAACAATCGACGCCGGACCCGAGGAACCTCCCGACATCGCCCACAGTGTGCGGCTATGGGCTCGCTCTTCGGCCGGTAGGCCAGCCGCCTCCGGTTGATGCATGTAGCCGGCCTCGTCCCGCGCTTCCAAGCTACTGATGATCGGCAGAACTCTTTTTGTTCCAAACTGCCGTGCCATCCAACCCAGCATCCGGACACGCGCAGAAGGGCGATGTTTTGGCACAACCCCTCCGGCCAACTGAATGAGCCGGGCCCAACGCTGGGCATGGCGCTCTTCGTTCTCCGCGAGTTTCTCAAAGATCGCCGCCCGTTTTTCATCTCTTTCGGCGGCGGCCATCGAATGGTAAAGGGCGATTCCGTCCATCTCAATAATATAATTCTGTTGATAACGGGCGACGTCCGCGGTCGTGTTTTGTTGGGCTTTCATTGTGAAGGGTCTAATTTGGCACTATTTCTATGCTTTTTGCTTACGTTCCTGATGACCACAGGCAGCATCGCATCCCCAAATTTCCTTGCCATATACTCACTGCGCAAGTCAAATTAACTGTCTGTAAATTTACCTTGCAGTCTTCGCTCTTTCATTCTAACGTTGCGCGAAGATGATTACTTTTGTCGACGTCGAAGAAGCGCGCCAACGGATCCAAAACAAGATCTATCTTTCTCCGTTTCCCTATTCTGAAACTATCAGCCAGATAGCGGGGAGTCGAGTATTTTTTAAACTCGACAACCTGCAGATGACCGGCTCGTTCAAGGAACGAGGAGCTCTCAACCGCCTGCTGACGCTCACGCAGGACCAGGCTAAGCGCGGCGTGATTGCCGCCAGTGCGGGCAACCATGGCATGGCCGTGGCTTTCCACAGCCAACGACTCAATACAGTGGCAACCATTGTCATGCCCCTGCACGCGCCTTTGATCAAGGTCAGTCGCGTGCGGCAGTACGGCGCCGAAACCGTACTTCACGGTGCGGACTACGATTCAGCTTTTGCCGAAGCTGAGCGGCTAAGCCAAGAGAAGGGACTCACTCTCATTCATGCTTTTAACGATCCGTGGGTCGTCGCTGGGCAGGGAACCATCGGGCTCGAGATCCACGAGCAAAATCCGGATTTGGAAGCCGTCATCGTTCCCGTCGGTGGCGGGGGATTGATTGCCGGTATCGCCTTAGTTCTCAAGACGCTCAATCCGAAAATTCGAATCGTCGGCGTTCAAGCCGAGGCGCTCTCCTCAATGAAAGCCGCGTTAGAGAAAAGTAAACCAATCCGTCTCCCCCGAGCGGCGACCATCGCCGACGGCATCGCCGTGCGTACAGTGGGAGCGACACCGTTGGAACTGATAAAGCGTTACGTCGATGAGATTGTTACCGTCAACGAAGGCGAAATCGCCAAGGCCGTTTTGCTGCTATTGGAAATCGAAAAAACGGTCGCCGAGGGAGCCGCCGCTGCTCCGCTGGCGGCCCTGGTGAACGACAAAGTGGCCGTGAAAAATATGGACGTTGGGCTGATCGTCTCCGGCGGTAACATCGATATGAATCTCATCTCGCGAATCATCGAAAAAGGGCTCATCCAGGATAGCAGGCTAACACGCTTTTCCGTGGTGTTGCCTGATAGGCCGGGTACCTTGGCGCGGCTGAGCCAACGCATCGGCGAACTGGGCGCCAACATTCTGCACATCGCTCACAGCCGCGGCTTCGGACAGATGGCGATCGGCGAGACTGAAGTTGAATTGATCCTCGAAACCACCGGCCCTGAGCATATCCAACGGATCCATCGAGCATTGACCGGAGAAAAGTTTAAGATCAAAGATGAGACTTGAGTCTTCTTTCTTAAGCTAAAGAGGAGGGCGGCGGATTATTAAGAGTGTTTCACGTCCTCGTCATCCGTCAACGCCGCGTTGACGGAGTAATTGCATACAAAGCAATCTCGGGTGGTATTCGATTCCTCTGCTTTTAACGATCTCAATTCCATCAATTAAGCCGCACCTGCCCGGGTTCCGACATCCTCACAAACTTATTCGGTTAAGGTTCCCGTTTGTCAGGGTATATGATACGGTGTACATTATGGGGAATGAGACGTACAAGAAGCGCCAGAAGGCATTGGCGCGACAGCAAAAGCAGCGGGACAAGGCTGTGCGGCGAGAGCAGCGTAAGGGAGAGAAAAAAAAAGGCGGACCGCCGCTTGAGGGCGAGGATCCCGTCACCGGAGAGATCCGTCCCGGTCGGTCGGCGCAAAACTACTGATCCTTGCTTTCCGGCGGTTGTGAATACCTCACTTTGTCGGTCGTTATTCAACTTTTTCGAATAACTGGATCGACCCGTGCTCGTTGGTAGCCCAGATTCTCCCTTTCCCAGACGGTGGAAAATGTGTCAGCGTCAGCGCGACCTCCTGATGAGAAAAACCAGTCCTTCGGTTCCGAATTTGGGAGAGAATCTAAGAAGGAACAGTGCTGCGTCTCAATCAGAGCAGTCTCGCGCGGCACCATCACGGGACATAAATGTGGAGAGAATCTTCTGCGATCCTTTGGCCGCCGGTGATTAGTCGAACGATGCTGCAGACGTTGCGGCTAACGTTATCGAGTTCACCCACGGGGAAGCCGTCTTTGAGGAATCTTCCGATAAATCTGTCTTCACCTAGATTGATAATATGGAGGTATTCCACGTTGTCCTTCTTAAAATAGCAATCAGTACCCGGTGCCGGTTTATCGAGTCGATTTTGTAAATCCTTCGAAATCTTCATACCCACGAAGAATTGCTTATCCATGTCTTTCCCTCTTTCCTCTCATTTTCCCATCAGGTTTTGTGCCGCCGGAACCATAACAAGAGGACAACAACTGGAATCACTCTTAGCCCCTAGCTACTACTAATTGACCAGCTCAGATTCTCTCACATCGATCGCTCAACTTTGACTCAGGGGAATCTCTGGGGTTTGCAGGTCGCGATAGTTGTTAGAGTGCTGCTTACGTTCTTGGGTTACTTATATCCTGACCGATCCGCCCTGTAAAGATATAGTTTGACAATACTGCGTAAACCACCTAGTGTGTTCTCTAGTTCGAGCAGATGAACTCTTCAAATACGCCTCACTCATTACACTCTAATTAGTCAAAGGGACCCCTCACGAAGCGCAATCTTCAGGATTCGCCGGAGTTGTTGGTCACTCGACGAGAATCAAAAGGGCCGCGCGACGCCAAAAAACTATCCTGCAAAGCATAAGCGAAATGAATACGTACAACCGCTCTTACCGGAAATATCGCAAAGCGTCGAAGTATGAATCCCTTGATTCTGCCAATACCGCCTTGCGGGAGCACTCTCATGAAACCGGCTGGGACTCCTCCCAGCTACCCGATGGGGAGTATTCATGGGACAGGCTACCGGATGAGGAAGAACTCGATGCTAGCGTTGACAACATCGGTGCTTCAGGAAAGCATGCGGATCCCGTTCGACTGTATCTGAGCGCCATAGGATCGACACGCATTCTCAGCCGCGAAGAAGAGTTTTTACTTGCCAAAAGGATTGCGGAAGGAGAGGCGCAGATCGCCCAGGAAACGTTATCTTCCCTTTTCGCTCTTTATTGGGTGCTCGATACGGGAAAGAAGGTCGCTAGCGGACTTGTTAATGCACGCGACGTCGTCGACCAGCCCAACGAAACACCTGGAAATCCCTTGATCGACGATAAGATCCTCCAGAGTCGTTTTCAAAATCGCTTGACGAGCCTCAAATACCTGGCTCGGAGATACGAACGCACAACCGACCAATGCTGCAAGCCAATGAATCCGATCAGACGCAAAAAACTGGAACAATCACTCAACGGCCAGAGAAAGAAGATCGCCGTAGCCCTCAGGGGACTTCAGCTCAACCGTAGTCAAATTGAATCGATCGTCGCCGGTCACAAACGGCTCTATGAAAACCTTCAGCAGATCGAAGGGGAAATTGGAGGAAGGGTCAAAAGGCGGGCGCTTCACAATATCGAGACTAGGATGGGGATGCCGAACTCGGAAATTCGGAGGATGGTGATGAGCATTGGGGACAAGCAGGCGGACGTTGCCCAAGCCAAAAAGCGCTTCATCGAATCCAATCTCCGTCTGGTTGTAGCCATAGCGAAAAAATATTGCGGCAGGGGTCTTCACTTTCTGGATTTAATCCAGGAAGGAAACATTGGCCTTGCTCGGGCTGTGGACAAATTTAACCATCGGCTGGGCTTTCGGTTTTCAACTTATGCGAGTTGGTGGATACGCCAGGCGGTGACCCGGGCTCTTGCAGACCAATCGCGGACAATCCGCATCCCGGTTCACATGGTTGAACTGACGAACAAATTCACTGTAACGGAGCGGGGTCTCGTTAGTCATCTCGGCCGTCCGCCTGCGCTTGAAGAAATCGCGGCAAAAATGGCGCTGCCCCTGAGGGCGGTAGAAGCTGTCCGCCGGTTGGTCAAAGAACCTGTTTCGCTTGACGGGCCATCCGGCGAGGATGGAGAAACCTGCCTCGGGGATCTCATCAAAGACGAGCACTCTCCCGACCCTGAGACTCTGGCTATTTCTCTCGATTCCGAACGCGATACGCAAAGGCTGCTGACCATTCTCAGCCCGCGGGAGGAAAAAATTATTCGTATGCGCTTCGGGATTGGAGAAAAAGCGGAGCACACCTTAGAAGAAACCGGAAAGGTATTCGGCGTCACCAGAGAAAGAATCCGCCAAATTGAGGCGATAGCATTGAGAAAGCTCCGGCACGCCCAACGCGGCCTTGCAAAACCCCGCGGGTGGCTTAAATAGACCGCGGCAAAAGGATTTGCGCTTGACAGGCCGGCATCGGACATGCCGGACTAAGACAATGGCCTCTTCGTTCGGCCCGTGTTCGTTGCGGCCGCGACTGCGCGGACAAAAAAAAAGGGAGGCAACCCGACTTGTTGCCCCCTTGCTAATACGAGAATGAAAAAAACTACCAGCGATTACGTCCGCCGGTTCTGTTGTCGCGCCCTCCACTGTCGCCACCGTTATCACGGCGAACCATCGGCTTCGCTTCGTTGACGACCAGTGTACGCCCATCCATTTGGCTTCCGTTCAAAGCCTGAATGGCCGTTTGGGCTTCACCCCCGGAGCTCATTTCCACAAAGCCGAAACCTCGTGACTGACCGGTGAACTTATCCGAGATCACTCTGGCCGACTCGACGGTCCCGTGCGCCGAGAATACTTCCTGCAGTTGGCCGTCGGTTACCGAATAAGGCAAACCGCCGACATATATTTTATTACTCATGTTCTCCTCCTTAAAAGAGACTGTTAGTGTCTTTGACCCTGAGAAGCTGACCGCTAATGGGAGCAGAACATGGGGAACGTACTGACTGTAACCACGCTCTGGTCGGTGTGTCCGTTAGATATCGATTCGCAAGGAGAGACTGATCTGGCCTTCAACGCTTGTACTTTCCTCTTTCAGAAGGCCCTTTACTGAAGTAGGTAAAATTACTTTACGTTTTTTTCCCGCCCGAGTCAAGCCGAATTGCTTTTTCGGACTTTGGTCCTTTTTGCCATGGCGACCTTCTTGACGAGGCGCTTGCGCTGGTACACACAAGACTCCGGTGCCGCAGAGTCCGAAATAGCTCCCTGGCAATATAAGCATGACGGGCAAATCCACTCGCCGCATTGACAACGACCACGGGGCTTGCCAAGAGTCCCCGGCTTGCTCTGAAAAGAGTCTCGACAATGGGGACAGAACACCAACACCGCTCCATCCAAGACTTCAAGATCCTCGGTTGGGGCGATTCTGCGTGTGGACTCGCCTGAAACGACGATTCGATACTGGAACGAATATTTGGAACTCAATCTGCTCAACGGTGCTCCGGCGGACGTGAAGCAATCTCTGATCTCAGTTATCCCATCGACGACGCCTTCATAACCGGTCACTCTATGGCGAATCACCGTGCCACTCTGTAATCTGACCTCGCTGACTTTTTCTGACATAAGGCCCCCCTTTTTTGCCGAGATAAAAAAGCCCCTGGCTCGTCCAAGCACAGGGGCTTACTCAAACGGTTGAAGACTCACCTAAACACGCTTAATATACCATTAACGCCCCAAATGAACAAACGGCCCCCGAGCCGGAGTTGACCATCCCGAGCAGGCGGCTGACCCGGAGGCTCATCAAAGCTTCCGGGGCGTCGAGAACCGTTAAATAGCGGGCTTCGGTTGATGTGATGGATTGTGCCGCGCAGAGATGTCGCTTGCATTCAAAGTTCCCCCTTTGGAGCGTCCAGCAGGACCGCAAAACCATTCGCGGGCTGATCGTCGCTGGATACGGCTACAACGGAATCAGCGACAGCCTTCGAACCTCTGAGAATGACAGCAAGTTGCGGGCGCGCGTCCGCGCGAGAGGTTATCATCGATTTAGCGATGAAATCGCTCGATACTGCTCGGCATGAAGTTGGCTCCTCTTCGGTTCAGCGATCATTTAAGATACGGCATCTCTGGCGAAGTGACATGAAGGAGGGTCCAAGAATGGCAATTGAAGCGACTATCAACCAGTACAAAGATTGCCCCCGCGCTTAACGTGTTTACGCCGAACGGAGTCGCGCAATGTTCTGGCCAATATCGGAGACTTAGTTCCTAACCAATCTCACGTCCACAGCAGCCACACCGCCGCCCTGAGCCCGGACCATAATTGGATTGATTTCGAAGTCGGAAAGATGATTCCGATGCGCAGCGAAGATATCGGACAACCCGACCATCGCGCGCACTAGCGCGTCGATGTCGCGCGGCCTTTGTCCGCGGACGCCTTCAAGCACTTTGTAGCCGCGCAGCTCTCGGAGCATAGTGCGGGCCTCTTTCTCATCGACGGGCAAAAGGCGAATAGCTACGTCTTTCAAAACTTCGACAAAGATTCCGCCAAGCCCGACCATCAAAAATGGGCCGTATTGTGGATCCGTGCGCGCGCCGATGAGCACTTCGGTTCCCTGCACCATCTCTTGAATCAGTAATTGGGCTTTGCCGGGCGTCTTGGTCAGCAACTGTTTGCCGTGAGTTTCAACTTCTTCAGCGCTCTTTAAACCCAAAACAACTGCGCCTGATTCCGTCTTGTGCACGACCTCCGGCGCGACGAGTTTCAATGCCACCGGGAAGCCGATCTCTTTGCCTTTTGCCGCTGCATCTGCAGCCGTGCCGACCAAAGCTTGCTTCGGTAATCCGATCCCGTGGTTTTGGAGCAGGCTATTCAGTCTCTCACCTTCGAGATCCGCTTCATTGCCCGTCATCTCCGGCAACTTCGGCACGCCAAATCGCTTGCGCTCTCCGTATAAACCAAGCGCCGCCAGCGCGCGCAGCGTCGGCTTGATCGCCTGCAAGAAAGGAAGCCCGGCCTCTTCTTGAAAAGCGCGGCTCTCCTCCGTACAGCTGTAGGTGGATCGCGCGAACGCGAGCACGGGCTTGTCCGTAGCCGCCGCTAAATTCCTGAACAGCTGCGGATCTCTCTTCTCGCCGCGCGGCAGTTCGCCGTGAATCGCGAGGAGATCCACGCCATCGTCTTCCGCGTGAAACTTGACGATGTTGATGAAGTTCTGTTCGTCGCCAAAGCCTGCCATGCCGCATTCGAGCGGATTCTCCACGACCAATTCGGGGGGAATCAGCGGCCGCACGGCTTCTTTGGTCTTATCACTTAACTGCGCCAGATTCGTGTTAAGTTCGTCACAGTGATCGCAAATCAAACCTTTCATGCCGCCGGAATTGACAACGATGGCCGCACGGCTACCTCTCGGAAAGCGGCCCGGCATGAACGCCAGCGTTGTTTCCGTCAAGTCTTCCAACGTCGGCACACGAATCAGTCCAAGCCGTTTGCAGACGGCATCGAAGACTTCATCCGCTCCCGCGAGCGCACCCGTATGGGAGATCGCCTGCCGTTTTCCCATCTCAGAACGTCCAAGTTTGACGATGAGAATCGGTTTGGTTTTGTTGAGCGCTTGCTCGGCGATGGTCATGAACTCGTTGGGACGGCGGACGCCTTCGACCATCAAAGTAATAAGCCTGGTATCAGGATCGTCAACGAGGAATGACAAGTAATCAACGAGATCCAGACTCACTTCGTTGCCGCTCGAAACCGCGTGAGTAAAGCCGATGCCGCGCTCAGTAGCGCCCTTGATCCAGTTGCCCAGCGAGCCGCCGCTTTGAAAGATCAAACCGACCGGCCCCTTCTTGAGC
>Ga0209156_10004556_pt1 | contig 10073 bp, 7 predicted proteins | sample GraSoiAngelo_124_FD_185881 | JGI IMG/M metagenome (GOLD analysis project Ga0209156, IMG submission 185881) | Grasslands soil microbial communities from the Angelo Coastal Reserve, California, USA - 14_0927_05_20cm (SPAdes) (version 2) | ecosystem: Environmental > Terrestrial > Soil > Grasslands ...
ACCGTGCGCTGCGCCGCGAGGGCCTCCCCGAGCTGATCGCCGAGTCGCCCGCAATGCAGCCGGTGCTCAAGCTGATGGAGCGCATCGGGCCGTCGGACGCCAACGTGCTCATCCTGGGCGAGCACGGCACCGGCAAGGAGGTCGTGGCCCGCTGGCTCCACGCCGCCTCGGCTCGGGCCGAGCGGCCGCTCGTCGCGGTGAACCTGGGGGGCATTCCCGACGGCCTGTTCGAGAGCGAGCTGTTCGGGCACGTGAAGGGCGCCTTCACCGATGCCAAGGTCGATCGCGTCGGGCGGTTCGAGCTCGCCGAGGGCGGGACGCTGTTTCTCGACGAGATCGCGAACCTGCCGCTGCCGCAGCAGGCGAAGCTGTTGCGCGTGCTCGAGACGGGCGAGTTTGAGCGCGTCGGATCGTCCAAGACACAGCGGGTGAACGTACGCGTCATCTCGGCCACGAACGCGGACATCTCTGCCGAAGCGGCGGCGGGGAAATTTCGGCAAGACCTCTTGTTTCGCCTCAACACCGTCGAGGTCCGCCTCCCACCGCTGCGCGAGCGCCCTGAGGACATCCCGCTGCTCGCCAGCCATTTCGGGCGCCGCCATGCCGCGCGCTACCGCAAGCGGATCACGGGCTTCGCGGCGGACGCGATGCAGGCCCTCCGGGTGCATCCCTGGCCCGGCAACGTGCGCGAGCTCGACCACGCGGTGGAGCGAGCGGTGCTCCTGGCCGAGGGTGACGTCATCCGGGCGCGCGACCTCGCCCTGGGCGCGCCGAGCGACGGCGCGGCGGTGCTGGAGCAGATGAGTCTGGAGGAGGTCGAGCGAGTGCTCGTCCAGAAGGCCCTCACGCGCGCGGGCGGCAACGTGAGTGAAGCGGCGAAGGCGCTCGGGCTCTCCCGCAGCGCGCTGTACCGTCGCCTCAAGCGGCATGACTTCTGATCGTCGCGGCAAGCGCCTGAGACACGAGCGTCGCGTCCTGTTGCTCGCGTTCCTCACGGGCGTGCCTGGACTCGCCCTCGCCCTGGCCCTCCTGTGGCTGGGCGACTTCGCCCCGCGTACGCAGTGGACTCTCACCAGCGTCGTCGTGGTCGCATGGCTCGCGATCGCCGCGACCCTGCGCGAGCACGTGATCCGCCCGCTCCAGACGGTCTCGAACATGCTCGCAGCGCTGCGGGAGCGCGACTTCTCGATGCGCGCCCGCGGGTCGAACCCGACGGACGCGCTCGGCCTGCTCCTGCTCGAGCTGAACGGTCTCGGCGAGGATTTGCGCGCCCAACGGCTCGGTGCGCTGGAGGCGACGGCGCTGTTGCGGCGCGTGATGGAAGAGATCGACGTCGCCGTGTTCGCGTTCGACGGCTCGCAGGCGCTGCGGCTCGTCAACCGCGCGGGCGCGGCGCTGCTCGGGCGGCCGCGCGAGCAGGCGCTGGGCCGCGCCGCGGCGGAGCTGGGGCTCGGGGCGTGCTTCACCGCGGACGCGCCAGGAGTGGTCGATCTCGAGCTGGCCGGGGCCCGGGGGCGCTGGGAGGTGCGGCGTGGCACCTTCCGTCAGGAAGGGCTGCCGCACGAGCTGCTGGTGCTGGCGGATGTGAGCCGCACGTTGAGCCGGGAGGAGCGCCAGGCGTGGCAGCGGCTCATCCGCGTGCTTGGCCACGAGCTCAACAATTCGCTCGCCCCCATCAAGTCATTGGCGCAGAGCCTCGCGGAGCTGGTACGGCGCGATCCGCCGCCACCCGACTGGCGTACGGACCTCGAGAATGGGCTCGGCGTCATCGCCAATCGGGCCGAGTCGCTCAGCCGCCTGATGGCGGCGTACGCGCAGCTCGCCCGCCTCCCGCAGCCGCGACTGGAACCGGTGTCGGTGGTGGAGTGGGTGCGTCGCGTCGCCGCGCTCGAGACCCGACGCGCGATCAGCGTGTGCCCCGGTCCACCGATGACGGTCCAAGCCGATGGGGCTCAGCTCGACCAGCTGCTGATCAATCTCGTCCGCAACGCGGTCGATGCGACCTTGGACAGCGAAGCCGAACCCGAGGTGGGTTGGGCGGCGCAGAACGGCTGGCTGGAGGTCTGGGTCCGCGATGGGGGACCGGGCCTTGCCGACACGGGCAATTTGTTCGTCCCGTTCTTCACCACCAAGCCAAATGGCTCCGGGATCGGGCTCGTGCTCTCGCGCCAGATCGCCGAGGCGCATGGTGGCACGCTCACGCTCGCCAATCGTGACGATCGACGCGGTTGCGAGGCGCGGCTCTCGTTGCCGATCGTGGCCGGCTGATGCTGCGACCGCATCGTTGGTTCTTCGGCGCCGCCGTTCTCGGCCTCGCGCTCACGTCCCGTGCCGTCCAGGATCAGTGGGTGCACTTGGGCACGCGGCGGCTGGATTTCCGCACGGACCACGATATCGTGCGCACCGCCAGCGAAGGCCGATTTCGGCGCGTTCGCTTCGTGGTCGAGGGCGGCGACGTCGAGATGTTCGATGTGCGGATCACATTCGGGGACGGGGCCACGTTCTCGCCCCCCACCCGGTTCTCCTTCAAGGGGAAGGCACGCAGCCGCGTGATCGCTCTCCCGGGGGCAGCGCGCGTCATTCGGTGGATCAATTTCTACTACGGGAGCGCCTTGGGGAGTGCGCAGGGCAAGGCCACGATCCACGTGTACGCCCGGCGCTGACCGCGCGCCTGGCCCGGCGAACCGCAGTAGGTCGAGACGGAGGGCACAAGACTCGAACCTGTACGGGCTTGCGCCCAGCGGTTTTCAAGACGTCCGAAGCAGGTCATCAGTGGGTCATTACCGGCGTCTACTCGTATCAGAACGTGATCCCGACCGGACCGTTCAGCCCAGTGCGGCCACCGCTGATCGTCGCGAACGGCGCCGCGTTCCCGCTCGCCCCGGGGGCATAGACCGTGATGCTGTTGCCGAGGGTGTTAGCTACGTACAGGTTCCCGTCCGCGTCGAGGGCAATGCCCGTCGGACCGTTCAGGCCGGTGCTCGCTCCCACGATCGTCGTGAGGGGAGACGCGTTGCCGCTCGTCCCCGGTGCGTAGATCGTGATGCTGTTGCCGCCGGTGTTGGCGACATAGATCCTCCTTTGGCGATCGAGCGCCAGGCCGCTTGGGGCGTTGAGCCCCGTCAGGGTGCCGGCGATCGTGGCCGCCGGCGCCGCATTGCCGTTCGCAGCGGCGGCATAGACAGTGATGCTGTTGCCAACGCCGCAGCAGCTTCCTCCGCGATTCGCGACATAGAGGTGGCCCGCGGCATCGCGGGCGATCGCGACCGGGGCGTTCAATCCGGTGGCACTGCCGCTGATCGTGCGGAAAGGGTCCACCGCGGCAGCTGTGTCCGTGTGCCCCAGGGCACTGGGAGCGAATATTGTAATGCTCGGGTAACAACAGCTTCCTTCACTTCGGTACTGATTGTTGGTGACGTAGAGGTTGCCGCTCGCGTCGGCCGTAATTCCCGTGGGGTATCCCGTTTGCTGCGTGGGCGAGACGGTCGGAATCGTGGCACGCGGGGTCGCGTGCCCGCTCGCCCCCGCCGAATACTCCGTTACCGTGTTGTTATCCGGGCTCGTGACATAGAGGTCTCCCAGGGCGTCCCGGGCGATTCCCCAATCCCGGTCGAACGACGGCCGGCGGTCCGGTACGATCGTCCCGGTCGGGGTCGCGTCCCCACTCGCCCCCGGCGCGTACACCGTGATCTGCCCGAGGATGCTGCTGACGACGTACAGCTTGCCCCCGACGTCCCGCGCGATCGTCCCCGGCTCGGCGAGCCCGGTATTGCTTCCCCGGATCGTGGTAGTCGGCGTGGTGTTCCCCGTCGCACCCGGTGCATAGACGGTCACACTGTTCGCCCCGCTGTTGGCGACGTAGAGGTTGCCGCCGCCGTCGAGCGTGAGGCCAGCGGCGCCGGTGAGTCCGGTATTGCTGCCCGCGATCGTGCGAATCGGCGCGGCGTTGCCGTGCGCCCCGGCCGCGTACACGGTGATGCCGAACGACGTGCTTGTCGGACTCCAATTGGTGACGTACAGGTTGCCCGCGGCATCGAACGCGATCCAGCTCGGGGAGTAGAGGCCGGTATTGCTGCCGGCGATCGAGTCGATCGGCCCCACGTTCCCGTTCGCCCCCGGTGCATAGATCAGGATCTCGCCCGCGGGGTTCGAGATTGTGCCACCGTTCGCCACGTAGAGGTGACCCGCGGTATCGAAGGCGATGCCGGTCGGTCTGGCGAGTCCTGTGTTGGCACCGGCGATCGTGTCGATCGGGGCGACGTTTCCCTCCGCGCCGGGCGCGTAAGCCGTGATCCTCGGGCCCGCCGCGAGGTTCGAGACGTAGAGGTTGCCCTTCGCATCGAAGGCGATGCCGGTCGGGTGCGCCAGGTCCGTGCGGGCGCCGCTAATCGCGTGGATTGGTGCCGCGTTTCCGGTCGCGCCGGGGGCGAAGACGAGGACTTGGTCGCAGCAGTTGGCAACGTAGAGGCGCCCGGCCGTGTCCAGGGCCACGCCGGCGGGGTAATAGAGTCCGGCACTGCTGCCGCCGCCCAAAATCGCGGTCCGCGGGACGACGTCCCCGCTCGCCGCCGCTGCGTAGGCAGTGACGCTGTTGCCACTGCTGTTCAAGACGTAGAGCAGGGGACCGGCCCCCGATACGCCCGTCACCCCTTGGTCCGCCGTGCAGGCAGCCGCCATGAGGAGTGCGGCGACCCAGCGACGCGGGCGGAGAAGAGAGTTTGGTGTGAAACGGGTCATCGCGAAATCCTCCGCGGTGTGCCGTCGACAATCGTGGCCGTCGGCACCGCACCGTCGTCACTGAGCGTTTTCCGCCCGATCGGCGCGGCGGGCGGCAGGGCGGCCGCCGGACCGAGACTGATGCGGCGCTGGCGAGGCGGTCTGAACCGCCGCCGGTAGTACCGAGACGCCACAGCACCAACTCGGCGTTGCTCGGGCGCTGCAATCCTAAGGCCAGCTTGCATCGCATGCTTGGGGACGACGCCGATGCCGCGCTCCTGCCACAGGGAGGACCGGGGGACCGGCGCAGGCTACTACGAGAGTGCTACTACTTGAGGAAGGCGACCCGTGGTCGGCAGGGGGGAGGAAGATGCCGAGACGTCTAAGCAGACGCCGAGATGCCGAGGCGCCGAGTTGCCGCGAGGTGTGAGGTGTGAGGAGTCGTGACATAGGGCTCCTCCCGCGCGAGCCGCGATAGGTTCTGTGCGACTCTCGCGACCAGGGTCGCCACCATCCCGATGCCGAGCAGCACCAGCGTCGCGTTGGCGACGAGGTACAGGGTCGGTCCCGGAGCGAGGACCGCGAGCACGCCGTTCGCGGCAATCAGCATGATACGAATCTCGGTCGGACCGAGCGGGCCATAGGCGAGGCGGAACACCCCAAACACGTTTGATTCGAGATAGACGTTGATCGACAGGCTGAGGTAGACGATCACCAGCCCCAGCGCCACGCACGGGCTCACATACGGCGACAGTGCCACGCCGACCCCGATGACGGCGGTCGAAAACGCGTCGACGACGTGGTCGACATAGTAGCCGTAGCGCGGCCGCTCGGTGCCGCGCACGCGGGCCAATGTGCCGTCGAGGCTGTCCCCCAGCCACTGCACGACGAGACACGCACTCCCGGCCCACAGCCATCCCGCGCTGACGCGCGAGAGCGCGTACGCGGCGCCCACACCGAGCGCGCCGAGCACGCCCAACGCGGTGAGGTGGTCGGGGGTCACGACCGCCGGCAGCCGCGCCGCCACGGCGCGCAGCAGCCGTCGCTCCGGGTCGGCCAGGAGAAACGTCAGCTCGCGCTTGGCCGGAGCCACGGCAGCATCCGCAACGACGGGATCAGCAGCAGCACGAACAACCCGGCGATGAGCCAGGTCGGCAGCCGCACTGCCACGCCGAACCACGCCAGCAGGGCGTAGCGCGGCGCCGAGCGCGCCGCGACCGCGGCGAGGTAGCGCTCCAGCGGGTAACCCGTGGTGAAGGCGAGCGCTTTGAAGGGGAAGAAGGGAAGTGGCGTGAGCCCGGAAAGAGCGATCGTCGCGAACGGGAAACGACGAAAGAACCGATCCGCCCAAGTCGCGCCCTGAGAGGGCGCGCTTGCATCGCGAAACCGTCGGATCAGCGGGACAAACACCCGGTGGTCCACCAGCGCGGCCGCTACCGTGCCGGCGGTCGCGACGAGCGTGGTGGGCCAGACGCCGAGCCGCGCGCCGTACCAAATGACGGCCGGCTCGTGCGGGAGCACGGCGAGCGCGACGTTCGAGAGGAAGGCGTAGCCGAACAGGGTGACCGCTTGCATGGGCGTACCCTCGCCCCGCGGTCTCAAGCCAGTTTCAAGTCCCGGGACACCAGGCACCGCGCGCTTTCCGGTGTGGTGAGGCCCCGGTGAGCCTCGGCCGGAGTGTTATCAACCCAGCGTGGTCAGGGGGTCGACCCTTGCCGATCACTTGACGTCGAGACGGAGGGCAGAGGATTCGAACCTCTACGGGATTTCTCCCAGCGGTTTTCAAGACCGCCGCCTTACCAGTTAGGTCTAGCCCTCCCACTTGCTGTTGCTGAACTTAGCGACCGCGAAAACCCTGAGAAGGGGTCAATTGCGCCCTAACTGTACCAGTAAATTGCTTCGCCACGGCCTGCCTTACCAATCAATCCCGTCGCCTTGGTGCTCGGCCCTCGAGGACTGGCTCAGCCTCTCCACCGATCAAATCGCCGCGCTGGGCGATGCCGGTCTTGGAGCAACGACGAGCCAGCACCCAACCCCAACGCTGAGCGCGCTGCTGCGGCCGGGGCACGCGGGGGCCGGGGAACGCGGAGCGCGGCGCGTGAGCCGCAGTGACCGCCGGACAAGCGGCGTCCGAGCCCACCCGTGGCGCCTGCGCGTCGGGGCAACTCCGCAACCTGGTGTAGGGCTAGCGCGACGGAGCGAGTGGGAAAATACCCCGGTACCTGGTCATGAGCGACGTGAAGGCGACGTTTCCAACTGGTACGCGACTTGCGAGCCCTGCCCCCGACCCGCGGCTGTGCGCGGTTTTAGGGAGGCGGTGGTGCGAATCGGGTTGTTGTTAGGACGATCGTTTACGGACGGGCGCGTCCCCCGCATCTGCACCGACGTGGCCATGAGCGTCGCGCCCGCCGAGGGTCGTCCATGACGCCGGTTCGGTCGCCCGGGGTCCGCACGCTGCTCCTGTACGCGCAGGACCGGCAGGGTCTCGGCCACATTACCCGTAGTCTGACCATCGCCCGCCATCTGCTGGCGCGCTACCCGAACGCAGTCGTGTACCTCGCGACCAAGTCCGCGCTCGCGGGCCATTTCACTTTGCCCGAGCGGTGCGACTACATCAAGCTGCCCTCCCTACTCACCCCGGACGGCTGGCAGCGGACGACGCTGGAGGAAGAGGACGCGAAGCGGCACTTCCGCGAGCTCCGTGGCACGATCCTCAGGGACGCCGCGCTCGGGCTGGCCCCGGACTTGGTGCTGGTGGACCACGAGCCGCTCGGCGCCAAGGGCGAGTTCGCCGCCGGCCTCCGCGCGCTGAAGGCCGCGCGTCCCGACACGCGATTCGTGTTCGGACTGCGCGACATCATGGACGACCCGGAGCGAATTCGCGGGCAGTGGCGCGAGCTCGGCGTGTACGACGCGCTCGAACATCTGTACGACGGCATCGCCGTGTACGGCTCGCCCGCGCTCCACGACGTGGCCGAGGCCTACGCCATTCCACAGGGCGTCCGGCCCAAGCTGCACTACTGCGGCTACATCGTGCGCGAGCCCCCGCGGGTTGATCCCGCGGTGGTGCGGCGCGAGCTCGGTCTGCCCGAGGGCGCGGCCCTGGTGCTCGCGACCGTCGGGAGCGGCAGCGACGGGTTCCCGGTCCTCGATGCGGCGGTCGCCGCCCTCGAGCGGTTGGCGGCGAAGCGCCCCGAGCTCCGCGCGGTCGTCGTCACGGGGCCCTTCATGCCGGCGGAGCAGCGGGCGGAGCTCGAGCGTCGGGCCACGGCGTCGTGCCGCGTCGTCCTCGAAGCCGATACGCTGCGCCTGTTCGCGGCCGCCGACGCGGTAGTGAGCATGGGCGGCTACAACAGCGTGTGCGAGGCGTTGGCCGCCGCCCGACCGATGGTCATCGTGCCGCGGGCGACTGACAAGGTCGAGCAGACGATTCGCGCCGAGCTGCTGGCGACGCGGGGTCTCGTCTCGTGCGTCCACCCGCGCGAGCTCGCGCCGGACCGCCTCGCCGAGGCCATCGAGTGGGCGCTCGGCTGCGATCGCGCCGCCCACGCGCGCCGCGTGCGCGAGGTCATCCCATCGTTCGACGGCGCGGCGCGCCTCACGGCCTACCTCGCGCGTTGGCTCGGGGGAGACTGACGCGATGCGCCTCGAGTTCACTCCGAGCCGCGAACTGCGCGCGTTGCTCTGCGCGCAACGCGCGCGCCTGGAACAGCCGACCGCGGTCCTGACCGTCCTGCGCTCCGCGCTCTCGACCGACATCGCCGCCGCCGACGTGGCGTGTAGCGTCGAGAGCGTACACCCCGATCGCTTCGTCCTCCGGGCCCGCGTGCGCACGCGGCTCGGCGCGTTGCGCTCGTATGCGCTGAAGGCGTACGCCGACGACTTCGGCGCTCGGGTGTGGGCGCACGCGCAGGCCCTGGCCGCGTGCCACGAGATGGCGCCGGACGGAGTGTGTCTGCCGATTGGCTACGTCGCGCACGAGCGCCTGCTGGTCTTCCCGTGGGTGGACGGGCGCTGCCTCACCGACATCGAGCATGGCCGGGCCCCGGAGCTGTTTCGGCGGGCGGCGTGTCTCACCGCGAGCTTGCATCGCCTCGCGCTGGCCCCGGAGCCGCCGACCACCCCGGAACAGCTCATCGCGCAGGTGGCCGCGCGGTGCGAGCGACTGCGGCGGCGCTGGCCCGAGGCGGCCCCCGTGATGGAACCCCTGGTGTCGGCGCTCGCGGACGCCGTGAGCTCGCTCGAGCCGGCGCAGCCCGCACCGGTGCACGGGGACCTGTGGGCGGGACAGTTCCTGTGGACGGGCGAGCGTCTCGTACTGCTCGACCTGGACGCCTTCGGCTATACCGATGCGGCCTACGACGTGGGCCATTTCCTGGCGCAGCTCGAGCGGGGGGGGCTCGTCGATCCCGCGCGGGCGGCGCGCGCCGATCGATTGGGGGCCACGTTTCTCGAGGCCTACCGCACGTCGATGCCGGCGGTATCGGCCCGCAACGTGGCGTTTTACCGCGCGCTCACGCTTGCCCGCAAGATCCATACGGTGCGCCGGACCGACCCCGCCGGGTGGCCCCGGCTCGCCGTCGCACTGGCCCGGCGGGCCCAGGCGGCGCTCGAGGAGATGGCGACCGCTGCCGTGAGTGTCCCATGAGCAGCGCGCCGGTCACGCTCGCCTCTCCCGAGCTGGAAGTCGCCTTGCGCGCGACGCTCGGTGACGTGTGTGGTCCCGCAGCCCGGCTCGACGCATGGACCGCGACGCCGATCACGCGGCATGGACGACGCCGCGTGGTGCACTTCGAGCTCGACGCCGGCCTCTCGGGCCGCTCCGACCCGCACCGCCTCGATTGGGTGGGGAAGTTCTACGACGAGGATGTCGAGGCGCGGCGCGTCGCAGGCCTGCTCGAGGGTCTCGCCCGCAGCGACGGCTGGCGGCGGGGCGCGTTTGTCGTACCCACGCTGCTCGGCTACTACGCCCCGCGCCACCTCGTCCTCATGACGTACGAGACAGGCGAGGAGCTGACTCCGGCGCTCGCGCGCTCGGGCGCCGTCGTGCTGGAGGCCATCGCACGCGCGTTGGCGGCGCTGCACGCGGTCAGTCCGCCGGCCGCGCTCCCCTGCATAACGACGCCCGCCGTGGTCCTGGAGCAGGTACGGGCTCGTGTCGCCGCGATGTGCGAGCGGGTTCCCGAGGCAGGGGGCGTGCTGCGGCGCGCCTTCGCCCGGCTGGAACGAGAACCTCCCGTCGACCCTCGAGCTCCGGTATTCCTGCACGGCGATTTCGGTCCCGCGCAACTGCTGTGGCGTGGTGACCGGGTTGTGATCTTCGACTTCGACCGCGCGACGCTCGGCGATCCGGCGCT
>Ga0209156_10004562_pt1 | contig 10068 bp, 12 predicted proteins | sample GraSoiAngelo_124_FD_185881 | JGI IMG/M metagenome (GOLD analysis project Ga0209156, IMG submission 185881) | Grasslands soil microbial communities from the Angelo Coastal Reserve, California, USA - 14_0927_05_20cm (SPAdes) (version 2) | ecosystem: Environmental > Terrestrial > Soil > Grasslands...
TGATTCGTAAAAAAAGGCGGAGTCGTCGTCAGTTAGTGTATTAATATCGGCGTAGCCGATACGTTTAAGGAATTTGAGGTTAGCCATATGTTAGTTTCTCCTGTGGGTTGTTATTCGAAGTTGTTGAGATCGTTAGTCGTTCATTCGTGATCCATCCAATCATACTCCAGTCTCTTCGAGCTCAATCATCGCAGCGGTCCCAGGATGATAGGAGCCATCATCTTACACTCACGTTTGGTCAAAACCAAATCGCGATTTGGTGGAGGGCATTTATAGTCGTACCAGCACGTCAGACGCTCGGAAATACCTGGCAGATCCTCCCTGACGATGATCTTGTCTCGAAACACGACGACCTCGATCGTTGTAGTTTTATCCGAAAAATGTACCTTGCAGGAATAGCTCACAGGGTCGCCGCGCCCAAAAACGTCGATCTTCTCGACCACACCTCGATCACCCGTCAGCTCGTTTCGAACGTAGAACTCAGCCGCCCGTTTGCTCGTGCTTTCGGCATCGGCGAACCAGCCGGCGCAGTCATCGTCCGTCTTTGCAACGCCGGCATCTCCAGCTGACTGCACGTCAGTGGTTTGGTCGCTCTGACTCTGATCGTCAGTAGTCTCCTCGGTCTGACTCTGAGCGCCAGTCGTTTGCTCGGCGCTCTCGTCCGTAACCTGGTCTTGTGAAGTTTGCTGATCGGATCCGGCCGCCTCCGTCGTGGATTGATCGTCAGCTGTCTCTTGGTCGTCTGGCATGAGTCTTACGTCTTTCAGATTATCTAGTCTTCATCGCTTGCTACAGGCGGCATCAGGGCGTCAACGACCGGATCAAACCTTTGTCCAAGGATATCGCTGAAGGAAAGGCTTACCAATCGCGTTCTTTCGTCGGGGGCTATGCTCGGCATGCTGTCAGCATCACCAGCATCCCCGAGATTCTCAGCTGCGCTGCCAGTGTCGCTATCGCCCATCGTCGCAGCTGCGTTTTGTGAAAACCAATTCGCCGGAAGGGGTACAGTCGTACTCGTAAATACATCGAGGTCCCAGCGGTGAAGGCTTGGACCCCCTTGCGATGACATGGTCAGGGTAGTTTAACGTAACCATTATCTCTCTGCCATCGGTGTAAACAATACCGCCGTTGTCCATTGGGGTGCCCGCGGGGGAGCCGAACCCCCAGACACTTTTTAGCCGAGCAGGCTCTGTGCCGAGTTCATTACGGATGTAGTGATCGGCCAGCCGTTTAGCGAAAAGCATCGGGGAGCCCTTCTCCCAGCTCGAGCAGTCGCCTTTTTTAGCACCCTTCTGCGGCGCACCGCCCGTGTCGTCAAATTGCTCTGCCGACTTGTCGGTATCGTCGGTAGGTTGGTCCTCAGATTGCTCAGCCGGCTGATCGCTCTCAGCGGGCTGTCCTTCAGATTGCTCGACCGGCTCATCACTGTCGGCGGGTTGTTCTTCCGCTTGTTCAGCTGGCTGGTCGTCAGCTTGCTGTTCCGGTTGATCGGTTTCCTCAGCAGGTTGCTCATCTGATTGCTCAGTTGATTGATCATTATCAGTGGGCGCATCATCTGACTGCGCCGATGGCTGATCACTGTCGGCGGGCTCTTCTTCGGATTGTTGTTCGGGGTCGTCTGGTTTCATAAGTTTGCTCCTTTTTTAGTTAGGGACACTAACAATTCCCTTCACCGCGCCAACGCGGACCGGGATTGAGGCCGTTTGGGACTTCTCGGTCTCCATCTTATCGATGTCGCTGTGGGGGGATAACGACACGACTCTCGACGCGATCGGCATCAGTAGATCACCTCCAGTGCCTTCGGCTGGAGAATCCGAATCCGCTTGGTCGGGCTCCGGAAAACAACGGTGAACCGACCGGCCCCGACGTCTACGGCGGAGTCGACCCGCGCCAAGTGTCTCTCTTCAATGCTTGTCAACATTTTAAAGGCAGCATCCCTGGCCGAGTCTTCGTCCTTTGCATTCACGGTGAATTCCTTGCTCGTCGTTTCTACGTCAGCAACGACCTTCAGCGTGTTGTCTTTGGGAACCTCAAACCTGGCGGCCGTGCCGAAGTTAACCTCCGAATAGCCGTTGAGGTTTACCTCACTCTTGGGGTCTAGCTCACTCTCGGCCCCCAGCATCTTGACCTTAAGTTCTACCTTCACGCTGTCTCCGGTTACTCCGGAGAACGCACCGCTATTAATCACGTTGCTTTTCGTTGCTGCGTCTTGGAATGTCACTTTCTGCTGATCCATCGAACCGAGCTTCCACAGCAGAACCCCTTTCGCTCCATCAAAGACGTTCATGGTGATCGATCCCCCTCTGAACCGGCTGCTTGCACTATCGGTCATGAAGATTGCGGTCACTTGAACCTTGCTGGTCTTGCCTGGTCCGCTCCGTCCGGCTCCCCCGCCTCCGCCCCGAGACGTATCTCCTCCGGCAAACGCCACCGTGTCGTCCGCGCTTCCGGACGTCGTCGACTGATCACTGTCGGCGGGTTGTTCTTCTGCTTGCGCCGATGCTTGGTCGCCCTCGCCAGGCTGTTCTTCCGCTTGTTCGGTCGGCTGATCACTGTCAGCGGGCTGTTCTTCTGTTTGCTCGGCCGGTTGATCGCTCTCAGCGGTCTGGTCTTCTGCTTGCTGTTCTGGCTGATCCGCCTCCTCAGCGGGTTGCTCATCTGATTGATCGGCTGGTTGATCACTATCAGTGGGCGCATCATCTGACTGCGCCGATGGCTGATCACTGTCAGCGCGCTGTTCATCCGATTGCTGTTCGGATTCGTCAGTAGATTCATCTTTAGGTTCGTCGTCGCTCATAAATAAATGCTGCTTTTAGGCCCCTCCCATTTGAAGTTGATACTTACATTCGTCGAAACATTATGTCGTTACGCTACAGTAAAGAAATGTCCCCGCTCAGAAACTTGCCGGTGACGCGAAACTGCTGGTTCCCGGCAGGCTGCGCATCCAGCCCGGGCGCCAAGACAAGATGCCCTTTCAGCTGCGGAGATTGTGAAACTTTGGCTATCGCGGCGTTTGCGTCCGGTGCGTTAACTTTGTTATCCAGTTCTCCTATCCCCACATCGAACTTCACCCGTAACGTGTCCCCGCTGGGCATCGGGAATTTCAAGTCCTGAGTATCCATAGTCTGGTAGCCCGCCGAGGGGAGTGCGACCCGAGCGTGAGCGAAGATAAGGACCTCCGAGGTACCCACGCGAAGCATCGGAGTGGTGATAACGTTCCCTTTTTTATTGGTGTCTTGCCAATACTGCCCATCGGTCTGGAATAGCAGACGGCCTTGTTGCCCATTATCGGACTCGAAGACGTGAATCAGAATATCGCCGATGAATTTTTGACCGTCCTGCGTAAATTCCGCGATCACCTTCAGATTGCGGGTGCTAACTTTCGTAGCGCCACTGCCTCCTCCGCCAGCCGGGGCCGCAGCTCCGCCGGCAAACGCCAGCGTATCATCCGCGCTCGCGCCCGTCGCCGGCTGATCACTGTCAGCTGGCTGTTCTTCCGCTTGATCCGAGGGCTGATCCTCGGCCGGCTGTTCGTCGGATTGCTCGGTTTGTTGATCACTGTCAGCGGGTTGTTCTTCGGCTTGCTCCGCCGGTTGATCGCTATCAGTGGGCTGTTCTTCCGATTGGTCTACCGCTTGATCGGTTTCCTCAGCAGGCTGTTCTTCTGATTGCGCGGCTGGTTGATCACTATCAGCGGGCGCATCATCCGATTGCTCTGCCGGTTGATCACTGCCAGTGGGCTGTTCATCCGTTTGTTGTTCCGAATCTTCAGTAGATTCATCTTTAGGTTCGTCGTCACTCATAGACATCCTTTCTATTGGGTCAGTAAAGCTCCTCTTGGGAATTTCAGTTCATCCATTTGTTAGTTTGTTCTGTGGATTTGTCTCCAGTGCAATCGTGAGGCAACCCGCTGCAATAGGGCGCGGTTCATTGTGACTCTGCCGTTGTTGAATCTCCGTCGCTATCTCTTGAGTCAGTCGAGCTAGTATTGTCGTCGCTACCGCTCGATCCGGAGTCGCTCGTCGATTCTGTATTGATAGTGATATCAAACGAACCCGCACAATTGATCGGTTTCTCCGGCGCTGAGCTGGAGTAAATACAGGCTTCGAGATGATATGTTGCGAAGTTGTTGGGAAACGTCCCGAAGTGAACGACAGCTTTGACTGTGGCTCCGGCATCCAACCCATCGTCGTGCTTAAAATCGAGATCTAACGGCGGATCCTGATCGCCACTCAAATTGAAGCGGATAAAAAACGATCCGCTCGGCAGTTCACCGGCATTGGCGACGTCAACGCAAAAGTCGTATTCGACATTTGGTTTTGGAAATGCCTCGTCGGTGGTTCCACCGTCGGGGCTAACATAGACTGTGTCAGTGGTAACTAATTTTGAATCGTCGGTTTTGGTGTCTGAAGCGCTCATATGTATGTTGGCTTTTGGTTAGTTATTGGAGTCGGTTTAGGAAGACAAGAAGGTTAATCGCACTTCAAGGGACGTATTTCTGGCCGCTGAGATGGAGATCATCCGACCAATAAACTACGTGATGTTGCGCCGAGATCGCTTTGCCGGCGGCATCGCGGTTAGGGTTCATACCATGATAGATGATGTCCTCCGGGCGAATTCCCGCCTGCGCAAGCTCTATTCTGAAGTCATTCAATCCGGGGACCATGATCGGGAGATAAAAGGCCACGAGATTGATCTGGAGGATGAAAACTCCATCTGGAAACTTCTTCACGAGTTCCGGCGTGTAACCGGCGTTTATACACGTAAAGTCATCGGTCTTCATGTCCCTACCACGAATCATCGGTTCCCATGCTGGGTCTTTCGGATCACCTTTGGAATTTGGAAGCACCGACACTCCAATCCAAAAGTGCGACCTTTCGACCGTGCTAAGAGGGAAATCCATGACGCCGAGCACGTCGGGCACGCGTTTCCAATCACCCTCGAATAACTCTACGGCGTCTGGGCCAGCGACGGTGTAGCTGAGGAAATAACCAGTCAGGTCCGGGGAAAAGGCGTTCTCGTCTTTGTTGATGAAATCCGGGACAGCCGTGATGTCGGGCGTGACGATAAAGCGAAACAGGCGCGTGTGCGGCATTATGGTTACCAGGTAAGGGAGGGATCCGGGTTTGGGCTCTTCGGAAGTTGTTTACAGATGAAAGCGAGAATAGAGATGTCTTTTCTTGGGTCCGGCTCCGGCTCTGGTGGAGGCGGTGGTTCGGGCGTTGGCGGCGGGGGGGGGACGGGTGCGGTTTCGAAAATAGGCCGTCCTTCCCAACGCATCCTTTGAATAGCCCGCGGAGCGGGCTGCACCGTTTGGCGGAGAATTTCAGCTCGAAGTGGCGATCGCACCGCAGCCGGCGTCGCTATATTTGGCTGCGCCATAGCGTTTCTCGGGCTATCAGTCTGACGAGATTCGAACACCGCGGGCGCCAGACGCATCGTGCTTGTTGGGCTCGGGGCCGCCACCATTTGGAGTGCAGGAAGCGTCCAGAGTCTTTGCGGTGGCGCGATCGTCGCGCCGGTACGCATCGTCACCTGGATGTTCCTTAGGAATACAAGTGCTGCGATGTAAGCTGGCCATTGTCCTTCTGGTGGATCTGCTCCATCAGAAAACGGTGTTGTACCTTCCGGCATACGCCAAAACCGGCTTCCGAAGATTTCCGGACGGAACCAGGGCCGCGAGAGCGAAACCGAACGAAACTCGAACGAAATTTGATCAACCGTGGATTCGCTGCCTTCGGGCGCCAACATATCTTTTAGTTCCTTCGGAGCCTGTGCAACTAGCTGAGCAATCTCAGCATTAGTTATGCGGAAGGTCAGCCATTCTTGGCTGAACGCATCCGCCGGCACGAATGAAGTCAGTGCGAATGATTGTTGATTCGGGTCAGTCTGCAGATCCAAATCAGGATCGAACGAGGATGACCAGGTATGCCAAATGAGCCGCGGCGAACGAGCCGAATAAGTCTGCTGCACACGCTGCGCCTGTTCGACAGGCTCCTTAAATCCTTTCGCTTGCCAGTCCGACCGGGCTTGCTCTACGAGGGCCCGCAACTGCGGTTCGTCAACGTTTTGCCACTGTGTGAGTGCAGCCTCATCGGTCGCCGCCATTGCAGTGCTTTGCTGTGCTTTGTAGCTCTGCACCGCTTGAAACCAAACGTCCCGGAACTGCCGATATGCGAGCAACTCCGGGCTCGGAACCGGCAGGCCGGAGGCATTAGTGCCGCCCAGGAAAGCAACCGCCTGCTGATATGCAGCGTTTTCCGTATCCGACATTTGATCTTCGGCTACTATGGCAGTCCGCAGGATAGTGTCATAGGTGTCCCAGAGAAACTTGTCGCCGGGTTCGAAGATCGTACCCGACGGCAGTGCATTTACCAGGCGAGAGAATTCGGAGTAAACCAACCGCTGGGCGACCGCCGGCGAATTAAAAGCGCCGAAGTTGAGCTGGTCTGTCGTATAGCGCACCGGTGCGAGGGCGGGGAAGCACATGAACGTATCCGGATTTTCGAATACGAGCTTGGCTTTCGCCATCAGCGCCAGGTAAGCGAGCGCATCCATTCCTAAACCACCCGTGGAAACAAACAGTTAGACCCAGCTCTTGATATCCGGAGATGGGTTGGGGCTTTTCATGTTTAAAACATGGCACTTGAAACCCGCGATCTGCATTCCCGGCACTGACAGTCCGTGTCCATTCCAACTATAGCCGTAGTCGCGCTCAGTGTTCCCGTGCGTCGAATAGTGGCTGGCGCTGCCACCGCACGAAAACGGACCGAATGAGAAGCCACCCCCACCGCTCTGCGATGAGGAAGAGTGCTCCGACATGAAATGATCAAATCCTTCGCTATGCCCGATTTCCATGTTCAGGTTGCGGATGAAAATGACTGATGTTGGATAGGCCGGCATCAGGCCCTTCGGCGGACTCCCACCGTCGCTCAGCAAATCGTTTTTCATGTCCGGATTGCCTGGATCGAACCGCCAGGTCTTACTCACCAGGTAGGAAGATTTGAACCATGGTCGCACGATGGGAATTTGTGCGATCTCAAAGCTGAGCCCAAAGCTATCCGAGTTGAAGCTGCCGTCGAAGGTAGTCTTATCTTCTGAATGGCTGCCGCCGCCATGGGCGCCGAAACCGAAGAAACCAGCCGATGCTTGGGCTGACCAGCCGCTCGAATCGAATTGCGAGTTCGAATGCCGTGAGAAGTCCCCCGAACTGAACGAAAACCGCGACCAGCCCGTCGATGTCGCAAAACTGCCTGGAACTAGAGCGTGGTAATAAAAGTCGCTGCCGGAGGCAAGACCCGTAAGCTTCGCCTTATCCAGATCGTCATAATATTGCTGTTTTAGCAGAGTAAGATCGCGACCCTCGACCTGCGAAATGTAGGCGGCGATTTGTTCGTAATCGTTCTTGTAGCCGGAGGAAATCCAGTCAGCCATTGCTGCTCTCACTTTATCGCGCAGAATGTGCGCGTTAATCGCCCAATACTGCACAGCTTTAGGATTATCGGCAGACAGAGCGTCGATCCGATAGCTATTGTATTCGAGCGCGGCCGCGTCATATGCGGCCATCTTCTCATTATAGATTTGAACCAACGGGCTGGGGCCGCTAACCTCGACCTTGTCGCCTGTAATGAGATCGGTTTTGACCGTCTTCGTGACTAGGAGAGACTGGAAGTGCTCGATCTTTTGTTTCACGTCGTCCGGCAGTTCGGACTGCATGACTTGGCTCATCTTTAAAGTGCGCTCGTATATCTCTGAGAGAGTACCTTCGTCGTTCATAACGGCGAACTTAGCGAATTGATCGTTATTGATCTTTGTAACATCTGGGACGAAATCGACCAAACGCGCCAGCGCCTCAGCTTGGACATAGAGCTGCGCCGTATCCGATGCGCGAAGTTGGTCTAGCTGAGCTGGCGTTAGCGCAGGGGCAGGCGTACCGCCGGCAGCAGTCGTACCTCCAGCAGCAGGTGTCCCTCCAGTACCGACCGCTTCACGCATCGTGTCTACGGCGGCTCTTTTCACCACACCGGTAAATCCCTGCTGCAGAAATTGAAAATCCGAAGGATCCATCGGGATTCCCGGGGTACACCAGCTAAAGAAGTTATCTGTCGATTTAGGCACTGTTTCGTCGCCACTGGTCAGCACATCATAGAGCTTTCCCATAATGGCATTGGCAATTTCATGAGGCATCACGTCAGGCATAATGTTCCTTTCTTTAATTTTGTTCTTCTGTGTAATTCTAGTTTCTAAATAAAAGATCTAGTAGTGCATCATTTGAAGATTCCAGCCCGTGGCGTCGGCCATCGCTTCGTACTTGCTGGTGAAATCTTGAAATGATTCGTCATACGTTTTTCCGCCATCCGGATCGACGATCTTTAAATGCGTGTTAGCTGCATCGCCATCTCCGTAAATGCCACGAACGATACGAGCATGGACGGCGAATGCAGGCGATGGATCTTCGTCGTCTATGATGACAAGAGGACCGTAATTCTGGAGCAGTTGCAAAATGCTATCTGGTGTTTCACACCTCTGATACTCTACTCTCATCCCGGTAGCGTTGGAAAGGTCTTGAACTCGGTCAGGCGCCAAACCCGTATTATCGTCAAAAATCTCTCGAAAGTCACTTCCTAAGGAGTCCATGGCTGACTCAATTGAATAGCTTTGTTGATTCTTCCATGACATGTTCATGGTGGTCACAGTCGCCCAACAAGCCATCGATTTTGGCTGAGCAATTGCCGGCACATCACCTTCCACCGCAAAAGAAATACTTTGGGTTGAACTTTGATCATCAGCAGGTTGTTGGTTGTCCTCGTCGTCTGGCAAAGCTTTTACTCCTTTCCGCTTATTCTTACGGTGGTTAATTCTCGCAGCGGCGTCTTGTAAAGGATAACGTTCCGGAAGCCGTGCAGTCGTAATCATAAGTGCACCGCTGTTTCATCTCTGGCTTAATGGCTCGCGCCTGCACGTAATCAGGTACCTTAACTAAATTAACTATTACGTTCCAGCCGTCTTCATAGTGAAGATAGCAAAAGTCCGAAACTGTTCCGCCCGCTTTTGAGGGCCAGCACGACATGCCGTTTTTAGCGACGTTGGCAGGCATGCGATTAAACTCGGTACTGATATAGTTATCGGCGACAGCCTTGGCAAAACCCCGCGGGTCGCTCTCCCAACCTGAGCAGTCGCCCGTCTTGCTCTTGGCGGGAGTAAGAATGTCAGCCTGGCTGTCGATTGGATCGGCCATGAGATCCTGCAAGCTCTGCTTGTCAGATTCGGACAACTCACGCGTGCCTTGTTCTTCACTTGTTTGTCCGGAAGTATCGCCGACATCCATTGAACCTTGGTCGTCGGACTTGGGCGTCTGGCTTGCGCTTTGATCTTCCGCCGTTTGTTCGGAAGTGGCCGTAACGTCGCATGAGTCATCCCCAGCAGATCCGGTCGCTAGATCCGGCTGTTGGTCATCAGTAACTTGTTGATCATCCTGTTCGTCTGGCATAGTTCTTACTCCTTTCCATTCATTCTTAGGGTGGTTAATTGTCGCAGCTGCGTTTGGTAAAAGCCAGTCCTCCCGAACCCCTAGAATCGTAGTCATAAAGGCAACGCTGTGTCAGCGGCAGAGGTCTCATGCCTCGGGCAATTACGTAATCAGGTTGATATTTTAACGTTACCCAGACTTCCCTGCCATCTTCGTAACCAACAATGCAGTAGGTTGCACCCAGAACGCACGAGATATTTTTTACCAGAGCTGGCTGGGTGCCGATCTCAGTTCGGACATAGTAATCGGCCAGGACTTTCGCAAAACTCTGCGGATCGCGTTCCCAACGTGAACAGTCACCGGTCTTCGTGGCTTCTTCTGGCGCGGCATCGCTACTTTGCCAATCGATATCTGCCTGAAGGCCGTCCGCGGAGCTTGTGTTGTCGGTCGGTGGTTGGGAGTCATCTCTAACGCCCTCTAGGGGCCGGTCGCCGGATTCCGTCGACAAGTCCGTGCTTTGATCGTCTGTGACTTGTTGGTCATCCTGGGCGCCTGGCATGGTATTTATTTCTTTCCGTTCAGTTCGGGTTCAAGTATCT
>Ga0209156_10004564_pt1 | contig 10066 bp, 9 predicted proteins | sample GraSoiAngelo_124_FD_185881 | JGI IMG/M metagenome (GOLD analysis project Ga0209156, IMG submission 185881) | Grasslands soil microbial communities from the Angelo Coastal Reserve, California, USA - 14_0927_05_20cm (SPAdes) (version 2) | ecosystem: Environmental > Terrestrial > Soil > Grasslands ...
TGCGGGCGCGCGATCTCGACACGCCCTTCATCTTCGTCTCGGGCACGATCGGCGAGGACGTCGCCGTCGAGGCGATGAAGGCGGGCGCGCAGGATTTCCTCACCAAGGGGAATCTCCGACGGCTGATCCCGGCCATCCAGCGGGAGCTGCGTGACGCCGAGGTGCGGCGCGAGCGCCGCCGGGCGCAGACGGCCTTGCTCGAGCGGGCGCGCCTGGCGGAGTTGACGTCCGATGTCGGGATCGCACTGACCCGAGGCGCGGGCCTGCGCGAGACGCTGCAACTCTGCGTCGAGGCCGTGGTGCGCCACCTCGACGTGGCGTTCGCCCGGATTTGGACCCTCGACGACGCCACCAGCACCCTGGAGCTGCAGGCCAGCGCCGGCATGTACACGCATATCGACGGGCCGCACAGCCGGGTGCCGCTCGGACAGTTCAAGATCGGCGTGATCGCCCAGGAGCGCCGTCCCCATGTCACCAACCAGGTCGTGGGCGATCCGCAGGTCCACGACCAGGAGTGGGCGAGGCGCGAGGGGATGGTGGCGTTCGCCGGCTACCCCTTGGTGGTGCAAGAGCGGGTGCTCGGCGTCATGGCCATGTTCGCCCGCCACCCCCTCTCCGAGTTCGTGCCCAAGGCACTCACATCCGTCGCGAGCGCGCTGGCCGTGGGCATCGAGCGCAAGCGCGCCGAGGAAGCGCTGCGGCAGTCCGAGGAGCGGCTGCGCCAGGCGCAGAAGATGGAGGCGGTCGGCCGGCTCGCCGGCGGGGTCGCCCACGATTTCAACAACCTGCTCACCGTGATCACCAGCTACAGCGATCTGTTGCTGGAAGACCTCGGCCCGGCCGATCCCAAGCGCGACGATGTCCAGCAAATCCGCAAGGCCGCCGAGGGCGCCGCTGCCCTCACGCGCCAGCTGCTGGCGTTCAGCCGCCAGCAGGTGCTCCAGCCCAAGGCCCTGGACCTGAAGGCGACCGTCGCCGGCACCGAGAAGCTGCTCAAGCGCCTCATCGGCGAAGACATTCAACTGACCACGTTCCTCGCGCCCGATCTGGGGGTGGTGAAAGCCGACCCCGGCCAAATCGAGCAGATCATCATCAACCTCGCGGTCAACGCCCGCGATGCCATGCCCACTGGGGGGCGGCTGACCATCGAGGCGGCCAACGTGGACATGGACGAGACCTACGTGCGCGGTCATGCGCCCGCTGGCCCGGGCCGCTACGTCATGCTCGCACTGTCCGACACGGGAATCGGGATGGACCAGCAAACCAAGGCCCGGATCTTCGAGCCGTTCTTCACCACGAAGGAACCGGGCAAGGGCACAGGGTTGGGCCTCGCGACGGTATACGGGATCGTGAAGCAGTCGGGCGGATTCATCTGGGTGTACTCGGAGCCCGGTCGGGGGACGAGCTTCAAGGTCTACCTGCCGCGGGTCGAAGAGCCCGCGGAGCCCGCCGCCGCGCCCATGGCGACGGTGGAGCCCCTCCGCGGCACGGAGACCGTACTCGTCGTCGAGGATGCGGCCTCGGTCCGCATGGTGACCCGGCAGGTGCTCGAGCGCTATGGCTACGCGGTACTGGAGGCGCCCAACGGCGAGACGGCGCTGCGGCTCGCGGCGAAACATCACGGTCGGATTCACCTGTTGCTCACGGATGTTGTGATGCCGGGGCTCAGCGGGCGGCAGCTGGCCGAGCAGCTGGCGCAGCTGCGGCCCGACATGAAGGTGCTGTATGCGTCGGGCTATGCGGACCAGGCCATCGTGCATCACGGCATCCTCGAGTCCGGCATCGCGTACCTGCAAAAGCCTTTCACTCCGGAGACTCTCGCGCGAAGCGTGCGGCAGGTGCTCGATTCGTCCCCGGCCTCGTAGAGGCGGCGTGGCAAGGACGCGCGCCCCGTCGTGAAGGGACCGCGTGTCGCGAAACCACCCCCTGGTGCCGCAAAAACGCCCTAGCACGCCCCTACTGAACCCCCATGTTGGGGTCCGCGGTCGGGCCGCGTGACGTGGGTCACCACGGCCCTGTGCCAGAAGGACAACTTGTGCGGGAATATTTCGCGACTGCCACGACGCGCGACCGACCAGGGGGTACCGACCGATGGCTGACCTGAGGACCGTTGCGGTTGCGACATCGATGGTCTTCACGTTGGGTTTCGTCTGCTTCACTCAGCCCGGGTTCGCCCAGCAGCCGGATTCCAGCCTGTCCGGCGAGGCCTTGAAGAAGCTCAGCATCGAACAGCTGATGAACCTGCAGGTCACCTCCGTCTCGAAGCGTCCCGAGCGCCTGTCGCAGACCGCCTCGGCGATCCAAGTGATCACGCAGGAGGACATTCGCCGCTCCGGCGCGTCCAGTCTCGCCGAGGCGCTGCGCCTCGCCACCAACTTGCAGGTCGCGCAGGTCGACTCCCGCCAGTGGGCGATCAGCGCGCGCGGCTTCAATAGCACCACCGCCAATAAGCTCCTGGTGCTGATCGATGGACGTACCGTCTACACCCCCCTCTTCTCCGGGGTGTTCTGGGATGTGCAGGAGGTCCCACTTCAGGACATTGACCGGATCGAGGTCATCAGCGGTCCCGGGGCCACGCTGTGGGGGGCCAACGCCGTCAACGGCGTGATCAACGTCATCACGAAGGACGCCAAGGACACGCAAGGGTTGCTGCTGTCGGGTGGCGGCGGCACCGAGCAGCACGGCTTCGGGACAGTCCGCTACGGAGCGGCGCTGGGCTCCAGGGTTCGCGCGCGCATCTACGGCCGGGGGTTCGACCGCGATGCGACGATGCGGACCAACGGGCAGGACGCCGCCGACGACTGGTACCTGGGGCAGGGTGGGTTCCGCATGGACTGGGAGGCGTCGAGCGCGAGCCGCGCCACCCTGCAAGGTGATCTCTACGATGGCCGCATCAGCCAGCCGAGTCCCGGCGCCGACATCGCGGTCAGCGGCGGCAACGTGACGGCGAAGTGGTCGCGCACGATCTCCGGAAAGTCGAGTCTCGCGGGCCAGCTGTACTATGACCGGACCCACCGCGACATTCCGGGCCTGTTCGCAGAAGATCTCGACACCTACGACGTCGATCTGCAACACGGTACGCGCTTGGGCGCGCGCCATGACGTGGTGTGGGGACTCGGCTACCGCCTGATCAACGATCGCATCGTCAACAGCTCATTCCTGGCCTTCCTGCCGGCGCACGTCGCGCGACAGTGGTTCACCGGGTTCGTGCAGGACGAGATCGCGCTCGTGCCCAACCGGCTGCACGTGGCCCTCGGCACCAAGATCGAGCACAACGACTACACCGGCTTCGAGATCCAGCCCAGCGGCCGTGTGAACTGGAGGCTCAGCCCGTCCGGGACCCTGTGGGCCGCCGTCTCGCGCGCGCTCCGAACGCCCTCGCGAATCGACCGGGAGCTCTTTGCTCGCGTCTCCGCGGACTCTTTCCTAGCCGGCGGCCCGGGCTTCCATTCGGAAGAAGAGCTGGCCTACGAGCTGGGATACCGCCACCAGCAGGGGTCCCTTGCCCTTTCTGTGGCGACGTTCTACAGTCGCTACCACGGGCTCCGCAGCTTGGAGCAGGTCTACGTCAACCCGCTCGCACCCGACACCGTCGTTATTGGCAACGGGCAGGACGGCGAGTCCTATGGAGCGGAGCTGACCGCCGATTATCGAGTGACCGATCGCTGGCGCCTGCGCGCCGGGTACACGGAGCTGCGAGTCCATGTGTGGCCGAACCCCGGCAGCACGGACATGTCCCGGGGCGCGACGGAGTCCCAGGCTCCCGATCGACAGTTCTTCCTGCTCTCGTCGGTGGATCTGCCGGCACACCTGGGACTCGCCGCCTGGTTCCGGGCGATCGATGACATCAATAATCAGGTCGTCCCGGCGTATGCCGAGCTGAATGTCACGCTCACCTGGCGGCCGACGTCGAAAGTCGAATGCTCGCTCGTCGGGCAGAATCTGCTGCACAGTCGCCACCGGGAGTTCGGGGCGGCGGCGAGTCCCACTCGTCGGGACATCCAGCGCGGCGTGTATGGGGCGGTCGCGTGGCGTTTTTGAGAGTCACGACCGCGTTGCTGTTGGTGTGCGCCGCGCGGCTGGGGGCGCAGACGGGGAAAGCGTCCGAGGCGCAGGTGAAGGCCGTCTTTCTGTTCAACTTTGCGCAATTCGTCGATTGGCCCCCCGCGGCCTTTCCCGACACCGAAACACCGCTTGTCATCGGTATTCTGGGGGCCGACCCGTTCGAGGGCTTTCTCGATCAGACCGTACGCGGTGAGCAGCTCCGGGGGCGGGCCTTCCAGGTGCGGCGCTACCGCAGCGTGGAGGAGATCAAGACCTGTCACATCCTGTTCATCAGCAGGCCCGCCGGCGATCGGCTGGACGAGATTACCGCGAGTCTCAAGAATCGGCCGATTCTCACCGTGGGCGACGACGACGGCTTCGCCGAGCGGGGCGGCATGATTCGCTTCGTGACCGACCGCAGTCGTATCCGCCTCCAGATCAACCCCCAGGCGGCGGAAGCCGCCCACCTGACGATCAGCTCCAAGCTGTTGCGGGTGGCCGAGGTCATCACCCCAACCGGGCGTTGAGATGTCGCTGCGCGACTGGCCGATCAAACGCAAGCTGACGGCGATCCTCGTCGTGATCAGCGGGCTCGTCCTCCTGCTCACGTCCGCCGCGTTCGCGGGATACCAGTACTGGTCCCTGCGGCAGACGACGCGCGACGCCCTGTCCGTCCGCGGTCGGATCATCGCCGCCAACAGCACTGCCTCCCTGGCATTTTCCAACGAAGCCGATGCCAGAGAGCTTCTCGCCGCCCTGCGCGCCGATCCGCACATCGTGGCCGCGGTCCTGTACGACAAGGTCGGCCACGTGTTCGCCGCCTATCCGGCGGACGTAGCCGGTAACGCCGTCCCGGCGGCGCCGGGGCCGGACGGGTACCGCTTCGAGCGCGGACGCCTGATCGGGTTCCAGCCGGTGGAGGAGGCCGGCAGCCAGCGGCTCGGCACGTTGTACCTGGCATCCGATCTCGAGGCCGTCTACGACACGTTGCGACTCTCGGTGGTCATCGGCCTGGCGGTCATGGGCGTCGCCTTGCTGGCAGCGTACCTCCTGTCGATGGTGCTTCAGGGTACGATCTCGCAGCCCATTCTGGCGCTGGCGGAGACCGCCAAGGCCGTTTCCACCCGGCAGGACTATTCCGTGCGGGCGCCCAAGCTCGGCGAGGACGAATTGGGCGCGCTGACCGATGCCTTCAACCAGATGCTCGGTCGCATCGAGGACCAGAAGGACGAGCTGCAGCGCCACGCCGCCGACCTGGAACGGCGCGTCGAGGAACGGACCCACGAGCTCCAGGAGCGCAACGAGTCGCTGCGGCGCAACGCGGCCGAGCTCCTGGCCGCCAACACCGAGCTGGACGCGTTCGCGTACTCGGTGTCGCACGACCTGCGCGCACCGCTGCGCAGCATCGACGGGTTCAGCCAGGTGCTGCTGGAAGACTATGCCGCCCAGCTGGACGAGGCGGGACGAGAGTCCCTGCACCGAGTACGCGCCGCCAGCCAGCGGATGGGGACGTTGATCGACGACCTGCTGAAGCTCGCCCGGGTCACCCGTGCGGAGATGCGCACCGAGGACGTGGACTTGAGCGGCATGGCCCGCGACATCGCGAGCGAGCTCCAACGGGCCGCTCCCGAGCGGCAGGTGGAATTCGCGATCGCCGCGGGGCTGAAGGCGCGGGGCGACGCGCGGCTGCTGCGCGTGGCCCTCGACAACCTCCTCCGCAACAGCTGGAAATACACCGCGAAGCGGCCGGGGGCACGCGTCGAATTCGCATCCGTCGACGCGAACGGCGGGCAGGCCTTCGCGGTCCGGGACAACGGCGCCGGCTTCGACATGAAGTACGCGGACAAGCTGTTCGGCGTGTTCCAGCGACTCCATTCCGCTGCCGAATTCGAGGGCACCGGCGTCGGCCTCGCAACGGTCCGGCGCATCATCAACCGGCACGGCGGCCGGATCTGGGCGGAAGGTGCCGTCGATCAGGGAGCGACGTTCTACTTCACCCTGTGATGGCCCGCTTCCCGCGGGCCGGGAGGCTCTGGTGAACCCGGGAAAGATCCTGCTGGTGGAAGACAACCCTGACGACGTCGCGTTGACGCTCCGCGCGCTCAAGAGTCATAACATCACGAACGACGTCGTCGTCGCGCAGGACGGGGCACAAGCACTCGACTATCTCTTCGGCACGGAGGGCAAGAGCCCGGCCGAGAAGGAGCTGCCGGCCGTGGTGCTGCTCGATCTCAAGCTGCCCAAGGTCAACGGGATGGAGGTGCTGCAGCGCATCCGGGCAAGCGAGGCCACGATCAGGGAGCGACGTTCTACTTCACCCTGTGATGGCCCGCTTCCGCGGGCCTGGAGGCTCTTGTGAACCCGGGAAAGATCCTGCTGGTGGAAGACAACCCTGACGACGTCGCGTTGACGCTCCGCGCGCTCAAGAGTCATAACATCACGAACGACGTCGTCGTCGCGGAGGACGGGGCACAAGCGCTCGACTATCTCTTCGGCACGGCGGGCAAGAGCCCGGCGGAGAAGGAGCTGCCGGCCGTGGTGCTGCTCGATCTCAAGCTGCCCAAGGTCAACGGGATGGAGGTGCTGCAGCGCATCCGGGCGAGCGAGGGCACCCGGCTCTTGCCGGTCGTGATCCTCACCTCCTCCGACGAGGAGCGCGACGTCATCGAGGGCTACAGCCTCGGCGCCAACAGCTACGTGCGCAAGCCGGTGGACTTCGTGGAATTCACCCAGGCGGCAAAGCAGCTCGGGCTCTACTGGTTGCTCATGAACCGGGCGCCGCCGGTGCCCCGGAGGCCCTGACGCCTACGGCAGGACGAGGCTTCCTCCGCCCGTGAGGAGAATCACGAGATTCATCACGAGGAGCATCAGGTCGTAGTGCCATCCGTATGCCCTGCCGCCCCAAAAGCCGATCTTCCATACGAAGATCTTCTTCTGGATCGCCCCCAGCATGATGAGGATCAGCCCGATGGCGGCGAGTTGAATCAGGACTCCGAACGCCACGCCGAGACTCCCCAGGCTTTCCGCGGTGCCGAGAAAGACGGTAAACCCGGGGCTCGCCCCGATGCTCTTCGACCGCTCGGCGGGGCTCCGGAGATGATTCCACCCGCTATCCAGGAACACGACGGCGACCACGAGCCGCAGGAGCAATAGGCCGACGTCGCCGAACCGTAACAACCCGGGAAACGTGACACTCACGTTCGCCGCTCAGTCGGGCTGCCGCGGGTGGCGGCGCAGCCGCGCCGTCGCCTCGTCGATGCGCCCGATGTAGGCCCGCACGGCCTCGCCGTGCCCGCGCCGGGGCACCACGAAGTGGCGATCGTCGGGCTGGGCGCTCTTCAGGTCGTCGACCATCAGGTCGCCCCCGTGCGCCTCGACCGCCGCTTCGAACCGCTCCACCGCCGAGAGCAGATCCGCCAGCTCCTCGGGCCGCTCGGCGCCGGTGACCGTGATGCCGCGAGTGCGCAGTCGGGCCGCCACTTCCACCACCGCCGCCGAGCGCTGCTCGGCTTCTTCGTCGTACCGGTCCATACCTGTTACTCCTCGCTAGAGTGTGCGCCGCAACGCGGCGGCGAGCGTCTTGGCGTCACCCGGCTCCTCATGGCGACGACCGTTGATGAAGAACCTGGGCGTGCCGCTCACCCCACTCTGGGTACCGCTGACGACGTCCTCTCTGACCCGGGCCGCGTGGACGTGCGCGGCGAGCTCGCGCCGCACCCGCGCCGCGTCGAGCCCCAGCTCATTCGCGTACCGCACGAGATCATCGTCCGCGAGCGCCGTCTGCCGCTGGTATAAGAGATCGTGCATCTCCCAGAACTTCCCTTGCGCAGCGGCCGCCTCCGCGACCTCCGCGGCGTGCTGGGCGTGCGGGTGCTCGTCACTCAGCGGAAAATGCCGAAACACGAAGCGAACCTGGCCCTTGAGCTGCCGCAGCACGCGCTTCAGCTCCGGGTAGGCGCGGCCGCAAAACGGGCACTCGAAGTCGCCGTACTCCACGAGCGTCACCGGGGCATCCACGGTACCCAGGGTGTGGTCGCGCGGGCCGACAGGGGGCGTGAGCAGCGCCATGGCGGTCTACTCGTGCAGCACCTGATGCACCGCCGCGATCGCGATCGGCCCTTCGCCCACGGCCGACGCGACCCGCTTCAAGCTTCCGGCGCGGACGTCGCCGATCGCGAACACCCCGGGGAGACTCGTCTCCAGCAGATGAGGAGCGCGGGAGAGCGGCCAGCGCGCCGCGGCCAGGTCTTCGGGGGAGAGATCCGGTCCCGTCTTGATGAATCCCTTGGCGTCGAGTGCGAGACAGCCCCCCAGCCAGTGGGTGCCGGGCACCGCGCCCGTCATGGTGAAGACATGCCGGATTCCATGCGTTTCGATGCGCCCGGTCTCGTTGTCGCGCCAGCCCACGCGCTCCAGGTGACCGTTCCCGTCGAGGCTCACGACCTCCGTGCGCACGTGGCGGACGATGGCCGGGTGGTCTTCGATGCGACGGATCAGGTAGCGGGACATGGTGTCGACCAGGCCTCCCGAGCGGATCACCATGTGCACTCGTCGGGCGGTCTGCGCGAGGAACACGGCCGCCTGGCCCGCCGAGTTGCCGGCGCCCACGACGACCACGTCTTCGCCGGTGCACAGCTGCGCCTCCATGGAGGTCGCCGCGTAGTACACCCCCGCACCTTCGAACCCCTTCAGGTTGTCGATCGCGAGCCGCCGATACTCGACGCCCGTGGCGATGATCACCGCGCGCGCCGGCACGCGCTGCCCGGCGCCGATCTCGAGGGCGAAGGGCCTGCGCTCGCAGGCGAGCCGCGTCGCGTTTTTGGCGATCATTACTTGGGCACCGAACTTCTCCGCCTGGGTGTACGCGCGGCCCGCCAGGTCCAGGCCACTGATCCCCATCGGGAAGCCGAGGTAGTTCTCTATCCGGGAGCTCGAGCCGGCCTGGCCACCGGGCGCGGTCGACTCCACGACCAGGACGTCCAGTCCCTCCGACGCCCCGTACACCGCCGCCGCGAGCCCGGCCGGTCCCGCGCCCACGATCACGAGGTCCCGGACGTGGGTCTGATCGATCGCGTCGTTGAAGCCCAGCGCGTCGGCGATCTGCTGAGTGCTCGGGCTTCGGAGCACGACGTCGCGACAGATAACGACGGGCACGTCGTCGGCACTGACGTGGAAACGATCGAGCACGGCTTCGACGTCGGCCTCGCGATCGAGGTCCACCATCGTGTAGGGATGCCCGTTTCTGGTGAGGAACTCGCGGATATGGAGCGTTCCCTGGCAGTGACTCGACCCGAGGACCACCACGTCGCTGACCTGGCGTCGCAGCAGCTCCATCCGGCGCAGGATGAAGGCGCGCATGAAGATCTCGCTCAGCTCGCCGTCGGCCTGCATGAGCGCCAGCAGGTCGTCACGGGCGACTTCGATGACCTCGCCGGCCGCCGCGGCCCGGATATGGGCGAGCCCACGGCGGCCCGACAGCATGGTGACTTCGCCACTGAACATCCCGGGGCCGAGCGATACCACGAGGTCCCCCTGGGTGGCCGACGGACGGACGCCGTCGATCTGGCCCTCCACGACGACGAACAGGCGCGCCACAGGCTCGCCCGCGTGCACCAGCACCTCCCGGGGCCGAGCGATACCACGAGGTCCCCCTGGGTGGCCGACGGACGGACGCCGTCGATCTGGCCCTCCACGACGACGAACAGGCGCGCCACAGGCTCGCCCGCGTGCACCAGCACCTCGCCCGCCTCGACCCGGCGGCGGCGCCCGTGCGTCGCGATCCTGGCGAGCTGCGCCACGGTGAGCGCGGGATAAATGTGGTCGCGACGCGCGGTGGTGTCGGGCGCGGGGGCGGGAGTCAACTGGGTGGTCATCGAAGCCTCTGGTGGTGGAACTTGAGACCAAATTACCTTCCGCGCCAGCGGCGAGGGCTGTCACAAGATAACCTGAGGAGATCTCCGCAAAGCAGTTCCTTCGCTCGCGCGCGTTCCGCGCGCATCGCTCAGGATGACAGCGCCGGGCG
>Ga0209156_10004567_pt1 | contig 10061 bp, 9 predicted proteins | sample GraSoiAngelo_124_FD_185881 | JGI IMG/M metagenome (GOLD analysis project Ga0209156, IMG submission 185881) | Grasslands soil microbial communities from the Angelo Coastal Reserve, California, USA - 14_0927_05_20cm (SPAdes) (version 2) | ecosystem: Environmental > Terrestrial > Soil > Grasslands ...
AAGCCAAGGCCAAGTGGCCAGCGTTAATATCGTCTTGCCCGGGGATCGCGCTGCATCTGATCGGGCCGCTGCAATCCAACAAGGCGAAAGAGGCCGTCGCGCTGTTTGACGCCATCCACTCGGTCGACCGGGCAAGCATTTGCCAGGCATTAGCCAAGGAAATCGAATCCCAGAAAAAGCGGCCCGAATTGTTCGTTCAGATCAATACCGGCGAGGAACCGCAAAAGGCGGGCGTGGCACCTACCGAGGCGGACGATTTCATCAAGCGCTGCCGCGAAACCTACGGCCTGACTATTTCCGGCCTGATGTGCATTCCGCCGGTCGATGAGGCACCGGCGCCGCATTTTGCGCTCACTGCCAAAATCGCCGCGCGCAACGGGCTTAAAAAACTGTCGATGGGCATGAGTGCCGATTTCGCGATCGCGATTCAGTTCGGCGCCACGCATATACGCGTGGGAAGCGCGATTTTCGGCGCGCGGACCTAGCGCTTTGACACGCGATACGTCGATGTGACATGCGCGCAAGGTTCAGGCTCGCCATCCGACGTCAGCCAACACTCGAGATAGTGCAGCCGGCCGCCGCGCCGAACGATGCGGGCCTCGGCGATCAGGTCGGCCGCGCGTGCCGGCCTGAGAAAGGTAATGTTGAGATTGGCCATCACCGGAATGACATCGGCGCCCATCGCCGCCATGACGCAGCAATACATCGTGGTGTCGGCAAAACCCATCACCATGGGGCCTGAAAACACCTGACCGCTGCCATCCTGCCACGGCTCGGTCCCCATGAATCCGCGATCGTAGGGCAACCGCACGCGAATGGAATTCCGGCCAACCTGCTCCACGATTTCGCCGTGGTGGTCGATCGGCGGCAAATTCGTGGTGATCATGTTCTCCGCTTGCTTTGCGGTGAGGGCGGGCGCGATCTCATTGATCTTGACCTGATCATTCATTGTCTCGGCTCCCCGTTGGACTAGCGCAATCGCAGTAATCTGTGAAAAAAGCTCGCACCAGATGCTTCGTATACCGCGAATCCTCGCCTAGGTGAATGCGACCGACACGCGTCCGAGCGCACCAAAATCGGCGGCGACCAGATCACCCGATTGAATGGGCAGCGGCGGATGGCAGGTTCCGGTCGTCACCACTTCGCCTGCCCTCAGTGTCAGGCCGAGTTGCCGCAATTCGTTGGCGCACCATACCAGCGCAACTCTGGGATCACCGAGCACGTTCTTGCCGTGACCGATGAATTGCCGGCCGCGCATCGTGATAACGGGCCTTTGCTCGACCAGGTCGAGCGCGCGCCAGTCTGATGTCGCGGGCTGACCGAGGACGAACAGGTGCGCGCAGGCATTGTCGGCGATGATTTGGGCAGCACCAGCGCGGACGAAATCCGCAAACCTCGAATCCGGAATTTCGATTGCCGGATGCAGCGTGCCCACGGCATCGAGAACTTCTTGCACGCTGTAGGGCGATGCACGCGGCGGCAAATCCGCTTTCATGCGGAACGCGAATTCAGGCTCGGCGACGCGCATCTCGTTTCCCGCCATCGAGGCTGTGCCGCCGTCGGCGATCACGGTTTCGGACAAGATGCGCCCGGCCATCGGTCCCTCGACATTGATGTGCTTTTGGCCAGCTTCGCTGGTAGCCGCGATTTTCCAGCCGAACAGTTTTCCGGACGAGATCTGCTCGATCTCGGCCTGAATCGCGTATCCCTCGGCGCGATCACGCGGTCGGCACGATGCGCCGAGACCTGCAAGCTTGGTGCCGGCGCGCCAGTGATCGCTCAGGGTTTTTGACGCCGCGATGATCCGATCTCTGTCGAGCATTTTTTGGACGCCTCGCAACTCTTTATCCAATTACGATCCTGGTGTGCGGCCCCAGCCGTTGCAACAGATGCAGCATCGCAGATTTCGTCATCGAGACGCAGCCGGCGGTCGGCTCAAAATTGTCGCGCGCCAAATGCAGGAACACCGCGCTGCCCCGCCCTGTGGTGCGCGGGCTAAAATTGTGATCGATCTCGACGATGAAATCGTAGAGATGGTCCTCGCGCCTCAAGCGGTCGCCGCCGCGGTCGCGGTCGAGCCGCACCGGCTTGTTGTAGTGTCTGTCGCCCGGATCCTCGCACCACGCATCTTCGGGCGCGATGGGACGGACCGGCAGAAAGGTGCGCGGTCGCGGGTGGCGGTCAGCGCGCCACCACAATTGGCGCGGGTGAAATATGCCCTTCGGCGTCCCGCCGTCACCCTCGCGCTTGTTGGCCCGGATGCCGCCACGGCCGAGCGCCACCGGGATGGTCCGCCCGCCCGCCGTTAGCCAGCCCCGTCGCGGGTTGCCCGCGGCGGCGCGAATCGTGATCGACGCAAGTGGCGGATCGCGCGAAATTTTGTCGTAATCAATTGGAATAAAACGTCTTTTCATAGACTCTTTGGGTTCATCGACAGCCCGTCCGGTCACCTTTGTTCATTACAGGACATTCATCCAAACAGCTCGAAATTCTGGAGTAGAGTGCGTTGCGGTTGGAGAATCGGTAACAGCCGCTTGAGAATCGGTAACAGACCACTACTTCAAGACGAATCGACACCAGACGACCCCTGACGTTGCCAAGCCCGGCCAAAGGCGCTGCCGCTGGCCTCCGTCACCCCAAGAGGATTGTACCCATGGCCAATGCCCGCAAGATCTTGATCGTGGATGACGATACTGATCTGCGCGATACGTTGGTGGAGCAATTGTCGCTGCACGACGAGTTCGAAGCCTCCGCCGTCGATACCGGCGCCAAAGGCGCCAGTGCCGCCAAGGCCAATTCCCCTGATCTGGTGCTGATGGATGTCGGGTTGCCCGATACTGACGGCCGCGAAGTCGTGCGCTCCTTGCGCAAGGGCGGCTTCAAGGCGCCGATCATCATGCTGACCGGGCACGATACCGATTCGGATACCATCCTGGGGCTCGAATCCGGCGCCAATGATTATGTCGCCAAGCCCTTTCGGTTCGCCGTGCTGCTGGCGCGCATCCGCGCCCAGCTTCGCCAGCATGAAGCCAGCGAAGATGCGGTGTTTTCGGTCGGCCCCTATAGTTTCCGGCCCGGTTCCAAGATGCTGACCGGGCCCAATGCGCGCAAGGTGCGGCTGACCGAGAAGGAAACCGCGATCCTGCGATTTCTTTACCGGGCGGGTCAAACGCCGGTGTCGCGGGAGACGCTGCTGCAGGAAGTCTGGGGTTATAATTCGGGTGTCACCACCCACACCCTGGAAACCCACATTTATCGATTGCGCCAGAAGATCGAGAAAGATGCCGCCAATCCCGAAATCCTGGTGACGGAAGCCGGCGGCTACAAGCTGGTGCCGTGATGCGATTCTAAAAACAGCGATTCGAAGCAATTTGCCTTTCTCGGTCACTGATTCTGAATGTCGATCGAAGATGATGTCACCCTGTTGGAGCGCGTCCCGACATTGCGACTGTTGGGAACGGACGCGCTGCGCATGCTGGCGATCGGCTCGGAGCAGCGCGCGGTCGCGCGCGGTGCGACGCTGTTCAGCGCCGGCGATGAAGCGGATGCGGGATTTGTCGTTCAGCGCGGCACGTTCCGAATCGAGGATGGCGCCGGCGCCGAGACGATCGCGGGTCCTGGCGCGTTGATCGGCGAACTTGCGCTGATCGTGCCGATGGCGCGGCCATCGAGTGCGATCGCGCTGGAACAATCCTCGGTCATCCGGGTCGCGCGCAGCCTGTTTCAGCGCGTGCTGGAAAGCGACCCCGCCGCCGCGCGAAGGTTGCGCGACGCCTTCGCCAGCCGCTCCAGCCAGATCGCGAGCGATATCTTGATGGCGGGCGCCAAGCTCAGCATTTGAAGTCATCGCACTTCCCAATCATACTTCCCAATCACACTTCCAATGTCACGGTCACCGGAACGTGGTCCGAGGGCTGCTGCCAGCCGCGCGCCTCGCGCAGAATCTTGAAATCGCTGACGGTATCTTTGAGCGCGCGCGACACCCAGATGTGATCGAGCCGCCGGCCGCGATTGCCGACGGTCCAGTCGGCGGCGCGATAGCTCCACCACGTATAAACCTTCTCTGACAGGGGAATCCGTTCGCGGGCGACGTCAAACCACTCGCCATGGACCTGAGCCGCCAGAAGCTTTTCGCATTCGACCGGAGTATGAGAGACCACTTTCAACAATTGCGTGTGCGACCACACATCGTTCTCATGCGGCGCCACATTGAGATCGCCGACCAGGACGTGGCGATCGTCGCCGCGCGGATGCAGGGGCTCGCAGGCTTTCATCTCGTCGAGAAATTGCAGCTTGTGCTCGAATTTCGGATTGAGCGCGGGATCGGGAATATCGCCGCCGGCGGGAACGTAGAAGTTATGCACGACCAGCGGTCGTGAGAGCTGCGCCTTTTCGCCGAACGCAACCGAGATGTGGCGCGAATCGATCTTCTCGCAGAACGTGCGGATATCCGTGGTCTCGAACGGCAATCGCGAGATGATCGCGACGCCGTGATAGCCCTTCTGCCCGTTCAGCGCGACATGCGCATAGCCGAGGCGCTTGAGGCGCTTCAGGGGAAACGCGTCGTCGATGCATTTGATTTCCTGCAGGCAGAGCACGTCCGGCCTTGCTGCCTTGATGAATTTGGCAACGAGATCGATGCGCAGCCGCACCGAATTGATATTCCAGGTTGTCAGAGACAGGCGGATGCGACTAACCCGGCGGGGTCGCGTAATTGGTGAAGTCGATCTTGAACAGGCTCGGATCGACCTTCTTCGACGAATCCAGGTTGTAGACCGCGACCGTGGTGTCATAGCCTTGCGGATCGGTCACGGTCCATTGCTTGAGCTGGCCGTCCTTGGCGCCGATCATCAGCATCAACCGGCTGGTGCCGATCAGCGCCTGCTTCTCCTCGATGGTGACGCTGATGAAGAGATCATCCGCCGTCACGTTGACCACATTGGTGTCCTTCAGCAGGTCGATGCGGTCGGAGAGCAGGAATCGCAGCGGCGTCTGCGACAGCGGATAGATGTCCTGGGTTGCGAGCTTGCGGTCGCGCACGGCGAGCGATGATCCATCGGCGATGATGTCGATCGGGTTTGGCGGTTCATATTCGAAGCGAACCTTGCCTGGCTTCTGGATATAGAAATCACCCTTGGTCTTGCTGCCGTCAGGCCCGACCTGGACGAAATTCCCTACCAGCGTCTGCAGCGACGACAGGTAAGAGCTCACCTTGGCGGCTTGCGCCTTCTGATTGGCATCGAAGGTCGCAAAAATATTGGCCGGCAGGTTGCGATGCGGATCGGGAATCACGGGATTGGGCGGCGAGACCGCCGTTGCCCCCGTCGTCACCGGGCCCTTCTGCCCGTCCGACGCGCTCATCTGTACGCCGTCGCGCCCCTTTGGCGCCGGCTTTGGTACCGGAACGGTTTGCGCGCTGGAAGGCGTAGCAATGCCGCCTATCAGGCTCGCCGCAAGCAACATAACGGCCATGGATGTGCCGCGGAAAGCCTCTGGCCCACTGATTCGGGTTTTTATATTTAAATTCAACGCGTCGTCCTGTTTCAGTTCGCAACCATTTTAGCTTGGTTTGGGCCAAACCAGGTATGGTTTTTCCGTGATAATATAGGGCGATATAAGGCCCTGCCCTCAGAAACGGCCCTCTTCCTCCTCGACCAGAATCTCGCGTTTGCCGGCGTGATTGGCCTGCCCGACAATACCCTCAAGTTCCATCCGCTCCATCAGCGAAGCGGCGCGGTTATAGCCGATTTGCAGGCGCCGCTGGATGTAGCTGGTGGAAGCCTTGCGGTCGCGTTTGACGATCGCCACCGCCTGAGCGAACAAGTCGCTGCCACCGCCACCCTCGCCGCCCATGCCGGTTGAATCGAACACCGCGCCATCCTCGTCGGTCGGCTCTTCCGCGGTGACCGCTTCGAGATATTCGGGCTGGCCCTGCGTCTTCAAATGGCGCACCACCTTCTCGACTTCTTCGTCGGAGACGAACGGCCCGTGCACGCGGCTGATGCGCCCGCCGCCCGCCATATAGAGCATGTCGCCCTGGCCGAGCAGTTGCTCGGCGCCCATCTCGCCGAGAATCGTGCGGCTGTCGATTTTCGAGGTGACCTGGAACGAGATGCGGGTTGGGAAATTCGCCTTGATGGTGCCGGTGATGACGTCGACCGATGGGCGCTGGGTCGCGAGAATCACGTGCAGGCCGGCCGCGCGCGCCATTTGCGCCAGCCGCTGCACCGCCCCTTCGATGTCCTTGCCGGCGACCATCATCAGGTCGGCCATTTCGTCGACGATGATGACGATATAGGGCAGCGGTTCGAGATCGAGCTTCTCGTTCTCGTAGATCGCCTTGCCGGTCTCCTTGTCGAAACCGGTATGCACCGTGCGCGTCAGATCCTCGCCCTTGGATTTCGCTTCCAGCAGCCGCGCATTATAGCCGTCGATGTTGCGCACGCCGAGCTTGGACATGCGCTTGTAACGCTCCTCCATCTCGCGCACCGCCCATTTCAGCGCGACCACCGCCTTCTTCGGGTCGGTGACGACGGGCGTCAAAAGATGCGGAATGCCGTCATAGACCGAGAGCTCGAGCATCTTGGGGTCGACCATGATCAGGCGGCATTGATCGGGACGCAGCCGGTAGACCAGACTCAGGATCATGGTGTTGATGGCGACCGATTTGCCGGAGCCGGTGGTGCCGGCGATCAACAGATGCGGCATGCGCGCCAGATCGACGATGATGGATTCGCCGCCGATGTTCTTGCCGAGGCAAAGCGGAAGCTTGGCGACCGAGTCGTTGCTTTCTCTCGCGGTCAGGATTTCGCGCAAATAGACCTTCTCGCGATGCGCATTCGGCAATTCGATGCCGATGGCGTTCCGGCCGGGAACCACGGCGACGCGCGCCGAGAGCGCGCTCATCGAACGCGCGATATCGTCGGCAAGTCCGATCACGCGCGACGATTTGATGCCGGGCGCTGGCTCGAGCTCGTACAGCGTCACCACCGGCCCCGGATGGGCTTTGACGATTTCGCCGCGGACGCCGAAATCACCCAACACGCCCTCCAGCGCCCGCGAATTCGATTCCAGTTCGCTCTTGTTGAGCGGCTGCCGATCGGAAGCCTTGGGTGCTGCCAGCATGGCAACCGTCGGCAGTTCGAACTTGTCGGATGATTTGCGCGCTGCCGCGCGAGGCGCTGCCTTTTTGCGCGGCGCGCGGGCCGCGGGGGCCTCGTCGTCCTCCGCGTCCTCGTCGAAATCCTCCTCCTCGGCCGGCGCCAGCGCCGGCCCGGCGCGGCCGCCGAGGCTCGGCTCCTGGCGTTCGAACGAAAGGGTGCGAGGTTGGCCTCCGCTTGCAACCAGCGATCGATAGGCGGTCGATAACAACCATGCCAGCCGCGCCTTGGTGCTCATGACCGCATGAAACGCCCAACCGAGTCTCACCGAGCCGTCCTCGTCGTCCTCTTCGCCGAATGGCGCGTCGTCGTCGGCGACCACAGGCGTTTCTTCTTCCTCCGGGCGCGACCCCGTGCCGCTTGCGATCAGGAATGTCGGGACCAGGGCGGCGAACAAGATGATCCCGAGCACGAGGCGATAGACGAAGCCGGGCGGGCCGAACACCACCGCGGGCGCCCGCACCAGCGCGTCGCCGACGACCCCGCCAAGTCCAGTCGGTAGCGGCCAGGCGCCGCCATGCGGCCAGCAGCTCGCAAAGCCTGCCGCGATCACAATGCAGAGGACCCAGCAGCCGAGCCGCAGCACCTCGCGATCGAAGCTGCGGTGCGTCAGCATGCGCCAGCCCCTCACCGCGATCGGCAGGATCAGCATGATGGCGCCAAGCCCGAGGATCTGCATCGAGAGATCGGCGCCGATCGCGCCGGGATAGCCAACGATATTGCGGATCGCGCGCGAGGTAGCGTGGCTGAGGCTTGGATCCTGCACCGACCAGGTCATTAGCGCCGCCGCCGCTACGCCGGACAGCGCGAGCAAGCCGAGACCGATCAGCTCGCGCAAGCGCCGTACCAGCGCTTCGCGTATCGAGGCTGGCAATTGACCGACCAGGGGAATGACGCGTTCGATCGCCGGCATGCTCATGGGGCCTTCGCGATTAATCCAGAGTTTCGACCAGCCGGTGCAGCGCCTCGGCCGTTGATTCGCCGTCGGAGACCAGCGCGAGGCGGATGTAGCCGGCGCCGGGATTGAAGCCGCTGGCTTGTTGCCGCGCCAGATAGCTGCCGGGGATTACGCGCACGCCGGCGTCGCGATAAAGCTTCACGGCCGCGGCTTCGTCGCCGCCGCGCGAGGACACATCGAGCCAGACGCAGAAGCCGCCGGCGGGCCTGCGATAGCCATAGCGATTGCCGAGGATCCGGTCGGCGAGATCGAACTTGATCCGGTAAAGCCTGCGGTTCTCTTCGACATGTGCCTCATCGCGGTAAGCTGCGACCGCGACCTGCTGCAGCGGCACCGGCACTTGGGGTGCGGCGACGTTGCGCAGCTCGTGGAACAGGCCGAGAAATTTTTTGTCGCCGGCCGCGAAGCCGACGCGCATGCCCGGCAGGTTCGAACGCTTCGACAGCGATTGGAACGCAACGACGTTGGTGAAATCAGGCCCGGCGCATTCGAGCGCGCTGCCCGGTGCTTCGCGGGTGTAGATTTCCGAGTAGCACTCGTCGCTCAGGATCACGAAGCCGAACCGGTCGGCGAGGCTTTTAAGGCGGCTGAAATAGTCACGGCCAGCGACGGAGCCTTGCGGGTTCGCCGGCGAGGCGATGTAGATCGCAACCGTCCGCGCCAGCGTGGCGTCATCGAGCGCGTCGAGATCGGGCAGAAATCTGTTGGCGAGCGTGGTCGGCAGATAGATCTGTTCGCAACCCGCAGCCCGGGCGCCGGCGCCATAGGCCGGATAAAACGGATTGGGCATCAGGATTGCAGGCCCCCCGCGGCGCTCGCCGACATAGCGGGCGGCGGTCAGTGCCGCAAAAAACAGGCCCTCGCGGCTGCCGTTCAGAACGAGGATTTCAGTTTCGGGATCAATCGCGCGGGGCAAGTCGAATCGGCTGGACAGCCAGCTTGCGGCCGCCCGCCGAAACGGCTCGATGCCCCTCGCCATGGGGTAACGGCCGAACTCGGCGGTATATTGGGCCAGCACCGGTCCGACAAAACCTGGCACGGGATGCTGCGGCTCACCTAACGACAGTGTTATCAATGGCTTAGCTGGCTTGTAGGGGGCAAGCAGCTCGGTCGTTCGCGCAAATGGCGACCGTTCGCCTTCCTGATGTGCGGCACTCTCGGGCGCGCGGGATGAAGCGGTCATGGCCATGAGTTCAAAACGCCAGCACTCTCGAAGCAGCCGATCACCCTATCTGGGAGCGGCTGCGGAAGCGGATCAAACCACCATAGATACGGCGAGGTTAAGACGCGATTAACCATCGGCGCCAGCAGTGATTTTGATCGATTTGTCGGGTGCAAGGTCGCTCTCGAGGCTAAGTCAAAGTCGCGAACAGCCGCCGCCGATCCCGCGGCGCGGAGTGCGCCCGAGTGATGCACGAACGTTCCGCCCAAGAAAATTGAGGGCGCAGGGAAAGCCGGGTGCCCGTTGCACCCGCAGCCTCGCACGCAAACAAAAAAGCGCACGAGCGTCGTCACCACAGGTTCACCGAAACATTCCGGCCTTCCCTGCGCAATGGTTTAACGGCTTATACCGCGCTCTCCTTGGCGGACGAATTCGTCTTGTCACCATCATCAGCGGATTAGAGGCGTGTCGGCGCCCGGTCGGGCCGACATGCCTCCGCTGACTTGACACCAGCAACGGGTGCCAGGACCACACGGTTTTGCCATACGCCATCAGCGTCGTTCGTCTAGCCCGCCGCAAATCGCTCACGAGGTTCAGCTCGCCCTGCGATTTCCGATTGCGCGCTCGACGCTGCCGCGTCCACTGCATCCCGCACCCAACGTTCGTGACGATCGCGATACGTCCCTCTTTTCGAGGCGGGACGACCAGAACAAAATCGCTGATTTGGGGTAGCCGTCAAGCATCCACTTGTCGCGAGCCAAGCATGGCTGCGCGGCCAAAT
>Ga0209156_10004568_pt1 | contig 10059 bp, 12 predicted proteins | sample GraSoiAngelo_124_FD_185881 | JGI IMG/M metagenome (GOLD analysis project Ga0209156, IMG submission 185881) | Grasslands soil microbial communities from the Angelo Coastal Reserve, California, USA - 14_0927_05_20cm (SPAdes) (version 2) | ecosystem: Environmental > Terrestrial > Soil > Grasslands...
GCGCTGGGTGTTCCAGGACTCGACCGGCACGCCGGTGAGCCGGGACACCCTGCTCGCGCGGCTGCGCGACCACATCCACACCGTGGTGGGACGCTACCGCGGCCGGATCAAAGGCTGGGATGTCGTGAACGAAGCGCTCAGCGACGACGGCACGCTGCGTCGCACCCCCTGGCTCACGATTCTGGGAGAGGACTACCTCGCCGCGGCGTTCCGGTTCGCCCACGAGGCCGACCCCGACGCGGAGCTGTACTACAACGACTACGAGCTCGAGCGCGCGCCCAAGCGGCGCGGCGCCGTCGAGCTGGTCCGGCGGCTTCGGGACCAGGGGATACCGATCGCCGCCGTCGGGCTGCAGAATCACGATCGCCTCGACTGGCCGTCGCCGCCGCAGGAAGATTCCACGATCGACGCGTTCGCGCGCCTGGGCGTGCGGGTGATGATCACCGAGCTGGACGTGGACGTGCTGCCCCATACCCCGGGGTCGAACCCGTTCGTGGACGCCCTGCCCGACTCGCTGCAACAGGCGCTGGCGCGGCGCTATGCGGAGCTGTTCGGCTCGTACCTGCGGCACCGCGAGACGGTGACCCGGGTGACCTTCTGGGGCGTCACCGACCGGGACTCCTGGCTCAACAACTGGCCGGTGCGCGGACGCACGAATTATCCTTTGCTGTTCGGTAGGGACGGCCGGCCCAAGCCGGCGTTCGTGGCGGTCCTCGGCACGGCCCCGGCTAGGGAAGGAAGGCACGATTGACGCACGCATTGAAACCGGTGTCGAAGCAGAGTCTCCCTGACCGCCTGGCGCGGCAGATCCGGGTGTTGATCCAGCAGGGGGAGTACCGCCAAGGCGACAAGCTGCCTCCCATTATGGAAATGGCACGCCGCTTCCGCGTGGGGCATCCGACCGTGCGTGAAGCCCTCAAGAGCCTCGAGACCATCGGGTTGGTGTCGATCCGCCATGGCTCCGGCGTGTACGTGAACCGCACCGACGAGGTGCTGGTGCTGGCGAGCCCGCACCAGGCGGGAGCGTTCACCAAGCAGCTGCTGCTCGATCTGCTGCGCACCCGCCAGCCGCTCGAGGTCGGGGCGATCGCGGCCGCTGTCCGGCACGCCACGGCCACCCACCTGAAGGAAATGCGACGGTTGCTCACCACGGCGGAGCAGAACCTCGACGACGACGACGTGCTCAACAAGGTGAACATGGAGTTCCACCGCCAGATCTCCATCGCGTCGGGCAACAGAGTCATGCTGCAGACCCTCGACGTCCTGCGGGAGCTGTTCACGGCCGAGCAGCGCCTCATCCTCGCCATCGTGGCCTCGCGCGAGCGAGACCACAAGGAGCACCTCGGCATTCTCGACGCGTTGGAGCGGCGCGACGCGGCCCTCGCCGTGGAGCGCATGCGTGATCACATCGAGGGTGTGGTGAAGGTCGTGCAGAAATGGAATCCCGAGGATCACCCGGTCGACGGCGGATGACGGAGCCGCGGACGTTCTTCGTCACCGGAGCGAATTCGGGCATTGGGCGTGCCCTGGTCGAGGCCCTCGCGGCCCGCGGGGGCCGGGTGGTGCTCGCAACCCGCTCCGAGGAGCGAACCAGGCCCGTGCTGAGCGCGCTCCAGAGCCGCTTCCCCGCGGCGCGGGCGCAGTGGGTGTCGCTGGACGTCTCGGATCTCGGTTCGGTGCGGCGCGCCGCCCAGGCGTTCCTCGCATCCGGCCAGCCGATCGATGTCCTCGTCAACAACGCCGGCATCGCGGGCACGCGCGCCTTGAGCCGGGACGGCTTCGACCTGACGTACGCGACGAACCACATCGGGCCCTTCTTGCTTACGAATCTGTTCTTACCGCGGCTGCGCGAGTCCTCGCAGGGCCGGGTGGTCAATGTGGCGAGCGGCGCACACATGATGGTCAAGGCGGTCGACTGGTCCGTGCTGGAGCGGCGCGCGACGCCCAAGCGCAGCGGGTTCAGCGATTACGCACTCACCAAGCTGATGAACGTGCTGCACGCGAAGGAGCTGGCGCGCCGCCTGGCGGGGACCCGCGTGACGACCTACGCACTCCACCCGGGAGCGGTGGCGTCAAACATCTGGCGCTCGCTGCCGCGGCCGGTGCAATGGCTCGGCAAGCTGTTCATGCTCTCGAACGAACAAGGTGCCGAGAGCCCGCTCTACTGCGCCACCGCGCCCGAGCTCGCGGCGACCACGGGCCGCTATTACGACCGTACCCACGAGGCCAGGCCGAGTCGCTTGGCCGAAGATGCGGCCCTGGCCCGGGAGCTGTGGGACCGGACCGAAACGGCGGTGGGCGCCGGGACGTGAGGCGATCTAGGCGCGCGCGACCTTGGCGACCGTGTCCCAGGTCCGCGTCGTCACTTCCTTGCCGAAGGCTTGCTCGATCAGCGTCATGAACACGGGCCCCTTGGGGCTCGGCAGGTAGGCGCCGAACACCTCCCGCCCCTTGATCACCAGGATGCGCGCGCCGTCCCGCTCGATCGGCAGGCGGAGCGTGGACGGGGGCTTGGCGCGCAGGAACGTGACGATGCGTTTGGCTTTGGGATCGAGGCGAAATGATCGATACGGGTCCGACGCGAGCACGTCGCGCAGCGCGTCCATCGAGCGCACGAACGTGAGAAACGCCTGACCCAGCCGCTCGAGCATCGCGGCTTCGGCTCTGCGCTCGAGCGCGATCTCCGACGCCGCACGGGCGGTGAACGCGACATTCCCGCTCGAGAGGAGCGTCTTCACATCCGTGAACCCGGCCGACTCGAACGCCGCTTTCAGCGCGGGCATTTTCGCGTTCATCGGGCTGACGCCGCGGAGCAACGCCGCATAGCGTGGCATGGCCGTTCCCTGGAACGTAAGGATGGGATGAAGGTAAGATCCGGAAAAATACACGAGGAGCCCCGCATGCTCGGCACCGCACCGATTCGCGCCTACATCCCCGTTTCCAACCTGCAGCGGGCGAGGCGATTCTACGAGAACACCGTGGGGCTCGAGCCCGGTGAGGAGTACGGCGGCGGCGTGATCTACCGCTGCGGCGGCGCCGAAGTCTTCATGTATCCGACCCCCAATGCGGGCACATCGAAGGCGAGCCAGGCGTTCTGGCGGGTCGACGACGTCGAGGCGGAGGTGGCCGCGCTCAAGGCCCGCGGCGTGGTGTTCGAGGAATACGACATGCCGGGGATCAAGATGAAGAACAGTATCGCCACAGGAGGCGGCGCCAAGACCGCGTGGTTCAAGGACAGCGAGGGCAACATCATGGCGGTGAGCCAGCGGCTCCGCTAGCTCGTAGGCCAGAGCCACGCCGCCCCGCGGACGCCGCTCGCGGCGCCGTGCGCGGCGCGGACGATGCGAGTGGCGACGGGATCGGAGCCCGCGCCCGCCGCGAACAGGTAGCGTGGCAGCAGCGCGTACGCCGCCTCCGGCAGTCCAGGGATGTCCGACATGCCGCCCCCCAGCACGATCACGTCGGGGTCGAGCACGTGGATCAGCGACACGAGCGCGCGGGCGAGCCGATCGTGGTAGCGGGCCAGCGTTGCCACCGCGTCCGCGTCGCCATCCCCCGCCGCGCGGACGATGTCGCGGCTCGGCAGCGCGCGGCCGGTGTGCTCGGCGTGGTCGCGCTCGAACCCGGGGCCCGACAGCCAGGCCTCCACGCACCCCCGCTTGGCGCAGTAGCAGGGCGGACCGGGCCACTCGTCGGCCGTGGGCCAGGGAAGCGGGTCGTGCCCCCATTCGCCGGCGATCAAGTTCGCGCCCATCAAGATCCGACCGTCCACGACGATCCCGCCCCCTACACCCGTACCCAGGATGACGCCGAATACGACGTGCGCGCCCGCGGCGGCGCCGTCGGTGGCCTCGGAGATCGCGAAGCAGTTCGCGTCGTTCATGAGCCGCACCGGGCGGTCGAGCCGGGCCTCAAGATCGCGACCCAGCGGCCGGCCGTTGAGCCAGACGGAGTTGGCGTTCTTCACGAGCCCGGTGTGGGGCACGACGGCTCCCGGAATGCCGACCCCCACCGTGCCAGCCTCGCCGGCGGCGCGTTCGAGCTCCCGCACCAGCTCCGCGATGGCGTCGACCAGGGGCAGGTAATCAGGTGGAGTGGTCACGCGCCGGCGGGCGATCTCCTCACCCGCGGGCGACAGCGCGATCGCTTCGATCTTCGTTCCGCCGACGTCGACGCCGATGCGCACGGAGGCAGTCTACGCCCGGCGCGATAGATTGGATAGGCGATTCGCCAAGATCGCGACCGACCGAGCGGGAGGCCGAGCGCCGCTAGGCCGGAGCGAGTCGCTGCCGGATGGCGCCGAGGTGGTACGCCGTGTGTGCGAGGGCGCCGATCGCCACGCCGAGCGCGTCCTCGTCCCAGCGCGCGTGTATCTCCACCGCGACCACCAGCCGGTCGTATTCCTCGCGCAGGCGCGCCCGGAGCGCGGCCCACGCGGCCTCGTCGACCACCGACACGGTCCAGCTGTGAGTGCGGTCGCGCGACGTAGGCTCTCCACGCAGGCTCTTGATCGAGAGGGCCACGCTCGAGGTCATGTGGTGGACGTGGCCCGCGATCGTGGTGCCGCCCGGTCCCCCCGTCCGGGACGCCGCGGCGGCGCTCAACCCGGCGATCGTGGCGAACACACCCGTTCCCGGGGACGTGTCGGTGAAGTAGGTCCAGGGACCGGGCGGTCCCTCGAACGCTTCACGCAGCATCCTGGTGAGCAGACTCACGGTCACGGCGGGCGGCGTACCGGTCATACCGGATCCTCCTCACACCAGCTTGGTGCGAATGTTGATCTCCGACGTGAGCGTGCGATGCACTGGGCATTTGTCGGCAATCTCGAGCGCCCTGGCACGCTGCTCCTCGGTAAGGTCCCCGTCCAGGGCGATCTCACGTTCGATCCGGTCGAGCAGGCCTTGCTTCGTTTCGCATTCAGCGCAGTCGATGGCGTGCACCCTCGAGTAGCGCAGCCGAATCGTCACGCCCGTGAGCGGCCACTGTTTCCGTCGCGCATACAGCGCAATGGTCATGGAGGTTCAGGCACCCAGCGCCGCCAGGAGCAGATCGTAGGGTCCGGGACCGCGTTCGGTGCCACCGGAGGACACGGGCTCGTCGGCGACGAGCCGGTGGCGCCCGAGGGTAATCTCCTGGACGAATCCCTGCGCGCCGCCGCGCACGACGACGAGGCCTTGCTCCAATGGCTCGACCATGATTTGACCTCCCTTTCCGCGTGCTTGGTCCACACCCCCGTCCCCCGCCCCCTCTACGTTTCCGCCTCCTTGGTCCTCACCCCCTGTCCCCCTCTCCGCATACGCGGAGAGGGGGGACGTTAAACGTGCGTCGATTAGCGAGGACTCGGGAGGGGGAAGACACGGCGGTGACAACGACGCAACGTTATGCGCCATCGCGCGCTGTTCGGGTTAGGGCCGTATCCTCGGAGACGTCAGTATTGCGGGGATGGATCCCCTCAGGCGCGTCACATGCGCCCAGAAGCGCGCGCTCGCGGCCAAGCTGCGCCGCAGCGCGACCCCGATGGAGCGACACGCGTGGTCCCTGCTACGCAACCGCGGCATACTCGGCTTCAAATTCCACCGACAGCACGTGCTGCGCGGGTTCGTCGTCGACTTCTATTGCGCCGCCAAGCGGCTCGTCGTGGAGCTGGAGGGCGACGCGCACGACGGACCCGACCAGCGAGCATACGACGCTGCCCGCGCGGAGGTGCTCGAGGCCCCTGGCTTCCGAGTGGTCCGAGTGCGGAACGGGGACGTCACCCGGGCTGGGCTCGAGGCCGTGCTCCGAAGCGTCCCGGGAGATAGTTCAACGTGCCCCCTCTCCCGACAGGGAGAGGGGGACAGGGGGTGAGGACGAACGGGCGGAGCGTGGTGGAGGCAGCTACGTGCTCACTATTTCGGAACGATCTTGAGGTTGGCGAAGTCCCCGTCGGAGCCGTTCCCCACCCACAACCCCACCCGTCCCTTGGCACGATGACTCAGCAGGCTGACCACTAGACTGGGCTCCCTCGCGTCCGCGACGAACACGCTCACCTTCGGGCTCGCGACCACGACGCGCACGTGGACCCAGCCGTTCGGGTCCGGCGCCGGAGTGACGGGCTGCTCGTACTCCCCCGGGTGCTCGGCTCGGAGCTTCTGCCACGGGTAGGTCGGGTGGGAGACATACTGCACGGCGTGTTTGTGTCTTTCGGGGTCGTCGGTCTTGAAGTTGAACGGACGGAGGTACACGGCGTCATACGTCGTGTCGTCCACTCCGTGGAACGCCACGCCCACGAAGCTCTGCCCCTGCACGTCCTTGCCCCTGATATCGAGCTCGATCGTGCCGTTGCCGAGCTCCACGCCCCGTAAGTAGGCGACGCCGTTGTCGGCGGCTGCGCTCAGATGCAAGCCCGCTCGCGTTCCGTCTTTGAAGCTGCTCACGGTACGATTGAAGACGTCCAAGCTCTTGGGCTCGAGGACTCTACCCTGACCGCCGACTGGTGAGGCGGTGAAGAGGCCAGCCGCGGCAAAGGTGAGCGAGACGGCAACGCGCCGGTTCATGAAGTCTCCGTTTCATGGAAGGTGCTCAACGAGTACGCACGACCGCGCCGGAAAGTGTCGTATAAACCCTCCCCTGCGATCTGGCATCAAAGGAGGGCAGTCCCCAAGTTTGGGCGCCGCCAGGAGGGCCAAGGTGCGTGCAATCGTGTTGTGCTCCGTGCTCGCGACGCCCATCGTCAGCGCCACGGTTGGGGGAGCAAGGCCCGCCCCGCCCTGGCCATCGATCGAGTACACGCTCGGGATCGACCCCAGGCATCTCGACGCCGTCCGCGTCGCGGTTCGTATCGACAACGCCCCCAGCACGCTCCGCCTCGCGATGAAGGTCCACCCCGAATACGATGCGAGATACTGGCGGTACGTCGACTCATTTAGCGTCGATGGCGGCAGCGGCGTCCGCGAAGACAGCACCCTCTGGTGCGTCACCCTGCCCGGTGGGCGCGGAACCGTCAGCTACGTCGTTCACGTCCAGCCGCCCGACGAGCCCGTACGCGCCTGGCGTCCGCTGGTACGACCCACGGGCGCGATGATCAACACCCCCGATTTCCTGCTCTACTTACCAGACTTCCCGCGCGCGCCCGTCGTTCTCCACCTAGATGTGCCGCGCGACTGGCGCGTCGCCTCATCGCTCGAGGCGCACGGCGCCGCGCCAAACGCGGTTCCACGTCGTCTACTGGCCCCTCCCCGACGCTAGGCCATTCGACACGGCATCCTTTGTGGAGGAAGTGCGGTCGCTGGCCGATGCGATGCTGGACGTGTTCGACTCTGCGCCCGCCTCGGACCTGTACCTGCTGGTCGAGGACGGCGCCGGCGACGCGTTGGAGCACCGCGCGTCAGTGACGATCGGTATTCGCAGCGCCGACCTGGGACGGAATCCACGGGCCTCCCTCCCCGAGCTCGCGCACGAATTCTTCCACATTTGGAACCTCGTGGCGATCCATCCCGACGACTACGGCACGCTGAGCTATCAACGACCGCGCCGGACGGCGGGCCTGTGGTGGGGCGAGGGCGTCACCCTGTATTACGCCGATGCCCTGCCGCGCCGGGCCGGATTGGTCGACACGAGTCGATCGCGACTCGATCATCTGGCCGGCATCTTGAGCGACTATTACGCGGCGCCGTGGAGCACGCGCGTCTCGCCCGAGCGCGCCAGCCTCGCCTTCGGCGATTCGCCGGTGGCGAACCCGGACGCCACGGGTGGCTACTACCTGCAAGGCGAGCTGCTCGGCGACGAGATCGACGCGCTGGTGCGTGACTCGACGCACGAGCGGCGCGGGATCGACGACATCATGCGGTCGCTGTTCCGGCGGCGCGGCAGCGGCCGCGGGTTTACGCGGGCGGAGCTCGAAGCCCTGACGGATTCGGTCTGCGGCTGCCGCCTGGACGACCTGTTCACGACCCAGGTGCGCGGCAGCGCGTTGATCGATGCGAACGCGATCGTCGGGCGGCTGGGTCTGCGTGCCGCGGTGGACACGGTGCCGGCCGTCGACAGTGCGGGTGCTCCACTGCCGGATCTGAGACTCGGCGTCGATTTCACGCGGCCGCAGGCTCCGCTGCGGCTCGTCGTGAACAACCCCGCCAGCAGCTGGAGCGCCGCCGGCCTGCGCACGGGCGACGAGCTGGTTGCGTTCCAAGGTCGCACGGTCGGGACTTTCGGCGAGTTGCGGCGCGCGCTCCGCGGGCTCCGGGTCGGGGACACGACGACAGTCGAGATTCGGCGCGCGGCGGCGCCGCTGCGCGTTCGGGCGCCTGTGGTGGGCTACAGCCGCCCCCGCGTTCTGTTCAAAGACATGCCCGACGTGACCGCCACGCAACGCGCGCGCCGGGAGCGGTGGCTGCGGGGCTGGTGACGCATGCCCTGAGGGGATGATGAACGTCGCGGTCGTGATGATATTAGGAGTTGCAATGCTCGCGCGAACCACAACACCCTTCTTGGTGCTGGGTGCGACTCTTGTCGCCGCATCAAGCGGCTGCAAGACGCACACTCGCGAGCGGGCCGGTCACTTCGACATCCGTTCCGTGCGCGAAGAGTTCGCAGGACACTCGCACACGACCATGTCGCTCGCGTACCATGGCCGTACGCTGGCGGACGGGCTCACGGATTGGACGATCGACCCGCGGCGCCCCGACCGTATCGTCTACGCGTCCGGGACGCCGTGCGGCACGTTTTTCCTGGACGCCGCGACTGAGCGCCGCCTCGTGCTCGCCCCCGCCCCGGTGATCGTGCACGCCGCCGAGGACGACGCCCCCGAGTTCGCGGGGAGCAACCCCTGGTCGCCGGACGGACGGCACGTGTGGCTGGGCAACGACATCGCGAACCCGATCGTCGTCGATCTCGACGGCGGGGAGCGGATCGATCTCACCGACGCCGTGTCCGCAGGTGGACAGCGACGCTCGATGACCGCGCTCATGTGGTCGCCCGACGGCCATCAGGTGGCGGTGATCGTGCAACCGGGAGGGTACAACGACCCGGATCGCGATCTCGTCGCCATCACCCTGTCGCCGCTCCGGGCCGGCTACGTCGCAACGCTCACCGAAAGCGCCGGTCACGGGCTCGTGCTGTGGACGACCGCCGACGTCGCATGGCACGACGGCCACCTGGTCGTGGCGTCCCGGGACCGGCGCGCCTCGATCATCATGAAGTCGCCGGGCCAGGTCCGATGGACGCCGACCCGGCCGGGCGCTCCGCCGGTCGCCCTGGAAGGTGCCGCCTGTCCCTGAAGGCGTCTGCCCGCGTGGCGGCCGCCCTGCTCGTCTCCCTCGCCTGCTCGGCAAAGGAGCCGTCGATCGGGGGCGCGTGGTCCGTCGTCGATGTCTCCGCGGGTTCGAACCCTCCCACGCCGGCCAGGAGGAACCTGGTGCGGCGGGTGAACGGCAGGTCGATCCTGGTGGCGTCGTTCGTCGGGCGCGCCCGCTACTACGAACCCGATTGTGTCGCGTTCGAGCAGAGCCGGACGGCGACGCCGTCGCGCTACGCGTTCCGCGAGATCGACTTCGTCTGCGGCGACCGCTCACCGGCCTCGGTGGCCGTCGTATCGACGCGCGGGGTTCGATTCGACCCCGATGGCATTCGACCGCACCCCGGCGTCCTGATGAGCGCGAGCCCCAGCCCCGGTCGCGCATACGTTCCGAGGGCGTTCGTCCCGCTGGCGGATCTGCGGGTGCTCGCCGACCGCGAGGAGCTCAACCCCCGTGCGGCCACGGCGATGGTGCACCATGTGAATGGCGTCGTGACCTGGACGCTGTTCACGGCGATTGCCCTACTCGTGCTCGCTGTCTTGATTTATCGACGCCGCCACGGTCTCGGGCGGTACTAGCGAACCATGGAGCGCCGAGCGTTCCTCGCCCTGTCCGCGGCCGCGGGAGCCGCAGCGCGTGCCGCCCCGCGCCTGCCCTTGAAGGCGCCGCCGCCGTGGTACGCCACCATGCGCCGCTGCGGACAGCTCAACTTCAACGAGCGTGATCCCCTCACGCTCGACGTGGCGGCGTGGATCGACTACTGGGCCTCGCTGCGGGTCAACGCCCT
>Ga0209156_10004569_pt1 | contig 10057 bp, 9 predicted proteins | sample GraSoiAngelo_124_FD_185881 | JGI IMG/M metagenome (GOLD analysis project Ga0209156, IMG submission 185881) | Grasslands soil microbial communities from the Angelo Coastal Reserve, California, USA - 14_0927_05_20cm (SPAdes) (version 2) | ecosystem: Environmental > Terrestrial > Soil > Grasslands ...
CAATCCCGCCGCCTGCGCCAACGGTTTTTCCATCACCGCGGCGGTGTCGACGAATACCTTGACCTCGCAACCTGACGCCGCGACCAGCCATCGCGCCAACGCCTTCAGCCGTTTCTTGATCAGATCGTGATAATCGTCGCCTTGCGCATAGACCGAGATCGCGCCGCGCGTACGGCTTTCCAGCAGGGTAAGCGGATCCTCGTCAGGCCCGTAATTGAGCCCTAGCATGATCACCGAACGTACGGCGGGCCATAGCGCGCGCGGATCGGCGCGGCGCTCGGGATCGGCGGCGAGCCAGGCCATGTCGCCGTGCGCGCCGGCATCGAGGAACTCGCGGAAATGTTTTGCAGCTTCCGCGATCGCGCCCGGTTCGGTCACCCCGACACAATCGAAGCCAAGCCCGCCCGCTTCACGTCCGAGCGCGGTCTTCAGTTCGGCAGACGAGAGTTTCGCGACGGCTTTCAGAAGTCGAGGTCCACGTAGGTCCGCGACGCCGGCACGCCCGCCAGCCACTCGCTCAGCAGCGGGCGGAACGACGGGCGGGATTTCACCCGCGCGTACCACGCCTTTGCTGCGTCGTCCTCGTTCCATGGCACATCGCCCAAATAGTCGATCGCCGAAAGGTGCGCCGCGGCGGCGAGATCCGCATAGGTCAACCGGTCGCCGGCCAGGAAATTCCGCGTCCGCGCGAGCCAGCCGATATAGGCGAGATGATAGCGCACATTTGTCTTCGCCGCCCGGATCACATCGGCCAACGGCGCGCCGCCGCCGTTCTGCTCGCCCATGAAGCGCTTATAGATACGCTCGGTGACCAGCGGATTGGAGGCTTCCTCGAAAAATTTGTCGTTGAACCAGGCCATCAGACGGCGCACTTCGATACGCTCGCCGATCGTGATTGGTAACAGCCTGCGTTCGCCCGTCTCGGCGCCATGCGTCTCATCGATATATTCGGCGATGATGGCGGCGCCGGGAATCGCCGGCCGGCCTTCATCGATCAACACCGGCGTGGTGCCGGCGGGATTGAGCGCCAGGAACGCCTCGCGCCGCTCCCAACCCCGCTCCTCCACCAGGCGCAGATCGAAGCCATATTCGCCCGCCACGAGGCGGACGAAGCGCGAATGCGGACAGAACGCGTGATGATAGAGCGTGAGCATGCAGCCTTTGGGTATGTCGTAGCCCTTAACAAAACGTTCAAGCGCCGCGCCGCCGATTTGACGTTCCCGTGACGCAAGCTGGGATGCGATCGGGAACTTCAAATCGAAAGCGGCATAAGCGGGGCGTCAAACTACCCAAGCAGACACACGAGGCAAGTCCGCGCGTTTGCATTTTGCGATTGCGGCTCGGAGGCGAATAAGCGAGAAGAGCCCGACTTTTCGCCTCACAAACCAATCCCAATAACGGACCTGGTCAATGATTTCAGATGCAGTGCGGGCGGTGATTCTTGGCATCGTCGAAGGCGTCACCGAATTCCTGCCCGTTTCCTCCACCGGTCATCTCTTGCTGGCGGAACGATTCTTCAATCTCGGCGAGGGCAGCTTCTGGAACAGCTTTACGGTGCTGATTCAGCTCGGGGCAATTTTGGCAATTCTTGTGATCTACTTTGCAAAATTGTGGCGGATCGCGCTTGGCGTGTTCTCCGATTCCGACGACAGGCGATTCGTCGTCGGCGTGCTGGTGGCGTTCCTGCCCGCGGTTGTCATCGGTCTGATCGGCGGCAAATATATCAAGGAGGTCCTGTTCAATCCCTGGGTGGTGTGCTTTTCGCTGATCGTCGGCGGTGCCATCCTGCTATGGGTCGATCAACTTGATCACAAACCGTACGAACACGACGCCACCCGGTTTCCGCTTCTGACCTATCTGTGGATCGGATTCGCGCAGTGCCTGGCGATGATACCCGGCGTGTCGCGCTCCGGCGCCAGCATTGTCGCCGCGATGTTATTGGGCGCCGACAAGCGCGCGGCGGCGGAGTTTTCGTTTTTCCTCGCGATCCCGACCATGGTCGGCGCCTTCGCCTACGATTTCTATAAGAACCGCGCCGAGATGACGACCGATCACGTCGGCATCATCGCGATCGGATTCGTGGTCTCGTTCATCACCGCGATCATCGTGGTGAAGACCTTCCTGAGCTACGTCACCCGGCACGGGTTTACGCTGTTCGCCTGGTGGCGCGTGGTCGTCGGCACGCTCGGCCTGATGGCGCTGGCGATGGGAAGATAAGGTTTAGAAGATTGGGTTTACGCGTTGTTGCGCTGAAATTGGCCGGCGGGGCGAAACCGCCACAGATATTGCGGCGCGATTGCTTCGATCGAATCCGGTGCAATGCCGAGCCCTTCAAGAGTAAGGCCCTGGGCTTTCGCCGCCTCCGACACCACATTGTCGAACCGCAGCAGCGCCACCTGATCCGGCGTCAGCTTGAACGGTCCGGGCGCGAACTGCAGCAACAACGACTGCAATTTTGCAAGCCCGAACGGCAGCGACACCAGCATCCGATCGCGATCGGTAATGTCGAGGATGATTTTCATGATCTCGCGCATGGTCAACACTTCCGGCCCGCCGAGTTCGTAAACCGCGCCGGGTTTGGCCTTGCCGTCGACAGCGTCAGCGACCGCGGTCGCGACATCGCCGACATAGGCCGGCTGCAATTTGGTCTCGCCGCCGCCGATCAGCGGCAGCATCGGCGATAATCTCGCAAGCGCCGCGAAGCGGTTGGTGAATTCATCCTCGGGTCCGAACAAGACGGAGGGCCGCAGGATGGTGGCCGAGGGTAGCGCCGAAAGCACCGCGTTTTCGCCTGCCGCCTTGGCGCGGGCGTAACGCGACGGCGAGTCCTCATCGGCTCCGATCGCCGAGACATGCACCATGCGCGCGCCGGCGGCGCTTGCCGCCTTCGCTACCGTCTCGGCGCCCTTGCCCTGCACCGCGTCGAACGTCTGGGCGCCGCTTTCGGTCAGAATGCCGACGAGATTGATGGCGACATGGGAATCCCGCATCGCGGCCTCGACGGACGCCGGATAGCGCAGATTGGCCTGCACGCTGTGGATCTGGCCGACCTTGCCGGCGGGTTGCAAATGCACCGCCAGTTCCGGGCGCCGCACCGCAACCCGGATGCGATAATCGCGCTTGCATAGCGCGCGAACTACGTTTCGCCCCAGGAAGCCCGATCCTCCGAAAACCGTAACCAGGGTGTCCAGATTGGAGGCCATAGCGTCAATTCCTGCCGGTCGATGCGTTGGATCGCTTGCATCTAGCGGATTCGCGATACGCGATCGTGTCGGTGCTGTACAGCCTATTTGGCTGGCCTTGCGCCAATTTGACAAGCGCGCGAGGCATCCGTACTAACCGGCCCGGGCCCAGGTGGCGGAATTGGTAGACGCGCTGGCTTCAGGTGCCAGTGGCTTCACGGCCGTGAAGGTTCGAGTCCTTTCCTGGGCACCATTTGCCCAAGCCTGCCATCCGTGGAGCCGCCGAATTCGGCAGCTGTTATCAATGTTGGTCGTGTGAGGCGCGCAGCAGCCACTTCAGTGCCTGCTCGGCGCGGTGGATCGGCGCAAGGCTGCGATGGGTTCGCGCGAGCAGCAGCGCGCCTTCGAGCTGGCTAAGGGCCATCGTTGCGACGATATCCGCATTGCCCGCCGACAGGCCGAAGCGGAACAGGCCCCGTTTGATTTCAAGCTCCCATTTCTGGAATGCGTTGCGGGCGGCTGTGCCAAGGGCTTCGAGTTGCGCGGAGGTTTCCAGGGCTGTGGTCGCGATCGGGCAACCCTCCTTGAAATCAGAGCGCTCAAGGTCCGCCGCCATGGCGCGTACGATCCGCACCAGAAAAATTTCGGCACTCTCCGATGCCTCTGCGGCCTGGGCGATGCCCTCACGCACGGCCTCCGCCGACAGCGCCAAAGCGGCCGCGCCGATCTGTTCCTTGCCCCCAGGAAAATGAAAATAAAGCGAGCCGCGCGGCGAACCGCTAGCCACCAGAATGTCGTGCAGGGCGCTGCCATGATAGCCCTGCTGGCGAAACAGCGTCGCCGCAGCGGCCAGTGTTTTTCCTTTGGAATCAGAGGCCTTCGCCATATTCCTAAGTAACATTTGGAAATCAGTATGTCGACCTTCATAGTATACAGGACGACATACATAACACCGTTCCAGCGTCTCTTTTTGCCCGAAGCGTCGCCGATTCTTTCAGTTTCGGGCTCGCGTGCCGTCGCCTTGAACGCGTATAGGCTTGGGAGAAACCGCCCTGACCAGGCCTTCCCGAAGAACCGGCGGTGCCGCGATTGCGCCGCCGGTCGCGCCGGTTCAACGTCGCCAGCCGGAGTGATGAGCGATAGATTGGCGAAGCGTCGATTCGACGAGGCCCGAGAGATCAAGACATCATGACCGTACGCCTGCATCGCGGCGACCTGCCCGATCTTACCCGCTACACCGGCTCGGTAGCGATCGACACCGAGACCATGGGACTAAATCCGCATCGCGACCGGCTCTGCGTGGTGCAGCTATCGAGCGGCGACGGCAGCGCCGATGTGGTGCAGGTTCCATTGGGCCATACCGATGCGCCGCACTTGAAGATGCTGCTGGCCGATCCCGCGATCACCAAGATCTTTCATTTCGCGCGCTTCGATATTGCCGTGCTCTATCACGCCTTCGGCGTGATGCCACAGCCGGCGTATTGCACCAAGATCGCGTCACGCCTCAGTCGCACCTACACCGATCGCCATGGGCTGAAGGATCTGGTGCGCGAGGTGCTCAATATCGATCTGTCAAAGCAGCAGCAGTCGAGCGACTGGGGCTCGCAGGCCTTGAGCGAGGCGCAATTGGCCTACGCTGCCTCCGACGTCTTGCATCTGCACGCCCTCCGCGAACGCCTCGACGGCATGCTGGTGCGCGAGGGGCGCGCGGACCTGGCGAAGGCGTGCTTTGAATTCCTGCCAACACGGGCAAAACTTGACCTGCAGGGCTGGGAGGCCGAGGACATTTTTGCCCATTCGTAGCGTTCCTCACATCCCGCGAGAGGCGGACTACCGCCCCGTTTCGGTCATACTTCTACCCAGTGTCGCGGGCTGCATAATCCGGCAATGCCGGGTAGTATAGCTGATCAATCTGTCGCTTCGGAGCAGCGGTGAACTCGGTCCAGAATCCAGCCTACCAAGCCGGGCTAGAGGCGCGCTTTGCCATCGCCGCGCGCCACAGCCGGATGGTGCGGATGCTCCGCGTCGCGGTCCCCGCGGCAGTGGCGCTATCGCTTGCGGCCATCGTCGCGGTGTCGGTCTTCAATCCATTCCGCATGCTGATGCCGAAGCTGCCGCTCGATATGGGAAACCTTGTCGTCTCCGGCACCAAGATCACGATGGAATCGCCGCATCTGGCAGGCTACTCCACCGATCGGCGACCCTACGAGCTCTGGGCCAAAACGGCGACCCAGGATGTGACGGATTCCGACCATGTCGAGCTTAAGTCGCTTCGCGCCAAGCTTTTGACGGAGGATCAGTCGACCGTGATCCTCGACGCCCGCACCGGCCTGTTCGACAACAAGGCGCAAACGCTCGATCTGCACAAGGACATCTTCCTGCAGACCTCGAGCGGTTATGAGGCGCGCCTCAGTCAGGCCTTTGTCGATATGGCGAAGAATACGGTGACGTCGGACGAACACGTCGACGTCAAATTGACAAACGGGACGCTCAGTGCCGACCGCTTGAGGATTTACGGCGGCGGCGAGGTCGTGCGATTCGAAGGCAACGTGGTGATGAATCTGGACAGTCTCAATAGCGGTGCCCCCGATCAGGCCGCGGCCGTGCCCGCTGCCCCCGTCGAGCCTCCGACGCCAGCGAAGACGCGATCCATTTCCAATAAATCTGCGAACTCGAAGTGACCCCGATGCCGACGTCGTCTCCACGCGCACCCTCGGCTCGATGCATCGCGCGGCATGCATGCGCGTTCGCCCTCGCGCTCGCGACAATCGCGGCCGGCGAGGCCGGCGCACAAAGCGCGGTTAACGGCGTGCCCAACGCGATGCAGGGTTTCTCGCAAAATCGCGACCAGCCCATTCAGATCGATGCCGCCTCGCTCGAGATGCGCGACAAGAAAAAGGAAGCGACCTTCTCCGGCAATGTGAAGGTAGTGCAGGGCGACACCACCATGACGTCGAAGACGCTGGTGGTGTTCTACGACTCCACACAGGCGCCCGCCGCCGCGCCCGCGCCTGCCAACAGCAAAGTCGCGGCCAAATCAGCCCCGATACAGTCCACCACGCCCGGTCCCGGCGGCAGTTCGTCGATCAAGAGGTTGGAGGCGCACGGCAATGTGGTCGTGACCCAGAAGGATCAGGTCGTGACCGGCGAGACCGCGGTATTCGATACCAGGAGCAACTTGATCACCATGCTTGGCGGGGTCGTCCTGACCCAGGGCAAGAATGTGCTGCGCGGTGACCGGCTGCTGGTGGACATGACGACGGGGGTGTCGCGCGTGGAATCCGATTCAGGGCGGGTCCAGGGCCTGTTTCAGTCGTCCGGCCAGACCGGCGGTCCGATACTACCGGGTAGCCCAGCCACGGCCAGCCCACCGACTGGCTCAAATAAACCAAAATAATATCAATTACTTGTAGGGCAACTCGGCTGATCGAGGTTGAACCCTGCGGCGGCAGCCTGTATCTACCAGCGGGCGATGCAACGGCGGAACTCGCGGGTGCTTCGCTGGGCAAGGGACATCCATTCCTTCATGCTGCGCGTGCGAATCAAGCCGTCGCGCCGGATTGCGGGATCACCGTGAAAGGCTAAGCGAAGCGGGGATGGTGGATATTCTCGGCATGTTCCGTCGACGCCCCGCCAAGCGCGGCCGGGCTGGTTTTGCGCGCGCGCGCGAGGACATCACCGCGCTTGGCGATTCCTTCGGCAACATGCTGACAAAACCGGTCCGCGATGCGCCGCCGATCGCGCGCGAGGGGCCGCAGCCTGGCCTTGATTTGCCCCGGCCACAGCCGCCCAGCGTCGATCATCCGCCACGTGCCGAAAAGCCGCGCCCCCGCGTCAAGCCCGCGAACCAGCCCACCAGGACCAATGCCAAGACCAGTGGCAGGACCAACGGCGCCGGCGGCCCGCAGTTGTCGCGGCGGCCGGGCTATCTGGCTGTGCATAGCGTGGAAAAAAGTTTTGGCACCCGCCAGGTGGTGCGTGGTGTCAGCATCTATGTTCGCCGCGGCGAGGCCGTCGGTCTGCTCGGCCCGAACGGCGCCGGCAAGACCACGGTGTTCTACATGATCACCGGCCTGATCAAGGCCGATCGCGGCGCCATCGAACTCGATGGTCACGACGTCACCAAGCTGCCGATGTATCAGCGCGCCCGGCTTGGCATCGGTTATCTGCCGCAGGAAGCCTCGATCTTTCGCGGTCTTACCGTGGAGCAGAATATCCGCGCGGTGCTGGAGGTCGTCGAGCCTTCACGCAAGAAGCGCGAGGCGGAGCTCGATTCGCTGCTCGACGAATTCAACATCGCACGGTTGCGCAACACACCGTCGATCGCGCTGTCGGGCGGCGAGCGGCGCCGCGTCGAGATCGCCCGCGCGCTGGCCACCCGCCCCAATTACATGCTGCTCGACGAACCCTTCGCCGGCATCGATCCGATTGCGGTGGGCGACATTCAGGACCTCGTGCGCCATCTCACCAATCGCGGCATCGGCGTCCTGATCACCGACCACAATGTGCGTGAAACGTTGGGCCTGACCGATCGCGCTTATATCGTCTATGCGGGGGAGATCTTGACGGAAGGCAATCCGGACGAGATCGTGAACAATCCGGACGTTCGCCGTCTTTACCTTGGCGAGGAATTCCGGCTCTAATTTCCGGCACGATGCCGCCGCCAAACCGGTAACCATCTTTTGCCGATCGGGCCTTAATCAGATTTTCCACTCCGTCAAGGCGTGTACATCAGCTTTGGACTAAGCTAAGCAAGAATCGGACCAGTTTTTAGGGATCGTTCTTGCCTCCATGGCGCTGACGCAGAGATTAGAGTTCCGCCAGTCCCAGTCGCTGGTAATGACGCCGCAGCTGATGCAGGCCATCAAGCTGCTGCAGCTGTCCAATCTCGACCTTTCGGCCTTTGTCGAGGAAGAATTGGAGCGCAATCCGCTGCTGGAGCGGGCCAGCGAGGGCATCGAACCGACGGTCGCCGGGGAGCTGGCGCCGGAACGGGCCGAATTCTCCGATTCCGATGCTGCGGTCGGCGTCGATGGCGAGGATTCCGCTTCCAATCTTTCCGAGGTGGTGAATGGCGCGGCAGACAGCTTCGAGCCGGCCCAGGAAGAATGGATGAACCGCGACCTCGGCAGCCGCGCCGAGATCGAGCAAACGCTGGATACCCGTCTCGACAATGTCTTTTCCGAAGAGCCTGCGGAAGCGGCCGCCCGCAATGCGCAGGACGCTGCACCGACCGCCTACACCGAATGGGGCGGCGGCGCCTCCAACGATGACGACTACAACCTTGAAGCCTTCGTCGCAGCCGAAATGACGCTTGGCGACCATCTCGCCGAGCAGCTTGCGGTGGCATTCTCAGCACCTGCGCAGCGCATGATCGGGCAATACCTGATCGATCTCGTGGATGAGGCAGGTTATTTGCCGAGCGATCTCGGCCAGGCAGCCGAGCGGCTCGGTGCATCGGCCGAGGATGTCGAGGCGGTACTCGCGGTGCTGCAGAAGTTCGACCCGCCCGGCGTCTGCGCGCGGAATTTGAGCGAATGCCTGGCGATTCAGCTTCGCGAGCTCAACCGCTACGACCCGGCGATGCAGGCTTTGGTCGAGCACCTCGATCTCCTGGCCAAGCGTGACATTGGCAGCTTACGCAAATTCTGCGGCGTCGACGACGAGGACATCGCCGATATGATCGGCGAGATCAGGCGTCTCAATCCGAAGCCGGGCTTAAAATTCGGCGTCGCGCGCATGCAGACCATGGTGCCCGACGTCTATGTTCGCCCCGGGCCCGACGGCGGCTGGCATGTCGAGCTCAACAGCGACACACTGCCGCGCGTGCTGGTCAATCAGACCTATTACACCGAGCTGTCGAAGACGATCCGCAAGGACGGCGACAAGTCCTACTTCACCGATTGCCTGCAGAACGCAACCTGGCTGGTGCGCGCGCTCGATCAGCGCGCCCGCACCATCCTGAAAGTCGCCACCGAGATCGTGCGGCAACAAGATGGCTTCTTCACGCATGGCGTGGCGCATCTGCGGCCGCTCAATCTCAAGGCGGTAGCGGATGCAATCCAGATGCATGAATCCACGGTGTCGCGCGTCACCGCCAACAAATACATGGCGACCAATCGCGGCACGTTCGAATTGAAATATTTCTTCACCGCCTCGATCGCCTCGGCCGATGGCGGCGAGGCGCATTCGGCCGAAGCCGTGCGCCACCACATCAAACAATTGATCGACGCCGAGGATTCTGGCGCAATTCTCTCCGACGACACCATCGTGGAACGATTGCGCGCATCGGGCATTGATATTGCCCGCCGCACGGTCGCGAAATACCGCGAAGCCATGCGAATTCCATCCTCGGTGCAACGCCGCCGCGACAAGCAAAACTCGCTTCTGCTGCCGACCTGAAATTTCCCGAAGAGCCGCGATCGGCTTGTATTGCGCCCCGACCAAATCGGATTAGTCTCCTTGGGTTAGCCTTGTCGGATTAGTCTCTTTTGAATGGTCCTGGCTCGCTTACAAAAATCTATCGAGGCATCAACATGACCCTCCGGATTTCTGGCAAAAGCATCAGTGTCGGCGAAGCGCTGCGCGAGCGCGTCAGCGAGCGCACCGAGGAAGTGCTGCGCAAATTTTTCGACGGCAATTATTCCGGCCACATCACCCTCAGCAAGGACGGCTTCGGTTTCCGCACCGACTGCTCGCTGCATCTGGACTCCGGCATCACGCTCGAGGCTGAGTCGAACGCCCCCGACGCCTATGCCAGCGCCGACCAGGCGCTGCTGATGATCGAAAAGCGCCTGCGCCGCTACAAGAGCCGCCTCAAGGACCGTTCGGCGCGCAAGGCGCACGCAGCTTCCGCGGCGCTTGCCGAGATGAAC
>Ga0209156_10004571_pt1 | contig 10052 bp, 7 predicted proteins | sample GraSoiAngelo_124_FD_185881 | JGI IMG/M metagenome (GOLD analysis project Ga0209156, IMG submission 185881) | Grasslands soil microbial communities from the Angelo Coastal Reserve, California, USA - 14_0927_05_20cm (SPAdes) (version 2) | ecosystem: Environmental > Terrestrial > Soil > Grasslands ...
AGCGTGTGGGTGAGCACGTGGACCTGAGCGGCCTCCCAGGGCACGAGCTTGCCGTCGAGCCAGATGCGCTCGGTCTTCTCCATCGGGAACAGGTAACCCGAAGCCGGAGGCGAAGGCAAACCAATGTGGGCTACGGCGCGCCGCTAGCGAAGTGACGATCGTAGACGGCGCGGATCGCTTCGCCGTGACGCGCGTGGTCGGCGCGCAGCGCGGCCACCGCCGCGGCGTCCGTGCCGTCGTAGCCCAGGCGGCGCGCCAGGGAGAGCAGCGCCGCCGGATCGGCGGCCGTCACCTCGAGCGGCTGGTTGTGCTCGAGCCGGAGCCGGCTCTCGAGCGCCCGCAGGAAGGCGTAGCCCTCGGCCAGCGCGCGCGCGTCGGCGGGCGGGAGGAGCCCCGCCGCGGCGAGCGCGGTGATCGCCCCGGGCGTGTCGCGCACGCGCACGGCCGGGTGGACCTGCCCGTGGCGGAGCTGCAGCATCTGCACCAGGAACTCCACGTCGACGAGGCCGCCGCGTCCGGTCTTGATGTTGACGGCCTGCTCGTCCGCCGCGCCGCGCTCGCGCTCGATGCGCGCGCGCACGCCGGCGATCTCCGCCACCTCCGCGGGGGAGAGCCCGTGCCCGTAGACGAACTCCGCGACGATGGCCTCCAGGCGCGCGCCGAGTGCGGGCGCGCCCGCCACCACGCGCGCCTTGATGAGCGCCTGCCGCTCCCACAGCCGGGCGCCGGTGCGGTGGTAGGCGGCGAACGCCTCGAGCGAGGAGACGAGCGGTCCCTGGTTGCCCGAGGGCCTAAGGCGCGTGTCGATCCGGTACGCGATCCCCTCGCGCGTCGGCGTCGCGAGCGCGCTGATCGTGCGCTCCGCGATGCGGGTGAAGAACTCGTGCGGCACGGCGCGCCCGCTCCACCACGCCGGATCGCCCGGGTCGTAGACGAAGATCAGGTCCAGGTCCGAGGCGTAGCCGAGCTCGCCGCCGCCGAGCGTCCCGAGCCCGAGCACGGCGAGGCCCTCGCTCTCCGGCACGTCGGGCACCCCGGCGCGCGCCAGCACCTCGCGGCGCGCGATGGCGAGCGCGGCGGCGAGGCACGTCTCGGCGAGGTGCGTCAGCTGGCGCTCCACCTCCGCCGGCTCGAGCGTGCCCTCGATGTCATGCACGCCGACGCGCAGGAACTCCTCGTGGCGGAAGCGGCGCAGCGTGTCGAGCCGGGATTCGAGGTCGGGCGCCGCGGCGAGGCGCGCCGCGAGCTCGGCCGCCACGTCCTCGCGCGCGCGCACGATGCGCATCAGATCGGCGCGCACCAGGCTGTCGAGCACCTCGGGATGGCGGAGGAAGAACGCCGAGAGGAACTCGCTGGTCGCGAACAGACGGACGAGGAGCCGCATCACGCCCGGGTTCTCGAGCAGCAGGTGGAGGTAGCTCGTGCGGGCGCCGATGGTGGAGACGAAGGTCGCGAGGTGATGGAGGGCGCGCTCGGGCGCGGCGGAGCGTGAGATCTCGGTCAGCAGCGCCGGCGCGAGCCGTACGAGCGCCGCCCGGCGCCGCGCCGAGGCGGGCGCGTGCGGCGGCCCGTCGCGCAGCAGGCGGAGCTCGCGGTAGGCGGACTCGAGGTCGCGGAACCCGAGCCGTCCGAGGCGCCAGAGGGCGCGCTCCGGCTGGTCGAGCTCGTCGATCAGGAGGGCGAGCTCGGGCTCGGCCTCGCGCCGGCGCTCCTCCTCGGCGCCGTGGAAGAGCGCGGCGAACGCGCCGCGCACGACCGCGCCGTGGCGCGCGCGGGCCGCCTCGAACTCGGCCGCCGCCTCGGCGCCGCGAAAGCCGAGCCGGCGCGCCAGCGCGAGGAGCGCGTCCGGGTCGCTCGGCACGCTCTGCGTGCGCCGCTCCTGGACGATCTGCAGCTTGTGCTCGACGTCGCGCAGGAAGCGGTAGGCGGCGGCGAGCGACACGGCGAGCGCCGGCTCGACGTAGCCCGTGGCGGCGAGCGCGGCGAGGGCGCCGAGCGTGCTCCGCACCTGCAGACGCGGGTCCTTGCCGCCGTGCACGAGCTGTTGCGCCTGCACGAAGAACTCGACCTCGCGGATGCCGCCCCGGCCGAGCTTCACGTCGCGCGCCGCCTGGGGTCCGCGCAGCGAGGCGTCCACCCGTCGCTTCATCGCCTCCAGGTCCTCGAGCGTCCCGAAGTCGAGGTAGCGGCGGTAGACGAACGGCATGAGCTCGGCGATGAGCCGCTCGCCGAGCGCGCGGTCCCCGCCCACCGCACGGGCCTTCAGCCACGCGGCGCGCTCCCACGTCTGCCCCCAGGCCTCGTAGTACGAGAGCGCCGCCGGGAGCGAGACGGCGACCGGCCCCTCGCCGCCGCCCGGGCGGAGCCGGAGATCGACGCGGAAGACGAGGCCGTCGCCCGTGACCTCGCCGAGCGCGCGCGTCACCTCCTCGGCGAGGCGCGAGAAGAACTGCCCGAGCGTGCGGCCCGCCGCCTGCTCGCCGTCGCGCTCGTAGACGTAGACCAGATCGACGTCGGAGCTGTAGTTGAGCTCCTCGCCGCCGAGCTTGCCCATACCGAGAACGACGAAGGCGGCGGGACGGCCCTCGCCCGGCACCAGGGCCTCTCCCCACTCCGCGGCGAGGCGGGCGCGCACGCTCGCCACCGCGGCGTCGAGCACGCCTTCGGCGAGCGCGGACAGCTCGCGCACCGTGTCCTCCACGCTGGCGAGGCCGAGGAGGTCGCGGCCCCCGATGCGCACCAGCTCCCGCCGCCGGTGGCGGCGCAGCGCCGCCTGGAGGTCGGCGCGCGAGAGCGGTCCCGACGCGCCGGCCGCGGCGAGCGCCGCGCGCTGCGCGTCCGGTCCCCGCGCGGGCACCTCGTGCACGGCGGCGACGAGCGCCGGCCATGCGGCGCCCTCGGCCACCAGGGCGCCCGCGAGCGCCGGGCTGCCGCCGAGCAGCCGGAGCAGCGGAGCGACGCGTCCGGGCGCCGGCGGGGCCTCCGCCGCCGGCAGGAGCCGCGCCAGCTGATCGAGCGCCGCCCCGGGATCCGCGGCCGCGGCGAGCCCCTCCGCCACCTCGTCCGCGGGCGCGCGCGCGAGCCAGTCCGCGACCGCGCGCGCCGCCTCCGCGACCCGCGCCGTGTCCCGCACCCCGCTCGCGGCGATCGCCCGCGCGAGCTCGTCGGCGGTCATGGCCAGAGCTCCCCGAAGTCGGCCGGCAGGCCGTCGCGCGCGAGGGCCGCGCGCAGGTAGGCATGGCGGACGCCGTGGTCGCTCACGACGATCCGGTCGGCGCCGAGTCCGTCGGCGACCCGCTCCAGCACGCGATGTCGATCACGGCCGCGACGGCGGCCACTGGGATCACGCCACCGACTGGCAGCCCGCCGGCTCCTCGCCCAGGTGCGCGCTCTCCCGCCAGCGCATGAGCTCGGCGAGCGCCCGCTCGGCCATGGCGAGCTTCTTGTCGCGGCCCCGCAGCGCGCGCGCGAGCGGCGGGAAGAGGCCGTAGTTCGCGTTCATGGGCTGGAAGGCCTTCTTGCCGCGCTGGGTGACGTAGGCGAGGAGCGAGCCGAGCGCGGTCGTGCGCGGCGGCGCGAGCGGCGCCTGGCCGGCGAGGAGCCGCCCGGCGTTCAGGCCCGCGAGCAGGCCCGTCGCCGCCGACTCGACGTAGCCCTCGACGCCGACCAGCTGCCCCGCCAGGAGAAGCCGCTTGCGCCCCATCACCTGGAGCGAAGGCAGGAGGAGCGCCGGCGCATCGACGAAGGTGTTGCGGTGGAGGCTCCCGAGCCGCACGAACTCCGCCGACCCGAGCCCGGGGATCATGCGGAAGACGCGCCGCTGCTCGGGATAGGTCATCTTGGTCTGGAAGCCCACCATGTTGAAGAGCCGCCCCTCGGCATCGTCCTGGCGGAGCTGGACGCAGGCGTGCGCGCGCTTGCCGCTGCGCGGGTCGACCAGACCGACTGGACGCATCGGGCCGAAGGCGAGCGTGTCGCGCCCGCGGCGCGCCATCTCCTCGATCGGCATGCAGCCCTCGAAGTAGAGGCAGCGCTCGAAGTCGCGCGTCGGGACCTTGTCGGCGTGCACCACCGCCTCGACGAAGGCGTGGTACTGCTCCCGGTCGAGCGGGCAGTTGATGTAGTCCTCGCCCCCCTTGTCGTAGCGCGACGCCTTCCACGCCACGCCCATGTCGATCGACTCGGTCGTCACGATGGGCGCGATCGCGTCGTAGAAGTAGAGGTGGCGCGTGCCGAGCACGCGCTGGAGGGCCTCGGAGAGCGCCGGCGAGGTGAGCGGGCCGGTGGCGACGATGGTGAGCGCGGCGGGGATCTCGGTCATCTCTTCCCGGACGATCCGCACCGCAGGCAGCGCCTCGACCGCCTGCGTGACGCCGTCCGCGAAGTGCATCCGGTCGACGGCGAGACAGGCACCCGCGGGCACGCGGGTCGCGTCCGCGACGCGCATGACGAGCGAGCCGAGGCGCCGCATCTCCTCCTTGAGCAGCCCGACCGCCGTCTCGAGCGTCGCGTTGCGAAAGGAGTTCGAGCACACGAGCTCGGCCAGGCGGTCCGTCGCGTGCGCCTCGGTGCCGCGCCGCGGGCGCATCTCGTAGAGGTCGACGCCGATGCCGCGCCGGGCGAGCTGCCAGGCCGCCTCGCAGCCCGCGAGCCCGCCGCCGATGATGGTGATGCGCGAGCTCACGACGAGCTCGCCCGGCGCGGCGCCCGCGCCGCCGGCGCACGCCCGCGGCCGCGCACCTGCGCCGCCGCGCGCCGCTCGGGCAGCGGCGCGTAGTCGCCGCCGTCGCCGGTGTCGATCTGCTCCTGCCAGCCGCACCCCTCCTTCACGCAGCGGCGCACGGTGCCGTAGCGCTTGGTCAGCTTCTCGGTCACGAACCCCGTCCCGCAGCGCGGGCAGGGCTCGGGCACCGGCCGGTCCCAGGCCACGAACTGGCACGCCGGATAGCGGCTGCAGCTGTAGAAGAGCTTGCCGCGCCGCGAGCGGCGCTCCATGAGCTCGCCCTCGCCGCAGCCGAGCAGGCAGCGGACGCCCGTGGGCACGGGCTTGTGGAGGGGCTGCATGTTCCTGCACTCGGGGTAGCCCGAGCAGCCGAGGAACTTGCCGTAGCGGCCGAAGCGCACCTGCATGGGGCGGCCGCACTGCTCGCAGACCTCGTTCGTGGTCTCGGGCTCGACCGGCCGGATGGTCCCGTCGTCGGCGCGCCGGAAGTTCTTCGTGTTCTTGCACTCGGGGTAGCCGCGGCAGGCGAGGAACTCGCCCCGCCGGCCCCACTTGATGACCATCGGCTGGCCGCACTTCTCGCACACGAGGTCGGTCGGGCGCTCCTCGCGCTTCACGTCGCGCATCTGGACCTCGGCCTGCTCGAGGTCCTTGGCGAACGGCCCCCAGAAGCGGCGGAGCGCGTCGACGTAGTGCTCCTCGCCTTCCTCGATGCGGTCGAGCTGGTCCTCCATGCCGGCCGTGAACTCGACGTTCAGCACGTCGGGGAACGCCTCGACGAGGAGGTCGGTCACCAGAAAGCCGAGCTCGGTCGGCTTGAGGCGCCGCTGGTCGTCCTCGAGCACGTACTCCTTGTTGAGGATGGTGCCCACGATGCTGGCATAGGTGGACGGGCGCCCGATGCCCTTCTCCTCGAGCTCCTTCACGAGCGTCGCCTGCATGAAGCGGGGCGGCGGCTGCGTGAAGTGCTGCTCGGGGACCAGCTCGAGGAGGCGCAGCCGGTCGCCCTCGGCGAGCGGCGGGAGCTGACCCTCGCCCTCCTCCTCGGGATCGCGCTGCTCGTCGTCGCGGCCCTCGGTGTAGACGCGGATGAAGCCGTCGAACTTGAGGATCTGGCCGGTGGCCCGGAAGCGGCAGGTACCCGCCTCGATGTCCACCGCGGTGGCGTCGTAGACCGCCGACTCCATCTGGCTCGCCACGAAGCGGTTCCAGATGAGCGTGTAGAGCGCGAGCTCGTCCTTGTCCAGGTAGGAGGCGACGCGCTCGGGCTCGTAGTCCATCGCGGTGGGCCGGATCGCCTCGTGCGCGTCCTGCGCGTCCTTCTTGGAGCGGTACACCTGCGGCGACTCGGGCAGGTAGGGCGCGCCGTAGCGGCCCTGGATGTAGTCGCGCGCGGCGGCGAGCGCCTCGCCCGCGATGCGCGTCGAGTCGGTGCGCATGTAGGTGATGAGGCCGACCGAGCCCTCGGGGCCGAGCTCGATGCCCTCGTACAGGCGCTGCGCCACCCGCATGGTGCGCGAGGGCTGGAAGCCGAGCTTGCGCGACGCCTCCTGCTGGAGGCGCGAGGTGATGAAGGGCGGCGTCGGGTGGCGGCGGCGTTCTTTTCGTTCTACCTTTGTGACCGTCCAGTCGGCGCCGGCGAGCCCCGCGAGCACCTCGTCCACGCGCGCCTTCGCGTCGAGGCGGAAGCTCTTGTGGTCGAGCTTCTGGCCCCCGACCTCGGCCAGCCGCGCCGCGAAGGGCGGCGGCTCGCCCGCCTCGAGCCGGGCCTCGACGGTCCAGTACTCCTCGGGCGTGAAGGCGCGGATCTCGCGCTCGCGCTCGCAGATGATGCGGACGGCGACCGACTGCACGCGCCCCGCCGAGAGCCCGCGGCGCACCTTGTCCCAGAGGAGCGGTGAGAGCTTGTAGCCGACGAGTCGGTCGAGGATCCGCCGAGCTTGCTGCGCGTCGAAGCGGTTCTGGTCGAGCTTGCCGGGAGTCTTGAGCGCCGCGAGGACCGCCTTCTTCGTGATCTCGTTGAAGAGCACGCGGTGGACGTTCTTCCGCCGCGCACCGAGCTTCTGGGCGATGTGCCAGGCGATCGCCTCGCCCTCGCGGTCGGGGTCGGGCGCCAGGTAGACGTTCTCCTTGTCCTTGGCGGCCTTCTTGATCTCCTCGAGCACCTTCGCCTTGCCCTGGATGACGTGGTACTCGGGTGCGAAGTCGCGCTCGATGTCGACCCCGAGCTTCGACTTGGGCAGGTCCATCACGTGGCCGATCGAGGCCTTCACCTGGTAGTTCCGCCCGAGGTACTTGCCGAGCGTCCTGGCCTTGGCCGGCGACTCGACGATGACGAGGTTCTTGGCCATGGGCTTCAGGCGGCGCGCCGGCAGAAGCGCTTGCCGGGGAGCTGGCGGACCAGACCGAGCAGCTCGAGTGCGAGGAGGGTCTCGAGCGCCGCGCCCGGCGGCACCGCGGCCTGGCGGATGACGTCGTCGACGTGCCGCCCCTCTGGGCCGATGGCGGCGAGGATCTGCCGCTCCGGCGCGCTGAGTGCGGCCTCCGCGTCGGCGGCCCGCCGCGCGCGGAGCCGCGGCAGCAGCTCCGGCCAGAGGTCCTCGATGACGTCCCTTGCGCTCACCACGAGCTTCGCGCCCTGCTGGATCAGACGGTTCGGCCCGCAGTGCGCCGGCACACCCACCGGCCCCGGCACGGCGAACACCTGCCGGTCCTGCTCCAGGGCGTGGCCCGCGGTGATGAGCGAGCCGCTGTCGTCGGCGGCCTCGACCACGATGGTACCGCGCGTGAGCCCGCTGATGATGCGGTTGCGGCGCGGGAAGTGGAACTGGAGGGGCGGCGACCCGCAGGGGAACTCGCTCACCAGCGCGCCCTGGCCCGCGATGGCTCGGGCCAGCTCGCGATGCCACTTGGGATAGACGCGGTCGATGCCCGTGCCGAGGACCGCGACCGTCCGGCCGCCGGCCGCGAGGGCGGCATGGTGGGCCGCGGCGTCGACGCCGGTGGCGAGGCCGCTCACCACCGTGACGCCGGCCTCTGCGAACTCGCGCGCCAGCTCCGCGGCCATGCCCCGGCCGTAGTCGCTCGCGCGCCGCGCGCCGACGATGGCGATCGCCGGCTCGGCGGGCCCGCCCATACGCCCGCGCACGGCCAACACGAGGGGCGGCTGGGCGATGTGGCGGAGCGCGGGCGGATACGCGTCGTCGCTCCAGGCCACCAGCGTGGCGCCCGCGGCGGCGAGCTTCAGCGTCTCGGCGCGCGCGCGGCTCGAGGCCCTGCCGACCGATGCGACCACGGCCGGCGGCACGTCGGCCGCGGCGAGCGCGCCGGCAGGCGCTTCGAGCACGGCGCGCGGCGTCCCGAAGCGCTCGACGAGCGCCAAGGCGCGACGCGGCAGCAGCTCGGGCACCAGCGCGAGCGCGAGCCACGCGAGCGCCGCGTCGTCGAGAGGTACCGCATGCGTTCGGACAGCCATGAGGAAACGAAGCGGCTACTATACCTGCCGCGCCGTTGCAAATCACCTCGCATGTTTGCACGATCGCGCGGTACGCGTGGCGCGTACGCTCACGGACAGGCGGCGGGCGCAGGAACGTGCGTCGCGAGGTACTTCTTGCCGGCGACGAACTTACCGCCGCCGAAGCTCATGCAGTCGCGCTCGGTGCCGATCGCGAGCAGGACGGTGACCGGATCGGGATTCGCGCCGAGCGTGTGCCCGAGCCCGCTGCCCTTGCCGACGGCCTTGGCCATCTTGCCCGGCTTCACGATCACAAGCTTGATCGGCCCCGCCGCGTCCTTGAAACGGTAGCCCTTCGGAGCGCCGGGCTTCCCGATCGGTTTCCAGCCGGAGGCGGCGAGCGGGTAGCTCGTGTCGAAAGCATCGCCGGCCGTCGTGGAGACGTGGAGGCTCCCGCCGAGCTCGGTCGGATCGCCGGCCCGTATTCCCGTGTCCTTGGCAAGCAACACGAGGGCGTTCTTCGCCGGCTTGTTCGGGTTGGCCTTCAGGAGGAGCTTCGTGCCCGCGATGGGCTGGCCCGCGCCGGGGGGGATGGTGGTGGTGGTCGTCGCCGATCCGCACGGGCCGAAGCCGCCCGGCGTCATGCTGGCGTTGTTGGTGGGACTCGGGCAGGCGAGCGCAAAATTGTTGGAGAACATCTCCATGCCCGTCCGCGTCAGGCTCATGGTGCCGTCGCCCGGCGTGGCGGTGGCGGCCGGGTTGCCGAGCGGCTGCGCGGTTCCGTCGTATGGCCCGTAGGCGACGCAGTCGACGTACTTGGCGGGACTGCTCGCGTCCCAGGTGGGCGGGTTCGGTGGAACGAAGCCCGGAGCGCCCCAGCACACCATCCCGCACGCGGTCGGGATGCTGCCCGTGGCCGAGCTGTCCCAGGTGAAGTCGGGCGACTTCCCCGAGGCAGCGAGGAAGGCGGCGGCATCCGGGCTCGCCATGAGCCAGCGTACGCCGGCGCCGCTGTTGGCGACGTTCGCGGGAACGTCGTCGATGAGCACCGAGAAGCCGCCGCCGTCCGCGCTGCACTTGAAGACCGAGAGCCGACTGTGGGACACGGAGTTCTGGCCCCCGGCGAGCATGCGTATCTCCACGTACTGGAGGTTCGGATTGCCCGCGGCCCCCGACATCACCTCGTCGATCACCGCCAGATGGAACACCGCCTGACTCGCTCGCGGTCCGAGCACCAGCAAGGCCGCGAGCAACGCGACGGCGCGCGCGGCGGCCCTCATCGCTCCTCGCGGCAGAGCACGAAGTAGTTCCCCGTCTCCTTCCCACCCCGGTGCGCCGAGCCGACGAATACGTCGCGCGCCACGCGGCGCACGTAGTCCACCATGTCGCGGAACACGAAGCGCGAGAAGCCGCGATCGTTGGGCCTGATCTCGGGCCAGTTGGGCGGCCGCTCGGGCGGGATCTCGCGGTAGTCGACGGCGGCCCCGCGGGCGCGATCCTCGTGCACCACGAAGTAGCCCGGGCCGGTGAGCCAGGCGAGCGCTTGGTGGTGCGAGGGCACGCGAGCCTTATAGTCGGCGCGCGCGCGGAGGCAACCCGAGCTCACCGCCCCCGGTATACGGGCGCGCGGCCCTCGCGGAACGCCTTGCCCGCCTCGATGAAGTCCTCCGAGCGGAGGCAGGCCGCCTGTCCCTCGGCCGCGAGCTGGAGGCTCCGCTCCTGGTCGGCGAAGGCGTCGATGGCGCGCTTGGCATGCCGGAGGGCGAGCGGCGGCTGCGCGGCGATCGTCTCCGCGAGCGCGCCGACGGCTGCCTCGAGCTCCGCATCCTCGACCACGCGGTTCACGAGGCCGATGCGGAGCGCCTCCTCGGCGTC
>Ga0209156_10004572_pt1 | contig 10052 bp, 6 predicted proteins | sample GraSoiAngelo_124_FD_185881 | JGI IMG/M metagenome (GOLD analysis project Ga0209156, IMG submission 185881) | Grasslands soil microbial communities from the Angelo Coastal Reserve, California, USA - 14_0927_05_20cm (SPAdes) (version 2) | ecosystem: Environmental > Terrestrial > Soil > Grasslands ...
CGCGCCGGGGAGAGCTGGCCCACTGGGCGGGGGAAACGGTGGTTGTGCCCGGCGAGTTCGTGCGACAGGTGGAGCAACGCTCGATGTCGCCGAGCAAGACGGTGTTGCTCGCGGGCGCGGCGGTGGCGGCGTTCGTGATCGCGTCCCAGGCGTTTGGACCGGCGTCCGGCGGCGGGCTCGGCGGAGGCACTGGACCCGGGTCGAGCGCCCATTGAACGGAGTGCAGATGCGAATCGAGATGGCGATCGCTGCCGCGTGCCTCACCGCCGGCTGCTACAACTACAGCCCCTTGACCCAACCGACTCCCGAGCCGGGTGCGTATCTGGCCGTCACCCTCACCGACGCGGGCAGCGTGGATCTCGCACGCTACCTCGGCCCGAGCGTGTTCGTGGCACGCGGCCGGTACGTGGGCCAGGACGACAATGGCCTGGTCCTCGCGGTGTCTTCCGTGGAGCTCGTCCGGGGCGACCAGGTCCCGTGGGCCGGCGAGCGGGTGACGCTGCCCAACGACCGGATCGCGTCGGTGCAGGTGCGGCAGCTGTCGAAGCGCCGCAGCGCGCTGCTGGTGGGCGCGGGGATCACCGGGCTCGTCGCTACGACGGTGGCGTTCGGGCTAGTTGGCGGCGCCAGTTCGGGCTCGACGGTCGGGGGTCCTCCAGGCAAGAAGTAGGGACTTCAGAATACCCCCACGCTCGAGCGGCGTAGGTCCGTCTCGAGCGTCCACTCGATGTATTGTCCCGGCTGCAGGATGAGGATCGGCGTTCGGGCGACGACGTCGCTCGCAATCGCACGGCCGTACAGTTGTAACTCGTGTCCCATACCCAGCAGCCGTAGCGGCACAAACAGCAGGGCGTTGGACGACCCGGTCACCATTCCCACGCGCGTTTGCTGCCCATCGTGCAGCACGTAGACCACCACGTCGAGATAGTTGTGGTTGGTGACGTTGAGGGCGATTTCGCCCTCGGGCACGTCGAACGCCGGCCGAGGGTCGGGTTTCCCACGATTGAAGATGAAGCACGCGGACGCGCCCAGGAGCAGGGCCGCGAGCGTCGCACGGAGTCGGGACCGCATGGGGCGCGAACGTAGCCCCGGCACGCGATCGGCGAAAGAGAGTTGGCTTCCCGCCGCCGTTCATAACAGTTCTCTGACACATAGCCCGCCACGCATGTTCTATTGTGAAACATCAGGTTTTCTTTGCGGCGGAGCCTGCTTTATCTTAGCGCTGCCGTTTCACTCACCTCCAGCCCTAGGAGGGTGGTTCATGCGCCACACATCGTCGGCCTTCCGTCGCCCTCGCTCCCCGGGCGGTACCGCCACAACGCGGTGTAGCCACCGTACGCCTTAGGCATCCGGCGGTCTTGCAGCGGTCTCCCACCGCGCGGTTTCCATCGGTGCGGGACGGCGCGCGCGTTTCCTTCATTCGAGGACACAGCTCATGAAGCTTCTATCCATTCGCTCGCTCGGCGTCGCGGTCGCGTGGCTCGTCGCCGCGGGGTTCACCGCCGGGCCGCTCTCCGCCCAAGGGACGGTCTCCGGGCAGATCACGGATAAGACCAACCAGCAGCCGATCGCGGGGGCGGCGGTGCTCGTGGTGGGCACGAGCCTGCAGGCCCGCACCGGCCGGGAAGGACGCTATAGCATCACCAACGTGGCGCCCGGGCAGTACCGGGTGCAGGTCCGTTTCATCGGGTACGCGACGGCGACGCAGGCGGTCACGGTGACCGCGGGCCAGCCGGCGACGCTCGATGTCGTGCTCACCGCGGCGGCGGTGCCGCTCGACGTGGTTGTCGTTTCCGCCACCGGGGAGGAGCAGCAGAAGCGCGAGCTCGGCAACAATGTCGGCACCATCGACGCGGCCAAGATCAGCAAGCTGGCGGCGCCGACGAACACCGCCGACCTCCTCAATTCCCGCGTGCCGGGCGTCGAGGTGATGCAGAGCGGCGGCACCACCGGCACCGGCGCGCGCATCCGAATCCGCGGCGCCACCAGCCTGTCGCTCCGCAACGAGCCCATCATCGTGGTGGATGGCATCCGCATCGACAACACGCCCCAGGCCGGCAACCTGGAGAACTTCACCGGCGGACAGGCGCCGTCGCGCCTGAACGACCTGAACCCCGAGGACTTCGAGTCCATCGAAGTCGTGAAGGGGCCGTCGGCCGCCGTGCTGTACGGCACCGACGCGGCGAACGGCGTGATCCAGATCCGCACCAAGCAGGGCCGCCCCGGTCCCACCAAGTGGACCGCCTACGTGGAGGGCGGCTCGCGCAACGACATGGGTGACTGGCCCGCGAACTACTTCTCGCGGCAAGCCAGCGGGGCGTCGTGTCGACTCTCGTCGCAGGCTCGAGGCGTGTGCGCCATCGTGGCCGTGGACAGCTTCAATCCGCTGGTGCAAAACTCGCCCTTCCGTACGGGCGTGCGGCAGGAGTACGGCGTGAGCGCGGAAGGTGGCAACGAGGCCACGACGTTCTATGTGTCGGGCGGTTTCCAGCGCGAGCGCGGCGTGTTCGAGTCGAACGACCTCCGGCAGACCAACCTGCGGGCGAACCTGCGCAATCAGGTGAGCAGGCTGATGGACATCTCGGCTACCATCGGATACGTGTCGAGCTCGCTGGTGCTGCCGCAGAACGACAACAACGACCAGGGGATCGTGGCGAGCGGGCTGCTGGGATTCGCCTTCGACACGGCCGCGCCGGGCGCCGGCGTGACCGACCCGAACGGCGGATACCGCTTCCTCACGCCGCAACAGGCCTTCCAGATCGGCGTGTCACAGCGCATCGAGCGCTTCACGGGCGGACTCAATGTCAACTTCCGGCCGGCGAGCTTCTTGACCCTGACCGGTGCGGCCGGCTACGACATGACCAATCAGGGTGACAACGGGCTCACGCCGCCGGGGGTGATTCCGCTCGATCAGAACCGGCTGGATGGGAGCGCCACCGCAAATCGCGCTCAGATCTTCGCCTACACGGCCACCTTCGCGGCCAAAGGGTCGTTTCGGCTGTCGCCGGTCGTCACCTCCAACACGACCGTGGGAGTGCAGTTCTTCAAGAGCGTGTTCCAGCAGGTGCAGGCGTCGGGGCGCAAGGTGGTGGCGGGGACAGGCGGCCTCGGCGGCATCGTCGTGCCGTCCGTGGGCGACACTACCGCGCCGTTCGTGACCATCGGTGGCTACATCGAGGAGCAGGTCGGGGTCCGCGACCGGCTGTACGTCACCGGGGCGGTGCGGGCCGACAAGAATTCGGCGGCCGGCACCAACTTCGCCGACATCCGGTACCCGAAGCTGTCGGGCTCCTGGGTGATTTCGGAGGAGCCGTTCTTTCCACGGCCGAGCTGGCTCGCGAGCCTGCGCCTGCGGGCGGCGTGGGGCAAGTCGGGCCGCGCCCCGGGCACGCTCGACGCGCTGCATTTCTTCCGGCCCGTGGCCGTCGCCGCCAACGGCAGCGACGTCCCGGGGATCACGATCGGCGGGGCGGGCAACCCCAACCTCAAGCCCGAGAAGACCGGGGAGCTGGAAACCGGGTTCGACGCCGACTTCATCGATCGGCGGCTCCACTTCGAGGCCACGTACTACGACAAAGATTCGAAGGACGGCCTCATTGCCGTACAGCTCGCACCCTCAACGGGTGAGAGCTTCACGCGGTTTCTCAACCTGGGCGAGGTCACCAACAAGGGCATCGAGCTGCTGCTGACGGCCGACCTGCTCAACCGCCCCGATTTCACGTGGAGCGTGACGGCGAGCGCCTGGGGCAACAAGAACCGCGTCCTCAAGACCGATTCCATCAACAGCCCGATCATCTTCGGCCTGGGGGGGGCGACGCAGCGCCATCAGGTCGGCTACCCGGCCGGCGGCTATTGGGGCACGGCGTACACGTACAAGGACCTGAACGGCGACGGGCTGATCAATCCGTTGACCGAAATCACGTTTGACACGGTCGACACGTTCCAAGGCTCATCGGTCCCGACCCGCGGCGCGTCGCTCTCCACCGAGGTGTCGTTCCTGCGGCACTTCACGGCCTTCGCGCAGTTCGACGGCCGGTGGGGCAACAAGCTCGACAACTCGACCGAGGCGTTCCGCTGCATCTTCGGCATCTGTCATGGCGCCAGAGTACTTGGGTCGTCGCTGGCCGATCAGGCCGCTGCGCTCACGGCGCCGAGCGTCGAGACGGGGTTCTACCAGGACGCGGGCTTCATCAAGCTGCGCGAGATATCGCTCACCTACATCGCTCCGGCCGCCTGGGCGGCGCGGTTCGGCGCCAGCTCCCTGAGCATCACCGCGGCGGGCCGCAACCTCGGGACCTGGACCAAATACCGCGGACCGGATCCCGAGGTCAACGACATCGGGCAGTTCAACTTCAGTCAAGCCGATTTCCTGACCCAGCCGCCGGTGCGACAGTTCTTCGCCCGCGTCAATGTGTCCTTCTGAGCCCGAGGAGCATACCATGCGGAATACCATCATCATGCTCGCGCTCGTTGGGCTCGCTGCACTGGCGGGCTGCAACGATCCTCTGCACGTCAGCATCCCCGACATCGTGCAACCGGGTCAGCTGGGCGACTCGGCGGCCCTGGCCACGATCCGGGCCGGCGCGATCGGCGACTTCAGCATCGCGTACACCGGTGATCACCCGGATGGGTCGGGTACGAATGCTAGCGAAGGTGTGATCATGTACGGCGGCCTGCTGGCGGACGAATGGATCAACTCGGAGACGTTCCCGACGCGCATCGAGGTGGATGCGCGCACCATCCAGGTCACCAACTCGGACGTCGATCTCTGGTTCCGTCGCATGCATCAGGCCCGTAACTCCGCCGAGAAGGCCGCGGCGCAATTCGCGCAATTCGCGGACAGCGACCCCGGCCACGCGGAGATGCTCAACCTGGCGGGTCTGACGTACATCTTCTTCGCCGAGACGTGGTGCTCCGGGGTTCCCGTGAGCCACCTGAATGCGAACGGCAGCATCACCTTCGGCGTACCTCTCACCACGCGTCAGCTGCTCGACACGGCGATCGCCAGGTTCGATGCGGCGCTCGCGGTCACCGCGGATCCGGACATGCAGGCGTTCGCGACGGTCGGGAAGGCTCGGGCGGCGCTCGACACCGGCGGCTACGTCGCGGCCGGGGCGCTGGCGGCGGCCGTGCCCACGACCTTTGCGTACCGGCAAGAGCATTCGGAGAACACCGATCGCGAGAACAACGGGGTGTTCAACGGCAACTTCCCCGACCAGCGCTACGCCGTCGCGGACTCGGAAGGGACGAACGGATTTCCGTTCCGATCGGTCGCCGACCGCCGGACGACCTGGTACGACCCTGGCTTCACGGGGTTCGACAACGACACGGAGTTGTGGACCCAGCAACGCTACGGCAATCGCAAGGCGTCGATCACCGTGGCGACAGGTGTCGAGGCCAGACTCATCCAGGCCGAGGCGGCGCTCCAGGCGGGAGATACGCTGGCGGGCGGGCAGTTCCTCGCGCAGCTGAACCAGCCGCGCACGAACCCGAACCAGCGGGCGTACTTCGATCCCGACCCGTTCGTGCGGACCGATTCCACCACGGCCCCGATCGGCCCGTTGCCCGCCCTGACGGTCACGGATATCACCGCGGCGGGTGGAGCGGTCAACCTGCTGTTCGCCGAGCGGGCCCGCTGGCTGTGGCTCACGGCCCATCGGCTGGGTGACCTGCGCCGACTGATCCGGCAGTACGGGAGGCCCGCGAACACGGTGTTCCCGACGGGGCCCTATTTCAAGATCAATTTCGCGAACTACGGCACCGACGTGAACTTCCCCGTCCCCATCACGGAGAAGAACAATCCCAACTTCACGGCCTGCCTCGACCGCAATCCGTAGTCCGGGCGCCACTGGCCCGGCGGAGTGAACGGGAGGGAGCGATGCGGCTCCCTCCCGTTTTGCTTTAGTGGCCTTCCCCGTGCTTGCTGGTGATCACGATGACGCCGCTGGCCGCGCCCGTGCCGTAGTAGGTGGTGCCTTCCACGCCGTCGTAGATCACGATCGAGTTGATCGAGTGCGCGTCGATGGTCTCGAGCGCGTGGAAGTCGGGGACGCGCACCCCGTCCACCATGACCATAGGAGCCTCGTCCAGCACGAAGCTGGAGCGGCCGCGGCGGCCCATACTCTGGGGGCGGCCGTTTCGATCTTCCCGTAGGGTGAGCATCGGGGCGCGCTGCTTCAGCACCTGCCACGCCGTGGTCGCGCCCGACTTCTCGATCTGCTCGGCGGTGATGACGAAGGTGCCCGGAGCGGCGGCGGTGTCGGCGGTGTGACGGGTCGCCGGGCCGCAGCCGGCGAGGGCCAAGGTGAGCGACAGCAGGAGAGCCTTCATAGAGGCCTCGCGGTTCGGGAGCAACGGCACACCGGTTCCGACTATAGTCACGCCGGCCCCGGGCAGCGTCAAGCCGACGACGGCTTGAGCGGCGCCGGTTGTCCGTGGGATGTCCGTGCCGTGTCAGAGATTATGCGCCCGGTCCCAAACCCTCTTGCGACGTCGTCCAATCCGCGTTATCTGACACCAAGCAGCCCCCGTTGCGCCGTCGCCGCGTGTGCTCGCTCGTCCTGCCGTCGGGCGACACGCGCGTGAGCAGTCCATACACAACGAGTGCGACCTCGCCTGCGGCGCGCCCGCGCCGGAGGGACCTCTCGCTTTGGGGGCATCTATGCGCGATCTCCCGTCCGTCCACACTTCGACCATGCGAGCCGTCCGCCTGGGGGCCGTGGCCGCGCTGCTGCTGGGCGCGGGCGTCCGCATCGGGGCAGCGCAGCTGGCCACAGGATCGATCAGCGGGCGCGTGCTGGACCCGACCACCAAGCGCCCGCTCGTCGGCGCGCAGGTCCTCGTTGCCGGGACCACGACCCGCGCCTTCAGCGACGTCAAAGGGGAGTTCCATCTCTCCGACCTCCCCGCGGGCGAGCTGCAGATCCGGGTCCGCCTGATCGGGTACGGCACCGCCGTCAAAGCCGTGACGGTAAGCGCCGGCCAGACCACGACGATGGAGATCGACCTCACGCCTACGGTGGTGGCGCTCGAGGAGATCATCGTGACGGCCACCGGCGAGCAGCGCAGTCGCGAGGAGGGGAACGCGGTGCAAAAACTCGACGCCGCCAAAGTGGTGCAGCAGGCGACGCCCAACACGCTGACCGACCTGCTCAACGCGCGCGCCCCGGGAGTCGAGGTGCTGTCGAGCGGCGGTACCACCGGCGGCGGGACCCGCGTCCGGATCCGCGGATCGAACAGCGTCACACTCTCCAACGAGCCGGTGCTGATCGTCGATGGGATTCGCGTCGAGAACGGCGCCGCCTCGGCGTCGGTGGGGGTGGGAGGCCAGACGCCCTCCCGTCTCAACGACTTCAACCCCGAGGATCTCGAGTCGGTGCAGATCGTGGGCGGCCCGTCGGCCAGCGTGCTGTACGGCACCGACGCGGCCAACGGCGTGATCCAGTTGCAGACCAAGCGGGGGCAGCCGGGGCCCACGCGGTGGGACTTCAGCACGGAGGGCGGGTTCATCAACGACGTCGGGACGTACCCGGCGAACTATACCGCCCTCACCACGCTCGACTCGGCGTGCACGCTCACGCGAGCCGCCCTGCCGGCCGCGGCGACCGGGCATTGCGACATCGCGCGGCTGCGCACGTTCAACCCGATTATGGTGTTCAGTCCTTTCCAGACGGGGCACCACACCGCCTTCAACCTGTCGGCGGCCGGCGGGACCGAGCAGACCACCTACTACGTGGCGGGGCACTACACGAGAGAGCAGGGGGTGTACCCGGTCAACCAGCAGCGTACGGTGAACCTGCTGGCGAGCCTCCACCAGCAGGCGCGCTCGAACCTGGATTTCGAGGCGAAGGCCCTGTACACGGCCGGGAACCTGCGCCTGCCGGAAAACGACAACAACGTGTTCGGCGTGCTCTCGAGCGGCTATTTGGGATCGTCCGACAGCGCCAACGGGCGCAACGGCTACGGATTCCTGACGCCGGCGCAGAGCTTCTCGATCCGTACCCTTCAGAAGGTCGACCGCTTCACGGGGAGCCTGCACGGGAACTATCGCCCGCTCTCCTTCCTGCAGGCGCAGGCCACGATCGGGGTCGACTTCACGAACCGATACGACCAGAAGAGCTTCGTGCCCGGGGCGATCCCGCTGACCTTCAATACGAACGCATCGCTCGGCAGTCGCGCCGCGAACCCGTTCCAGATCTACCTCTGGACGGCGAACGTCTGGGCCACGGCGTCGTTCGATTTGACGCCGACGTTGACGTCCGGCACCACGGCGGGCTTCCAGTACTTCCACGACCTGTTTCACGGCATCCTGGGGACCCGCCAGACCTGCGCGCAGGGGACGACCGCCGGCTCCCTGGACGTGTGCGTCCTGCCAGCCACGGACAGTGAAACTACGCAGGAGTTCGTGACGATCGGCCGCTTCGCCGAGCAGCGGTTCGGGTGGAAGAACCGGCTCTTCGTGACCGGGGCCTTGCGCAGCGACGACAACTCGGCGTTCGGCCGGACGTTCGGGAACATCCTGTACCCGAAGTTCTCCGCCTCGTGGGTCGTGTCGGAGGAGCCCTTCTTCCCGCGCTTCGGCTGGCTCAATTCGCTGCGGCTGCGGGGTGCGATCGGCGCCTCGGGGCTCCACCCCGGTCCGCTCGACGCGCTGCACTACGACGTCTTCACACCGGTCGCGCTGGCGGGCACCGACGTCGCGGGGGTGACGTCGGGTGGCCTCGGTAATGTCAAACTGAAGCCGGAGCGGACCAACGAGACCGAGCTGGGGTTGGACGCGGAATTCGCGGGCGGTCGCGCCACCCTGACGTTCACCTATTACGACAAGGTGTCGCACGACGCGCTGATCGCCGTGACGCTGCCGCCCAGTTGCGGCTGCGGTCTGCCCCCGGGCGTGGTCAATGCCGGCACGCAGTTCCAAAACCTCGGGTCCGTGAGCAACAAGGGCGTGGAGATCTCGGCCACGGCCCACGTCGTCGACCGTGAGTCGTTCCAGGTCAACCTCAACGCGTCGGCCTTCGGCGTTCGCAGCCGGGTCTTGAAGACCGACTCGCTGGGCAATCCGATCATCTTCGGGCTGGGGGGCTTCTCGCAGCGCATCCAGCCCGGATACGCGCCGGGCAGCTACTTCATGGCGCCCTACACCTACAAGGACGCCGACGGCAACGGCCTGCTCAGGACGTCCGAGGTCCACCTCGGCTCCCAGCCGGTGTTCCTGGGGCAGCCGTTCCCCGACCACGGCGGCACGTTCAGCACGGAGGTCGTCTTCGCCGGGCACCTGCGCTTGTACGGTTTGCTCGACGGGCGCTATGGCAACAAACTGTTCAACAGTACGGAGCAGTTTCGCTGTGGTTTGAACAACTGCCAAGGGCGGAACGATCCGAAGGCGTCGCTCCCCGACCAGGCTGCCGCCGTGGCCAACATCCTGGGGAGCCAGGCGGGCTACATCCAGGACGCCAACTACGTCAAGCTCCGCGAAGTCTCGCTTACCTATGACGCGCCGACCTCCTGGGCGAAGAAGATCAATGCCAGCTCGCTGAGCTTCACCATTTCCGGCCACAACCTCCATACGTGGACGAGCTACCGCGGCCTGGACCCGGAGCTGAACGAGGCGGGCCAGAACAACAACTTCACGACCGCCGACTTCCTGACCCAGCCCCCTGTCCGCCAGTGGATCGGGCGCGCGCACATCACCTTTTGAGCCGGAGGACGGAGCCATGACGATGCACAGGCGACACACGGCGCTGCCCGTCCGGCTGGCGCTGCTTGCGACGGCGCTGGCGGTGGTCGGATGCCATCTGCTGGACATTTCCAATCCCGATGTCGTTCCGATCGACCTGCTCGGCGGTCCTAGCGCCCTCGGCACGGTGCGGGCGGGTGCCATCGGAGACTTCACGCTGGCGTACAGTGGCTCGGGGGCTGGTGGGTCCGGGGGCACGATCGAGGGACAGATCATGGCGAGCGGCCTGCTCGCGGACGAGTGGATCAACACGGAGACGTTCCCGGATCGCATCCAGGTCGACGCCAGACAGACCGATCCCACGAGCGGCACG
>Ga0209156_10004576_pt1 | contig 10045 bp, 6 predicted proteins | sample GraSoiAngelo_124_FD_185881 | JGI IMG/M metagenome (GOLD analysis project Ga0209156, IMG submission 185881) | Grasslands soil microbial communities from the Angelo Coastal Reserve, California, USA - 14_0927_05_20cm (SPAdes) (version 2) | ecosystem: Environmental > Terrestrial > Soil > Grasslands ...
GTGCGCCCTCGCAATCCGGATGATGCGTTCACGATTCTGCTGGATCCGTCGAAAACTAACCAGGACTTCGACTGGAAGGTGACCACGCCGCTCGGCGTGGGCATTCGGGACGCCGTCCGCTACTATCAGGAGTTCGGCATCACCGAGACGTACACGCATCTCAAGGCGCTTCACGCGCAGCAATGACCGAACTCGAAAACCGTTCCGTTCTGGTCGTTGGCGGAGCAGGATTTGTCGGCGGCAACCTGACACGTCGGCTCCTCGCCGCCGGCGTGGCCGCAGTGCACGTCGTCGACAACCTGCTTTCGGCCGAACGCATCAACGTGCCGGCTGATGGACGGATTCGCTTCACCGAGGGATCGATTGCCGACGATCGTGTGTTGTCGGAAGTGAGCGACGACTACGACTACATCTTTCACCTTGCTACGTATCACGGTAATCAGAGTTCGATACACAATCCGTTAGCGGATCACGAGCACAATCAGCTGACAACGTTGAAGCTGTTCGAGCACTCGAAAGCGTTTCGGCGCCTGAAGCGCCTGGTGTATGCCGGCGCCGGGTGTGCGGTCGCGGAAAAAACGTTCGGTCACGCGAGCGCCACGCCGGAAGATGCGCCGCTGTCGCTGCAGATGGACAGCCCTTATTCGATTTCCAAGATAGTGGGCGAGTTCTACGCCGCGTATTACTTCAACCGCCACGCGCTGCCGACAGTACGGGCCAGATTTCAGAACGTGTATGGCCCCGGTGAGATACTCGGCGCCGGACAGTGGCGAGGCACGGCCGCAACCGTCTGGCGGAATGTGGTTCCCACGTTCATTTACCGGGCCCTGACATCGCAGCCGCTTCAGCTCGACGGAGGCGGCGTTGACAGCCGTGACTTCATCTATGTCGGGGACATCGTACGCGGCTTGGTGGCGTGCGCAACGCGGGGCAACCCAGGCGGCGTGTACAACCTCGCAAGCGGCGTGGAAACCACCATCCGGCACCTGGCAGAGGAGATCATTGCAATCACAGGCAGCGAGGCACCGCTCACCATCCGCGCCCGACGCGATTGGGATCGTTCCGGCAGACGGTTCGGCAGCACGGAAAAGTCACGGCGCGAGCTCGGATTCGAGGCCGAGGTCACGCTGCACGACGGTCTGGTCAGGACGGTGGACTGGACACGAGCGCACCTGGCTGTGATTGAAGGCTGCATCGCCAAGCACGCCGAGCAGATACAGCTCTGCCAAGCCTAACGTCAGTTCCGACTCAGCGACGGCCTCGCTTGATTCATGTGCGGCATCGTCGGCAGCTTCCATCCATTCGGTAAAGGCGCGGCGCCCGACGTCGTTGCGCGCATGCGCGATCGCATGTCGCATCGCGGCCCGGACGGGTTCGGTCTGTGGCAGTCGCCCGATCGGCGCTGCGTGCTTGGCCATCGACGGCTCGCCATCATCGATCTGTCGCCTGCGGCGGCGCAGCCGATGACCAACGACGCGGCAACTGTTTCGCTCACGTACAACGGCGAGATTTACAACCACGCCGCAGTGCGCCGAGAGTTGCAAGCGCTCGGGAAATACGAATGGAAGACCGATCATTCCGATACTGAAGTCCTGCTGCACGCGTACGAAGAGTGGGGCGTCGACTGCGTGAACAAGTTCTACGGCATGTTCGCGGTCGCCATCTACGACGCGCGCGACGCCAGCCGGCCGGTCATGTACCTGATTCGCGATCGGGTTGGCATCAAGCCGATGTATTTCGCGCGGACGTCGCGTGGCGAGTGGCTGTTTGCGTCCGAGATTCGCGCGCTGATGGTGCATCCCGATGTGACCCCCGAGATGGATCGGACGGCGCTCTGGCACTATCTGACGTTCATCGTCACGCCGGCGCCGCTCACGTTGTTCAAAGGCATCTTCAAGCTGCCGGCAGCCCACATCCTGACGATTGATCACTGCGGTGAAGCCACAGCACGCGAGTACTGGGATTGCGTTCCGGACGCGTCGAAGACGCTGGCGGAAGATGAGATCAGCGAGGCCGATGCCGTCGCCGAGCTGACGCGGTTGCTGAAGCAATCGATCTCGCGCCGCATGGTGTCGGACGTGCCGTTCGGCGTGTTGTTGTCAGGCGGGGTCGATTCCTCGATGAACGTCGCGCTCATGAGCGAGCTGATGTCTCGGCCGGTGACGACGTTCACCATCGGATACGAGGGCAAGGACGACTACAACGAATTCCAGTTCGCCCGCCGCGTCAGCCGTCGATACACGACCGATCATCACGAGGTCCTGATCGATCGGAAACAGATGCAGGATTTCCTGCCTCTGCTCGTGCAGCTTCAGGACGAGCCGATCGCCGACAACGTCTGCATTCCGCTCTACTTCCTCGCGAAGCTGGTGAAAGACAGCGGGACCACTGTCGTCCAGGTCGGCGAGGGGGCGGACGAGAACTTCCTCGGTTACTGGTGGTGCGAGCACTACCGGCGGCTGTACACGGCCGTGTATCGACCGGCACGGCAGCATCAGCCGTGGTGGCGCCGTGCAGCGGCGGTTCTGACGCAGCCGCGCGCGGCGATCTCCAGCGAAGGGCTCGAGGTCCAGCACCGCGCCGAGCGCGGCGAGGAGTTGTTCTGGGGCGGCGCGGCGTGCTGGTGGGGCGATCGACGCGCCCTGCTGACGCCGAATCGCGCACCGTTCGATTCAGACATTACCTGCCCGGTTCCAGGTCTGCTTCCCGACAGCCATCGCACGCTCGACAGCCACGCCGTCGTCAGCCACTACATCGGCGATTTGACAGGACGACTGGTCGAGCCCGAGGTGCTGCAGAAGATGCCGTACATCGAAATGAAGCTGCGGCTGCCCGAGCACCTGTTGATGCGCGTCGACAAGCTGACGATGGCGCACGCGGTCGAAGCGCGCGTGCCGTTCCTCGATCACGACGTCGTCGAGTTCGCCACGAGGCTGCCGCCGTCCTACAAGCTCGCCGACGCGACGGGGAAGAAGATTCTGAAGAAGGCGGCCGAGCCCTATCTCGATCACGACATCATTTACCGCCGCAAGCAGGGCTTCGGCGCGCCGATGGACGAGTGGTTCCGCGAAGGCGATTTCGGCGCGCGGTGTCTCGCGGCGTTCGACCGATCGGCGCTCGCGCGCGACGCGTACTTCGACAACGAGCACTTCCGGACGCTGCTGAAGGATCAAATCGCCGGACGCGCATCGGCGAGCTTTCAGATCTGGACGGTCATGAATGCGGTGCTGTGGCATGCGTCCTGGATCGAGGGACGCGAGGACTGCCTGTGAAAACAATCGCGCACGTGGTCGGGGCGCGGCCGAACTTCATGAAGATTGCGCCGGTCTTCGAGGCGTTGCGGCGGCGGCCCGGTCTTCGTCAGTTGCTCGTGAACACCGGGCAGCATTACGACGAAGCCATGGCGGGGATCTTCCTGCGCGAGTTCGGACTGCCGCAGCCCGAACGCGATCTGGACGTCGGATCAGGGTCGCACGCGGTGCAGACCGCCAAAGTCATGATCGGCTTCGAGCAGGTCTGTCTCGAAACCCGTCCCGATCTCGTCGTCGTCGTCGGCGACGTGAACTCGACGATGGCCGCAACCATCGTCGCCACGAAACTCGGTATTCCGGCGGCGCACGTCGAAGCCGGGCTTCGCAGCAACGATCGGACGATGCCGGAGGAAATCAATCGGATCGTCACCGACCGGCTTGCGGAGCTGCTCTTGACGCCGTCGGCCGACGCGGACGCGAACCTTCTCGCCGAAGGCGTGGCGCCGGACCGTATCCACCGCGTCGGCAACGTGATGGTCGACACGTTGTTTCGCTTCCTTCCACAGGCGAAGTTCGAGCGCGTGCGCGATAGGGTCCGCGTCGAACCCAAACGCTACGTAGTCCTCACATTGCATCGCCCGTCGAACGTCGACGAGCGTCATCGGCTGACCGCGATGATGAACGTCATACAGACGATCGGCGCGCGCCTCCCGGTCGTCTTTCCCGTGCATCCGAGAACGCGGGCGCGGCTCGACGAGATGGGCTTCGCGGCAAATGGGCACGGCGTGCTGCTGACCGAGCCGATGGGTTACCTGGATTTCCTCAGCCTCACGTCCAATGCGCGGATCGTCCTGACCGATTCCGGCGGCCTGCAGGAGGAGTCGACCGCGCTCGGCGTTCCGTGCCTGACGCTGCGGGAGAACACGGAACGGCCGATCACCGTCATCGAGGGGACCAATCGCGTCGTGGGAACGGATCCGGCGGCGATTCTTGCGGCGTTCGACGAGTTCATGGCCTCGCCGCCGCCGCCGCGATGCCCCGCTCTGTGGGATGGGCGCGCGGCGATCCGGATCGCCGACGCGATCGATGCCTTCATGAAGCCGCGGTGAACGCCGCACGCCATGCCTGATTCGCAGATGACCGCCGCCGATTCGTTCCTGGCTCGCGCGCGGCGCGCGCTGCGCCGTTCACCGCGCTATCTCGCCTCGCGCGCGCTGTCCTCCATGCAGCGGCGCGCGCGCAAGCCGTGGGCGTCGGTGGCGCCGCGCCTCTTCAACGATGCCGCGCTGCTGCGGGAAACCGGCGCACCCTCGATCGACGAGTTATGGGATCGGTTGAAGCGACGGCCGTTCTTCTTCTCACCGGCGATGCGCGGCGAGTGGACGGCCGCTTTCGAGCGGCGTTGTCCGGACGCACGCGTCAGCATCGTGCGGACGGCGGACGCCGTGCTGCGTCACGAATTCGACCTGCTCGGCTCGGGCGCCGTATCGCTCGGCGCGCGGCTGCCGTGGCACACCGACTTCAAAACCGGACGCGAATGGCCGCTCGAGTATGCGTGCGAGATGCAGTACGCGGAGCTCGATCGGCCGACCGACGTCAAAGTTCCGTGGGAGCTGAGCCGCTGTCAGCACTTCACGTCGCTCGGACAGGCGTACTGGCTGACCGGCGACGATCGGTACGCGCGCGAATTCGTCGCGGAAGTCGACGACTGGATCGATCGCAACCCGTGGGCGTTCGGCGTCAACTGGGCGTGTGCGATGGACATCGCGCTGCGCGCGGTCAGCTGGCTGTGGGCGTTCCACTTCTTCGCGGACGCCGCGCCGTGCGCCTCGAGGCGATTCCGCAGCCGGATACTGCGATCGCTGTTCCTGCACGGCAGCTACATCGCGACGCACCTGGAGAAGGGCGACGTCAACGGAAACCATTACCTGTGCGATGGCGTCGGTCTCGTGTTTCTTGGAATCTTCTTCGGCGATACGGCGAAGAGCCACGGGTGGCTCGACCTCGGGCGATCGATTGTCGTCGACGAAATCGAGCGTCAGACGACGCCGGACGGAGTCGATTTCGAGCAGTCGACCGCCTATCACCGTCTCGTGCTCGAAGGTTTCGCGACGCCGTACATTCTCATGCGGTCGGTAGGAGTTGCGATTCCCGACTCGGCCTGGCGGCGCCTCGAACGGATGTACGAGTTCGTCGAGGCATATACCAAGCCGGACGGATCGGTGCCACTCGTCGGCGACGCAGACGACGGCCGGATTCAGAAGCTCGGGACGCAGACGCTCAACGATCACCGGTATCTCCTGTCGACCGGCGCCGTCCTGTTCGATCGCGCCGATTTCAAGCGTGCGGCGTGCCGGTTCTGGGACGAGTCGTTTTGGCTATTGGGACCGCAGGGCGCTGATGCCTTCGATCGACTTCCGGCCGACGATCGGCCGGCCGACTCGCGCGCGTTCGACGCCGGCGGCGTCTTCATCCTGCGCAGCGATCGCGCGCACGTCGTCGTCGACTGCGCCGAGGTCGGGATGCGCGGCCGCGGTGGCCATGGCCACAACGACATCCTCGGCTTCGAGCTCTGGATGGACGGCGTGAACTGGATCACCGACTGCGGCGCGTATCTCTACACGGCCTCTCGCGAGTGGCGGAACCGATTTCGCAGCACCGCTTTTCACAACACCGTGCAGATCGACGGTGAAGAGCTGAACCGCTCTCTCGGCCCCAACGCGCTATGGCAGCTGCATTACGACGCTGTGCCATTCGATACCGCGCTCGCGTGCGACGACGAGGCCGATCGTTTTCACGGTTCGCATCGAGGCTACGAGCGGCTGACGCCTCCGGTGACCGTCACGCGCGAAATCGCGCTCGATCGGCGCTCACCGAGGCTGTCGGTGCGCGACATGCTTTCCGGCGCAGGCACGCACGCGATCGTCGCGCGATTTCATCTCGATCCGGCCGTGACGGCGGCGGCGCTCGATGGCAGAAGTGTCCGGCTCTCGTCGCGCGAACGGGAGCTGTGGTTTCGGCTCGAGGCCGACGCGTCGTTCCGTGTCTCGCTCGAACCCTCGTGGGTATCGCCGAGCTACGGCGTGAAGCACCCGTCTACTGTGATCGTCTGCGCCGCGACGGCGCGCGTGCCGCTGACGCTGTCGTACTCCTTCAGTTCCTCGCAGCCCTGATCTGATGCGGCAGATTCTTCTGAACACGGGCGGCGCCGTCATCGCGCGTGTGCCGCGTGCCGTCGTATCGCACGGCAGCGTCCTCGTGCGCGTTCACTATTCGGCCATCAGCGTTGGCACCGAGATCGCGCCGCTGCGATCCGCAGTCATCTCCTCGCCCGATTCGACCGCCGTCGGGCGCGGCCTCGCGTACGCGGCGCGGGTGCGCCATCTCGCGCGCGCCAGCGCCCGCGATCCGCGCAAGGCGATGAACCGGATCATGCGGATCGCGCGCGGGCAGCTGCGGCGATTGCCGATTCCGGCCGCCGTCGGATCGCAGCCCGCGATGGCCGCCGGCGACCGCGATGTCCAAGGGTGGGCGGTTGGATATTCGGCTGCCGGCGAAGTCGTGGCTGTTGGCGACGGCGTCACCGAACTCGCCGCCGGCGATCTGGTCGCGTGCGCCGGCGCCGGGCAGGCCAACCACGCCGACTACATCAACGTGACGCGCAATCTCGTCTGCCGGGTGCCGGCGGGCTGCGACCTGCAGATCGCCGCCACGGCGACGCTCGGCGCGATCGCCATGCAGGGCGTCCGCCGCGCCGCGCCGCAGCTCGGCGAGCGCGTCTGCGTGCTCGGCCTCGGGATGATCGGGCAGATCTCGGCGCAGCTGCTGCGCGCTGCCGGGTGCGACGTGATCGGTCTCGATCTCGATGGCGGTCGCGTCGCGCGCGCGCAATCGCTCGGCATGCGGTACGGGGCGAGCGATGCCGACGCGTTCAGGGCTCTGGTCCGCGACGTCACGGGCGGCCACGGCGCCGACCAAACCATCATGACGGCGGCGACGAAGTCCGACGCCGTGATCAATCTGGCGATGGACGTGACGCGCCGCAAGGGGCGTGTCGTCATCGTGGGCGACGTCGGCTTGAAGGTCGACCGCAACGTCTTCTACCAAAAGGAAATCGATCTGCTCATGAGCACGTCGTACGGCCCGGGCCGCTACGACGCGTCGTACGAGCTCGAAGGCCACGACTATCCGTTCGCATACGTCCGCTGGACCGAGAACCGCAACATGCAGTCGTTTCTCGAGCTCGCTGCGTCGGGACGGATTGCGGTCGCGCCGCTGATCGATCGCGTCGTGTCGATCGACGAAGCTCCCGCGCTGTACCGGACGCTTGCCGACGCCGAAGGCGATCTGCCGCTCGGCGTGCTGATTCAGTACTCGCCCGACGCGGCCGACGCGAGCGAGCGGTCGGCGCCGACGACGGTCGCGATTCGCCGCGCGCGCGCGCCAGCCGACGGTCGCATCGCGTACGCGCTGGTCGGCGCCGGCAGCTTCGGCACGAGCATGCTCGTGCCGCAGATGGACCGATGCCGCGATCGGTACTTGCTGAAAGCCGTCGTCAGCCGGCACGCGGCGCAGGGCGGCAACTTCGCACGCGATCGCGGCGTCGACGTGCTGACATCGAACCTCGACGACGTGCTTGCCGACGCGTCGATCGATCTCGTGGTGATTGCGACGCGCCACCACGAACACGCCGCGCAGGTGAAGCGATCGCTCGAAGCGGGGAAGCACGTCTTCGTCGAGAAGCCTCTGGCGCTCACGTGGGAAGAACTGTCGTCGATTGCGGCGACTTACACCTCGCTCGAGACGCGCACTGCGCTGATGGTCGGCTTCAACCGCCGCTTTTCGCCGGCGCTCGAGATTCTGAAGGCGCGGCTCGCCGCGCGGCGATCGCCGCTGATGATCGAGTACCGCGTGAACGCCGGCTACATCCCGCTCGATCACTGGGTTCACGGCACACAAGGCGGCGGCCGCAACATCGGCGAGGCGTGCCACATGTACGACGTGTTCAGGTTCCTCGCCGGCGCGGCCGTGAGATCGATCGGGGCGGCCGCGATCGACCCGGCGTCGCTCGCCTACGCGCGCAACGACAACTTCACCGCCACGGTCGCCTACGAGGACGGCACGCTTGCGACGCTCGTGTACACGGCGCTGGGGCCGAAGACGGGCATGGGAAAGGAGCACATCACCGTCTTCTGCGACAACGACGCGTTCGTCGTCGACGACTTCCACAGCTTGACCCGTGCGAGCGACGGCGCCGTGTTGTGGCAGAGCAGTGAGATCCTCAAGGGCCACTTCGAAGAGCTGTCAGCCTTCGGCGACGCGATCGCGCGCGGGGAGCCGTCGCCGATTCCCTTCGAGGAGATTGTCGAGACAACGGCCGTGGCGCTGGAAATCGAGGATCAGCTCTTCGGTCGAGCGGACGCTCGATGATCGGCCCATGCCTGTTCGTGGCGCCCTCGCTTCGTGCCGTCGCGACGGTCACCGATCCCCGCCTCGAGGAGACGAGCGAACGTCACAGGATTCAGCTCTCCATTCCGACCACATCGCCAGTCACCGACCCGCTCGCGCTCGTCGACGGCGTCGAAGGCGCCGTTCTCGGTGCGACCCGCGGATTCCTCGATCGTGCGCAGATGCGGTTTCTGGAACGGGTCCTCGCGCGTGGCAAACGCGCATGGGTGTACTGGCGCGCGGAAGAGGCAATCGAGACGGTGGACGCGGAGCGTTTGCGAAGCTTCCGGCGCCTGTGGGCATCGGTCGTCGTTTACGAGCGGCTGATCGCGCCCACCGCCAGGGGACGGCGACGACTGGCACGCGTGCGTCCGGCGCTGCGATGGATCTATCGAGGTGAATTTCCCATTCGTCGGTACGACATTCTCGCCGACATCGCGCGGGTGACCGAGCGCGCTCATCCGGTGCCTATCAGTCCGACAGTTCACCCGGACGGTCGCGTATCGGTCGCGGGTCGTGGACTGTACGTGCGGACCGACTTCTGGAATCGCGTGACGTCAGGTGGCAGCTACGGTCACACGTGCTACGTAGCCAAGGAGCTGGCCGCCACGGCTGTGTCGCTCACCTGCCTGTTGCCGCACCGCTACGAGTTGCTCGATGCGCTTGGAGTGGACCAGGTGGTTCTCGATCCGCCAACGCGGCACGAGGGCGAGGACTCGATCGTCGCTGCAACCGAACATTACGCCAGGCTGCTGAGCAACATCTGCCGCGTCGTCCGGCCCGCCTTCATCTACGAGCGCTTGTGCCTCGGCAACTACGCGGGCGCTCGCGTCGCTCGGGAGCTCGCGATTCCGTACATCGTGGAATACAACGGCTCGGAAATTTCGATGCAGCGGAGCTTCGACGGGACCGGGATGATCTACGAAGACGTGTACCGCGCGGCCGAAATGGCGGCCTTCCGACAGGCCACGGCGATTTCGGTCGTCTCGGCCCCGATCGCCGACGAGGTCGCATCGCGCGGCGTGGATCGCTGCAAGATTCTCGTCAATCCCAATGGGGCCGACGTCGACGCGTATGCGCCGCCGTCGCAAGTCGAACGGCGATCGCTGCGCGAAGAGCTCGGTTTCCGCGCCGACGATTGCATCGTCGGATTCACCGGCACGTTCGGTGGGTGGCATGGCGTCGACGTGCTCGCGGCGGCGATTCCGCGCATTTGCGCGGCGCGGCCGAACGCGTCGTTCCTGCTGATCGGCGAAGGGAACCTCACTCATCTCGTCGACGATGTGGCCGCCGCGCATCGGCTGGGCGATCGCGTCCGGAACACCGGACGAGTCGATCAGCGGGAG
>Ga0209156_10004577_pt1 | contig 10045 bp, 6 predicted proteins | sample GraSoiAngelo_124_FD_185881 | JGI IMG/M metagenome (GOLD analysis project Ga0209156, IMG submission 185881) | Grasslands soil microbial communities from the Angelo Coastal Reserve, California, USA - 14_0927_05_20cm (SPAdes) (version 2) | ecosystem: Environmental > Terrestrial > Soil > Grasslands ...
GAAGCATCGCGGAGCGCTTCTTGTGGGCGCCGCGTTCGCGCACGGCACGCTGCTGATCTTCTTTGGGCTTCAGCACACGGTTGTCGGCGCGCTGGTCTTCGTCGGGCTGACGAGCCTCGCGGTGATGGTCTATCTGGGGATGGCGAACACCCTCATGCAGACCCGGACACCCGACGCGCTGCGCGGACGCGTGATGAGCGTGCAGACGATGGTCTTCATCGGATTCATGCCGCTAGGGCAGATGTTGCTCGGATCGGTGGGGACGCTCGTCGGGATCAACAACGCGTTCCTGGTCGGCGGCGTGATCGTGACACTGCTTGCGGGGTACGCCGCGCTTCGCGTCAGCGCGTTACGGGAGGCGGTCGCGAGCGCGCCGCCCCGTCCGGCGACGAGCTCCTAGATCGCCCGCGGGCGTGCGGCGGGGGTCTTTGGCGCCACCCGAGGTTCTGGCGATGTGCGCTCGCCGCCCTTGCGCCCGGCGACCTTCTTTGGGACCCCGAGTCGGTCCTGGTAGCAATGGGCGCAAAGCATCGCGTCCTCAACAGCGAGCTGGATGTATGCGTCCGACCCACAATCGGCGCAGCGACCCGGTACAGCCCGGTCCATCATCAGGAAGAGGCGTGCACGATTACGGCCATGGATGAGTCTCTCCAAGCGCAATTGACAAGGCCCGAGGGGCTCGAGTAGTCTCTAGAACATCCGTTCTAACAACCTGGATGTGGCCAGCGGCAGGTGGAAACGGACGGTTCGCGAACGAACAAGGGGAGCGACGTGGCGGAGAACGGACTGGCCCGTGCTATCGCACGCATCGAAGGACGCTTTGGCGTACACGCGCTTGCGCGCGGCGATACAAGCGAGCGCCATCGGAGCGAGCTCGTCATCGCGACAAAATCGTCACTCGATGATGTGATCGGCGGCGGACTCGTTGCTGGCGAGCCCATCGCGTTCGTCGGTCCACCAAGCGTTGGAAAGCTTCAGCTCGCCCTCCGCGCGACCGTCTCCGCGCAGGCGCAGGGCGGGATGGCCGCGTGGATCGATCCGACGGCGTCATTCGATCCGGTTGCTGCAGCCCGCGCGAACGTCGATCTCGAGCGACTCATCATCGTGCGCGCGCGCGGCACGGGCGTCGCGCTTGCGACGGCCGCGGCCCTGCGCAGCGAGGGATTTCGCCTGGTCGTCGTCGACGTCGGCGACCCTCTGTTCGGGGGGATGAATGTCGATGACATCGCGCCGGCGCTCTCCGCGGTCCGCGGATCGCCTGCCGCGCTCCTCGTCGTCGCGGGCGAGCCTGGGCGACGCGTTGCGATCCCCACGTTCTTCTTCGAGCGCGTCGCGTGGGAGCGTCGGTTTGATCGCACCGTGGGGTGGTCGTTCGCGGTAGGACGCGCGCACGCGAGCGATCGCGCGCTCTTCTGTGTGACATCGCTCGCCGGCGAGATCGCCGATCTTGGCACGCGTGCCGAACTCGCCAGGGTCGCAGTTTGAGAGATCCAGTAACGCTCGCGATCGTCGTCGCGGATGCGCCCGAGCTGCATGGCCGGCTCCTCACGACGCTCCACGCGGCGCTCCCGCGCGTGGGCGTGCTCGATCCGTGTGCGTTCGCCTGCGATCTCGCCGGCACCGAAGAGCTCCTCGGCGCACCCAGTCGGGTGGCGCGAAACGTCTTGACGCGGTGCGCGCGCGTCGGCGCCCGCGCATCGGCGGGGATCGCGCCGACGCCCTTCGTCGCTCGCGTCGTGGCGGAGCGAACCCCACCGGGCGAGGTGCGCTCGGTCGATGATGGCCGCGCGTTCCTGGCGCCGTTGCCTCTCGATGTGCTCCCCGTCGATGTGAAGGTGCATGAAGAGCTGCGATTGCTCGGCCTGCGGACCGTCAGCGAATTCGCGGATCTCCCGCGCGGGTCGGTCTTCGATCGGTTCGGCAGTGCCGTCGCGCGCGCGCACGCGCTCGCGCGGGGCGAGTACGGCGACATGGTCCGGGCATCGGCTCCGCCCCGACGGCTACGTGTTCGGCGTTCGTGGGATGACGCTATCGGCTCGCGCGAGCAGCTCGTGTTCGCGCTGCGCGTGGTCGTCGACGAGATCTCCGCGACGCTCGCACGCGACGGCTTCGCCGCGCTCCGCCTCGAGCTGCGACTCGATCGCGAGGACGCCGGGCCCCTGCGCATCGAGCGCACCGTGCTTCCGCCGACCCGTGAGGCCGCAGCGCTGCTGCGCTCGCTCCGCTGGGCGCTTGAAGAGCGGAGCGAGCTCGGCCTCGTGACCGGTTGCGCGCTCGAGGTGCCCGAGGTCGAAGCCGCGCGCGGCCGGCAGATCGGTCTCTTCGCGCCGGACGGCGCGCGCACGGAAGAAGCGATCGCGACCGCGCGCTATCTGCGCGCCAAGCTCGGCAAGGGCGCGGTACTGCGGGCGCGCGTCGCCGACGAAGCCGCGCGGCTACCCGAGCGCGCGACCGAATGGGTGGAGGTGATCGCATGAGACTGTTTGCCGAACCGCTTCCCGCGAAGCTCGTGTGGGACGAGGGTGAGCTCGTCGCCTTGATCGTCGCTGGCCATCGCCACACCGTCGTCGAGCAGATGCGCCGTTGGCGCGTCGAAGCCGACTGGTGGAAGGACAGCGTCTCCCGCGACTACGTGACCCTGCGGACCGCAGACGGTCTGGTGTGCGATGTCTACGGGGACAGGCGCTCCGGTGCCTGGTGGCTGCAGCGCGTCATGGATTAGTCGAAAACAGGCCCGGTGTCGGGGCCCGGCGGGTTTCCCGACGCTTTTGGCTCGCCATCGTTACGGAGATCGCTCGAGTGGGGGAGACCGCTTGCCCCTTCCGGCGCGTCTCCTGTGCGAGTGGCAGTTCTGAAAACGCTCGCGCTTATCGTTGCGGTCCTCGGGCTCGCGCTGGTCGAGCCGGTTCGGCGGAAAACGGTGACCGATGACGACGACGACGTCGGTCTCTTCGTCGGATCCGCTCACGCGCTCCCGGCCACGGCTCCGGCTCGAGCCGCGGCCCTGGGTAGGCGCTCAACCGCCCGCTAGCGACCCATCTCCGCGTTCGTCGCGGAACGAGGGGATCACCTCGGCGGCGATCCCCACCGCTCTGGCCGGCGCATTCAGGAGCGATCCGAGAAAGCTCGCGTAGCTCGTGAGTGCCTCTAGGTGGCTCGCGCCGTAGAAATTCCTTCGACTCGCGAGGATCGCGATCACGCCGCTTGGGGTCTCGCCGCGCCCGGCGATCGGAACGACGACACCACTTCGGCTTCGCGGAACGGAGACTCCGATCGGACGGGCTTCGAGATCGTCGACGATCGAAGGGCGATTTTCGCTCGCCGCCGCAGCCACGGCCCCGGTCACCTCGCGATGCCCGATGAGCTCCTCGGGTGCGCCAGCACCTGCGACGAGCTCGAGGCCACCGCCCGGGACGGCCACGTAGATGAGCGCCGTGTCTCCCGGGACGATCTCGAGCGCGGCTTCGGCAAGGAGCTCCAGCGTCCTTGGCCCGAGTCCGGGCCCTAACGCGATGGCTGCTTCAGCGAGGGCATCCACGAGTCGCGCCCGCGGCACCAGTCGGCCTCGAACGAGGCGCATCGCTCCGAACCCGGCACCGATCGCGACGAGGGCGACGACGCCGATGCCGTTTCCGCCGATGCGCAGGACCGGCTCGCCGATCGCGTGATCGGTCGCATTCCAGAGCGCCGCGGTCACGATCGTTGAAAGGAGGGCGGTGGCGATGCCGATCTCTGGACCGAACACGGCGCCGGCGATGGCGACCGGTAGCATCGCCAACAGCGACGCGGATGCTCCGATCGCGGGCTCCGCCAGCAGGAACGCGCCCGTGTAGCCCACGAGAAGGATTCCGATCGCGGCGACCGCCTGCCGGCGACGAGCAAGAACACCCGATGGGCCACCCGGGATATTGCGAGCCGCCAGGATCACAGCCGAGCGCCGCGCCGATTTCTTTGGCGGCGGGCCAGCACGTCGCAGCTCGGCGAGAAGCGAATCGAGAGGCGTGTCTTTCGTGACGACGGCGGCAGCGCCGGCGGCGAGGGCGGTCTCGCGGATCGCGTCGTTTAGCGTGAACATCACGATGCGGACCTCCGGCATAGTCGCGCGCACCGTCCGCAACACGTCGAGACCGGCAAGGCGGGGCATGTCGCTGTCGAGGACGACCAGATCGGGCTTGGTTTTCTCGATCATGCGAAGCGCCTCCGCTCCGTCGGCGGCCGCACCGACGAGCGCGAAATCTTTCTCAGACGCGAACGCTTCGCGAAGGCCTTCGCGAACGCTCGCGTTGTCGTCGGCGATCACAACGCGGCGAACGACCGCGGAGCGAGGCGCCGCGGTGATCGGGCGAAGTCGTCTTTGACGTTCGACGGCCTGTCGCACGTCCTCTGGGCTAGCAAACCCGAGCTCTACGAGGAGCTCGCCCAGCGGGATTCTTTTCCCGCGCCGGCGGTCTTGCTCCGCGAGCGCCTGCTCGAGCTGCGCGGGTCGAATGACGCCGGCCTCGATCAGGTGAAGACCGATGCCTGGGTCGCGTTCGGACCCGTGCAAGAGCAGTTGGAGGAGATCCGCCAGGTCCAACGGACCGAATGGTTTGACGATGAAGGCCGAAGCTCCAACGGCGCTCGCAAAGGCTCGACCTTCCGGATCGTCGCGCGCGGTGAACAAAACGATGCTGATGCTCCGCGTATCCGCAGCCGCTTTGAGTTCGCGGCAGACGGAGTAGCCATCGCGGCGCTGTCCCTCGAAGTTCACGTCAAGCAGCAGGACTTCCGGACGATGGCGCTTGGCGAGGGCGAGGCATTCATCCGGTGTCGACGCCTCGATGACCGTCCAGCCCTGGGCCGTCAGAGTCACCCGCGCGGCCGCACGCAGGCCGGCGTCGTCATCAGCGACGAGGACCGTGGGGTCGCGGCCGCTATGTATCGCCCTCACGCAAATGCGACTGTCAGGCCTGTTGAGCGGTCAGGCAAGCAGAACTTAGCATTCAGGAGCGGCTAGACTAGAACAGACGTTCTAATAACACGCTCTCGGCCGGGGAGCGCTGGGGAGCCCGGGATGCCTGGCTGGGTCGACCTGCACGTTCACAGCAATTACAGCTTTCTGGACGGCGCCTCGGATGTCGATGACCTTGCCGACGCCGCAGTCGAGCAGGGCCTCGACGCGCTCGCGCTCACCGACACGAATGGCCTGTACGGCGCTGTGCGGTTCGCCAATGCCGCTAAAGAGCGGGGACTCCGTCCGATCTTCGGCGCTGAGCTCCAGCTTCAGGACATGGGTCACATCGTCCTGATCGCGCGCGACCGCCAGGGCTGGACAAGCCTGTGCCGGACGATCTCGGCGGCCCAGCTTGCCGGCGAGAAGACAAAGCCGAAAGCGACGTTCGACCTCCTAGCGGAGAATGCCGCCGGCCTCTTCGCGCTCACCGGCTGCGCCCACGGCGCGGTGCCGCGGGCGGTCCGGGCGGGCGACCTCGACACCGCACGCGAGGCGCTCGCACGGCTCGGCTCTGTTTTCGGCGAACGCCTCTATGTCGAGCTCTCCGACCATCTCGACCCGGACGCTCCGGCACTCTGCGACACACTCGCGTCGCTCGCCGGCGAGATGGGCCTCGGCTGCATCGTCACGAACAATGTCCACTACGCGCGCCCCGAAGGCCGTCGCCTCCACGACGTGCTCCGTTGCATCGACCTCGGCACCACGCTCGACGAAGCTGGCAATCGCTTGAAGCCGAACGGCGAATATTGGCTCAAGGGCGAGACCCTGCTGCGCCAGCGGCTCGGTCGCTTCGATGAGGCGTTCCGCAACGCGCGCGAGATCGCCGATGCTTGCGTTCTCGATCTCCTCTACGACACGAACACGCCGCGCGCGGAGGCCTCGTTCGTCGGGAAGGATCGCCTTCCCGGTTTTCCGGTGCCCGAAGGGCACACCGCGTTCTCGTTCCTCTACGCGCTCTGCGGCGAGGGCGCGAAGATCAAGTACCCGCGGATCACGCGCGACGTCGCGAAGCAGCTCGCGCACGAACTTGACGTCATTGATCGCTGCGGCCTCGCCGAGTTCTTCCTCATCAACTGGGACATCGTTCGCTTCTGCAGGGAGCACCGGATCCCGGCGCAGGGCAGAGGATCGGCCGCGGACTCGATCGTCGCGTACGTCCTCGACATCACCAAGGTCGACCCGATCCAGCACGACCTTCTCTTCGAACGCTTTCTCACCGAGGACAGCCGGACGATGCCGGACATCGACCTCGACATCGCGACGAACGACCGCGAGGAGGTCATCCAGTACGTGTACAAGAAGTACGGCGAGCGCTACGCCGCGATGGTCTGCAACGTCGTCACCTACCGGGCCCGCTCGGCCTCACGCGAGGTCGCGAAGGCCCTGGGCTTCCGTCTGGAGACGATCGACCGGATGGCGAAGTCGATCGATCAGTACCACGTCGATCCGCGCGGCATGCCGACGTCGGCGCAGCACCCGGCGTATCACCACACCGATCGCGCGTCGGAGCACGGCTGGGAAGAGCCGCGCGCGATGCCGGACACGGTCGCGGATCTGCTCGAGGTCTTCGACGAGAAAGAGCGCGCGCGCTTCCCGCTCTTCCGCGAGCTCACCCTCGCGATTGCCGACTTTCCGCGGCACCTTTCGATCCACAACGGCGGGATGCTCATCACCGCGCTGCCGCTCGTCGACACGGTCCCGATCGAGCGCGCGACCATGCCGGATCGCAACGTCGTGCAGTTCGACAAGCGCGACGTCGAGGACCTTGGACTCGTGAAGATGGACCTGCTCGGGCTGCGGACGCTCTCGCTGGTGAAGGACGCGGTCGCCGACATCGAGACTCGCCACGGTGAGCTGCTCGAGCTCGGGTCCCTGCCGCTCGACGATCCAGCGGTCTACGACCTCATCTGCGAGGTCGACACGATCGGCCTCTTCCAGGTCGAAAGCCGCGCTCAGGCGCAGGCCCTGCCGAGGGTGCGGCCGAGGAACTTCGCGGACATCGTTGTCGAGGTCGCGATCATCCGGCCCGGCCCGCTGCAGGGAAACATGGTGAACCCGTACATCCGCCGCCGGCAGGGCCGCGAGCCGGTCGCCTACGCACATCCCGTGCTCGAGCCGATCCTCAAAGAGACGCTCGGGGTGATCCTCTTCCAGGAGCAGATCCTGCGCGTCGCGATCGCGGCGGCGGGATTTTCCCCGTCGGCCGCCGACATGCTGCGTCGCGCGATGAGCCGCGCGCGCTCGAGCGCCGACATGGAGAAGCTGCGCGGGCCGTTCGTGACAGGCGCAGCGGCCAAGGGCGTCGACGACGTGACCGCGAACGAGATCTTCCGGCAGATCGCCGCGTTCGCGGAGTTCGGATTCTGCAAGAGTCACGCTGCGGCGTTCGCGCTCACCGCGTATCACACCGCTCATCTGAAGCTCTACTACCCCGCCGAGTTCTACGTCGGACTCTTGAACAATCAGCCCATGGGCTTCTACTCGCCCGCTGTCATAGCCGGCGACGCGAAACGTCATGGCGTCGCGATCCTGCCGGTCGATGTGAATCGATCGTCCGCCAAAGCTGTTGTCGAAAGCTCAGCGGAGGGGACCGTCGTGCTCGCGGGTCCCTTCGACGACCCGTTAGGGTCGTCGACTCCCGCTCCGCCGACAGCCCCCTCCGCTTCGCATCCCGTGGACTCCTCGCGCACGATTTCTTCTCATCGGAAGTGTCGCGACCATGACGTTCGCATCGGCTTTGGCTCTGTCAAAGGGCTCGGCGAAGAGGAGGCCAAGGCTGTCGTCGAGGAGCGCCAACGCGGCGGGCAGTTCAAGTCATTCGATGAGTTCGCGACACGCGTTGGCTTGAAGGAGGAGGCCTTACGAAATCTCGCGCTTGTGGGGGCGTTCGACTCGTTTGGCGAGCCGCGGCGCGCGCTCCTCTGGCGCGCGCGCGATGCGCACCGCACCTCGCCGTCGTACGTCCGCCGCGCGCTGTCCCTTCCGACCACCGAGGCGCCGACGCTCCCGGCCGTCGGCGAGCAGGAGCGGACCGCGCTCGACTATCGCATCACCGGTATTCCGACCGGGCCGCAGATCATGAGCTTTTACCGCGAGGACCTCGCTCGACGCGGCGTGCTTCGCGCGTGCGATCTGGAAAGCCGGCGCCACGGGAGCTACGTGCTCATCGCCGGCGCCGTCGTCGTAAAGCAGCATCCCGAGACCGCGAAGGGCCACGTCTTCCTCTCGCTCGAGGACGAGACCGGGATCTCAAACATCATCATCCGGCCGGCGACGTACAGAAAATTCAAGCGCGTGCTCGACAGCGATGCCGCAGTCGTGGTCGGCGGGACGCTGCAGACCGTCGACGGCGTGATCTCGGTGACGGCGCAGCGGCTCGATGCGCTCACGCTCTTTGCGAAGATCGCCGCGCGCGAATGGCAGTAGCAAAGGGCTCCATCCGCCCGAGATTACGGGCGTCGCTAGAAGATTGTCACAAGACCCTGCGCGGTCATCGCGACACCGAAGAGCATGACCACGAGTGCAGCGAGCTCGGGCATGAGGTGGACTGCGCGACCAACTGAGCGGTAACGGCTGGCGACGTCTTGCGCGACGCGCCTCGCGCCGACGAGCGCAAGACCCACCGTCACGAGCGTCGCCGCCATGCCGAACCCGAATGCGAGGATGAGGATCATCCCAAGGCCGATCCGATTGAATTGGATCGCGCCGAGCAGCAGGAGCAACGCCGAGGCCGAAGGCACGAGTCCGCCGGAAAGACCCAGTGCGACGAGTGGCCGCCATCCGAACGCGGTCGTCGTAGCGGGCTCGTGCGCGTGACCATGCGGGTGGTCGTGACCATGGGCCCCGCGGATGCGCCGCGCGAGAAGGATCATTCCGAGAGCGAGGACGATCGCGCCCGAAGCGGTCGAGAGGTACGGGTACAGACGCTCGGGCGCGATCAGCCGAGACGCGCTCAGCGTGACTGCTCCGAGGAGGAGCACGCCGGCGGTGTGTGACAGAGCCACCACCGGCCCAAGGACGAGGGCCTGCCCACGGGTCCCGCGAGTGCCGACGAGATAGGCGGCCATCACTGTTTTGCCGTGGCCCGGGGTCAGCGCGTGGAGGCTGCCCAGGCCGAACGCCAGAAGGAGTGCCGCGGCCAGACCGAAGAGCGAGACCTGAGTCTGGCTGATCAATGATGCGAGCGCGTCGGTCGGCCGTCCGTCGATCGCGGGCGCCACCGGCCTCTCTGCAGGAGGCTCCCGATCGACGGCGAGCCCGGCTGTGGTCACGCGGATCTCGGCGCGCCTCTGGTCGAGCGGCGATGCCAAGAGGTCCTGCGGATAGGCGGTGAGTCGCGCACTGGCGCTCGCGGTCGGAAGGGTGGTGTTCAGCTCGACGCCCTCGCCGCGGGCGGTGATCTCCCGCCAGCCGATCCGCTCGGCATAGTTCGCGTCCACGAGCTCGAGCACTCGCGATCGACCGTCCGGCACCGCCCCGAGCACGACGGAATATCCGCACTCCAGACGCAGCGTGCTGAGACCCGCCTGGCCGACCGGGAGGGCCGCCGTCGCGCCAATGATCGAGAGCCCCACCGGTCGCGCATCCAAGTGCACTGAAAGCCCGGAGCGCAGGGCCTCGCAGCGCGCCGCGGCATACGCCGCGAGCTCCGCTTGCGAGAGAATGCCGTCGCCATCACGGTCGATCGCAGAGTTTTCTTGGAACGCGGGGATCTCCGCCATATCGAGGACGTAGTCGACGATCACCGAGTCCGGCCGGACGGTCACGCCGGCGTAATGGTTGATGGTGAAATTCCCCAGCGGGTGCGCTGACGCGACGCTCCCCGCCGCCGCGGCAAGCACCGCGCTTGTGACGGCGACCAGGAGGGATCGTCTCATGTCATGTTCTCGAGGAGCGCGAGTGCCGCGCGCGCACGCGCCGCGAGCAGCGGATCGAAGGCCGGGCCGATTGCAAGCGCGCGGCCGAGCTCAGAGCGAGCCCGATCGAGGTCGCCGCCCGCCAGGGCGATGAAGCCCGCGTGATAGTGAAGGCGCGCATCACGCGTGCCCATAG
>Ga0209156_10004585_pt1 | contig 10029 bp, 9 predicted proteins | sample GraSoiAngelo_124_FD_185881 | JGI IMG/M metagenome (GOLD analysis project Ga0209156, IMG submission 185881) | Grasslands soil microbial communities from the Angelo Coastal Reserve, California, USA - 14_0927_05_20cm (SPAdes) (version 2) | ecosystem: Environmental > Terrestrial > Soil > Grasslands ...
AAACAACTCACCATCGCTGGGTATAGCATGCTAGTCCTGTCACCCTCGCCTACACCCTCCGCATCATTCCAAGACCAGACCGAAGAAATAGCCTTCAAACTGATCATGCTGGAAAGATCCATTAGTCTTCTTGCGCTGGAGAGATCCTCAACTGTCGTTGACTGGCCGAGCGGTGTCCCGTTGTCATTCGTAATGTCGAAGGTGAGAAGCACACGTCGAATGGCGGCCGCTTAGATCTCATTCCTCGCATTGTCACACCATTTTTGAGGATCAACTATGTCTTTCTCGCTCTATGGATTACTCTGAACCTTCCTCCGTCGGCCCTTGGGCAGCAATCGATTCTAGTTATGGCAGTAATTGCAATCGCCGGGTCGGTAGGCATGTTGGTTGGAAACAGAACCGCGATCTTGGCAGCGTCGGGGGGCTTGCTGCTGCTGATTGTATGGGGCAAAATTGCCGCCGACATCTACGGGCTGCCTGAGCCGGACAGTGCTTTGCTTCTCTTCCAATTCATGTTGGTAATCTTTCTCATGGAAGCGTCGACAACCGCTTTGATTTTAGATTCCAGCCTCAAGCAGTTGGAAGGAAAGAACGATGATCTCTCCTCGTCAGCAAGAGTTCGACTAATGGAATGGGCACGAGTCCAGCTCTTCAGTCTTGCGAAGTTGACCGTAGCTGCGTCTGGACTATCTCTCGGGCTCCTCATTCTCGGCAGTATTGTCAGTGTGTCTGTCAACCAGATAGCTTTCAGCGGAGTTCTGGTATTGGCAGCTGTTGTCGCGATTTTCATTCTCCTCACGTATAGACGTGAGCCTGAACTACGGAGAAGAACTGCGGATTAGTTTCTGCTCGCTCATAGTTCTTAAGACTCGAATGATTTCTTCCTCAATGCATTGTCCAACTATGAGATCGGACGTAGGTTGGAGTATCGGATCAGGGATCTGTTCAGAAGGAATGGATACTTTGTCGTCCGTGCTGCTCAGTCCAAACCAATAGATCTGGTCTGCTTACGAAACGGCCGTTCTGTTCTAGTCGAATGTAAGGCCGGAAGCTCTTTCCTTGGCAAAGAGAGGAAGAGAGAACTTTTGGATTTAGCTAGACAAACCGGCGCCGCTGTTGTACTGGCGAGACGGAGACGGCGAATAGTCGAATTGACTGACCTGGAGAGTGGTCGGTTATTGAAGCCTGAGAACCTATTGGAACTATGATTCTCTGTCGGATTCTCTTAGGTTACGAAGTTTTTCGAGCATTGACAACCAGCCGAAGACCAGGTTGCTGTAGACCGACATTTTCTCAGGATCCTTTTCAAGCTTCAGCAATGCGTTCGTCTCACTAATCTTTCCAACTATCGTTTGTTCAACTGTCTCCAATAGGACGCTCTGAGACACGCTGGCTTGGGGACCTGTCGCTCGGGCATATACGACCGGCTTGTTGCACTTCGCGCAGAAGATGTCGCCCTTGACCCTGAAGAGGGGGTTTCCGCATTCCGGACAGACGTCAGCCAGCATAGTCGCTCCTGATTTTAGAAGGTCGGCCATTCGTTTCACATCCTCAGACAATTTCCAGACTGCTCTCCGTCACGATCCTACCATATAGGTGGCTGGGCGGTGTATAAATCACACGATAATCCGAGATGCGCGGTCATGGGTTAGAGTCGGAGCTGTAACAAAAATCCAGAGGGTTGGACTTACCCGACCTGGGCTAGGCAACAACCCATTTTAAGACTTTTCCGGAAGTATCTTGCTAAGAACTTATTAGCGCGCTTGGCGAATTCCGGACCTTCTAGTGATCCAGATTTGCCAGAGAAGACGGCGACCCTACGGGTTGCAGACGCTCTCCAAAGAGATGTGGGCCGTGGAATAGCTCGAATCGACCCGAAGGTTGTCCAAGAACTAGGGCTCACTTCGGGCGATGTCGTCCAGATCATTGGAAAAAGAAAGACGAACGCGCTGTGCTGGCCAGCTCACGAGCAGGATTACGGAAAGGGCATTGTGCGTATAGATGGCTATCTCAGGAACAACGCAGGAGTCTCTATTGACGACAAGGTTACTATTCGGAAGATAGACGCGAAGATCGCCGAGCGTTTGACACTGGCTCCGACAGAGCCGCTCCGGATCGTTGGCGGCGAAGAGTATCTTAGCCAACTACTAGAGGGACGCGTTCTGTCGCGAGGAGACTACGTCCCGATCAATATCATGGGACGGACAGTCAACCTGGTTGTAACGAACACTAATCCTCCGGCGGAAGCTGTGATCGTTACCGAGGGAACCGAGGTTCTAGTCGGTGAACAGGTCAAGGAACCGATTCGCGCTATTCCCAAGATCAGCTATGAGGACATTGGCGGGCTCCGACCCGTGATCCAGAAGGTCCGGGAGATGATTGAGCTCCCGTTGAGACATCCGGAACTGTTTGAGAGACTCGGGGTTGAAGCGCCTAAAGGTGTCCTCCTTCACGGACCTCCAGGCACAGGAAAGACCTTGCTCGCTAGAGCGGTTGCGAGTGAGACGAACGCGAACTTTCTGAGCATTGGTGGGCCGGAGATCATGAGCAAGTATTACGGTGAGAGCGAGGAGAGGCTGCGTGACGTGTTCAAGGAGGCGCAGGAGAATGCTCCCTCAATCATCTTCATCGATGAGATTGATTCGATTGCACCGAAGAGAGAAGACGTCACTGGAGAGGTGGAGAAGCGTGTTACGTCGCAGCTCTTGTCTCTGATGGATGGTCTCCAGTCACGAGGGAAGGTGGTGGTGATTGGGGCGACGAATCGTCCGAATGCGATTGATCCAGCGTTGCGTCGGCCGGGCCGGTTTGACCGGGAGATCGAGATTGGCGTGCCTGATCGTGATGGCCGGCTGGAGGTGTTGGAGATTCACACTCGAGGGATGCCGTTGGCGGAGGATGTTGATCTGAAGAAACTCGCGGACGTGACTCATGGCTTTGTGGGAGCTGATCTCGAGTCGCTGGCGAAGGAGGCGGCTATACGGGCACTGCGGAGGATTCTGCCCGAGATCAACCTTGAGGCACAGAGCATCCCGGGCGATATTTTGAACAAGATCATTGTGAAGATGGCGGATTTTCAGGACGCCCTGAAGGAGATAGAGCCTTCAGCGATGCGCGAGGTGTTGGTTGAGATTCCGGACGTGACATGGGATCAGGTCGGTGGTCTGGAGGACGTGAAAGAGGAGTTGCGTGAGGCTGTCGAATGGCCACTGAAGTATCCAGACTTGTTTGCACAGTTGAATGCGACTCCGCCGAAAGGCCTCCTACTGTATGGTCCGCCTGGGACAGGTAAGACGTTGTTGGCGAAGGCGGTGGCTCACGAGAGCGAGTCTAACTTCATCAGCGTGAAGGGACCGGAGCTGTTGAACAAGTTCGTGGGAGAGTCTGAGAAAGCAGTCCGGGAAGTCTTCCGGAAGGCGCGCCAAGCCTCACCGTGTATCATATTCTTTGACGAGATTGACTCGGTTGCACCAACTCGCGGGAGTAGCATGGGTGATTCTCACGTGACCGAGAGGGTGATCAGCCAGTTCTTGACAGAGATGGATGGTCTCGAGGAGCTTCGGAACGTTATCATTATCGCGGCCACGAACAGACCTGACATTATTGACTCGGCTCTGTTGAGGCCGGGAAGGTTTGATCGGTTGTTGTTTGTTCCGCCTCCCGACTTGGAGGCGAGGAAGCAGATTTTCAAGATTCATACCCGTAAGACTCCCTTGGCAGATGATGTGAACTTGGACGAACTGGCGAGGAAGACTGACGGGTATACCGGTGCGGATATTGCGTCTCTAGCTAACACTGGTGTTATGTTGGCTTTGCGGGAGCATATTTCGAAGGCCAAGGATCCGGAGGATGCGAAGAAGCGTGCTAAGGGTCTGAAGGTGGCTAAACGTCACTTTGATGAGGCATTGCAGAAGATCAAGCCAATGTCTACCGACGAATTGAAGATGTATGAGCGGTTCTCGGAGCAGTTCTCCGATTCGGCACGGCCCAAGTTGCGGACGACTCCCGTGGCATGATGCACTAAAGGTAGATGGCTAGTAGCATCTCTGAGAGATGAAGCTCAGAATCCTACGTTCTTAGTGGAAATGTGTATCGTAGGAAAAAGGGAGTGGGGCTAGGTTCTAGCCCGCCCGATTGTGGCGTTTAGGAGAGGCCTACGGGCCTCTTCCGTGAGTATGCCTGTGCGGGACAGGAGGCGTGTGGGTTGTGCCAGAGTGTTCTGGATGTTTGTCTGTCGCGTCGGGACTGCTTTGAGCCAGTCTGGAATGACGATGGTGCGGATTAGTGCTTGTACGGTGACATCTCTTGCTTTTGCCTCAGCGAGGAGTCTGTGGTAGTTGTCTTCTCCGAGTGACTGCATGAATTTGGGCATAGAAGGATATCTTATGCTTCCGTTGGAGATAAATGTTCGAATTTGAACAGGAAGGAAGGAACAATTAGTTGCCTGTTCAGCTAATTTGAACGAGTCGCGAAGGGTTTTTTTCTGGGATTTGATTACAGAATCAGGAGACATCTTTTCTATCTGGAAGTTTCGATCTCGGATTGCCTGAGCTCAGGGTATCGAGACGTCTCGGAAGAAAAATGCCGAAGGTCTTGTTCCTACCATCTGACGATTGCTTGAAGTCGCGGATCAAGGCTTGTTTTGTGAGGATTCATCCCAGGGTTGTTTGGGCTAGATTGAGAATGAGCGAGTGTCTAGTGCTGCTTGGCTGAGCCGGGAGCTTCTGTTGCCTGGTTGAGGTGTGTTGGGGTCTCGGGTTTCAGATAGCTATTTAGGGGTCTTCGGTGGTAGGACGTCTGCCGGACATCGTACTCGCGCTGTCGGAGGTGAATTGCTTGGCTGTCGGAGGTGAATTGCTTGTCAGAAGAACCAAGGAAGACGGAGAGGGCTCCTGCCCCTGTGCGTAGAACTGATATTCCAGCGGACACTATACTGGTCGGTAAGAAGCCGATCATGGCTTATGCTACGGCTGTCATGATGCACTATAACACGGGTGCCAAGAAGCTGACCCTAAAGGCTCGTGGAAGAGCCATCAGCACTGCCGTTGATGTGGCTGAGGTGGTGAATAACCGCTTCTTCCAGGGCGGCTTGTCGAAGCATGTGAACTTGGGCACGGAGATTGTCGGTGATGGCCAGGATGCACGGAACGTCTCCACCATAGAGATAATACTTGAAAGGTTGAAGTAGAAATATCTCTGGGAGACCCACCTGGGACACAACCCCCCTTTTTCTAAACACGCCTTCTCTCACAGGCCCTGACAGTATAGTGCCGGCACGGGTTTAACATGAGCTTGTCGTGATTTGTCTGTCTGGCGCGACATTTTGAGACACCCCGGGTGGTTGAAAGAATGTTTTTTCCATAATGGAAAAACGTATCTTCCTGTCCTTGAAAGACACTAAGCTACGTTCAGTGTCAAAATGCGGTTTCGAGGACTGTTTTTCGCCGTTCTGTGTGTTTTAGGGGTCTTAGACGGCGTCGGTTGTATGAAGGATTCTATGTGGTCCTAGTGACAGGATGGATGTTGGAATAATGAGAGTATTCTGGACAACTTGTCTGACTGAAGGGGAAGGGACGTGAAGACCCTCGAATACTGGGTCCGCCAATGGACAGGCGCTAGCCAGGTATTGATCGCTGTTCTCCGAGGTGCAGATGAGAGATTGGGAGAAGAGGCTCATTTAGATGAGAACACGGACGGCTGCGACCGAGAATCTAATCTTCGGGAATCTTCTCGGCGAGAATGCGCGAATTTGAAGGCTTTATCAGACTAGTTCCAAATTCTGCGCGCAGCGGGGGTTGCCAAGCCAGGTCAAAGGCGCAGGGCTCAGGACCCTGTCCCGTAGGGGTTCGTGGGTTCAAATCCCACCCCCCGCACCAAATGCAGCCAATCGAGTACTAGTCCTAGCGCTCTTTTCCAGGACGGTGGAAGAGCTTACTAGCCATGCACATGAAATGGCAGCTGAATCCTAACTAGCTGTGGTGAGGGTCCTTGCGAGCTGATCGTAGATTCTCAATCTTTCCAGCGCGATGTCAGCTCCGGTAACTTTGTGCTCGCTGAAGAATTTCTCGACCTCGGCTAGGCGGCCGACCCCGATAATCGAGAGGTATTCTCGCAGAATGATCGAGAACTGTGCTGTCCCAGAGTACATCTCTTCTAATTTTGCCATGTTCCTCTTGAACCATTGCCAGATGGGATTTTTCGCATCTGGGTTGGCTGTCGCGTAGAGGATCACGTTCCGGACGTCTTGCCGCTTTACCTTGCCACTCAATGAGAAGTCTAGGGTTTTCGCTACGAGTTCGGGATTCTTGAAGCTGGCCAATCCTTCCAAGTACCTTAGACGCTCTTCGTCCGTTGTGCTTTTTGTATGTCTGCTGATTAGGCCGTCATAATCGTTTGAAGATCTAGCGTATCCCATAACAACTGATCGCTTCATGTCCGGCTCGATGTTGGCTAGGTCATTGAGCTTAGAACCGGCCTTCTTTGCATAGGCATCGTCTAGAAGGGTGAGGCGGGCGGCGATGATGCCTTTGAGGGTGGTGCTATTGTCGTCTTTCTTGTTCTCGAAGATTCTGAGACTGGCGCTATGGAATTTGCGGGAAGTCTCGATTAGTTTTGAAGGTGCGATCTGGTATAGGAATGAGAGCTGGTCGGAGACTTCGACCGCGGGAAGATACTCCTCCTCGTTCTGGTACTTCTCGACTAGTTTGATGTATTCTTTGAAAGACGTCCGTCCGGACAGGAGAAAGGCTTTGGCGTCGCTGATCAATCCCCAACGGTCGAGCGGAGAGAGCCCGCTCTTCCAAACAAGGTCTAACAGTTCCTTTCCATTGTACTGGACGACATAGAATCCCGTCTGGTCAACGTTTAGTTTGAGAGATCGTGGTGTTGTTGGGAGATTTACCTCGCCCGTTTTCTTGTCGAGCAATAACGATTGCGTCTTGCCGTCGACGTTCATCGTGACGGGGATGGGCCAGGTTTGCTTGGACGCCCCACCGGTCAGAAGGAACCTCTCCTGCTCAAGCGTTAGTTTACCATCGACCAACGAGGCTTTGATTACCGGGAAGCCTTCTTGGCTAATCCAGCCTTCCATTATCCGACTTACATCCGTCCCGGACGCTTCTTGGAGGCTTGACCAGAGATCGTGACCCGAGGCGTTGCTGTAGCGGAATTTCTGAAGATATTGAGCGACGCCGTTCTTGAAATTCTCTGAGCCAATATATGCTTCGATCATGCGCAGAATGCTTGCGCCTTTCCCGTAGCTTATCTCGTCGAATAATTCCTCTATCTCTTCAGGGTCGTGGACCTTCGCCATGATGGGATGAGTCTTGGTCAGGGCGTCGCGGCCCATCGCACCCGATGTGGATGTTCGGACAAAGTCTTGCCAGACCTTCCATTCTGGATAGGCTCGATCGGTGGATTTGAAGTCCATGAATGTCGCGAAGCTCTCGTTCAGCCAGAGGTCGTCCCACCATCTCATCGTGACCAGATCTCCGAACCACATATGAGCAACCTCATGGGCGATGACATGAGCCACCGATTTCCTCGCCCGGACGCTCGTGTCCTTGTCTACATGTAAGAGAATTTCTCGGTAGGTTATGGCTCCCCAGTTTTCCATGGCACCGTACGCAAATTCTGGGACGGCTACGTTGTGGAGTTTGGGTAGCTGGAAGGGGATGCCGAAGTATGACTCGTAGAAGTCTAAGACTTTCCGGGTGGCGTCGAATGAGAATTCTGTATTGATCTTACTAGTCGGCCGATCCACGTAGGCTGCGTAAAGTTCTGTCCCGTCATGTCGGCTCTTCTCCTGGATGAACTTTCCAACGCCCAAGTAGAGGAGGTACGTGGACATTTTCGGCGTCTTCTTGAACGTGACTGTCTTCTTGTCTCCCTGCTTCGTCTCGGATTCGATTGGCATGTTCGAGATGACAGAGAGGTTAGCGTCGGTTCTGATTCTAACCTTGAACACTGCCTTGTAGGCAGGATGGTCCACGCAAGGGAGGACCTTGCGAGCTTGAACTGCTTCGAGGGCGTCGGTTCTTACTCTAACCTTGAACACTGCCTTGAACGCAGGATGGTCCACGCAAGGGAGGACCTTGCGAGCTTGAACTGCTTCGAGGTGAGTAGTAAGAATGTAGCCTTCCCCGTAGGACGCCTTGTAGAACCCGGTGAAGTTGTCGGAGACTTTGCTACTAAATTCTATTTCTAACGGTCCCGAGAACTTGCCGGTCTGAATCTCTAGCACCTTCCCGGAATGTTTGAACGGGACCCTGTTGCCCCCAGACTCTACACTGCTAATCTGCTGGCCCACCGCGTCGAGGGAAACACTTCCGATGGATTCTAGATTCACTGTTACTTTGCCGCTATATTTGAGACGGGCAAAATCAACATCGAGGAATAGGTCATATTCTCGGACCTCTATAACATTCTTCTCGGGCTGAGTTGTGGCCAGCTGCAAGCGTACCGCATTTCGACTGCGATTAACAAGTACTTAAGAAAGAATCATTGGGGGACGTTCCGGACAATGCTCGTATTTTGGGGCCGACCATTCGTTAGAGATGGACGGACCCGTGAATCCAACAGTCGGACAAAGGTTATCATTCTCAAACCATTTCGGCCAACGCTGGATGATCAAATTCAAGTGCAAGGATTTCCTCTTGAAGGAGTGCGAGTTCGAGGCGAAAGCGCCCATTCAGGTAGACGAAATGATGAAGCTGGTCGAGGTTAAGGCAGGAGATGAGCATAGAACACTCAGGCTCTCGGCGGAGACGATTGAAAAGATTCGTACCTCCTTGGAGAAACAGACGCGCCCCTAGAAACCCGTCTCTTGCACTTGTATCCTCGTCATGTGCCTGATCCGCTAAGCGCCACTATTTTTTGGGTCCGACGCCTCATGAATAAGCCGACCGACCCCACCACCAGGATAGCCCCGGCGTCTCTTGCACTTGTATCCTCGTCATGTGCCTGATCCGCTAGGCGCCACTATTTTTTGGGTCCGACGCCTCATGAATAAGGCAACCGACCCCACCACCAGGATAGCCCCGGCAATTGCTGCGCCGATGGCATAAGGCGTGTAGTCAGTTGATGGCGTAGTTATGGGCGAGGAGGGCGGTTGGACATCTGAACCAGTTACGTTTACCAATTCGTTCATGAACGAATGGAAGGCGCACTGGATCGGATAGGAACCGTGCTGGTAAAAGATGTAAGAGAAGTTCTGTGTTGGATTCAAGGGTCCGCTGTTGACAAGGGGTGTCCCTCCTTGTGTTGTGTTTGTGTTCGGTGCTGATGTCACTGTGTGTTGTGTTTTCCCCGTGCTCGCATATGTCCAGATTACTTCTGTTCCTGTAGTGATGTTGATTTGTAGTGGTTGGTAGGCATTGTCGACTATGGTCGCGGGGAACGTGGGAACACTGGCACGAACTGGCGTTGGTGTAATCTGAATCAGTGGAAAGATTGTGAGGCCTGCAAGAGTCAGTGCGAGAGCCATTCTAGAAAGTGAGTGCTGAGAAAAATGGGGCAGGGTGCCCAGTTGGGGCGACCCCTATGGCTTTGGTTTCGGCTTGAAAGCAACGTACGCCACGAGTATGACGGCTATGATAGATACTATCAAGGCTCCGAGACTATAGTACATCGCATTACTTGCGTTGCTCTGTGCATTGTTAGCGGTTGATTGAAGCGGATCAGAGACGTTGACCGTGGTCGTCGCGTTGATTCCCGGACTGAATTTTTGATGCTTGTCGTTCACGAGATCCAGGCGGATCGTGTGTGTGCCAGGCGTCAGAGTCAAGGGTATGCCGTTGGTGCTTGTCCAGATTGTGATATACGCATTGTCGACCCATACGTGGATGTGGCCCTCGCTGTGCAGTGTTGAACCGGTACCTAGTGTTGTATTGACGTCAGTGTACATCCCTGGCTGAACCAGGGTGAAGTTGAAGACTGCAAAGGATACGATGAAGGACGAGTTGACGTTTTGGTTAGCGTTTAGAGAACCCCCTGGAGATAGGATCGCGATCGAGCATTTTTGTGCACATG
>Ga0209156_10004602_pt1 | contig 10004 bp, 8 predicted proteins | sample GraSoiAngelo_124_FD_185881 | JGI IMG/M metagenome (GOLD analysis project Ga0209156, IMG submission 185881) | Grasslands soil microbial communities from the Angelo Coastal Reserve, California, USA - 14_0927_05_20cm (SPAdes) (version 2) | ecosystem: Environmental > Terrestrial > Soil > Grasslands ...
TGTTTCTCCCGAAGGTAATCGTAGAACCCAGTTTCCATTGGGGGTCGTACCGACAACCCTGGCCGACTCGGAGCGAACGCGAAGTGGCGGTAGCGGACGCGCGGATTTGGCCAGGCGGTGACGACGGGCTTTCGCGTTAGATACGCTTGAATCGTCATGTTTCCTAGTACTAGCAACGCGCTCGGATGAATTTGGCGGCTCATTGGCGGCGGCGGTCGCCGGAACAGAATCTTTTGCTGCCAACGCGGTCCGATCGGGCAAGTCACTCGGAGGCGTTTCGTTTTTTTCCGCAGGCGGCGGCTCCGCACTGATTGGTGCCGGGCTGGTTTCAGAGGGACCCTCTGCCGGGACAGGCGGTTCGGCCATACGATTGTTGGCTGCTAATTGGGGTGAGGAGGAAAGTTTGTCCGCGGTCATCGGCGGTGCCGGCGGTGATGCTGTTTGCGTCGGAGATTGCTGAGCTATGAGGCCAGATTGTTCGGCGGCCTGGCTTATCACGGGCGACGGCGGAGACGACGCTGCAACAGGTAGCGACGACGCTTCGGCCGTTTCCGGGACACCGATTATGACGCCCAATGGCTTCGATTCGCGTTGCGATCGCGCGAAATAAAATGCGCCGAGCGAAGCAAGAATCGCAATCGCTGCGGCAAGAGCAAGAGCGGGAGCGATACGCTTCTTTTCTCGGATCGGAATTGTTGCGATCGCGGGCGGTCCAAAGCTACGAGTAAAGGCAGTCTGCCGTTCCGCCTTTTGCAAGGACGCGTGAATTTTTTCCGCAAACGCGGCCGGATCCTGCGGACGTTCCTCGGGATTCGTGCGAAGCATTTGGCTAACGAGATTTCGTACAAATCGTGGGACCGCAACGGCTGATGGGGAGAGGCGCGGCCCTGATTCGGCGGCGGCAGGGGGCGCGGCACCGGTGAGCAGAAACCACATCGCTGCGCCGAGAGAAAAAATGTCCGAACGAAAATCGACAGGCCTGTTTTCCAATTGCTCGGGGCTGGCGAATTGCGACGGCATCGAAGGCACCAGTTCGTGCATCTCGTCGCCGTCCGAACGCACTTTCAGGCTGGCCAAACCAAAATTAACCAGCTTAACCCGAGGCCAGCCGCCATCAGACGCCGCTCCGGGAAGGATCATCAAATTCGCTGGCTGGATGGAGCGATCAGTCAGGCTATGATTGGCTGCCGCCGTGAGCGCGTTCATAACCTGAAGGCCGATGCGCAAAACCGCGTCCGCCGGCATCGGGCCGTGCTCGTCAATCCAGGCTTCAGCGGTTTCGCCCTCCAAATATTCGGTCACGAAAACGAGATGATCATCCTTGATGCCGACATCAAAAACCCTGGCGATATTACTGTCATCGAGCTTTTGCGCCGCCCGTGCGTTCTCTTCGAATCGGACGCGATCCACTTCATCAATACTGGCGAGGGGAATGAGCTGCATCGCCACCACCCGACCGCTGTCGTAACCGATCGCTTTATAGGTAACGACCGGACCGTTGCGCTCGAGCTCGCGCGCCGATCCATCGTCGTTCAAACAGACAGAATAGTTTTCGGAAAACATCTCTCCCGCACTCTCCCCTTTCCCGTTTTACCGCGCAAAAACGATTCGAGCAAACACGCCATCCCGGACGTAAATATTCAGGCAGCGGCCGCGCCGAATCAACCGCGTAAAAGGCTTCGCCTCACGCGGGAATGATTAACCAGGGCGGAGTCGGGGCCGGTCTTCTTTTGTCATGTCGAGCGTAGTCGAGACATCTCTAATCATTATCGTCAGAAGAAGAGCTAGAGATTCCTCGACTCCGCTTCGCTGCGCTCGGAATGACACAATGGAAGACTATCTGAGCATAAACGAGACGTTCCATTCGCGACCAAATCGCGCGGCCATTTTACGTGGCTACCCCGCTATTTTTATGATTGACGCCGAAACCGTTTGTTTCCTAAACTCCGAGGCAGCGCAAGTCGCACGTCTCAAATCGGCTGATAAGGCAGATCACGTGATCTTAAGATACGTTTTACTAGCGTTGCGGGCCTAATCTGCTTTTTCTGTATCAGTGAGTCGCGGCCCCGCTCCCGCGTATTCAACGCGGTGACACTAATTCTCGCCGGTCCTCTCATCTGGCTCGCCGCGCTGTGGTGTCAACTGAGGGGCTGGGGTAGCTTGTAACCACGCAGGTCGGTTAGCTACTGTCGAGCGCCGGATCACAGCAGCATCGCTTCCAATTCAAGGAATGCGGTTAGCAGGTCGTCAGACTCGACAATGAAACGTCGGCCATCGTCGCGATGAGCATCCACAATCCAACGCCAGCCCCCGGGAGTGATCGCGCGACAATAACCCCATGACCAACCGGCTTCCTAAGCTTGTCAGCTAGGATCTCTCAGTATTTCATTGGCGGCATGACACGGGTTTTCAGCTGGCATGCGCGCGTCCGACCCGTCGGGCCAAACAGCAAGATGCATCCAAGACGAGCAATCACAGCAGCATTGCTTCCAATTCGAGAAACGCGGTTAGCAATTCGTCAGAGTGAACGACGTAGCGGCGACCGTCGTCGCGATGAGCGTCAACGATCCAACGCCAGCCATCTCAAGTAACGGGGCTGCAATAACCCCATGACCATCCGGAAGCACTGAGCTTGTCAGCGATTCTCCAGTATTTCACTGGCGGCATGATACCAAAAATTAGCTAATCCCGTCAGCGGAGCCAGCAAACCAAGAAAGAAAAGGACCTTCCCGGGAAACCAATGGAGAAGCTGCTAGCGCGTACGTTGCTTTAGCTCCCAGACGCGTAGTGCTGCATCAATGAGGCTCTTGGTGCGACTTAAAGTCGGCGCGTTTGCACGTCGGCGATCCGCGACAAAAGCGCTTTTCGGTAGATCCGCGTGGCTTCGGGGTAGTTTTTGCAGGCAAGGCATTTTTACTAATCTTGTTAGATAGAAACACGTAGTAATCATTAAAGTTGCGAAAATGAAGGTGAAATTGCGTCGTGTTTGACGCGCGATTCAGGGGCGTACTCCTAGCCGACGTTCTGGCGAGTCGCGTTCCCGTTAGCGCCTTTTGGCGCTATCGCCTCTCCCTCCAGTATTTTATTGACGACGTGATGCCAGAATCAAACCGTTGTAACGGGCTTCGCTGGCCTTGCAACGCCTAGTCTTAACTCGCTGGCTGGTGGCTGATTTGCCTGGTCTGCGGGCGAGGGGCTGTTATGAGCTTGGCTGATGCCGCTGGTATATTCTGGACACCAAGAAAAGTGCCGCGATCGAACCGAGCAAAAGCAGACCGGTATCGCCGCCCTCTGGCATCGTCGCCGGCCCGGTAGCAAGCGATAGTTTCAGATTATCGTAATCTAGCTCAGCGTTCTCGTTGTTGATGGCGGCTCCCGTGAGCTGGGCCAGGCCAAAGTGCATCAGGTCGCCGGCAAAATTCGGATGCGCAGTGCCGAAAGTGCCAGTGCTGAAATTATACTGTATGAAATCGGTGGCGACGAGGCCGGACTGCGAAGCGTGCAGGTACCCCGTGGTACCGCCATGGTAAATGGGACCGCTTACCGCCGCGATATAAAACAGCCCGTCTTGTTCGATTAAGGGTCGAAAAGCGGTCCCGATTGTGGTGCTCGGATCGAACGGGATATTGCTGCTGAGGTTTTTATCGATCGAAGTATTGATCGAAGTGATTGGCATCCCGCTTGGGTTGTACGCGAACGTGTTGTTTACGAACCCTACGCCGGCAGCATCTGCAGTTGTGGCGAACGTCACCAGAATTTGCAACGCCTGACCGGGATGGCCGCAACTTGGGCATTGCGCAAACGAAAGCGTAGCTCCACTAGTTGTACCGATGCTTTCGGAATAATTAGCGAGGTTAAACGTATCGTCAGTGAAGGTGGCCACTGTGGTTGCGCGTGCTGTGAAAACCAAAAGGGTGCTACTTAAAAAGAGGAAAATTTTCTTCATGGATTCTCTGCCTCCGAATACCGCGACGTTTTCAGGATTGGGGTTGAATTGCGGGGTTATTGCAAGTGCAATGAACTGTCTTTTCATACGAATTCCTTCGTCGAAATTGAGTTTTCCAGCAGACTCGACCCGACTTCGGGTCGAATTGAAAGTGTCGGCAGCATAGATTGAGCCTGTGTTCTTGCCCATGTGTGCTAATTAAGTCGCTACTGCACTGGTTACAATAAGATGCGCTAACGAAATATAGTTACTAGAATTGCGTCAATTCTGCGCAGTTCGTAAGAGATTCCGACGCCAGTAGTACATTGAAAACCGGCATACCGGGGGTTAGCTCTCACATTACTGGGCACTTAGCTTTCGGGACAACTCTAACGTCGAGATACTTAACACCGTTTAGGCGAAACGCGGCGGCCCGTTTGCTACAGTCGATTGGCCTTTGCCTACATAATGATTAGATTAACTAGCCACATTGGATATAGAACAATGCAGCATCTTTTCCATATACCGGTCCCCAAGGCCTCCACCGGTCGTGTCGAGTATTTCGAGTGAAATTCTACCCTTTTCGTCAGGCTGATTTGCCTAGCAGCTTGACCACCACGTCACCACAGTCAGCGAGCCGAGCGCCAATAGCAGCACGGTTGGACCGTGATCAGGGACAGAGACATAGCACGGTGAAAGGCGCAAACTACGGCACTACCTTGAGGGTAAGATCGTTCCCGGTGCCACCGGTGTAATTAACTTTGAAGTTATTGCCGTTGTTGGTGAAAATTAAACTGTTGGCCAGGTTGCTGAATCTACCCGCAATCGGAGAGGCCGAGGTGTTGTTAATCACAGTAAACACTGTACCCGTCGGTAACGTGCCGGTACCAGGATCGATAAAGGTGAATGTGGCGCCGCTTTCTAGCGCAGCTTGGACACCAGGAACCCCGCCGAATGCTGTTCGCGTTAGCTCGCCAAATGTGACCGTCCGCACACTGCCAGATGAGTTTTTGCCGCGTGTTTACGTATATGTCTGACAGGCACGCACCATTTCGGCGAGCCGCAGTCTCCTGAATATCTTCGAGCTTTAGCGCAAATCTGGTTTGAAGACGCGCGTACTGGCACTTTGGACACCAGTGACCAGCAAGGATTACCGATGCTTGTGTTTCAAATTCATGGCCTTCGCGGCACTGCCAACGAAGCCTCGACTTGACGTTTCTATACGTGTCGGACAGACAGACACCACCTTTCCTCGCGGCGAGTGCCTTCATTCTTTCGATGGTATGTGCTCGCTTGATCGCTGCTCGTTTGTTGCCGCAAACACGGCACCACGTGCCGCGCCTAACGGAAGCGGGGGTTGCTTTCCACTCATGACCCTCTTTACAGCGATAGGAGAGCTTGGTGTTAGCGTCAATATAGTAGCTGGAAAGAAGGACGCCATCTCGTGAAAAGGCAAGTGTGCGCAGGTCTCCACAATCTTTTCGCCGCCACAACTCCAGTTCACTGATGTTTATCGGTTTTCTGGCGCAGATTACACCAAGTCCTTCGCGATCATGCAAACTCGCAAGGTATACCTGCAGCCCTCGATGCGGTATGTGATACGGAATCTCGAGCAGAACGATCCCTCGCCGTCGGCACAAACGGCGTTTGCGCTCATCATAGGCTTGGCGTTGTTCAAAGAGTTCCACATTCTCGTGGAAAAATGGATTGTAATGATAGTGCTGCTCGCCCTGATATTCGAATGCCACGCCTAAGGATGGAGCGTAGCCGTCAAGTTCCATCGGCTTCCCACCCTTGTTTCCCAGGCAGTTTGGTCGTGCTTTCAAAAATCGAACGCCATTCATCCGTTCTAACAACTCGCGGCAAATTCGTTCCGATATACCAGCGGAACAAATTGGGCACCAATGCCCTTTAATACATGATCAGCTTTTGCAGTCCATTCGTGTCCGTGAGAGCACTTCCAACGAAGATGAGTTTTGCTGTTGATGTATTTCGCCGAGACGCATTGACCTCCGTACTTGCGCTCGACCTGCTGCATCATCGTTAGGTTTAAACGGAAAGATCCTCCGCAAACGGGACACCAAGTCCCATGTTTGACCGCGTCTGGTACAGCTTGCCACTCATGGCTTCTAGCGCATTTCCATCGCAGTGCTGTTCGAGCGCCGCGATAGCGGGTCGACAGCAATGCACCCCCCCGAGACACTGCGACTTGCTTAAGCCGTTCAAGTGCCAAGCCATTAGGAAGCTTGCCAACACAGGTCGGACACCAGCTTCCTTTCCGCTTTCCCGAACCGACAACGCTCCCAGGAACGGCGTCCCATTCGTGCCCTCTTGCGCAACGCCACCGCAACCTCGAAGGTTGTTTTTGTACGACGCCGAAAGACATTGTCCAGCCCGCGAAGCAGCAATCTTCCGCATCATCTCAATCGAGTGCGCTTTTGCTCGTCCTTGCCGCTCGTTTCCACAAATGATGCACCAATGACCGCCTGCAACATTAAGTGGAATTGCATTCCACTCGTGCCCTACAGCACAGCGCCACGAAAGTTTCGTTCTACTGTCCGTGTAATGACTGGCCAAACCTTCACCAGCCTGATTTGCGGCTATACGCCTAAGCACTTCAAGGCGTCGAATGCGATCTTCGTCTGTAAGTTTCAATGGAACTTCCGCAACGATTTCCCAATACTTCAACTCAGTTGTTGCAAGGTCTGGCGATCAATGTTTGCAAACACCGCACGTTCCACCCTACTGCGCGCAATGCTTGCAATAATGGCAATTCTTACATGCGTGACACGGGTCACTTCCTGTACATGTGGCACAGGGGCGTGGCAGGAGTGAACTGCGATGATTAGCAATTTTCGCTTCAGAAGATGTGAGAGAACAAATAAGTATCGCGACTACGCAGGCCAGCTTCATGGGCACAGAGTCTTTCAGAATGCCACAAGCAGCACAAGTTTAAGCGATGAATACCGTAATCATTCGCCCATTCCGCGGCGGCTGGCAGTGCTTTGAAGCACGGGGTGTAGAACCGTTTTGGATTGGCGATAGAGCGAAAGAGGATGCGGTTGGCTATGCGAAAGATCGCGCGAAATTTGGTCGTGGACAGATTTGCGTGCTCAACCCGGACGGGTCGGTTGAGCGCATCATCTTCTTCGATGGAAGCGGCCCGAAGTTATGACGCTAACAGTTGCAGCTAGTACGCCCTGTGTCACTCGCTGCAGAATGATCTAGCGCGCTCTGCTGCCCTGCTCCCTTGCAATACGTTCGCTCGCTCTCGGGCAACAAGGCTTAGGGTTTACAGGTTGCAGGGGCGCGCGTGCTCGTCCCACTGCCGCCCTGCTACCCGTGAAGTTGATTCAGTGTGGCAGGGCGACAGGGATTCAGTTGATAATTGCCAGATGCCAACCAAGGCGAGATACCGTCGGCTTATTTGTCCGCCGTGTCCGGTGCAGTGGAAGCGAGTTTCTGGAAGCGCGGATCAAGGGCTTTTAATTCGGGCAGCGCCGTCACGCGAGACGGCTGGCGTTGAATCGTTGATGCCATCGCGGAGGTCGCCGCTACATTATCCATTCTGACGAGTTGCTGGCAGCATTCCCCCACTTAGAAGCGACACTGCTCTGAGTCCGGGTTCCTGTGCGTTACTGTTACGATCTAGCGAGCACAGATCAGCCACAGCTTAACCGCGCGCAACTGATGGCCGGTCGAGGCTCCGTCATCGCTGAAAATTACCTCGACCATTAGAGCGTTTCTTGATTCGCTCGCTTCGGAACTTCTTCACCCCAGTTCAAATGAAAACGCTCGCGGTTTCAATCCTCTGCTTGGCATCGGTCGCCCTCGCCGATGACTTCAAGACGATTGATGGGAAGGAAGACAAATACGTTAAGGTTAAGCGCGTCGAGCCGGACGGCATTGTGCTGAGCACCAACTATGGAATCTCCAAGGTTTACTTCACTGAGCTACCCAAAGAGCTTCAAGAACGCTTCCATTACGACCCCGCGAAGGCGGCTGCATATTCGACCCAGCAAAATCAGAACATAGAGACGTGGCGAAAGCAGCAAGCACAGGCACAGGTGCAAGCGCAGCCACAAGAAGCACGGGCCACTGCTGCTGAGCCTATGGCAACGTCCGGCATAGAAACTTTACCGCCCATCACAGTTGCGCTGAAAGATGAACTGTTGGGTGCAGTGAAAATGACGGACGAACTTGATGCGCTATACGAGCGTGGTTGCGCCAGCGCAGAGTTTATTGCGGCGGCCCTGCCTGTTGAACGTGTGATAATGAAGCTACAGGACAAACTTCCCAAAGCTGACCCGCGCCATGATCTTCTTGTGAATGCTTTCGACGCTTACCAACAGACGGCTATCGCGATGAAAGCTAACGAGCAAGGCAGGGGTCAACGCTCGGATGTGACAGTGACAATTGCGACGGCGAGACTTTGCAAACATCTGCTCAGGAGAATCCTTGAGGGCAATCTGACGCCCGAAGAAAAGAGCGTATATTATGCATGGCGAGAAGGTCTGCGGGAAAATCCGTGATAGAGGCAACAAGCGCTTTTGGCACGTCCGTTCCTCTTTTTCGCGGCAAAGCCTCAGTGCTCATCATTGAGTTCAAGTAATTGTGCCGCGAGTTTATGGTGATTATCTAAAAAATAGCAAGTACAAAGCGCATTACTGACGCCATGCATAAGGAAATCACTGGCCGGCGCACCTTCCGAGCAATGGTTCCTGATCGGTAGTGCCACGAATTTAACGAAGTAAATGGCAACAAGACGGCTTAATTCGTTAAATTCGTTCCGCTCACGTCCGCGAACAGTCCGCGAACAAACATTGGACAGGAGTTTGTCCGTCCGCTCATTTTCCTAGGGGTACGGACGGACGGCGATAACTTACAGCTCACGAATTTAAGAGTGCCGTATTGCGTTACGCCCCAGACCGCCTGTGTAGTAACAAATTCAGTCCGAAGGTGGCTTCTACACCAAGCAATAATAGCATCCAAGTCGAGGATGCGTCGGGGACTGATGTCGACGTGGTAAATTGAAAATTCGGACCGAAGTAGCTGTTCGGTAGGGCTAAGGCGTCGGTCGGCGGAAACGCGTTCCCCGCTATTGAGCTACTTCCCGCATAGGTGACCCCAGGGGCAGTTGACCGAAGCAACGTCACTTCTGAAAGCATTAGAACGCACCGGGATTGAAAATAAATGGTTCGCGCTTACAGGCCGCGTAGTTGTTCTAAAAGTTGAAACGGACAGTGACATTCATATCGCGCTTCAAGATGCGACCGGAGATAAACTTGGAATCGTCGCTGTTGAAGTACCGGAGAAACCGCAGTGGTGTGAGATTCGCAACATGGTTTTTAGTTGGGCGCGTACGCGATTCCCTTTTCACACCAGCCCTGGTAAGAAGCTGGCGCTCAATCAAACTTCCGTTCCTTCTCGCAGCTAACTGGCCGTTATCCCCGGGGGAAGAGATTACAGCAGCTTGCGCCGATCAGTTCACAGAAAGGCGCGTCGCATGGACTGTGCCTGTGTCCTCAAAGACGAGGTTTCCACCAGCGTCGAAGAACTTCTGATCATAGGTACCGTCGAAATTATTGCGGTCGGTGCTGACGACGGTGTTTGGTTCGGTCAACTCGAAGCGTACGGTCCCAGGAGGGCTGCCGATGGTCCATCCTACGTGGAAGAGCTTGACGCCTCTGGCTGCGATCTGTTTCCAAGTGCCCTGGCATTGCCCCGGTGAGAAACTGGGGCTTTCGATTTCCAGCCCATCACTATGCCATTGCTGGTACGTTTCAAACGGCGGGTTGTTGGGATTGTCACTGGTATAAGTGACAACCCATAAACCCACGATAGGCTGGTCAGCTTTCGCCGCCGGCGAAAGCGCAAAGACGCCAAGAGCGAGCGGGATGAGAAACAACGGGATTGAATTTCTTGAAGGTACAATTGTCACATTTTTTGTTTTCATATTTTGTTGAGGCTAAATTGTTGAGCTGCATTAACTGCAATCCATTCCCGCCTGGAACTAGGAACCAATCCTAATGAGGCTTTCCGAAAAAGTCCGCCTCACTTCAGACTGACTCTGGGCTCC
>Ga0209156_10004603_pt1 | contig 10001 bp, 8 predicted proteins | sample GraSoiAngelo_124_FD_185881 | JGI IMG/M metagenome (GOLD analysis project Ga0209156, IMG submission 185881) | Grasslands soil microbial communities from the Angelo Coastal Reserve, California, USA - 14_0927_05_20cm (SPAdes) (version 2) | ecosystem: Environmental > Terrestrial > Soil > Grasslands ...
CGAGCCAATGGAGGTGCGGGCCGGTCACGCGCCCCGATGCGCCCACTTCACCGATCTCCTGGCCGCGCGCCACCGTGTCGCCCACCGCGACCAGGGTCCGGCTGAGATGCAGGTATCCGGTGACGAGCCCCGCGCCGTGATCGATCAGCACGGTGGTGCCGCTCAGATAGAGATCGGCGACGAGGGCTACGACGCCACGGTTTGCCGCCCGCACGCTCGCGCCGCGCCGGCCGGCGAAGTCGACGCCCATGTGCCGGCTGCGCAGCACACCGTTGAACGTGCGCGCCACGCCGAACCGATCTCTCACCGCGCTCGACCGGGGGCGGATGAACGGCTCGACCCACAGCCGCGGAGTGTCGTGCGCCTCGTGCCGCACGCCAGTCACCAGCTCCTGTTCTTCCCTGATCCGCTCCTCGAGCGAGTCCGGCGGTTCCACAAATTCGGGCGCGGCTCGCAGCTTCTCGCGCGGCGCCCGCCGCCGCCGGGGCACGAGCCAGGCGACCACGGTATCAGTCGGTCCACCGGCTCGGTCAATCGTCGCACGGGCCGCAACACTATCTGCACGGTCGAACGGCACGGCGGCGAGGGCGCGCCAGCCGTGTGGTGTGCGCTCGAAGTGCAGCGGCTCACCCGCCAGCTCGCCGTGCACCTCCGCCACGCTGTCGTCGGCACCTGCCGAGAGCTGGAGCACCACGGCCGACCCTTCGAGCGGCGCGCGCGGACGCCAGGTGAGACTCGGCGGTCCTGCGACACTCTGCGCGGACGCACTCAGCGCACCGAAACACGCGACCAACGCGACGAGGGATGCAACAACGCCGCGGCGCACCACCAGCATCGCCGTCACAAGCAGCAGCGCCGCCAGGAGAAACGGCGCACCCGGGACGCCCAGCCCCTGGAACCGCCCGATCGCGGCCGCGAACACCTGCGTGAACAGGACCGGCGCGATCACGCCCGCGATCCCCATCACGCTGGCGATCGCACCCTGCAACCGGCCCTGCTCGTCCGCCCCCACCCGGCGGGTCATCAGCCCCTGCAGCGCCGGATACGTGAGTCCGAACAGGCCGCCGATGGGAATGCCGAGCAGAAACAGGGTCCCGGTCGGGGCGAGGCCGTACAGCGCGAAGGCCGCCGCGCCGAAGCCGAGCCCCGTGACGAGCGCCCGCGGCTCGCCCAGCCGCTTCACCGCGGCCCCGACCAGCCCGCCCTGCACGATCATCGACACGACGCCGACCCCCGCGAGCGCGAACCCGACGGCGCGCGGCGTCCACCCGAACCGGTAGTCGCCGTACAGCACGAACAGACTCGGCAGCGCATCGTGCGCCACGCGATAGAGAAACGCCACCAGCGCGAGACCGACGAGCGCCTCGCGCGCCCGCAACATCCCGAGCGACCCGACGGGATTGGCGCGACGCCACGCGAAGGTCGCGCGCCGGTCGAGCGGCAACGACTCGGGCAGCACGAACCAGCCGTACGCCGCGCCCACGAGGCTCAAGGCGCCCGCCGCCCAGAACGGCGCGCGCAGGCCGATTCCGCCCAACACCCCGCCCACCGCCGGTCCGAGTATGAACCCGAGTCCGAACGCCATGCCCAGGAGCCCGAACCGGCCGGCGCGCTCGTCCGGCTCGGTGACGTCGGCGATGTAGGCGAACGAGGTGGAAAAGCTCGATGCCGTGATCCCCGAAAGCACACGCCCCACGAACAGCCACCCCACGGTGGGCGCGAGCGCCATGATCCCGTAATCGAGCCCCAGGCCGAGGCACGACAACAGGATCACCGGGCGGCGGCCCACCCGGTCCGAGAGCGCCCCCAGCACCGGCGCGAACACGAACTGCATCGCCGCCCACACGGTGCCGAACAGACCGAGCGCGCCCGCGGCGCTCGCGTCGTTGCCGCCCTCGAGCTGGATGACGAGCTTGGGAAATACCGGCGCGATGATGCCGAGCGCCAGCATGTCCAAGAGCACGGTGCCGAAGATGAACCAGAAGGTGGCGCGTCGCACGGGGGGCCGCCCGGCTAGAACCGCCCGACCAGCCCGGCGATCGCGGAGCGGCAACCCTGCTGCAAGTCCCGCTCGACGCCCGAGCACAACGCCTTCGCCTGCACGTCGGAATGGTAGTAGTACACGAAGTCCAGCACGGCGCCGAGCACGCAATACGAGCGCTGCTCGTGATCGCGGCCGAGCTTGCAGGTCGCCACCGTAGCAGGCACCTGGTCGCGGCTGAGGGTCGCCGCGTCCCGCCCCAGGCTCCGATAGCAATTGGCTCGAAACGGCGGGCCGACGCGCGCGCACAGCGCGAACACCTTGGCGAAATCGCCCTGCACCACGCCCAAGGCGTACGACGTCTGCATGTCGAAACATTCGGACTTGTATTTCTCCGCCACGGCGGTGCACGGATAGAGCGGCTCGCTCGGCTTCAGGTACTTGCTGTAGTGCCCGCCATGCGCGCCGTCCACGATCAGGTTCTCCATGAAGACTCCGTTGACGCAGGCGTTCTGCTCCATGGCGCCCGTCAGGCCGTCGCAATCGTGCAGCGCGTCGAACAGCTCGTCGTCCCGCACGGCCATGACGGCGTGCCCCAGGCCGTGGACGCAGTTGAAGTAGTCGAGCGACTTGCGCTCTTTTCCAGGAACGCCGGCGCATCACGCCGTGATAGTATCCCGAGCCGCAGGCGTTGTCGCCGTGACGAAAAGCCTCGGCGACGTCGCCGTACTGCGCCATCGCCGCCTGGCCGATCGCGTGCGTGATCGCATGGCACAACCGCTGCATCTTGGGATCGGCGCCGTATCCCGCTTTCAACGCCGCGAAGGCTTCGGCCACGCCTTGCCGAGCCACGATCGAGCGGTAGCGCTGCTCGTAGCATCCCAGCGCGAGGCTCGGGTCGTTGGGGCAACGGGTGCTCGCCGGACCGTGCGGCGGCGTGAACGCGTGAGAGCCGAGAATGCCCGCCGCGGCAACCGCGAGCAAACCGACGGCGATGATTCCCGTCCGGCCCGTGAGTTTCATGCGTCGCACCATAACACGGGCGGGGGACCGGACGGAAGCGCGTATCTTTCCCTTATGAACGGTGTCACCCTGCCGGCCCTGCTCGCCGCCCTCGGCGCGCTCGGTTGCGCCACCAACCCGGCCACGGGCGCGCGGCAGATCATGCTCGTGAGCGAGTCCCAGGAGATCGCCATGGGGCGCGACTACGACCGGCAGGTCGTGGCCTCCATCGGGCTCTACCCGGACTCGGGGCTCCAGCGCTACATCCAGCGGTTCGGCCTGCGGCTCGCCGCCACCTCGGAGCGGCCCAACCTCCCCTGGACGTTCCGCGTGGTGGACGATCCGGTGGTCAACGCCTTCGCCCTTCCCGGCGGATTCATCTACGTGACGCGCGGTATCCTCGCGCACCTGAACTCCGAGGCGGAGCTCGCCGGCGTGGTGGGACACGAGATCGGCCATGTGACGGCACGTCACTCGGCGAGCCAGATGAGCAAACAGCAGCTCGCCCAGCTCGGCCTCGCCGTGGGCGCGATCGCGAGCCCCGAGCTGGGGCGCTACGCCGGTCTCGCGGGCCAGGCGCTCGGCGTGCTGTTTCTCAAGTATTCGCGCGACAACGAAAGCCAGGCGGACGAGCTGGGGCTGCGCTATCTGCGCCGGGGGCAATACGACCCGCGCGAGATGCCGCACGTGTTCGAGATGCTCACGCGCGTGAGCCAGGCGCAGGGCGGGGGCCGCGTCCCCGAATGGCTCGCCACCCACCCCAACCCGGAAAACCGCCGCGGCCGGATCGAGCAGGAGATCGCGGCCGGGCCGCAGAGCTTCGCCGGGACCGTGGTGAACCGCGACGCCTACGTGCAGCGCCTCGACGGACTGGTGTTCGGGAGCAACCCGCGGGAGGGATATTTCAAGGGTGGCGAATTCTTCCATCCCGAGCTGCGTTTCCGGATCACCTTCCCGGACGGATGGCAAACCCGTAATGAAAAACAAGCCGTGGCGGCCACGAGCTCCGAGCAGGACGCGGTGGTCGAGCTGTCAGTCGCCAAGGAGGCGAGCGCCGACGCGGCGGTCAGGGCGTTCCTCGGTCAGCAGGGGTTTACGGGCGGTTATCCCACGCGCACCAGCGTCGGTGAGCTACCCGCCGTGAGCGCCGCCTTCGCCGCAGCGACGGACAACGGCACGCTGCGCGGGACCGTCGTCTGCGTCGAGCACCGCGGCGCCGTGTACCGCATCGCCGGCTACGCTGTGGAGGCGCGCTGGCCCGGCTACCAGGCGACGGTCGAGCGCGCGCTCCACAGCTTCCACGCGCTCACCGATCCCGCAGCGCTCAACGCGCAGCCGCAGCGCGTCACCCTCGTCACGCTCGATCGGCGCACCACGATCGAGGAGCTGGCGCGCCAGCGGCCGTCGCCTGTTCCGGCAGCGACGCTCGCGCTCCTCAACCAGGTAGAGCCTGAGACGCCGCTGGACGCCGGCCGGTTGGTGAAATGGGTGGTGGGTGCGCCGCTACCCTAGGCCGACGAGGCGGCGGCCGTGTTCACTCCCAACAGGCCGTTGATCGGGCAGACGCGGGTGCGCGCCGTCTGAAACGCGCCGATCGCGACGAACAGGCCCGCGATCAGTCCCCAGTAGCCCTTGTGCACCAGCGGTAGCCACGCGTCGAGCACGGACAGCGCCAGCAACGGATAGCCGAACACCGCGGTGCCGTCTTTGAACCCGCCCATCGCGAACAGAATCCCGACGTACATCATCGCCGCACACACGATCCAGGTGAGAAACCCCAGGGCCTGGAAGAAGCCGTCCAGCGCCGTGAGACCCCCGATGATCGCCAGCGTGCCGGCCACCTGACGCGCCCGGGCGTCGAACGGACCGACGTTGATGCCAGCCTGCGCCATGGAGCTACCTCCGGTGGGTGCGAGTACAGTAAGAAGGATGGCGTGCATACCGGACCCGCGGTAGTATCGGGGGAACCCCCAGCCGGAGTAGGCGCATGGCGACCGTTCAGGACATTCTCGCCAAGAAGGGCAGCAACATCATCTCCGTCACACCGCAGGAGACGGTGCTGCGCGCCGCGCAGCTCATGAACGAGCGTGGCATCGGGGGATTGGTGGTCACCGACGGCGGTCGGCTGGCGGGAATCTTCACCGAGCGCGACATCCTGCGGCGCGTGGTGGCCCAGCGGCTCGACCCGGCGGTGGCGCGCGTCGCCGACGTCATGACCGCGCCCGTCACGGCGTGCGCGCCCGACACGCCGGTCGACGAGTGTGCCGCCCTCATGACGGCGAAGCGCATCCGCCACCTGCCGGTGGTCACCGACCGCGGCCTGGCTGGGGTGATCACCATCGGCGACGTGATGGCCTTCCAGGTGAGCGAACAGCAGGCCACCATCGACTACATGCACCACTTCATGTTCGACCTCCGGTAACGCCACATCCGGCAACGCCTTACCCGGTAACGCCTTACCCGGGAACGTGTCACACGTCGTTGTACGTCGCGCCGGCGTCGTTGCATATTGGTGCCCCCTATGGCCATCGGCGACGTCTGGCTGTTCCGCATCGTGCATCAGGACACGGGCAAGCCCGCGCAGGGCGTGCCCGTGACCGTGCTCGACAAGGGTGGCAATGCCGCCGGCCACTGGGTGAGCGACGCCGACGGGATCGTGGCCGTCCCGCGCCGCGACATCCTCAAGCTGCGGCTGCGGGTGGGACTGCGCAGCGAGGATCCGATCGAGCTCGCCACGGCCACGCTCGGGGCCGAGCCGACGCCGCTGGCCGCGCCCAGCCAGTTGCCGCCCTCCACGAGCGGAGCGGGCGAGCGGGTGGTGCGCGACCTGCAGGCGGTGCATCCCGCTTCAGCCGCGGGAGCGCCCCCCCCACCCGCGCGCGGGCCCGATCCCGTGGACGTGCCGGGGCACGTCCTCTACTTCCAGCGCCTCGCCCTGTTCGCCGAGCGCGCGCCCGCCGCGGCCGGCGGGGCGCGCGACCCCGTCGCCGACTTCTTCTCGCTCGCGAGCGACGGGCCGAGCGGCATGCGTTATGGCGCGCTGATCGAGGTGGAGGAGTACTGGCAGTCGCTGGGCGTGCAGTGGGGCGAGCTGCTCTACAGCGCGACCCTCACGCCGGGAGACGAGGCCAAGCTCGCGGTGCTGGACGGTCGCTGGCGCCGCGAGGCCGAAGGGCGCGAGCGGCCGCTGCAGATCCTCGCCCGCATGGTCGGCACGTCGATGCTGGGCGACCTGGTGAGCGCCCTCCGGCCGGAGCTGCAGCTCGACGCGCTCACGCTCACCGAACCGGGGCTCGACGCGGCCGCCGCCGACACCGTCCAGATGATCCGGGACCGCACCGAGCGCATGAGCAACGCGCTGCGGCGCCGCCCGCTCGGGGTCGTCGATGCCCCCGCCGACGCACCCGCCACCGGCGCCGTGCGAACAGTTCGGAACACGACCCGCGATCGCCTCGTCACGTTCCACTTCTTCGAGCCGCTCGAGCGGTTCAAGGTGATGGTGCGGAGTCCGCGGGCCCGGCCCGTGATCTTCGTGCCATTCCGGCTGCCCAACGTCGCCACACAGGACGTGGTGCGGCGCTTCGGCTACCTGTTCCGCCGCACGCTGCTCGATCGTGGCATGCTGCCCGACCTGGAGCGGCTGCTGGGCGGCGACGAGGCCGGCGTGCCGGCCGGTGCACGCGGCCGGCTGCTCGAGCACATCGAGGCGAACCTGCTGTACTACTCGACCGCGATCATCTCGGCGGGCGATCCCGCCGCGCGTCACGTGGCGCTCTCCAAGCTGCGCGACCCGGCGGGGCGGCCACTCACCGACGTGATCGAGAACACGGTGGTGGGCCGCATCGGCAATGCCATCGCGCTGCCGCTGCGCTCCGCCGCACAGCTCCCTGCCGAGTGGCGCGACGCCCTGGCGGCGTACCACGCGAAGCCGCTGCGCGTGACCGAAGGGTTCGTGGTCACGATTCCCCATCCCGGCGTATGGGTCAGCGCGCAGGCCCACGAGCCGATGCAGCAGCAGGCGGATTCGCAGGAGGCGGCCGGGTGACGACGCCGTCGCGCTGCTTCCCGACGCAGGGCCCGCCGCCGCGGGCTTTTTTTTGGTCCGCGCTCGCGTTAGCCCTGGCGGCCTGTGCGGCGCAGGCGCCCGACGTCGTGCCGCGGGCGGCGAGAGACACGGCCGCGGCGGCGCCTCCGGCGCCGCGGATCGCGCGCGATACGGCACTGGAGCAGCGCGCGGCACGGCTGGAGCTGCGGCTGCTCGAGCGCGACGCGCAGCTCGAGGAGCTGCAGGCGCGGCTCGACGAGGCGCGCCAGGAGGTAGTGCGGGCCATGGCGAAGCTCCAGACCGTCGCGAGCCGTGCCGAGGCGGCGTCGGCGATCGCGGAAGCGGAAATCGCCCTGCAGTCGCTCCGCGCCGCGACCGTGGCGCAGTCGGCGACGGACCTGTCGCAAGCCACGACGCTGCTGCAGCAGGGGAGCGCCGAATTCGCGAAGCAGAACTATGGCGGGGCGCTGTACCTCGCGAACCAGTCCAAACGCGTCGCCGGCGTGGGCAGGAGCCGGTTGGGCGGCGAGGGGCGGGCGCCGCTGCGCGCGGGCGAAGTGCCGTTCGCCGTCCCCGTGCGGCTTCAGGCGAGCGCGCGGGGCAATGTGCGGGACGGGCCGGGCGGCGGGTACAAGGTGCTCTTCACCGTGGAGCCGGGCATCGCACTGACCGGCTACTCCTATGTGGACCAGTGGGTGCGGGTCGCGGACGAGAACGGGCGCGGCGGGTGGATGTTCTTAGGTCTCGTCGGGCGGCGCGAGGCCCGTTAACGCACGGCGCGCAGCACGCGGTTTCGCCCCTCCCGCTTCGCCTGGTACAACGCCGCGTCCGCGCCCGCCAGCAGCTCCTCGGGAGATTCGCCGTCCTCGGGGCACTGCGCCACCCCCACGCTGAGCGTCAGTTTCCCGCCCACCTGCTCGTCGCGCGCCAGCCGCGCCTGAATGCGTTGCGCCGTCTCCGTCGCGCCCGCCGCCTCGGTCTCCGGCAGCAGGACCACGAACTCTTCCCCCCCATAGCGCGCGGCGCAGTCCACGTCGCGCGTGGACTCCTTGAGGATCGTGGCCACGCGCGCCAGCGCGGCGTCGCCCGCCAGGTGGCCGTACGCGTCGTTGTATTCCTTGAAATGATCCACGTCCAGCATGAGCAGCGTGAACGGGTGCTCGAGCCGGCGTGCGCGGCGGAGTTCGTTCGCGAGCGCCTCCATGACGTAGCGCCGGTTGAACAGCGTGGTGAGGTCGTCGGTGATCGAGAGTCGCTCGAGCTCGCGCCGGCTCTCGCGCAACCGGGCCACCATGTCGTTGAACACCTCCGTCACGTAGCCGAGCTCGCCGCCGCCTACCACCGGCAGGTCGACGGCGAGGTCGCCCCCGGCGACCCGGGCGGCGCCGTGCGTCAGGCGGTCGAGCGGTCGCGTGATGAGGAGCCCGAGCAGGTAGGCGAGCAGGCCCACGCCCACGAGCAGCGCCGCCACGATCAGCACCGTGACGTTGCGGAGACGGGTGACCTGTCGGAACGCTTCCGCCGCGGGAACCTGGACCAGCACGGCCCAGTCGACATGCGGCACGCGCTTGGCCGAGGCGACTACGCGGTCGCCTTGCAGGCCCGTGAATTCGAGCGGGAGTCCCTCGTGCTCGAGCAACCGCCCGACGACGGCGCTGTCGAGGTGCCGTTGCATCAGGGCCTCGCGCTCCGCCTCCGACCCCACCAGGGGCTGGCCCCCGGCGGTGATGAGGTACACCCGACCGGTCGCTCCCGCGGCGAAGCGCCGCAGCAGGTGGTGCACCGCGGCGAGGTCGAGCTTCGCGGTGAGCGCGCCGAGGAAGCGCCCTCCCGTCTGATAGATGGGGACGGCGAAGACGACGACGTCTTTGCCGAGCGCGCCGTCCCGATACGCGTCACCCAGCACGGCATTGTCCGCCCGGATGGTCGCGGCCCAGTTCGCCGGCAGATGGGCGGGCGCCGCCTGCCGGGCGGTCGTCGCCACCGCCTCTCCTTGCGGGTTCACCACCAGCAGCTCCGGATAGTCAGCGAAGCGCTCGCGCACCGAGCGCAGGTAGTCGGTGAGGCGCGCCAGAGCGGGGGCGCCGCCTCCGCGCGTGATCCGGTCGAGGTTCTCCGACACCTCGTACGAGCTGGCGAACACGCGCAGCTCGTACAGGCGCTCCTTGACCCACAGATCCATTTCGCGCGCGGTCTGCGCGCTCACGCTCTGGAGCTCGCCCGTGATCTTCTCGGTGAGCGAGCGCTTGTTCTGGAGGTAGGAGATCCAGGCCGTGTTGAGGGAAGGGATGAGGGTCGCGAGGATGCCGAACACCAGCATTTTGCTGCGGATGCTGTCCAGCCGCAGCAGTCGCAATCCCCGCGAGACTACCCGCTCCCAGGACGACATGCGGTCCTAAAAGTTCGGCTCGTCGGCGGTGGGACCGTACACTGCGGGGACGGGGACGCCGTTGAGTCGCAGATACACGGTGAGCTGACCGCGATGATGCACCAGGTGATTGAGCACCGTGCGGCGGTACACCCTGAACTTCGGGTTGGTGTCCACCGTCCGGCCCGCGACCTTGAACGCCCACGGCTTCTTGAACTCCGCGTCGGGGGTGCGGGCGATGGCCGCGCGCGCCGCGGCCGCGTTGCGGTCGAACAACTCCAGGATGCGGGCGGTGCTCTCGAGCGCCTCGAACTTGGGTGGCGGCCCGCCCGGTGGCATGATGTCGAGCTCGTCGAGCGTCACCGCGTGTACCGCCCACGCCGGCAGCTCGGCGACCAGCGTCGCCAGCCGACCGAGTGTCATCGACTTGGGATGCGGCTTCCAGGAAGACTTGCCGTCGGGGACCCGCTCGAGCACGCGGCGCGTGGCGGCGATCTCCTCATCGAATTCTGGAATCAGCCACTCAGCGAGCGGCATGCGCGGCCCTCCATTTACGGGAGTGGGGCGAAGGTAGTGGGCGGGTTGGGCGGGGGCAAGCAGATCCC
>Ga0209156_10004611_pt1 | contig 9991 bp, 3 predicted proteins | sample GraSoiAngelo_124_FD_185881 | JGI IMG/M metagenome (GOLD analysis project Ga0209156, IMG submission 185881) | Grasslands soil microbial communities from the Angelo Coastal Reserve, California, USA - 14_0927_05_20cm (SPAdes) (version 2) | ecosystem: Environmental > Terrestrial > Soil > Grasslands ...
CGGCACCCGCCTCACGTCGTTGAAGCTCACGCTGAGTGAACCGGTTCTGGCCGGCGACCTTCTGGTGGGGTGGTTCGGGCAGTACAACGCGTCGGGCCAGGTACGCGTCTCGGACAACGTCAATGGCTCCTGGACGCGCTCGGTCTCGACGACGTGGGGCGGGACGGGCGACATCGCCCTCTACTACCGGGAAAATTCCGCCCCCGCGCCCTCGGGCCTCGTGATCACGGTGTCAGCGTCCGCTTCCGCCTATCTGCAGGAGGCGATCGCGCACTTCAGAAACGTCGCCACGGTGGGAGCGCTCGACCAAGCCGTGGTATCGCACGGCACCGGAAACTACGCCAGCGCGGGTCCCACCGCCTCGGTCCCCGCGGGCGAGTTGGTGGTGGCGGCCGTCCTCACCGGCGGCCAGCCGAGGTGGCTGATTCCCGGAAGCAGCCAGAGGGTGCCCTACCTCGTCGACGCGCACAACGGAAGCGACGCCTCCGACCTCGAGGACATCCTGTCCAGCGCCGCCGGCCCGCAGGAGGCGGGCCTGACCCTGGGCACGGGCAGCAACTGGAACATGGTGCTTGCGACCTTCAGGCCGGCCGGGGCCTCGACGACGACAACCAGCCCCGGCTCCACGACGACGACGCTCCCGACGACCACCACCACGACCACGTCCACGTCGACCACCACCACGGCCACGATCCCCGGCACCACCACGGGCGTCACCTCCTCGGCCAACCCCTCGGTGTCCGGGCAGCCGGTGACTTTCACCGCGACGGTGAAGGCGAGGACCGCCGGCGCGGGCATCCCGACCGGCACGGTGACCTTCAACGACGGCGCGAGCGCGCTCGGCACCGGCACCCTGGACGGCTCGGGCCAGGCGACGTTCGTGACCAGCACGCTCGCGGTCGGCGCGCACCCGATCACCGCGTCTTACGGTGGCGACGCGACCTTCAGCGGCAGCACTTCGAGCACGCTCACCCAGACGGTGAAGAAGGCCAGCACCGCCACGGTGGTCAGCTCCTCGGCCAACCCGTCGCTGTCCGGGCAGGCGGTGACGTTCACCGCGACGGTGACGGCGAAGAGCCCCGGCGCGGGCACCCCGACCGGCACGGTGACCTTCAAGGACGGCTCGACCATCCTCGGCACCGGCACCCTGGACGGCTCGGGCCAGGGGACGTTCGTGACCAGCACGCTCGCGGTCGGCTCCCACTCGATCACCGCGTCATACGGCGGCGACGCGAACTTCAACGGAAGCACGTCGCCCAGGCTCACGCAGACGGTGAAGTACGGCACGACCACATCGGTCAGCTCCTCGTTGAATCCGTCGGTGTTCGGGCAGTCGGTGAAATTCACCGCCACGGTGACGGCGAACAGCCCGGGCACCGGCACGCCGTCGGGGAAGGTGACCTTCAAGGACGGCGAAACCGCCATCACCAACTGCAGCAATCTCAGCCTCAACAAAGGCCAGGCGAGCTGCACCACGTCATCGCTCAGCGTGGGGTCGCACTCCATCACGGCCACCTACGGCGGCAGCAGCACCTTCCTCCCGAGCACATCGCCCGCGCTCACCCAGACGGTGAACTAGCTAGTTTCGCGGGGAACGGCCGCCCCGGGAACGGGTCGCCCGGCGCGGCACGGCGCAAGCGGCGTGGGTCGCCTGAGATCGCCGGTGACCCCCCGAGCCGCAACGGAATTCTCCCCGCTCAGGGCGCGGCGGCCGCCGCGCTCGTGGTGCGCCGATTCGTCACGTCCGCCACGGGCGCCCCCGCGGCCGCGAGCCGCGCGGCGACCTCCTCCGGCGTGAGCCCGCTCTCGGCGAGCCCGCTCAGGTAGGGCAGCACCGGCCGCTCGAAGGTCTGCATGCGCGCGAGCTTGCGCCAGAAGACGGCGAGCCCGACGTCGTGGCGCGCGCCCGGCTCCATCAGATCGACGAGCCAGCCGCCGCTGGACGCGTTGGCGAAGCCGAAGAACGAGTCGAGCGAGCGCGGGACCGTGAAGTCGAGGCGGGTCGAGTCGTCGCTCGCGACCGGGCCGGCGCCCGCGAAGGCCGCGACCTCGCCGCCGGCGAGGACGAAGTGCGCGAGGAAGGCGAACGGGTCGGGCACGCCGATCTCGGCGAGGTCGCCCCGTACGCGGGGCTCGGCGAAGCGCCGGGCGAGCAGCGCCAGGTCCGGCCCGTGCGGGCCGACACTCCCGTTGATGACCCACGAGTAGCGCAGCGGCCCGCGCCACACGCTCACCTGCGGGAAGACCGACGCCACCGTGCGCACCAGGAGGCGGAGGTCGGCCTCCGGCGTCATCACCACGTTCACCCAGATGCTGAACAGGCCCCCGGGCGCCAGGCGGTCGCGCGCGAGCGCGTAGAACTCGCGCGTGTAGAGGTTCACCACGCCGGCCGTGTGCAGCTCGGGCGGGTCGAGGCGGATCACGTCCCAGCGCTCGTGGCTCGCGAGCAGGAAGTTCCGGCCGTCGGCGATGGTGAGCCGCACGCGCGGGTCGGCCAGCACGTCGTGGTTGGTGTCGCGGAAGAAGCCGGCCGCGTCCACCACGCCGGGGGAGAGCTCGACCGCGTCCACTCGCTCGATCGGGTGCGCCGCCACCGCGGCCAGGCTGTTACCCACCCCGAAGCAGATGTTGAGGACGCGCCGGGCCGCGGGGTGGAGGAGGAGCGGGATGTGCGCGTACATGCGGTCGTCGCGCACCGTCATGGTGCCCGCCGTGCCCCGCCCGTCGCCGAAGCGGAGCATGCGCTCGCCGCGCGCGTCCCGGGTGACCATCACCGTGTCGGTCGCCTCCTCGCGGTAGAAGAGGAGCGGGCCGAAGCGGCGCGCGAAGCCGTCCGCGAAGAGGCTCGGCGGCACGAGGGCGAGCGCGGCCGCGCCCGCCGCCGCCGCAAGCGCCGCGGTCACCGCGCCCGCGCGACGCCCCTCGGCGACGGCGAGGAAGGCCCCCACCGCCAGGTTCATCAGGGCCAGGGTGAGAAACGCGTCGCGCATGCCGAGCAGAGGCAGGAGCCCGAATCCCGCCACGACGGCGCCCAGGATCGAGCCCACGGTGTTCCACACGTAGGCCGCGCCGAGCCGCCTGCCGAGCCCATCGAGCCCGTCCACCACCAGGCGCGCCACGAGGGGAAAGGTGGCGCCCAGGAGGAGCGTGGTCGGGAGGAGCGCGGCCCCGGCCTCGCCGAAGACGAGTGCGACGACCCGGGGCCAGGAACCGAGTCCGCCCATCGCCGCCGCGGCCGCCGGCACCAGGCGATCGTAGCGCGCGTAGAGGGCGAGCCCGCCGACGACGCTCGCACCGGTCAGGATCTCCACCGCGCCGAGGGCGAGGAGCGGGCGGCGGAGCCGATCGGTCACGGCGCCGAGCGCCGCGCTCCCGAGCGCGAGCCCGAGGAGGAAGACGGCCAGCATGGCGCTGTAGGCGTAGGTCGAGTTGTGCGTGTAGTGGACGAGGGCGCGCGTCCACAGGACCTCGTAGCCGAGCGCCGTGAAGCCCGAGAGCCCGAAGGCAAGCATCACGAGCCGCGCGGGCGCGGGCGCCGCCACCGCGCGCGCCGCTGTCCGCGCCGCCGTCGTGCGCCGGCCGAGCCCGAACGCGACGACACCGACCGCCACGTTCACCGCCGCCGCCGCGACGCTCGTCGCCGCGAGCCCGAGGCGCGGCACGAGCACGAAGCCCGCCGCGACGCAGCCGAGGACCGCACCCAGGGTGTTGGCCGCGTAGAGCGCGCCTGCCCCCCGGCCGACGCCGTCGGCGCGCGCGATCGCGGCCCGGGCGATGAGCGGCAGCGTCGCCCCCATGAGCGTGCACGGCACCAGCAGGACCCCTGCCGCGAGGCCGAAGCGCGCCGCCCCGAAGGCGAGCGCGCTCCCGCCGAGGCGGTCGTGCAGCCAGACGTACACGGGGGGCAGGCGGAAGAGGACGGCCGGCGTGGCGGCGCCGGTCGCGGCGAGGCCGAGCTCGACCAGCGCGTAGGCGGCGAGGGGGCGGCCCACGCGATCGGCGACGCGCCCGCCCCACGCCGCGCCGAGCGCGAGCCCGGCCATGAACGCGGCCAGCACGGTGGTGACCGCGTGCACCGTGACCGAGAGGGTGAGCGTGAGGAGCCGCATCCACACCACCTCGTAGACGAGCCCGCAGGCGCCCGAGGCGAAGAAGAGCAGGAGGAGCGGCGGCACGCGCCGTGGCTAGCACACGCCCCCCGCGCGCGCACGTTTCGTTGCGACCCCGGGGGCGCGCTGTTAGGAGGCGGTGCGATGCGGGACGGCCGCGAAGCGCTCTCGACCCTCGGTGTCGCCCTCGCGGCCGTCGCCATCCAGCTCCCGATCTACGACCGCCACCTCGCCCTCCTCGACGAGGGCTACCTGCTGGCCCTCGCCGAGGAGATCGCGCGCGGGAAGCTCCTCTACCGCGACGTGTACGTCGACAATCCGTTCCCGGGCGCCTTCTACCTGGTCAGCGCGTGGTTACGCGTGGCGGGGACGTCGATCTGGGCCTCGCGTCTCCTCGCGGTGGGCGCGTTCGCCGTGTTCACGACCCTCCTCTTCCGCACCGCGCGCGCCGTCATGCCGCGCGCCTGGGCGCTCGGCTTCGCAGGGCTCCTCCTCTGCTACCGCATCTGGGCCTTCCCGCACTGGCAGATCGTGAGCTACTCCTCGCTCTCGGCGACGTTCCTCGCAGGGGCGGTCGTGCTCGTGCTCGGCGCCCACGCCCTCGGCGCGGGCGCGTGCGTCGGCGCGGCCGTCCTCTGCAAGCAGGACTACGGCCTCGGCGTGGGCGCGGCGCTCGGCCTGGCCATCCTGCTCGCGCCCGAGCGCACGGGCAAGGTCCGCCGCGCGCTCGCGTTCGCGGGGAGCGCCGCGCTCGTGGTGGCGCCGGCGCTCCTCTCCTTCGCGGCCCACGGCGCGCTCCGCCCCTTCTTCGACCAGACGGTCGTCCGCCCCCTCCGCGCCGCGGCGACGTCCCGCTACCTCGGCCTGCCGCCGCTCCTGCCCCTCCTCCACCAGGACGCCGCGCTCCGCGCCGGGATCGGGAGCTACTTCCCGGCCGTCCTGCTCACGCTCGCCGAGCGCTGGAGCGCGATCCACTCGGGCTGGCTCTACCGCGAGACGGCGGTGTGGGACGTCGTGCTGAAGCTCCTCTTCTACGCTCCCTTCCTCGTGTGGGCCGCAGCGGCGCTCCGCTGGGCGCGCGGCGGGCTCCGCGATCGCCACCTCGTCCTCCTCGCCTACGCGGGCGGCTTCCTCCTCGCGTTCAACCGGCCGCGTGACTGGGTCCACCTGATGATGGTCTACCCGCCCGTGCTGCTCGTCGGCACGACGCTGCTCGCCGCGGCGCCGGGGCGCGCGGCGCGTGTGCTGCCGAGCGCCGCGCTCGGCCTGCTCGCGCTCCTGTCGGCGGAGCTCGGCCGCGAGCTTCGCCACGCGTTCGACTGGCCGCTCGCGAGCCCGCGCGCGGGCGTGCTCGCCGACGCGCACAACGGTCCCCTCCTCGACGAGCTTCTCGCCTACATCGACGCGCACGCCCCGCCGGGCGCCCCCGTGCCCGTCTACCCGCTCCAGCCCATGCTCGAGTTCCTCGCCGGGCGCGAGGGCGCGGGCGGCGTTCACGTGATCTGGCCCGGGCAGGACCCCGCGCGCCACGAGCGCATCATCGCCGACCTGGAGGCGCGCGACGTCCGGCTCGTGATCTACAGCTTCTCGCACTACGCCAGCCTCGGGAGCTTCCGCGAGAACGCGCCCCGGCTGTTCGAGTATCTCGCGCGCCACTACGCGATCGAGCGCGTGTTTGCGCACGAGCCGTTCGGGCCGCTCTGGTGCGCGCTCGGCCGCCGGCCGCAGGGGCCGCCGCCAGGCACGGCGCTTCCCGGGAGCGACGGGCTGGTGCCGGCGCTCTGGTCGTTCACGCCCGTGCTGGCCGAGCGCGTCGGCACGCCGGACGCGCCGGTGGTGGCGCGCCTTCCCCTCGACGTGCCGGCGGAGCGGCCGCGGCTCGACTTCGCCTACGGCATCGATCCCGAGCGCTGGCTCGAGGCGCCGAGCGGACCGTTCACGTTCACCGTGACGGTGGACGGCGCGCTCGTCTTCCGCGCCAGCGTGGACCCGCAGCGCCGGCTCGAGGACCGCGCCTGGAGGCCCGCGTCGATCGACCTCGCCGCGCACGCCGGGCAGCGGGTCACGCTCGCCTTCGCGATCGCGGCCGCGAGCGCGCCGCCGCGCCCCGACGACCTCGCCGGCTGGGCCGAGCCGCGCCTCAGCGCTTCGGCGGGTACACCTCCTCCCACGGCCGCGCCCGCACCGTCGCCGTGACGAGACCCGTGCCGCCCGGCTGCTCCGCGAACCAGCCCACACCGTCCTGGAGGAGCCCGATCTCGAGCGTGTAGCTTCCCGGCCGCGGCGTCATCGAGCCGACCCGGGCCTCGACCGACTCGCCCGGGGCGAGATCGCGCGCGAGGAGCCCCGGCTCGCCCGCGAGGGCGACCGCGCCGGCCGCGTCGCGCCAGCGCGCCTGCAGGACGACGCGCCCGCGCGCGCGCGCCGTGAGGCCGGGCCAGGGCGCGGAGCCCGTGTTGCTCACCGTCACCGCGAACCACCCGTGCAGGCCGGAGACCACGGCGTCGGGGAGGCGGGCGCGGAGCTCGCCGCGGAAGTCGGCGAGCGGCGCACGCGACACGCCGCGGAGCGTGGGGCCATCGGGGCCCGGGTCGGGCTCCACGAGCTCGCGTCGCAGCGCGGGCTCGAGCCCGCCGCAGCGGCGGTCGATCCGGTAGATGACCTCGTCGCCGAAGGTCGCGGCCCGCGCGAGGCCGGCGCCGCCGCCCTCCCACGCCGCGCGCTCGGCCGGCAGAAGGCCCGCCTGGTGGACCACCAGCCAGCGCAGCGCGACCAGCGCGCAGAGGTCGGCGAGGGCCGTCGGGTCGGGGAGCCGCTGCGCGAGCGTCGCGAGGAGCGGGTAGCTCGGCGGCGTGTAGCCCGTGTAGCCGTTCAGCAGCGGGTTCCAGTGGAGCGTCGAGGCCACCATGTAGCGGCCAGTCGCGAGCAGCTGCTCGCCGTCCATCGCCGAGAGGAAGACCGGGAGCTCGAGCGTCGGGCCGTGTTCGCCGTGCTCCGCGAGCCAGCGATACGCGGCGACGTCGCTGCCTTCGAGCAGCACGGGCGCGAGCGGCACCGGGCGCGCGTCGGCATGGATCACCAGGGCCGCCGCGGCCAGGGGGAGGACGCGTGCCCAGCGACGCCCTCCGGTGATTGCCGCAGCGCCCATGCCCGCGAGCACCGCGAGCGAGAGGAGCGGCAGCACGAGGAAACGGATCGGGGCGCGCATGCCAGCGAAGCCGGGGACGACGCGCGCCGCGAGCGCGTAGAGCCCGGGGAGGTCCGTGCCGGGCACGAGCGGCGCCGCCGGCCCGAGCGCCAGCGCGAAGCCGACGACGGCGACCAGGCAGAGACCCGCGCGCAGGTGCCACGGCACGCGCCGCGCGCCGAGCGCACCGAGAAGCCCGAGCGCGACGACCGGCCAGGTGAGCGCGTCGCCGAGGCGGGCGAGCGTCGGCGCGAGGCCCTCGGCGAGCACGGCGCCGTACTCCGGCAGGATGCCCGCCGAGCGCGCCCGCAGGTACGGGATGCCGATCGGCACCAGGACCAGCGCGCCCGCCGCGAGCGCCGCCGCCACGGCGAGACCGCTCCGCCGGTGGCGGAGCGCCTCCCACCACAACGCCGGCGCCATCGCCGCGACGAGCGCGAGCAGCTCGTAGCTCACGTACATGCCCGCCAGGCACTGGAGCGCCACGGCCAGCGCGAGCAGCGCGAGCGTCCGCGGCCGCGGCGCGCCCGCCGCGCGCCAGGCGAGCAGCAGCACGAGCGGGAAGAGGTGCACCGCGGTCGCGTGCAGGCGAGCCCAGCCGTGGATGTTCATGGGCGAGAAGGTGAACGCCGCCGCGGCGAGGAACGCGGCCGGCCCGTCCCCCGTCCAGTGCCGGACGAGCGCGAAGGTGACGACTGCCGTGACGAGCACCGTGATCAGGACCGTCACGTTGTAGGTGAGGACGGCGTTCCCGCTCGCGAGGAAGACGGGCGCCGCCACGGGCGCGAGGCCGAGCAGGTGCTCCGAGGAGGCGAGCGCGTCGGGCGCGGGGTAGAGGATGTTCCCCTGGAAGAGCGCCGCCGGCGCGGTGGCGAGCGCGTGCGCGTCCCAGGCCAGGATCCAGAGGAGCAGGTCGAGGTCGACCCGCCCCCAGAGACCGGCCGGGGACAGCCGCACGGGATCGACGACGTGCGTCGCGAGCGCGCGCGGCAGCGGCCAGGCGCTCCACCCGACCGCCGCCGCGAGGGCGAGCGCAGCCCATGCGCGCCCGCGCATCACCGGAGCGCGTAGATGCGCACCCGCGGCCCCGGCCGCTCGACCGCGCCGAAGCCGTGGAACGGGATGTAGTAGGCATCCGCCGGCTCGAAGACGGCGCCCGCGCCGTCGCCGACGAAGGGGTTGAAGTCTTTGAGGAGGCGGACGTGGTCCGCGAGCCCCTCCATCACCTCCGGGTCGACGTGCGAGAAGGGCAGCGGATGATCGTGGGTCAGCACGTAGCCGATGCCCGCGGCCGCGAGCGCGCCGGGCTCGGGCACGGCGTGGCGCGCCTCGATGCCGGGCGGCATCTGCGGCACGCCGTACACCCAGAGGCGCGTGCCGACGATCTCGACCTGCGCGCCGCGCGGCAGGTGCTCGCCCATCCAGCGCGTGGCGAGCACGCGCGTGTCGGTGCGCGACGCGATCCGGTCGTGCGCCACGGCGCTCGCCAGCGGCTCGGCCACGAGGACGAGCGCCGCGGCGAGGAGCACCAGCGGCCGGCGCGCGAGCACCCTGCCCAGGAGCCCGCCCTCGAGGAGCGCCAGCACGGGCAGGAGCGGCGTCATGTAGCGCGCCTGGTTGACGGGCGAGATGCCCACCACGGCGTAGTAGGCGACGGCGAAGACGGCGGCCAGGACGAGCAGCCGGCGCCGGCTCGCGGCGCCCCACACGACCGCGACCGGCGCGAGCAGCGTCGGCACGAGCCCCGCCCCGTAGCGCAGCGAGAAGCAGGCGTGGTACGCGAACCCGCCCCACCAGGGGTGATCGGGCGGCGAGATGGCGCCCGGCACGCCGTGCGGCACGAGCGTCGAGAGCAGCAGCGCGAGGCCCTCCCGGTTGCGCGGGTTCAGGAGGAGGGACGGCGAGCTCGCGAGGAAGACCGCCGCGGCGACCGCCCCGACCACGGCCGCCGGCGCGGGCACGAGCCGCCGCCAGCCGCGCGCCGGGCTCCCCAGCGCCGCGGCGACGTACCCCGGGACGAGGAGGATCACGGCCGGGTACTTGACCGCCAGCGTGAGCCCGACGGCGAGGCCGGCGACGGCCGCGCGCCGGAGGGTCGTGCCACGCGCGAGCGGCACCATCGCCCAGAGCGAGACGAGCGCGCCGAGCGCGAAGAGCACGTCGGGCTTGGCGGCGTGGCTGTCGCGCGCGTGGAGGAAGCTCGACGCGAGGAGCGCACCCGCGGCCAGCGCGGCGCCCGGGCCGAGCGCGGCGCGCGCGCCGGCGACGAGCAACGCCACGGTCGCCGTCCCCGCCGCCGCGGAGAGCACGCGGTCGACGAGGATCAAGCGCTCCGGGTGCTCGCGCAGGACGGAGAGATAGCCGCCCGGGGGGAAGCAGCCGAGCAGCCCGCCGGCGCGCAGCCCCGCCGCGCCCCACGCCCAGGTGAGGTCGACGTACGCGCCCGGGTAGATCGACCAGTCGAGCAGGACCTCGCCGCGCGCCGGCGCTTCGGTCTGCGCGAGCACGACCTCCTCGTCGGGGCGCGCGAGCGGATGCGGCAGCCCCAGGTCGAGCGCCCAGAAGCGGAGCGCGCCGGCGAGCGCGACGACGGCCAGCGCCGCGGCGCGGAACGCCCGCTCACCCGGCGGCACGCGTTTGCCCGCGGCGGGCGCGTCGGCTACGCGTCGCCCGATGGCGCGCCCGCCGCTGCCCG
>Ga0209156_10004615_pt1 | contig 9979 bp, 9 predicted proteins | sample GraSoiAngelo_124_FD_185881 | JGI IMG/M metagenome (GOLD analysis project Ga0209156, IMG submission 185881) | Grasslands soil microbial communities from the Angelo Coastal Reserve, California, USA - 14_0927_05_20cm (SPAdes) (version 2) | ecosystem: Environmental > Terrestrial > Soil > Grasslands ...
AGCCTCCGCGTGTCCGATGATGCGGCGCTCCTGCGCGACGCCGCGTCTGAGCCCGCCCGTTTCGCCGCGCTATATCGCCTCTACGTCGACGACCTCTACCGATACCTGCTTTCGCGTTGCGGCGACGCGGCCGATGCCGAGGACCTCGTCGCCGAGACGTTCCTCGCGGCGTTCCGGTCCGCGCGCGGCTATCGCGGTACCGGCCCGGTGAAGGCCTGGCTCGTCGGTATCGCGCGACGAAAGGCCGCGGACGCGCGGCGTCAAAGTCGCCCGCACGTTGGTCTCGAAGAGGCCCGGCAACTCATCGATCCGGTCCGCACCGACGACGTCGCGCTGCGACGCGTCGAGCTCGCGCGCGTGATCGCGATGACCGGCCGGCTCGCTCCCGACCGCGCCGAAGCGCTACGGCTTCGCTTCTTCGCCGGTCTTGAGTGCAGCGAGATCGCGACCGTGATGGGCCGCAGCGAAGCGGCCGTGAAGATGCTCGTCCACCGCGCGCTCATCGATCTCCGCGAGCGATTGGAGGCCACGACATGACCGACGAAGAAAAATTGGCGCGAGAGCTTCGCGAGGTTGCGCTGAGGATCCACACGCCCGCAAGTGTTTCGAGCGCGGTCGACCGGGCCGTGGTCCGCGCGACGACCCCGCCGTCATCGTGGGTGTGGACGGCGCGGCCGCGAGCGGCGCTCGCGGCCGTAGGAGTCATCGCAGTCGTGGTCCTCGTCGTCTCGCTCGTCGTTGCCGGCGCGCCCGCGAGCGCGAGCGACCTCCTCGTGCGAGCGGAGCGCGCTGCAGCCGGTGCAACCAGCGCGTTCGACAGCTACCGCGGGACCGTGGCGGGCCAGAACTGGATGGGCGGCGACGGAAAGCGCCTGGCGGTGCCCGCTTCGTACGAGCAGAAGATCGAATTCCGTGCCCCGAGCAGCCTGCGGATCGAGACCGCAGCGACCGATCCGAGCGGCGCGACTGGGCGTCAGGTCCTGTTCTTCGACGGCAAGGCTGCGTGGATCTACGTGCCCGACGCGAAGGTGGCCCAACCGATCGACCCGCGGATGGTCCTGTCGCAGGGACCTTTCGCACCGAGCACCCTCGCCGGGGCGATAGAGGCTCTCTCACAAGTCTTCACAGCGAAGCAGCTCGGCGACGACACGATCATCGGCAGAACAACGCACGTCCTCGAGCTCACTCCGAAGCAGCCCTCGCAGACCGGCACGATCGCGAGGATCACGACCTGGCTGGACACTGCGACTTTGCTGCAGCTCGGCGCCGACGTTCGCGACGCGCAGGGCCAGCTGCTGATGACGTGGCGCTTCGTCGGGCTCGAGGTCAACGCCGACGTTCCGGCGTCGGACTTCAGCTTCACCCCAAGCGGCGACGTGCGTATCGGACAGGTCCTGCCGCCGGGCGCGACCACGGGCATGCGTTTGGAACTGTGGGGCCAGCTCGCGGCTCAGTCGAGCTTCCCCGTCTTCCGACCGTTCTGCGGCATCGACGGACTCGATGAAGGAATGCCGGCGCGCGACGACCGCGGCGTCGTGATCCTGCCTTTCACGGCCAACGGCGCGCCGGTCGTCGTCATGCAGCAGGGCCCGCGCGATGCGTTCCCCTCCGCGTCGGGTGAGAGCGTCACCGTCGGCGACGTCAGCGCGATCTATCGGACCGCCGACGGCACAGAGCATCTCGACTTCGATCGCGCCGGAACTCACGTGCACATCCAGGCGCCGCAACCGCTCGGCCGCGATCCGCTCTATCACCTGGCGGTGTCGCTGGTGCCGGTGGCGAAGCCCTAGATCGGGATCGGGAGCGTCCCGGCGTCGTACACGAGATGTCCGTTATCGATCCGCGCGGTGTCCCACAGCACGTGCGGCTCGCTCTTCCCCGGTGCGAAGAGGTGCGTGACCATCCAACCGTCGACGGTCAGACGGTCCGCGATGAGTCGGCGATGGCACCGCCACCACAGGGTTTCGGCGCACATGAATGCGGTACGCGATTCACGCGCGAGTGAGGTGAGACGCTCGTAGCCGCGCGCGAACTCCTCGCTGCTCATGTGATCGGCATAGCCGCGGAACGCGGCGACCCGCAGCGCGCGATGCGGCGAATCCCTGCGCGGCTCGCGGCGTCCGCCGAGCGCCGGCACGTGCTCGTATGCGATTCCGACGTCCGCGAGCGCGGTCGCGAGAGACTGGGCACCGAACTGCGGGTGCCGCCTCGAGCCCGGTTGCGAACGAACGTCCACGAGTGTCTGGATATCGGCCCCGCGCAGAGTCGCGATGAGCTCCTCGAGGGGCCGAGCGCCGTGACCGACCGACCAAATGTCCACGAAATCAGTGTGGAAGATCGCGGATACGTGGGGCCTACCATTCGATTGCTTGGTCCTCCGCGATCCAGACCTGTCAGGGGAGCGTCCACTCAGCACCAGAAGACAGCTGCTGCTCCGAACGCTGGGCACAGGCGCGGCAATCATCGGCGGGAGCGCCCTCGCCGCGTGCGCGCGGCAAAGCGAGGCGTCAACCCCGCTCGGACCACCTGAAACGACGACGGTGCGGATCGTGAACCCCGTCCAATGCGATCCGGGACTAGCGCTCGCGAAGAGCTACCTCATCGACGAGGGCTTCACGGACGTTCAGTTTGTCAACAAGGCATTCACCTCAAGAGAATGGATCACCGATCGCTTGGCCGACTTCGCATGCGCGCACTCCGAGTTCGCCGTCGGGGCCATCGATGCCGGGTTGCCGCTGGTCGTGCTGACGGGGTTGCACTCGGGTTGCCTCGAACTTTGGGTGAAAGATGGCATCGCGAATTACGACGATCTCCGTGGTAAGAGGATCGCCGTCCGCGTCATTGGTGTATCCGACATGTTCTATGCCTGGTTCGCAATATTGCTCGGCTGGGCCGGAATCCCGTTGACGGAGGTCGAGTTCGTTCCGGCGGCCCTCGGGCCCGATGACTACGACGGAATGGTCAACAACTTCAAGGAAGGCCGTGCCGATGCGGTCCTCGCAGGCGGTGCGGAGGGCCCGAGATTGCGGCGGCTCCCAAAATCGCCCGGGCACGTGCTCCTGGAGACGATGACCGACAAGCCGTGGTCGCAATATTTCTGCTGCAGCCTTGTGGCGAATCGGGACTGGGCCCGCCTGAACCCGAATGCAACGAAACGCGTCACTCGTGCGCTTCTTCAGGCGACGAATGACGCGGCGAAAGATCAGTCAAAAGCGGCGCACGACGCCCGCGCATCAGGCGTGGCACCAGTCTTTTTCGCGGACGAGACTCTTGTCACCGAGACGATGGCGATGTGCACGTACAACTGGCGAGATGCGGACCCCGAGGAGACCCTGCTTTTCTTCGCGCTCCGACTCGCCAAATCCAACCTGATCCGAAGCACTCCTCAACAGATCCTCGCGCAGGGCACGGACTTCGCGTACATGCGCCAACTGCGGAGCGAACTGAAGGCGTGAGACTGCTCAACCCATTCGTCCGCTGGCTCGCGCGAATACCCGCACCCATCCAGACGAAGCTGCTCATCGCGCTCGGCATCCTTGCTGCTCTGCTCACGGCGCTCGGTGTCATTGGCTTGGTCGTGTTGGGCCAGGCCAACGCGCGCGCTGAGCGGCTCGTCGAGCTCCAGCTACGCACCGCCGCGTCCAGTGATCTACGCCTGGCGACGACGGCTCAGTTGTACTCGCTTACCAGAGCGATAGCTTTGCCTCAAACGGTCAGTGTCGACGCGGCGCTCCGGCAGGTAGCTGCGACGGGCTACAGCTTCGATCGGCTTCGATACGTCGACCCCGAAGAGAGAGATACGGTCGCTCGAATTGGCGGCGTCCAGACTGCCTTTGCGGCCGCGACGACACGAACGCTCGACCTCGTGACCGCAGGCCGGATCGCTGAGGCCGAAACGGCGCAGACGATGGAGGTAACACCACTCGGCGACGGGTTGGCTTTGCTCACCGACCAGCTCGTCAACCGTGCCGACGCGGAGGTCGCTCAAGGTGTTGCGGATACTCGGGACGCGTACGCCCGATCGCAGATCGTCGTCTTCGCGTTTGCGGGGGCAGGTCTTCTCTTTGCGCTCGTTCTTGCTTTCGTGATCGCCCTCTCGATCCTCGGCCCACTTCGCGCGATCGGTGCCCGCGTCGAGCGGATCGCTGAAGGCGACTTCAGCGGTCACGTTCGCGTCGAGAACCGCGATGAGCTCGGGACCCTCGCAGCGAACGTCGACCGCATGGGCGATCAGCTTGGCGTCTCTATCAGCAGCTCGGCGCGCGTGCGGCCGATGACGAGCGGTTGCGGCTCGCGCGCGATCTCCACGATCTGCTCGGTAATAGCCTGTCGCTCATCACCATCAAGAGCCAGCTCGCCCGTCGTTTACTCCCGCCCGACGATGACCCGCGCGCCGCGAACGAGGTGGCCGACATCGAGCGCGTTGCGCGCGAATCGCTCCAAGATGTGCGTCACGCGGTCGATGGCTACCGGCAGCCGACCTTCACCTCCGCACTCGCGGGCGCGCGAGCTGCACTCGCGGCCGCGGGCATCGGCAGCACGATCGACGTGACACCGGAATCCCTGCCGACGGCGGTCGACGCGACGCTCGCGTGGGCCGTCCGCGAAGGGGTCACGAACGTGATCCGGCACAGCGGGGCGGCGATGTGCTCGATCCGGCTAACGCGCAAAACGCGCGAGGCCAGTCTCGAGATCACGGACAACGGTGCGTTGGCCGGCATGACGGCCCCGGGGAACGGCCTGCGTGGCCTGCAAGAGCGTGTTGCGGCGGGCGGCGGCCACTCCTCGGCCGGGCCCCTGCCCGCCGGCGGCTTCCGGGTATTCGTGTCGGTCCCACTGTGACAACGACGATCCGCGTCCTCCTCGCGGAGGATCAGGCGATGGTCCGCGGCGCGTTGAAAGCTCTGCTCAGCTTGGAGAGCGACATCACCGTCGTCGCCGACGTTGGCCGCGGCGACCAGGTCGTGAAAGCCGCGATCGCATCTCGTCCCGATGTCGCGCTTCTCGACGTCGAGATGCCAGGGATCGACGGGCTTGTTGCGGCGCGTGCGCTGCGTGACGCGCTGCCGTCGTGCCGATCGCTGATCCTGACCACATTCGCTCGACCGGGGCTCGTTCGGCGCGCGATCGAGAGCGGGGCACATGGATATCTACTGAAGGACGCGCCGGACTACGAGCTCGCGCGGGCGATCCGTCGCTGCGCCGCCGGCGAATCGGTCTTCGAGCCGTCCCTCGCGATCGAGGCGCTCGCTGAAGGCGCGAGCCCGCTCTCGGTCCGGGAGTGCGAGGTGCTCGCGGAGTCAGCGCGCGGTGGCGCGATCGCCGACGTCGCTACCGCGCTGTCGCTTTCCGAGGGAACGGTCCGCAATCATCTTTCGACCGTGATCCAAAAGCTCAGCGCGCGGAACCGGGCGGACGCAGCACGCATCGCGCGCGAAAAGGGATGGCTCTGACGCTCTCGGCGTGACGGATGTCAGGCCCAGATCAGGACGGGCGTGACTTCCGCGAGCGCCGCTCCGGCCCGAGTGTGCGTGGCAGAAGCGGCGCGATCCGGAACCCTGTGCCGTTTCAAAAAAAAGGAGACGCACAGATGCGTTCCATACTTCGGGTTCTCAGCGCTCTCGCACTTGTCGTCGCACTCACGGTCATCACAGGGCCTTCCGCATCAGCCGCATCCCCGCGTGGTGCCGAGACACAAAGCAGAGCCGATGGCGGAAAAGGATCGGGCGACGTCGTACTCACCTACACGAAGTGGTTCGCTCCGGCCTATCCGACCATGCAAGGCTTCGTGGGAGGCGATCTTGAGGGAAGCTTCGGCGGTGCGGTCCTCTCACGCACTGTGCTTCCGACCGTCGTGCTCCTCGAGGCGCGCTACGAGATTATCGCCAACAAGCCATCGCACTCCTTCACCGCGCTGATCGCGGGATCGCTCGACAGGGCGACGGGCATGGCCGTGCTCGACGGTACCGTCACGGCAGGATGGCTGACCGGCAAAGCGGTGCACGTGGAATTCCAGGTGATCGCGTGCACGCAAGCGGCCGACCACACCTGCTTCCAGGGCACGATCCGCGTGATCAAAGCCTCACAGACTGACAGCGACGACTAACGCGAGCGATCCGCCAAGACTCGGCCGCAGCTCGACTTGGGCTGCGGTCGAGTCACGTTTCTCTCGTAATTGATGTGAAAGACTTCGGATGTGAGCGAAGTCGCGATCCGTCCGGTCACGCCAGATCAGCATGACGCTGTCATGCACTACTTCGACATGGTCGCGTACGCGGACAACCCCAACTGGTCCAGGTGTTTCTGCATGGAGCGCCTCGTCGACGACTACCCGTCCCGGACCAAGGAGCAGAACCGCGCCTCGCGCAGCGAGCTCCTGCGCTCCGCCAAGGCGAACGGCCTGGTCGCCTACCGCCTTGGTCGCGTCGTCGGCTGGTGCCATGCCGCGCCGAAGTCGGAGCTCAAGAGCGTCCCCGGCGAGGCCGCGAGCGACGTCGGCGCGATCGTGTGCTTCGTCGTCGCGCCCGATCAGCGCCGGCAGGGCATCGCGACGCAGCTGCTTGAAGCGGCGGTCGAGCACCTGCGGTCGCGCGGAATGAAGACGGCCGAGGCGTATCCCCGGGCGGGGGACGTCGAACCTTCACGGTGGGTCTGGTCCCAGTACGTCGGTCCGCTATCGATGTACCAAAAGGCCGGCTTCGAGATCGCGGAAACCCACGCGGACTTTTGTATCGTTCGGAAGAAGCTATGAAAGGCCGCGTCGTCTCGCTCCAGATCCGCACGGAGAAGCACGGGAAACCGGCACCCGTCGCCGAAGCTGTCGCCCGCGTCGGCGGTGGCATCGAAGGTGACGTTCACGCGCACCGCGAATCACGCGCCGTGCTCGTCGTCGACCGCGCCGCGCTCGATGCGCTCGGCCTCAGGCCCGGCGATCTTCGCGAGGAGATCACGATCGAAGGCCTGCCGGACGTGACCAACCTGCCGGTGGACACCGAGCTCCGCATCGGCGGCGTAACGCTCCGGGTCAATGGGCCTTGCGAGCCGTGCACGCACATCGGCGAGCTGCTCGCCGTTCCGGACCGCGAAGAATTTCGCCGGTCGCTCCTCGGACGGCGCGGTGCGTTGTGCACGGTCGCAGCCGTTGCCGCCCCCATCCGCGTGGGTGACCCGGTCGAGGCGCTAGTCCGCGCCTAGGGTCGGCACCAAAGCACGACCCTTCGAACGCTGTTCCGCAACCTTTCCCTCCCATAACCTCGCCCTGTGAGCGACCGCGTCACCTCGTCGGCAGCAGCAACGTCTGAGGACGAGGCCTAGTCGCGACCGCTCACATCGCGAAGCGACGAAGGCCTCCCGAAAGCGGGAGGCCTATTCATTTACGGGAGGAAACGTGGCGAGCGAGCACGATGCCTGTGCGCTGGTCGCGATCGCGCGCAAGGACGCGCGGCCCACGCGCGCGGTCTTGGAGCTTGTGCTCCACGGGATGGCGTCGCTCGCCCATCGCTCGGGCGTCGTCGACGGCGAAGGGGACGGCGCCGGTGTTCTGACCGATATCCCGCGCGCTCTCTGGGCACACGAGCTCGACCTTGCAGGACGTGACGAGACGGCCGTCGAGCTCGAGCGATTCGCGGTCGGTCACTTCTTCCACGCCGACCCAGCCGACGTTGCGACGATCGTCGCGATCCTCGCCGGTCGTGGCATCGAAACCCTTCTTGTTCGAGCGGAGACGACCGACGAAGCGGCGCTCGGTCCGCGCGGACGCTCGGAGGCACCGCTGTTCCTGCAGCTTGCCCTGCTCGCGCCTCGCGGCGCCGCCCTGGGATCGCGTGCGCTCTACGAGGCAGGGGTCGACATCGAGCGCGGCACAACCGCCACGGTGGTCAGCCTCTCGCGGCATACCGCCGTGTACAAGCTCCGCGGCGCGGGCCACCAGCTCACGTCCTACTTCGCCGATCTGGCCGACCCACTCTTCGCCACATCGGTCGGCTTCGGACACAACCGCTATGCGACGAATACCTCGACGAGCTTCACGCGCGTGCAACCGTTCCCGGTCTTCGCGCACAACGGCGAGATCAACACGATCAGCCGGCTGCGCGAAGAGGCGCGCGCGCTCGGCCTGCCGCTCTCGCGCGACGGGAGCGATTCGCAGGACGTCGATGCGGCGATCCGCGCGCTCGTCATTCGGCACGGTCTGACCGCGGTCGAATCGATCGAGCTGCTTTTCCCGCCGATCGTCAACGAGATGAAGCGGATGACGGCGGAGCTCCAGGACGCGTACGTGCAGGGGCGCGCGGCGATCGGTCCGCTCGCGCAGGGACCAGCCGGGATCCTCGTGCGGGTCGGCGACACGTGCGTCTTCGGGGTCGACGCGCTCGGTCTGCGACCGCTGTGGCACGTCGAGACCGAGGAGGAGCACGTCTTCGCGAGCGAACGTGGGTTCGTTCCCCTGGAAAGCTACATCACCGATCCCGTGCCGCTCGGGCCGGGGGAGCGCGTGGCACTGCGGCGCGACCGAGGATGGCGACTCCTCGATCAGGGCGCGGTGCGCGAGCGGTTCCTGGCGGCGCGTCGGCTGCGCGGCGTCTCCCTGAGTGGCCTGCGCAGCCATCTGACGTGCGGTGGACCCGCCGAGCCCATCGGCGCCGCCAAGCGCTGGGAGATCGGCACCCCGCCCGACGAGATGGACGACGTGTCCGTCCGCCGGGAGCGGCAGTTCGCTGCGCTCGGGTTCGAGCCCGACGACCTGAAGATGGCTGCCTTCATGATCGAGACGGGCAACGAGCCGATCGGATCACTCGGCTATGACGGACCGCTCGCCGCGCTCGCGCCGCGCGCTAACCTCGCCGATCACCTTCACGAGACGGTCGCCGTCGTGACGAATCCCGCGATCGACCGCGAGCGCGAGATCGAGCACTTCTCGACGCGCGTCCTGCTGGGCCCGCGGCCCGCGCCGCATGCCCACGACTCGCGCCGCTGGATCGAGCTCGCGACGCCGCTCTTGCTCGGCGGCCATCCCGCCTGGACCGGACTGCGCAGCGACGACTTCCGCGCCCTTGCCCGTCAGAAGGGAACGTGGCTGCTGGATGACGTCGTCGCCCGGTTCGCGGCCGATGGGAAGACCACGCCGGTCTTCCTCGAGGCCGATCGGGATTGGGAAGAGCACCCGCGCGATGCTCTGGCTCGGCTCGGCGCGGCCGCCGCGCGCGGCGTGCGCGCCGGCGCGCAGCTCGTCGTCGTTCGCGATCACGGTGTCATGGGCGAGGGCCGCGCTTGGCTCGACCCGCACCTCGTGATCGCCGCGGCGCATCGCGCGCTCGTCGCGCAGCCATCCCTCCGTCGGGACTGCGCGCTGGTGGTCTCGGCCGGCAGCATCCGGAATCTCCACGACGTGATGGTCGCGCTGGCGCTCGGTGCGGATGCCGTGAACCCGTACCTCTTGCTCGAGTACGCGATCGCCACCGCCGACCCGGATGCACTCGGCAATCTCATCGAGGCCCTCCGCAAAGGCATCGAGAAGGTCATGTCCACGCTCGGGATCCACGAGCTTCGCGGTTACGGCCGGCAGCTCTCGGCGGTCGGGGTCGCGCCTGAGGTCGCGCGCTTCGCCGGCCTCGAGACGTTCTGCGCGAGCGACGAGGTCGGACTTGGTTGGGAGCGGATCGCCGAGGAAGGCTTTGCGCGTGCGTCGATGCTTCGCGAACGCCGCGACGCCCGACTCGAGCCGGCCTTCCGCATCTGGCCCCGCGCCTGGAAGTCCGCCCTCGCGGTCGCCAACGGCGAAGCTCCCTACGCGACGTACGCCGAGAAGCTGCGGGAGCTCGAGACTTTGCACCCCGTTTCGCTGCGGCACCTCGTCGACTTCACGCGACCGCTCAACGATGCGGACGGCGCCGCGGACACGTCCGCGGGGGAACACGCTGGTCCCTTTTACATCTCGTCGATGTCCTTCGGCTCGCAGGGGGAGACCGCATATCGCGCATAC
>Ga0209156_10004618_pt1 | contig 9976 bp, 10 predicted proteins | sample GraSoiAngelo_124_FD_185881 | JGI IMG/M metagenome (GOLD analysis project Ga0209156, IMG submission 185881) | Grasslands soil microbial communities from the Angelo Coastal Reserve, California, USA - 14_0927_05_20cm (SPAdes) (version 2) | ecosystem: Environmental > Terrestrial > Soil > Grasslands ...
AGCGCCGGTACAAGAAGCTCAAGGACGAGATCATCAGCGAGGTGAAGTCGCTGCGGCTCAATCAGTCGCGCATCGACGCGCTGGTCGAGCAGCTTTACGACATCAACAAGCGCCTCGTGGGTTACGAGGGCCGCCTGATGCGGCTCGCCGAGAGTCACGGAGTAGTGCGCGAGGATTTTCTCAGGAATTACCAAGGCTCCGAGCTCGATCCGCGCTGGCTCAACCGCGTGTCCAAACTGAGCGCGAAGGGCTGGAAGAGCCTCGTCGCCAGAGACAAGGATAAGGTCAAGCAGCACCGCCACGAGATCCAGATGCTCGCTGGTGAGACCGGGCTCGAGATCGGCGAGTTCCGCAAGATCGTGCAGATGGTGCAGAAGGGCGAGCGCGAGGCGCGTCAGGCCAAGAAGGAGATGGTGGAGGCGAACCTGCGCCTCGTCATCTCGATCGCCAAGAAATACACCAATCGCGGCCTGCAGTTCCTCGACCTGATTCAGGAAGGCAATATCGGGCTGATGAAGGCGGTCGATAAATTCGAGTATCGCCGCGGCTATAAGTTCTCGACCTATGCCACGTGGTGGATCAGGCAGGCGATCACGCGCTCAATCGCCGATCAGGCGCGCACCATTCGCATTCCCGTGCATATGATCGAGACGATCAACAAGATCGTGCGCACGTCGCGGCAGATGCTCAACGAGATCGGGCGCGAGCCTACGCCCGAGGAGCTGGCCGAAAAGCTCGGCATGCCGCTGGAGAAGGTGCGCAAGGTGCTCAAGATCGCCAAGGAGCCGTTGTCGCTCGAAACGCCGATCGGCGACGAAGAGGATTCTCACCTCGGCGACTTCATCGAGGACAAGAACGCAATCCTGCCGATCGATGCCGCGATACAATCCAATTTGCGCGAAACCACGACCCGCGTCCTGGCGTCACTGACGCCGCGCGAAGAGCGTGTGTTGCGCATGCGCTTTGGCATCGGCATGAACACCGACCACACGCTGGAAGAGGTCGGCCAGCAGTTCTCGGTGACGCGCGAGCGCATCCGCCAGATCGAGGCCAAGGCGCTGCGCAAGCTCAAGCATCCGAGCCGGTCGCGGAAGCTGCGCAGCTTCTTGGACAACTGACGCCCCACGGCCCTTTGCGATCCGTCGATCGAGGAAAGCTGCGTTTTGAGCGCAAGCGCAGCTTTTGAATCGCGCATTCCTCGACATTGCTGAATTCAGCGCGTGCGAGGTTCGCTTAGCGCGCCAAACGGTCTTGCCTCCTCGAAGGCCCGGCTTGCGCGCAGAACAAGCGCGTCCGCACCGATCGCGCCGACGATTTGCAGGCCCATGGGGAGCCCCTCGCGCGTCAGGCCGCAGGGAATGGAGGCGGCCGGCTGCTGCGTCAGGTTGAATGGATAAGAGAAAGGCGACCAATCCGTCCACGCCTCGCCCGACTCTCCTGGTGGCGGGACCACGTGACCGACGTCGAACGCGGGCAGTGGCATGGTCGGCGTCAACAGCAGGTCAAAGCGTTCGAAGAACCGGGCACACGCAAGATGCAGCTCCGCACGCTTGAGCTGCGCGCGGATATAGTCAGCAACGGATGTCTTGAGCCCCTGCGCCGCGGCAGCGGCAAGAGCCGGCTCGGCCTCGTCGCGAACCCTCTCGCCATAGGATTGCAAAAGCGTCGCGAACGAGGACCACCACAAGGTATTCCAGGTCGCGATCGGGTCGCCGTCAATCTCCGGATCGGTTTCATCAATGTGAGCGCCAAGCGCCGTGAACACCTGCACCGCTGCCGTCACCGCCGCCTCGACTTCCGGGTCGATGCGCGTGGCGTATCCAAGGCGCGATGAGTATGCGATCCGCATGCCTCGCACGCCGTCGTCGAGACCGATGCGGAAATCGGGCGCAGGTGACGTCCAGGCATAGACATCGCGTATGTCCGGAGCAGCGATGATGGTGAGAGCGATCGCCGCATCGGCCACCGATCGCGTGAGACAGCCGACATGCGCAAGCGTTCCGAGCGGTGAGGCAGGCCACGCCGGCACGCGTGCGCGCGTCGGCTTGATACCGTAGCTGCCGGCGAATGCGGCGGGGATGCGGATCGATCCGCCGCCGTCGGTTCCGAGGTGGATGTTGCCCATGCCGAGAACGACGGCCGCCACGGCACCGCCCGAGGAGCCTCCGGGCGTTTTGCGCGTGTCCCAGGGATTGCGCGTCACCCCGGTCAATGGGCTATCGGTGACGGCTTTCCAGCCGAACTCGGGCATTGTCGTCTTGCCGATGATGATCGCGCCTTGCTCGCGCAATCGGGCAACCGCCGGCGCATCGTGGCTTACCAGCGCGTCCGAAGTGAGCTTCGATCCAAAACGGGCCGGCATGCCGGCGACGAGCACATTGTCTTTGACGCCGACCGGCACGCCATCGATCAGTCCCCTGGGCGCGCCAGCCATCCAGCGCGCCTCGGAATCGCTCGCGCCTCTCAGGGCGGCATCGCGATCCACCCAGCAATAGGCGTTCACAATGCTGTTGTGCCGATCGATTTGATCGAGCACGGCACGAACCATCTCTACTGGCGAGAGATCCTTGCGCCGATAGCGAGCGAGCAATTCGGCAACCGACAAGAAGGCGGTGGCATCCTTTGGCGCTTCGGTTATGATGCGAACTCCTCCGTTCGTATCAGATCGTATCCCACGAATAGCACAGTGTGGCCACGCTGCTGCGGCTTAAAGGTAAGTCCACCCCGGACGAGGAGGAGGCCATGACAAGCCGGCGGCAATTCCTGAAGCTGACGCTTGGGCTTCCTTTGTCCTCGGGAGGACTTTGGCTTGGGTGGGATCGGCTGCGGGCGCAAGAACCCTGGCCGACGCGTACGATTACGCTCGTGGTCCCGTTTCCGCCCGGCGGTGTTGCCGACTTCGCGGCTCGCCCCCTAGCCGCCCATTTGTCCCAAACGTTGGGACAGAAGGTCGTGATCGAGAACAAGGGTGGAGCAGGAGGCGGCATCGGGCATGCTGTCGTCGCGCGCGCGGAGCCCGACGGTTACACGATCATGACGGCACTGCCTTCGCTTGCCGTCATTCCCGAAGGCAACCGGCTGCAGGGCAAGCCGGTGCCCTATGAGATGGATCAATTCGTGCCGCTCGCGCGCATGTTGGCTGACCCGCCAATCCTGGCGGTGAGAAACGCATCCCCGTGGAATTCATTGGACGAGTTCATCGCGGCGGTTCGAGCAAGCCCCGCCCGCATACCCTATGGTACGTCCGGGCATCTGGGCACCGTCCATCTGGCGATGGAAATGTTTCTCAATGCGGCTCAGCTCAAGATGGTGCACGTGCCGTATCAGGGCGGCGGCCCTTCGTTCAACGCGCTCCTATCGGACCAAGTGCCAGTGGTTCCGACGCTGGAGTCGACCGCCAAAGGCCAGATCGATGCCGGAAACATCCGCATCCTGGCGCAATGGGGCACCGAACGGCTGCCGAGCTTTCCGCACGCGCCGACGCTGCAGGAGGCCGGATATCAGGAGGTCGTCTATATCCTTTGGACCGGGGTGTTTGCGCCGAAGAATACGCCGGCGCACGTGACGGGCTTTCTGCGCGACGCGATCCGCCTGTTCATGCAGGATCAAGCCGTCATCGAGCGTTTTACAAAAGCTGGAAGCCGGGTTTCCTATCTTGATGGGCCGGAATTCGCGCGGTTTCTGGAGGCCGACACCGATCGCCTGCTCAAGGTGGTGCGCAAGATTGGCCTGTCGTAGTGCCAAGCGCACGCTCTGAAAAAATTTCGCCCGGCAGAGCCGGGCGAAATCGTTTTGGTAGTGAATCGGCGAGGCGTCTTAGACGCACCACCTGCGGCCATAGAGCGCCTGCAGCTTTGCCGAGGCCTCAGGATAAGAGTTGGCGTATGCCACTGCTTGCCAGCCGGGGCCCCAGGGGCCGTTAATGTCGTTGCGCCAAATCTTGCAGTCACCATAGGCCCAGCGCACCACAACCCACGGCGGCTGTACCACCCGGGCATCCGCCGCCGGAATGACGGCGAGTGCGAGCAAGACCGTGGCGAGGGCGAGCGTTACGCGTTTCATCGGAAATCTCCCATGCAATCATTGCGAGCGTCGGAAAGAATCCACCGACAGGCGCGAATATAGTTGGCGCGGCAAATTATGCCAGGGAACCGACGGGGCTCCTGCTGCGGATGGTATCGTCCAACCATTTCCACTCTCGTCGACGGCCGAGCCGGCAACGACGTCTCGCGAGTCATCCTCAAGCTATCCCTGGGGCCGAAATCCGAAGGTGCGCTCGAAGCGTTCGGCGTAGGCCGGCCAGACCTGCGGATTGACGATCCGCGGCGGGCGTTTCCCGTCGAGCGTCATGACGAGCTGCTCGGCGGCGATGCGGCCCATATTCGCGCGCGCCTCCCGTGTCATGCCCGCGGTGTGCGGCGTCGCGATCACGTTTTCGAACTCCAGGAGCGGATGGTCGGCCGCGGGCGGCTCCTTGTCCCACACGTCGACGCCGGCGCCTGCAATTTTTTTCGACCGCAGCGCCTCGGCGAGCGCCCGCTCATCGTGGATGAAGCCACGCGCCGTGGTGATGAAATAGGCGTGCGGCTGCATCAGCGCGAACTCGCGCGTGCCGATCATGCCGCGCGTTTCCTCATCGAGCGGGCAGTTGATCGACACGAAATCGGCGCGGCGCAACAGCTCGTCGAGGCTGACTTTGATCGCGCCTCGCGCGGCGATCGTTTTCTCCTCGAGATAAGGATCGCAGGCGATGACCTGCATGCCCAACAGCCCGCGGCAAAGCTCGGCGATGCGACGCCCGACATTGCCGATGCCGACGATGCCGATGGTGCGCCCTTTGAGATCGCTGCCCATGAAGGCATTGCGATCCCGCATCGTGCCGCGCCGCAAGGCGTGGTTGGTCTGCACGATCTGCTTCGAGAGCGCGAGGACCATGGCAAGGACGTGTGCCGCCACCGCCTCGGCGTTGCCGCCGGTCTGGTTGACGACGAGCACGCCCGCCTCGGTGCAATCCTTGACATCGACGGTGTCGAAACCGGCGCCGTTGGTGGAGACGACAAGCAGGTTGGGCATGCGCGCCAGCAATTCGCCTCGGGCATAGAAGCGCGGATTGAGCTCGTCGCGTGACGAGCCGATCTGATAGGCGTGCGCGGCCGCCAGAATAGGCGCCGCAGCGTTGTCGGCGGTCTCGTTCTCGAGCTTGTCGAGCCGTATTTCGGGCCGCTGCGCTATGATTTCGAAATAACAGGGATGCGCGACATAGCGTACATAGAAGACGCGCTTCACGTTCTCTTTCATTGTTTTTTGAAGTCCCTTGCCGCCGTTGGTGACTGTAGACGCGCGACCGCTTACGCGCGCTTGAACGCGGGCATGACGTCTTTCGCGAACCAGGTGAGCTGCTCTTTGAATTCCTTGGGTGGCATGCCCTCGGCCCAATGGATCATGAAGTTTTCGAGCCCAGGATATTTGTCAGCCACCGATTTGATGCCGTCGATGACATGGCCCGGTGGGCCGCAGAACCACGCCTTTTGCGCCACGCCGTCGCGCAGCGAGGGCACGCCGGCCGGCGCTCCGGGCGTGCCCCAGGTGCGTCCGTGCTCGTCGGCGTAGCGCACGAACCCAAATGGCGCAAACCATTTGAACCGTTCGTCGTGCGCAGGCTCGAGCCGGCGGACCGCTTCCTCTTCGGTGTCGGCAAGGTATATGCCGGCTCCCCAGATCATGTCTTCGCCGAGCTTTTTGCGGCGACCTTGCCGTTCGCATGCGTCGTGATACGCGCGCACGACGTCGTCCAAGATCTTCTGACCGTTGAGGGTGACCATCGCCTTGAGCCCGTAGCGCGCCATGAGTTCGATGGTCTTGCCGCTGGCGATCGGCATCCAGATGTCGACCGGCAAATGCTTGGGCCGGGGTACCACGGTGATGTCCTTGAGCCCGTAGCCGCGATATTCGACCGGCGGCGGACACTCGTAGTACTTGCCTTTGTGATGGAAGGCATCTTCGTTAAAGCATTTGAGAAGGAGCTCCAGCTGCTCCTCGAACAATTCGCGATTGGCTTGCGCGTCGAGGAGCGGTGAGCCGAAAGTTTCCACCTCGCGCGTATGATAGCCGCGACCGATCCCCATGATGATGCGCCCGTCGGTGACGATGTCCGCCATCGCGTAGTCCTCGGCAAGGCGGATCGGGTGCCACATCGGCAGAACATTGAAGGCGCAACCGAACTTGAGCCGCTGGGTTTGCGTGGCGAGCCACAATCCGAGCTGGATCAGGTTGGGCAGGCACTCGTAACCCTCGCGTTGGAAGTGATGCTCGGCCGTCCACAACACGTCATAGCCGAGTCCGTCCATCAATTGTGCGATGTCGCGCGCCGTGGCGAAGACCTCCCGCAACCGTTCGGCGGAGTAGCGTCGTTCATTAGCGGGCGTGCCGGACCGGCCGATGTTGTCGAGCTCGATCTGTCCGACATAGAGCACGTGGAAGTTTCTGATCATCGCTCTAATCCCGCCATTTGATCGAGCACCCCATGCTTGCGGTCTGCTCCAGCGGGCCACGGCCGGTCTCTGCCACTTGCGTCATCGCCTCGAACAGCTCGCGTCGCGCGCCCGGCACGAGGCGCGTACGCGAGGCGTCGAGCCGGCCACGATATTGCAGCTCGTCATTGCTGTTGAATCCGAAGAAATCGGGAGTGCATTGCGCGGCGTAAGCGCGCGCGACCTCTTGCGTCTCGTCGATTACGTAGGGGAAGGCGAAGTTGTGCTCCTGCGCGAACCGCTTCATGTTGTCGAAGGAGTCCTCGGGATAAGATTTGGTGTCGTTGGCCATGATCGCGATCGTGCCGATACCGATGTCTTTGAGCGCATTCGCTTCCGTCACCAAGCGCTCGATCACCGCCCGCACATAAGGACAATGATTGCAGATGAAGACGATGAGGGTGCCCTTGCGACCGCGCACGTCGGCGAGCGTATAGATCTTGCCGTCCACGCCTTTGAGCTTGAAGTCGCCCGCCCTCCAGCCGAAGTTGCAGATGCTTGCCGCGCTTAACGCCATCGCACCTCTCCAGGAATATCCGGATCACCTCACCTGCGCTGAGGTCACATGCGGGGCAATGACGGATCAGCGCATATCGCCTAAGCCAGACCCTCGACGATGCGCAGGTCGCGATCGGCTGCTTTGCCGAACACTTTCAGCGCCGCCTGATAGCCCTCGCTATCATGCGCGGCCACGGCTTTATCGATGCTGTCGAACTCGATTACGACCACACGCTGGGCAACTCCCGACTCATAGGCTTTTGCGGCGTTGCCGCGCGCCAGAAAACGCCCGCCGGCGGCGGCGATTGCAGGTCCCGCGAGCTTGGCGTAGGCCGCCAACGCATCCGGATTGGAAATTGATCGATAGAACGCGATCCAATACGCTTTTGCCATTGTGACCTCCCTTGCCGCTCATACCGTTTGCGCTTGAACGCGGGAGCTTAGCGGATCGCGGCGATGCTCACAAAGGCCGCCGCGTGTCACCGAAAGCGAGTGGGAACCGCTGTCAGGCCGTTAGGCACAGCAACGTTCAACCGAGCAGACGCAATGTCCGGCATCGCGCATTGCCGGCGCGGCCGTTTCTTTTTGCGCTGGCCGCGCTAGGATTGCCACAACGGGGCTCGTGGAGTTGCGCATGAAAACTCTCCTGGCATTGATCGGAGTTCTCGCCATACTCGCGGCGATCGCCGGCGCGGTGTTTTTCTTCGGCGGTTTCTACAGCGTTGCTGCGACAGTCGACGATCCGCCCTCGGTCAAATGGGCGCTCGCCCAGATCCGCTTGGCTTCGATCAGGCGCCATGCGACGGAGATGCCTTCAGGATCGCTCGAGGATCCTTCGATGGTGCAGGCCGGCGCGCGTGCGTTTTCCGAGCGCGGCTGCGTCAATTGCCACGGCGCGCCCGGCGTCAATTGGGCCAAATTCTCCGAAGGCCTGCGTCCCGATCCGCCCGATCTCAAGGACCTCGTCAACGATCGCAGGCCGCAAGATCTGTTCTGGGTCGTCAGGAACGGCATTCACATGACCGGCATGCCGAGTTTCGGTCTGGTCGAGGTGCCGGACCAGGAAATCTGGACAATCGTCGCCTTCCTCAAGAAATTGCCGAATGTGTCGGAGGCGGATTTTAAGGCGTGGTCCGGCAAACCTTGAGCGCGCGCGTTCCGCCTCAAGCGATCTCGACGATCTCGGCCTGCGAGTTCGCGACCTCTACCGTGTCGCCGACTTCTTTTCCGAACAGCGCGCGCGCCAGCGGCGAGACGTGCGAGAGTGTCCCGTGCGCAGGATCGGCCTCGTCCTCGCCGACGATGCGGAAGGTCTGACGGCGGCCGCCGTCGCGCACAATGCTCACTGTCGCGCCGAAATGCACTTTGCTGCGATCGCTGGGTTCAGGGACGAGCTGCGCGCTCGCTCGCCGGGCGGTCCAGTAGCGCAGGTCGCGCGCCGCGCGCGCCAGCGCGGCGCGGTCGTTCGCTGCGTGCGCGGCGGCGTGCTCTTGCTGCAGGCGCGCAACCTCGGCCTCGATGCGCGCAAGCCCCTCGGCAGTCACGAGATTGGGATGCGGAGAAATGGGCCGATCTGGCAACTCCTCGACCGCGTCCTCCAAGTCTTTGACGAATGCTCTACTCATGATCACGCGTTCTTTTTGATTAGGTTTCTGACCTCTCGTTATCCGGGCCGGGTGAGCTGGCTTGCTGCTGCTAAATATGGGGTATCGAGAGCAATATGGGAACGCTCCATGCCGGAACTCGATGTCCGCCGGGGGAGCGCGATTAGCCTGGAACTATTCCATTACGAAAAAGTTCAATTAAATCAGGTGCCGCCGACACGGGCGATTTTGACGCTGGTGCTGCCAATGCGGGCGATTCAGGAGGATTCGATGCGCAAGGCGTGGATCACCGCTGGGCTCGCATTGATGTTGTCGTGCCTCGGCTCGGCCGTGCCGGCGCAGACAACGCCGCAACAGCCGCAAGATGTGCTGGCGCCTGCGCCGAAGCTCAACCTGACGTTGGAGCAGCGTCATACCATCAGGGAACTCGTCAAAGACATGAAGGCCGATGCCGCCGACGTTGAGACAGAGATTGGCGATCCCATCCCCCAAGGCATCAACCCGCGGCCGATGCCGAGCGACGTGGCTCAGAAAGTGCCGCAGGTGAAGAGCCACAGATTCTTCCTCACCGCGCAGCAAATCGTGATCGTCGACCCCAAGGACAACAAGGTCGCCGACGTCATCAAACTCGGCACGGATTGAGCTGCCGTCACGAGCGGCCGCTCAGAGCCTCTCGCCTATTCGACCTTTCCGCGCGTGAGATAACGCTTGGGCAGCATCACGTGGATGCCTTTGTTGCCGTTGACCACCTGCGTCACCCGCACATCGGCGGCGAGGCTCGCCAATGAATAAGCTTGATAGCGGTCGAGGCCCGTACGCGTGCAAATGAGGTCGAGCATCTGTCGCAGCGCAATCACGACGCAATCGTCGAGATCGGGGTCGAATGCCATCGTGATCACGTGCATCGGCGTTTCGGCCATCGGCCATTCAAGCCGCATGTCGTCGCGCAGCGTGAGCCGGAAGGTGCCGCTCAATCCCGTCTCAACGGCCGTGACGCACACCTCGCCGTCGCCCTGAACGCCGTGCCCATCGCCAACGGAGAACAGCGCACCGGGAACGAAGATGGGCAGATAAAGCGTGGTGCCGGCGACGAGCTCTTTATTATCGAGATTGCCGCCGTTCTTGCGCGGGGGCGCGGTCGAGATCATGCCCCAGGCGGGCGGGGGCGCGGTGCCCATCACGCCGAAAAACGGCGCCAGCGGAACCTCCTGGCCCCACGGGAGCCGCCAGCACTTGCGCGCGCGGTCGAGCACGATGTGGATGTGGCGGTTCTCGGCGAAATCGTCGGGCAAAGCGCCGGCAAGCGGGCGCACGGAGTTGTAGCCCCAGTCGTAGAACACCTCG
>Ga0209156_10004622_pt1 | contig 9970 bp, 10 predicted proteins | sample GraSoiAngelo_124_FD_185881 | JGI IMG/M metagenome (GOLD analysis project Ga0209156, IMG submission 185881) | Grasslands soil microbial communities from the Angelo Coastal Reserve, California, USA - 14_0927_05_20cm (SPAdes) (version 2) | ecosystem: Environmental > Terrestrial > Soil > Grasslands ...
ACCATGTTTCCCCCACGAGCCCCCTTCTTTTAGCGCGGGGGAAACCATGTCCCCCGCGAGCCCCCTTCTTTTAGCGCGGGGGAAACCATGTTTCCCCCGCGAGCCCCCTTCTTGGCCGCGTCCGGGCCAATGTTGCCCTGGCTCCCGCCGGGCGAAGCCCGGCTTCGCCCGCAAACGTCAGCTACGACTCTTTGGCCTCGGCCAGGGCGCGCTCGAAGGCGTCGAGGTGGCTTTGGCTGAAGAGGACGAAGCGAATGAGCTCGACCGGTGGACGGTGGGCCCCGCGTACCGCGGCCACTGCGACCGGCGCGGCCAGGTCGACCGGATAGCCGTAGACGCCTGTCGAGATCGCCGGGAACGCGATGCTCGTGCAGCCGAGCTCCGCTGCCACTTCGATCGCCCGCCGGTGGCAGGATGCGAGCAGCTCGGCCTCAGCGGCTTTCCCTCCTCGCCAGACCGGACCGACGGTGTGGATCAGCTGCCGGGCCGGCAGCCGGCCTGCAGTCGTCGGCTTGGCGTCGCCGGTGGCGCAGCCGCCCAGCAGGCGGCACTCGGCGAGGATCTCAGGCCCGCCCGCGCGGTGAATCGCACCGTCGACGCCGCCACCGCCGAGCAAGCTCGAGTTTGCCGCGTTGACGATTGCGTCGACTACTTGCTCGGTGATGTCGCCGCGTACAGCCTCGATCACAGAGGGCGAACGCTAGCCATCAGCGGCAAGCAGCCGCGCCGGCGCGGCGCGGCAGAGCTCGATGAAGACGCCGGCGACGACAGGATCGAATTGGCTCCCCGCGCAGCGATGGATCTCGGCCAGGGCCTCGCTCGCGGGCAACGGCGGCCCATACGGCCGCGGTGATGTCATCGCGTCGAAGGCGTCGGCGACGGCGAGAACCCGCGCCTCGAGCGGAATCGCATCGCCGCGGCGCCGGGAGGGATACCCGCCGCCGTCCCAGTGCTCGTGGTGGAAGAGCACATACGGGATCGCGAAGCGGAAGTCGGGTTGTCTCGCGAGAATTCTCATTCCCGCCGCTGGATGGCGCCGGATCGCCGCAAATTCGGCTTCACTCAACCGCTCGGCCTTGCCCCAGACCGAGTCGGCAACGGCGAGCTTGCCGACGTCGTGCAGAAGCGCCCCAATGCGTAGACGCCGGATCCGTCCGGCACCCCAGCCGAGGCGAAGCGCAATAGCCTCGGCAAGCCGGCTGACGCGCGAGCCGTGGCCCTCCATGTAGGGACGAGCATCGATCGCCTCGCAGAGCCCCGCCAACATCGCCACGGCTCACACAATTCAAGCCGCGGCGCCCGAACCCTCCTCCGTCATGCCTCCGATTCGGCCCCAAGCATCCGGCGGCGAATGAAGCGGAAGACAAGCGCGCCCAGGATGAGCAGAACGACGATCGCGGCACCGGCGATCAGCCCGTAGCGCCCGATCGCCGCGGCGGCTGCATGGCCCGCGTAGAACGCGACGAGGCCGACCCCGACCGCCCAGACGATTCCGCCTGCGGCGTTCCAGAGGACGAAGAGCCACCAGTGCATCTTGCTTATCCCCGCCAGCCAGGCCGCGGTCACGCGCAGGACGGCGATGAAGCGCGCGAGGAAGATCGTCTTTCCGCCGTGACGCTTGAAGAAGCGCTCCGACCACGGAAGGACCCGCGAGGCGTGACGCTCCAAGAACTCCCAGCGCTCCAACAGCTTCCGCCCACCGAGCCGGCCGGCCCAATAGCCGATGTTGTCGCCGACGATTGCCGCCGTGGCGGCGACTGCGATCACGGCAACAATGTTCAGGTCCCCCTGGGACGCGAGGACGCCGGCCGTGACAAGCGCCGTCTCGCCGGGCAGCGGGATGCCCGCGGACTCCATCGCGATCAGCAGGAAGAGAACGACCAGCCCGTAGCTCTGGACGAGCGACTGCATCGTTCCAGTCTAGGCGCGGCCTCGCGGGCGCCTTCCTTAGTTCAGCCGGTACGCCATCAGCATTGCGTCAACGGGACGGCCACCGCGGCGGAAGTGGTCGCGCCGCAGGCCCTCGCGCTCGAAGCCGAACTGTTCATAAAGCTTGATTGCAGGCTCGTTGTGCGGGAACACGTGCAGCTCGAGCTTTTCGATTCCGGTCTCACGGGCCCATTCGACCGCCTGCTCGAGCAGCGACCTCCCGATCCCGCGGCGCCGGTGACCGGCGGCGACCATCAAGCCCAGATCGGCGACATGAGGGCTCGCGGGGTGCGAGTCGCGTGCCAGCGAGAGGCGCGCGACAATGCCGTGCTCGTTCTCGGCGACGAAGACCGCCGCGTGCGGCGAGCGCCGAACCGCCCGCAGGTAGCGGCGCTCGTCTCCGACGTTGCGCCAGTCGCCCTCGGTGATCAGCCAGGCCTCGGGCTCCGAGCTGACCGCACGCCCGAGCTCGACCAGCGCCGCGGCATCGGCCGGTGTCGCACGCCTGATGATGTAACCGGTCACACGATGACGCCGTGGCCCCCGCGGCGTGGGTCGCCGGCGGCATCGAGACTGCCGTCCTCGCGTAGCTCGACCGCAGCCGCGCCGCCGAAGTAGAGGTTTCGCCGCCGCCAGCGGACGAGCTCGTAGCCCCACTGGGTCAGCCGGTCGAGCTCGGCAGGGTCGGAGCCGCCCTCGCAATGAAGGTGCGGTTCCTCCAGATGCACGCGCGGATGGGCGATCGCCCGGCTCACATCCATCCCGTGGACGGCGACGTTGAGAACGATCTGCAGGATCGCACCGCGCAGCCGCACCGAGCCGGCGCTGCCAACCACGAAGCGCGGCCGCCCGTCGTCGAGCACAAGCGACGGCGCCATCATGCTGGTCAGGCGCCGGCCGATGGCTCGGCCCTGGTAACGACGGCCCACGGGATTGAGGTCGTACTCGCCGAGCATGTTGTTGAGGTGGATGCCGGTGCCCGGCACGATCACGCCGGAGCCGGAGCCGTTCGAGGCAGTGAGCGAGGCGGCGTTGCCGGCCGCGTCGACGACGGAGATGTGGGTCGTCCCGGGGGCGCCGACGGGCTCGGCCCGACCGGCCTCGCGGGCTTCGATCCGCTTTGCAGCGGCGTCCACACCGGAGAAGAGGCGCTTTGCGAGACCGCCGCGATAGAGGTCGCTCGTGAAGCTGCCGCCGCGAGCGCGTGTCTGCTCTCGCATCACCTCGGCCACGCGCGACATCGCCTCAGCGCTCCCGGGCGGCCCTCCGATGCCGAGCCGCGACACGAGGTGGAGCGCGTAGGCGATCAGGATTCCACCGGACGACGGCGGCGGATTCGAGACGAACTCGTGGCCGTCGAACGAGCTGCGGATCGGGCGCCGCGAGATGACCCGGTATTCGGCCAGATCCTTCTCCGTCAGGCTGCCGCCCTCTGCGCGAACGTGCTCGCTGATGCGCCGGCCCAGCTCGCCGCTGTAGAAAAGTGCCGCGCCGTGCTCTGCGAGCTGCTCGAGCGTGGCGGCGAGGTCGTGCATCACAAGCCGATCGCCGGCAACGAGGCGGATGTCCTCTGGACCGAAGATCTCGCGGCCGTCTTCCGTATGCCGCAGGATCACGTCGAGGATCGCGTGCAGGAAGGCTTGCGGTTTCGTCAGCTCATGACCTTCGCGCGCGACCGCGATCGCGGGCTCGAGCAAGCGCCGCCACGGCAGCGTCGCGTACGCGCGGTGCGCGGCCTCGAGCCCTGCGACCGCTCCGGGAACAGCGCAGGAGGCGGCGCCGATCCGGAAGACCTGCGAAGCGCCCCGGTCGAACTCCACGTCGACCGCCTCCATTTCGCGGGGTGGGCCGGCGAGCCGCTGGCCGGGAATCGCGGTGAAGAAGTCGTGCAATCGCACCCGCCCGGTCGACGACGCACGGACGAGCAGGAAGCCACCCCCGCCGGGGCTGGTGAGCGTGCTCTCCGTGACCCACGACATGCACGCGGCGGCAATGCACGCATCGACCGCGTTCCCGCCTTCGCGCAGCACCTCGGCGCCCGCCTCGGCGGTGAGCGTGTGCCCGGCCGCCACCGCGCCCCTCATACCCCAAGGGTAACGGCCTCACCAGGCGGGAAAGCAATGCGCCAGGAGAGCCGCCGCCGCCGTTATCGTGCAGGCCAGTGCACGTTCGTAGCACCACGGTCGCGCGCGAAGCCGTGCTCTGCGCAGCGGGCGCCGCATTTTTGGCGTCGTTGCTCGTCTGGCTCGGACCGCCGGGAGCAGACTTCGCGGCGCACGCCTACCAGCGCACCGCGTTTCTCCAGCACGGCTTCGCGTTCTGGAACAACTTCTGGTACGCGGGCCGCTACAGCTTCATTACCTACAGCGTCATCTACTACCCGCTTGCCGCGCTGTTTGGAATCAAGCTCCTCGCTGTTGCCACTGTGGCGATCGCCGCGCTTGCATTCGCCGTCGTCCTCGGACGGGAGTGGGGACCAACGGCGCGCTGGTCGAGCTGGACGTTTGCCGTCGTCTGGTCGGGCATCGTCGTGTCCGGGGCCTTCCCCTTCGCCCTCGGCGCAGCGCTGGCGCTGCTTGCAATCTGGACGCTCCAGACAGGATCGCGCTGGAAGTTCGGCGTGCTCGCCGCGCTGACCGCGGCTGCAAGCCCGCTCGCGTTCCTTCTGCTCACGTTCGTCCTCGCCGGAATCGGGGTCGCGCGCTGGCGTGAGGGCCGCAAGCTGCTCGTGCCGGCGGCCATCGTCGTGGCGATGGGAGCCACCGAGGTGGTTCTCTTGCGCCTCTTCGCCGACGGCGGCCGTTATCCGTTCTCGTGGCAGGAGTTGCTGGCAGCCTGCGTCTTCTGCCTACTCGGCGCTGCACTGACTTGGCGTGTCGACGGCGCTCGGCCTCTCCGCTGGCTGTTCATCGTCTACCTCGGCGCCTGCCTGGCTGCTTTTGTGGTTCCCTCGTCCCTCGGCGAGAACGTCGACCGGCTGCGGTACGTCGCGGTCCCGGTGGCGGTGCTCGCCCTGTCGCTCCGGCACTGGCGGCCTTTGCCGGTCGCGGCCATCACGCTCGCGCTGGCGGCTTCGTGGAACGTCACGCCACTCGCCTTCAGCTTTGTCAAGACATCCGAGGACCCAGCTTCGGCCCGGGCGTACTGGCAGCCGGCAATCGACTACCTGCATCGCCACCTGACCTTGTCGTATCGCGTCGAAGCGGTCGATACCGCTGGACACTGGGACGCCGTCTACCTACCCGGCGCCGGCATCCCGCTCGCGAGAGGCTGGTTCCGCCAGAACGACTACCCCCAGAACCGTCTCCTCTACAGCGACGACGGACTCGCCCGTGGCGCGTATCTGTCCTGGCTGCGCTCGCTCGGGATCCGGTACGTCGTCCTCACCGACGCACCCCCGGACTACAGCGCACAGGCCGAGGCGAAGCTGCTGCGGACCGGCCGATCAGGCCTGACGAGGGTGATGAAGACGAAGCACCTGAGCATCTACGCGGTTCCGTCGCCCCGGCCGCTGATCACCGGCCCCAGCCCGGCCGCCGTCGTCCGTCTGACCGAGACGCAGGTGACGGTACGAGCGACCGAAGCCGGCACGTACCGGCTCGCGATCCGCTACTCGCCGTACTGGCTGGCCTCGACCGGATGCCTCGACCCGGGCAAAGACTCCATGATCCGGCTGCGGATACCCGCACCAGGCACGGTGCAGTTGAGCATCCACGTCAACGCTCGCCGCGCTCTGGCGGCCTTCGCCGGGCAGCGACCTCAGACCTGCTCGGGCTGAGCCCGCGACCTTACGGTTGCACAAGGCGGCGCTTGCCGCCGCCGGCCGAAGAGGGCTCGCCGACATGGCGGCGAGCCCGTAAACCCGGCAGCGCGATGCACGCGACAACTCGCTGTGGTTACTACGTCTGCACTAGGCGGCGCTTGCCGCCGCCGGCCGAAGAGGGCTCGCCGACATGGCGGCGAGCCCGCTAAACCCGGAGCGCGAGGCACGCGACAACTCGCTGTGGTTACTACGTCTGCAGAAAGCTCGGAGGCTCGAGCGAGTCTTCGGAGAGCGGCCGCTCGCCGAAGACACGCTGCCGAGCGCCCTGGAAGCCGAAGCCCGTCGCGATCACCGTCACCCAGACCTGGCCGGTGAGCCGCTCGTCGACCGTGGCGCCGAAGATGATGTTCGTGTCGTCCGTGGATGCCGAGCGAATCACCTCGGCCGCCTCGTTGACCTCGTAGAGCGACAGATCGTCGCCACCGGCGATCGAGAGCAGGATGCCCTTTGCACCCAGGATCTGTTGGTCGATCAACGGGGAGCGGAGCGCCCGCTCGGCCGCCTCGCGCGCGCGGTTCTCGCTGGTCGAGAAGCCGATTCCCATCAGGGCCGTTCCGGCCTCCTTCATGATCGTCCGAACGTCGGCGAAATCGAGGTTGATCAGGCCCGGCAGGGTGATCAGGTCGCAGATGCCCTGGACACCCTGACGCAGCACGTCGTCGGCGATCCGGAAGGCGTCCAGCATCGAGGTCGACTTGTCGAGCACCTCCAGCAGCCGCTCGTTCGGGATCACGATCACGGTGTCGCAATTGCGGCGAAGCTCTTCGACGCCGTGCTCGGCGGTGCCGCGCCGGCGCGTGCCCTCGAATCGGAACGGCGTCGTCACGATCCCAACCGTCAGCGCACCGAGCTCGCGCGCGATTCTCGCGACCACGGGGGCCGCTCCGGAGCCGGTGCCGCCGCCCTCGCCCGCGGTGACGAAGACCATGTCTGAGCCTCGGAGCGCGTTCTTGATCTGGTCGTAGGACTCCTCGGCGGCGCTCCGCCCCAGATCCGCATCGGCGCCGGAGCCGAGGCCTTCGGTCAGCTCTCGGCCGATGTGGATCTTGACCGGGGCATCGCTCATTCGAAGCTGTTGGATGTCGGTGTTGACGGCGACAAACTCGACCTGCGCCAGCCCGGCGTCGATCATCCGGTCGAGTGCGTTCAGGCCGGCCCCGCCGACTCCGACCACCTTGATGACGGCCAGGTAGGCGGCGGTTTCGCCACGAGGGACGCGATGAAGTCTCGGGGCCTGCTCCGGGAGCGGCTGCAGCATTGGCGGCGGCTCGGGAACCGGTTCGAGGTGGACCGGCTCGGGTTCGGGTTCGGGTTCAGGCTCAGGCTCGGGCTCGGGGTCTGGCACAGCCGCCACGGGAGCTTCCTCCTGCGCCCCCCGTGCGAACTCGGGAACGTGCTCGACCGTCTCTTCCTGCGGCTCCGCCGCCTCCGGCGGGGATGCGGCCTCTGGCTCGCCCTTACCAGCCTGTTTCTGGGCAGCCTCGGTCGCGCGGAAGAGCTCCGCGAGCGGGCCTTCACGCATGCTCGCGCGGCGCCGCGCCATTGAGAACCTCCTTCGCGAGCTCGCGGTAGGCGTCTGCAGCGCTACCTGTTGGGTCGTACTTGAGCACCGAGCTGCCCTTCACGGGCGCCTCGGCGTAGCGAATCGTCTTGCGGATCCTCGTCCCGAAGACGAGATCGCCGAAATTCTCCTCCAGAATCTCGACGGCCTCGCGCGAGTGCAGCGTGCGCTTGTCGTACATCGTCGGCAGGATCCCCTCGATCCCGACCTCGGGATTCAGGTTCTCGCGGATCATCGAGAGCGTGTTCTCGAGCTGGACGAGACCTCGCAGCGAGAGATACTCGCACTGCACCGGCACGATCACGCCGTTGGAGGCGACGAGCGCGTTGATCGTCAGGAGTCCGAGCGAAGGCGGCGTGTCGATCAGGACGTAGTTGTAGTTGTCCTTCACCGGCGCGAGCGCCTTCTCGAGCGCCCGCTCGCGTCCAATCATGCTCGAGAGCGCAAGCTCGGCGCCGGCAAGATCGATCGACGAAACGGCGAGATCGACCTCCTGGTGATGGATCACCTCGGTGATCGGAACCCGGTGCACGAGCACGTCGAACATCGAGCGCTCGATCGAGTCCGGATTCAGGCCCTGGCTCATGGTCAGGTTGCCCTGCGGATCGAGGTCGACGAGGAGTACCTTCATTCCCTGCTCGGAGAAGGCGACGCCCAGGTTCAGCGCCGTCGTCGTCTTGGCGACGCCGCCCTTTTGGTTGGCGAAGGCGATGACCCTCCCCAGAGTGGCTCCTTTCGAGATGTCGTCCCGGGTTCCCGGTCGCGGAAGCAGGCGTGCCAGCCCCATCAGACCCTTTCTTTCGTCTGATAGTAGCCGAACCCTTTATCGGGTTAAATGCAGGCGTTTTCCATTGGCGGCAAGGCGGCTGTCCCAGTAGCCGGGATTAGCGGCCGGCGCCGCGCGTGTCGGCGCGGCCTTTTGGCCGGCATCGCAAGCGACGCCTTGGTGCAGCGGTTTTTTTGTTAATTCAGGAACTGGGGCGTGCCCTCACCCGAATTTGGCTTATAGATCATTCGGCGCTGAGACGGCATCGCGAGCGACGCTATTCCTCCTCCCCATCCCAGTAGTCGAGGCGCTCCGCTCTGATCATTACGCCGACGCCGCGGAAGTAGGTCTTGTTCGACCGCGGGTAGTACGCGATGTCGTTCGGCTTGCGGGTGCCGTACGCGAGCATGGTCAGGCCGTCGTCGCCGGCTCGGAAGGAGTGCGCCACGCGTGTTGCAGCCGGCCGTGCGACGACGTGACCGCGACGGACCGCGTGCTCCTTGTCCCCGAGCATCACCGTTCCGGTCCCGTCGAGGACGACGAATATTTCTTCCTCAGCCGAATGGCAGTGCGGCGGGCAGCTGAGCATCCCGGCCTCCACGCGGTTGTAGTTGATGCCCGTGAGCACCGAGCCGGCGGCGATCCCGAGGTCGCGGCCGTGGACGAGCACGTCGCCGCGGCCCCAATCCTCCTCGTCGAGCTCGTCGATGTTGACGATCCGCGGTGGCCGCGGACTCGGTTTCGGCAGCTCTGGATCGCCGAGCGCGAGCTCCTGCGTCCATTGGTGCGTTTCGATCATCTCGGCCCAGAGCATCCCGATTCGACCTGCCTTCAAGCGAGGAAAGAACGCGTACTCGGCCCTGGCACGCGTGCCGAACGCCAGGTATTCGATCCCCTCCGGACCCGCGACCACCGAATGCGCCTCAGCGCCCGCGAGGTGGACGAGGCAGTCGCCGACTCGGGTCTCGTAGGTCGTCTCGCCGTCGCCGTCGTCCTGCCACGAGAGGCCCGAGCCTTCGAGCACGAAGAAGATCTCCTCCTCGCTGCCTTCCATGTGCAGCGGGGTCGAGCGCGCATTCGGGTCGACCTGGACGCGCTTGACTCCGACCGTGACGCTACCGGCGGCTCTGCCGAGATCGGTCCAAGTCGATCGGAACGCGCCCTCGTCGGCGCGAAAACCCTCGACGTCGGCCCAGTGCACTACCTGCTCGGACACACCTCGAATCTACGCCACGGGCGCTGCGCCTGCATCGTGCGCCTGGCGACAGCGCTCGAGCGCATCGACAGTGAGCTCGGTGCCTTCGCGTTCCGTCTCGAGCCATGCCTCCCCCTCGCGCAGCAGCTCGCGGACCTCGGCGAGCAGCTGCTTGGGCCCCGCGCCCTCGCGCTCGAGCGCCTCGATCCGGTCGAGCCGGTGCATGACTGCCCGTGCTTCGTCCACGTGCCGAACGTAGCCGCTGAAAGCAGACCGGAGAGGGTCGGCTTTGTGACGATTACGCGACAGCCGTGAGAAAGCCCGTCGGCCGCGCGCGCAGCCCTAGAAGCGACTCGTCGAGCGCAACCACTAGTGCGGCCCGATCGCCGTGGAGCAGCGTCTCGACGAGCGCGCGCCGGACCGCGTCCAGCGTCGACGGTTTCGCGGGCTCTCCGGCGACAAGCGCGCGCAGGCGTTCGAGGTGGTCGGCGCGGTCGCGCGCGGTCTCGCCCAGCAGAAGCGCTGTTCGGACCGTGGCCGCCCAGAGGCCGTCGGCGCCGCCGAGGAGCGCGGTCAGCGCCTCGCGGAGCTGCTCCGAACGGAAGGGCTCGGTCGCGAAGAGCGAGAGCTCCCAGCGGTCGAGCGCCTCGGCGAGCTCGGGGTCTTCGTCGGCAGTAGAGATCCGTTCGAGCAGTT
>Ga0209156_10004625_pt1 | contig 9968 bp, 2 predicted proteins | sample GraSoiAngelo_124_FD_185881 | JGI IMG/M metagenome (GOLD analysis project Ga0209156, IMG submission 185881) | Grasslands soil microbial communities from the Angelo Coastal Reserve, California, USA - 14_0927_05_20cm (SPAdes) (version 2) | ecosystem: Environmental > Terrestrial > Soil > Grasslands ...
CGACCACGATCTGAACGGTCCGGCGCCAAGCCTCAGCATGCAGCAGGCGATGGTGAACCTGTTCGCCGACATGGGTGTTCAGCCGGGCGTGCCGGCGGGCTCGCTCCTGACCGCCACCGGTCTGCACATCGCGAGCGCCTCGACCGATACGGTCGCGCCGACATCGGCGATCGACGCGTTTCCTCTCGGCACCACAATTCAACGCAGCATCCCGGTCAGCATCACAGGCACGGCCTCGGACATCGGCGGCGTGGTGGGCGGCGTCGACGTGTCGGTGGACGGCGGTGCCACGTGGCATCCAGCGGACGGCCGTGACACCTGGAGCTATACGTGGATCCCCGACGGCACCTCGGCCGTCATTCGCAGCCGCGCCGTCGACGATAGCGGCAACCTCGAGGTGCCGGGCGTCGGCATGAGCGTCGTGGTTCAGACGCCGGCGCAGGAACACTTCACGATCTGGAGTCCGGCGCCAACGCCGGGAATCGCTGCGGCAACCGATCTGAGCGCGCAGGAGCTCGGCGTCAAGTTCCGGTCGGACGTGAACGGGTTCGTCACGGGCATCCGCTTCTACAAGGGCCCCGGCAACACCGGGACGCACGTGGGTCATCTCTGGTCGAGCGCGGGCGCGTCGCTCGCGAGTGCGACGTTCGCCGGCGAGACCACGTACGGGTGGCAGGAAGTCTCGTTCGCGACGCCGGTCGCGATCGTGGCCAACACGACGTACGTCGCGTCGTATTTCGCACCGAACGGTCACTACGGCTTCGACTCGCTGTACTTCCAATCGTCCGGCCACGACAATCCACCGCTCCATGCGCCCGCCAACGTAGTCGGCGCCGGGAACGGCGTGTTCCACGCCGGCGCAGGCTTTCCGAGCGCCAGCTTCAACGCGGCGAACTACTGGGTCGACGTCGTGTTCAGTCCGGCCATCGCCGTCACGACCGATGTCAAGCCGCCGGTGATCTCCGGATTGACCGCCGTTCAAATAGATGCGACGACCGCGATCATCCAGTGGACGACCGACGAGTCGTCTTCATCCAGCGTGGCATACGGTCTATCGCCGACCGCGCTGACGCAAACGGTAACCGGCGGGAGCGGCGTCACGTCACACGCGGTCACGCTGTCCGGTCTGCAGGCGAACACGACGTATTACTACCGCGTGACGTCGACCGATGCGTCGTCGAACTCGGCGATTGTCCCGGGAACGCCCGCCAGCTTGACCGTGTCGTCGGCGCATTTCTTCGACACCACGGTCGCCGATTTCACGAGCGGCTTGATCGATGCGAACGGGTACATCGGCGAGCGCGGGAACGGCGAGCTCCTGCTGAAGCCGACGATCGGGACCGAATTCTCCGCCGCCGAAGTGACCGCCACGGGACTGCCGGCCGGATGGTCGGCCACGGTCCTGTCGCCGGGCGGAAGCGCCGTTGTCACCGGTGGACAGCTCGTGCTCGACGGCGCCAACGTGCGCACCGACAGCGTGTTCAATCCGGACCACATGATCGAGTTCGTCGCGACGTTCAGCGGCACACCCTTCGAACATGCGGGACTCGGAGCGATCGACGGGACGTCGACGACCTTCAACAGCCCGCCGTGGGCCATCTTCACGACCGGCAGCGACGGCACGACGCTATCGGCCAGGACGACGCTCAACGTCGGCAGCAACGAATCGATCACGAACATCGGCAGCGCCTATCTGAACGCGCCGCACCTGTTCCGCATCATGTGGACGTCGACGAGCGCGACCTACTTCGTCGACGACCTGCTGATCGCGCAGCACTCGTTTCCGCCTCCGGGGCCGGCGGCGCCGTCGGCGAGCGACTTCGTGGTCGACGGCAACAGCGTCCGCGTCGACTGGGTGCACATGAGCCCGTATGCCGCGTCGACGACATTCACCTCGCGCGTCTTCGATGCGAACGGACCGGTCGCGTGGGGGGCGCTCGCGTGGACGGCGGATACGCCGGCCGGCACCAGCCTGACCATGCGGGTCCACACCGGCAACACGCCGACACCTGATGCCACCTGGACGCCGTTCACCGGGGTCGGCGCCAACGGCGGGGCCATTGGCACGACGGCCCGCTACGTTCAGTACAAAGCGGATCTCACGGCGACCGATCCGTCGCAGACGCCCGTGGTGTACGACGTGACGATCGGCTTCCCGGGCCTGGCGGCCACGCGGATCGCGCCGACGATTACGTGGAACAACCCGGCCGATATCACGTACGGAACGGCGCTCGGCGCATCACAGTTGAACGCGACCGCAAACGTGCCCGGGACGTTCGCGTATTCGCCGGCCGCGGGGACGATTCTCGGGGCGGGACCGAATCAGACGCTGTCGGTGACATTCACGCCCACCGACACGGTGAGCTACTCGACGGTCACGTCTCACGCTTCGATCAACGTGCTGAAGGCGACGGCGTCGGTAACACCCGCCGCGGCGAGCAAGACGTACGGCGCGACCGATCCGACGTTCACCGGAACGCTGAGCGGCTTCCTGGCGCGTGATGCCGTAACCGCAACTTACAGTCGCACCGCCGGCGAGACGGTGGCGGGCGGTCCGTACACGATCAGTGCCGTGTTGAGCCCGGCGAGTGTGCTGACGAACTACACCATCACCTACAACACGGCCACGTTCACGATCAACAAGGCCACCGCGTCGGTGACGCCGGCGGCGGCGAGCAAGACGTACGGCGCGACCGATTCGACGTTCACCGGCACACTGAGCGGCTTCCTGGCGAAAGACGCCGTAACCGCGACCTATAGTCGCACGGCGGGTGAGACGGTGGCGGGCGGTCCGTACACGATCAGCGCCGTGTTGAGTCCGGCGGCGGTCCTGACGAACTACACCATCACCTACAACACCGCGACGTTCACGATCAGCAAGGCCACCGCATCGGTGACGCCGGCGGCAGCGAGCAAGACATACGGCGCGACCGATCCGACGTTCACCGGCACCCTGAGCGGCTTCCTGGCGAGTGACGCCGTGACCGCAACGTACAGTCGCACGGCGGGCGAGACGGTGGCGGGCGGTCCGTACACGATCAGTGCCGTGTTGAGTCCAGCAGCGGTGCTGACGAACTACACGATCACCTACAACACGGCCACGTTCACGATCAACAAGGTCACCGCGTCGGTGACGCCGGCCGCGGCGAGCAAGACGTACGGCGCGACCGATCCGACGTTCACCGGAACGCTGACTGGATTCCTGGCCCGTGACGCCGTGACGGCGAGCTACAGCCGCACGGCCGGTGAGACGGTGGCGGGCGGTCCGTACACGATCAGTGCGGTGTTGAGCCCGGCGGCGGTGCTGACGAACTACACGATCACCTACAACACGGCCGCGTTCACGATCAACAAGGTCACCGCGTCGGTGACACCGGCCGCGGCGAGCAAGACGTACGGCGCGGCCGATCCGGCGTTCACCGGAACGCTGAGCGGGTTCCTGGCGAGCGATGCTGTGACCGCAACGTATAGTCGCACTGCGGGTGAGTCGGTGGCGGGCGGTCCGTACACGATCAGTGCCGTGTTGAGCCCGGCGACGGTGCTGACGAACTACACGATCACCTACAACACGGCCGCGTTCACGATCAACAAAGCCACTGCATCGGTGACGCCGGCGGCCGCGAGCAAGACGTACGGCGCGTCGGATCCGGCGTTCACCGGAACGCTGACTGGCTTCCTGCCCAGCGACGCCGTGACCGCAACGTATAGTCGCACCGCAGGTGAGACGGTGGCCGGCAGTCCGTACACGATCAGTGCGGTCTTGAGTCCGGCGACGGCGCTGGCGAACTACACCATCACCTACAACACCGCCGCGTTCACGATCAACAAAGCCGCTGCATCGGTGACGCCGGCGGCTGCGAGCAAGACGTACGGCGCGGCGGATCCGGCGTTCACCGGAACGCTGACTGGCTTCCTGCCCAGCGACGCCGTGACCGCAACGTATAGTCGCACCGCAGGTGAGACGGTGGCCGGCGGTCCGTACACGATCAGTGCCGTACTGAGTCCGGCGGCGGTGCTGACGAACTACACGATCACCTACAACACGGCCGCGTTCACGATCAACAAGGCCGCGGCTTCGGTGACGCCGGCGTCGGCGACCAAGGTGTATGGAGCTAGCGATCCGGTGTTGACTGGAACGCCAAGCGGGTTCCTGGCGAGTGACGCCGTAACCGCAACGTATAGTCGCACTGCAGGTGAGACCGTCGCGGGAAGTCCGTACGTGATTAGCGCAACGTTGAGCCCGGCGGGCGTGCTCGGGAACTATCAGATCACCTTCAAGACAGCGAGCTTCACCATCACCAAGGGACAGGCGACGGTGACGGCGCCGACCTCGTCGAACGCGTCGACAACGTATGGCGATGCAGTTACGTTCACGGCGAGCGTGCTGGCCGTGTCGCCGAGCGGTGGGATTCCGACCGGCACGATCACGTTCAACGACAATGGCGTTCCGATTCCCGGCGGCACTGCGGTGATCAATGCAACCGGACAAGCCAGCGTGACCGTTACCGGCGTGAACGCCGGCTCACGACTGATTACGGCGACCTACAGCGGCGATTCGAACTTCTTCGGCAGCGGCCCATCGGTGGCGACAACGCAGACGGTTGCACAGGCCACTGGAACCGCGACGATGACCGTGTCGGCGCTGACGCCGCAGTACAGCGATTTGGACACGTTCACCGCAACGTTCACACCGTCGAAGGCAGGCGGACCTGCCCCGGCGAAGATCAACTTCAAGGTTGGCACGCAGGTACTGCCGGATGTGACGCCTACACCGAGCGGCGGCAACTATGTCTATACGTGGACGGGACAGATGATTGAGCCGTCACCGTTCGGCACGGCGCCGACCGGTCAGATGAAGCCAGGATCTCGTACCGTGACGGCGGCGTTTACTGACCCGAACTTCTCCATGACGAACCCGGCGAAGTTGATTACGATCAGAGCAGAAGACGCGCGCGTCGCCTATGGTGGCCCGACAAGCTTCGCACTTGGCGCCGCAACCGGAACGGTCACTCTCAACCTGACCGTGAAGGACATCACCGCAATGGTCGGGGATCCGGCGTCTGACGCGACTGCCGGCGATATCCGCAACGCGCAGGTCCAGTTCTTCGATCGGGGCACGAACACGATTCTCGGCACTGTCAACGTGTCGTCAGGCGCAGATACGACGGTAGGCACGGCGACATTCAACTGGGCCGTAAATCTGGGCACCGCTACGTCGAAGACCTTCTCGATCGGGTTCGTGGTCACGAACTACTACGCGCGCAATCTGACGTCGGACAACGTCAGCATCACGGTCACGAAGTAAGCGCCATACAGCAGAGCGAGGGGCTCGCGCTCGAGTCCCTCGCGCCACTGCTCACCTTGACGATCGCTCGATCGGCGCTAATACTCGATCGCACCTCCCCTCAATCGATTTTCCGGATCGGGACGATCTATATGATCCTGCGTCCTTGTGTGTGCCGCTGTCTTCGCGCCGCAGCCGCAGTCGCATTCACGATTACCCTGACGACTCCGGTCATTGCGGCGCCGTTCGCGTACATTCCCAGCTCTAACGCCAATGTCGTGACCGTGATCGATCTGGCGACCAATGCCGTTGTGGGCACCGTGGCCGTCGGCCGCGCCCCATCAGGTGTCGCGACAAATCCGGTAGGCACCAGCGTGTATGTGCTGAACGCGCTCGACAACAGCGTATCGGTGATCGATGCGGCGACACGCACGGTCGTCGCTACAGTGCCCGTCGGCAACCTCGGTGGCAATGGGGACGGCATAGCCATCAGCCCTGACGGGACGCGCGTCTACGTTGTCAACACAGAGGACAACACGATATCGATCATCGATGCCACGTCGAAGGCCGTGATCCAACCGGCTATTCGGGTTGGACAGCGCCCACTCGGAATCGCGATCGATTCCTCGGGTGTTCGTGCCTACGTCGGCAACCACGACAGCGCTTCGATGTCCATCCTCGATCTGCCCACGGGCATCAGCGTCACCGAAATTGCCTTGGGCGCCGCGCCGCGTGGCATCGCAATCGATCCGAACGGCAGCCGTGTATACGTCGCGACCAGCGACGGTATCATGCCGATCGACGTCGCGAACATGAGCGCTGGCCACGAATCCCTTCAAGGGCGCGCGCGGTGTCGCTGTCAGTCCTGACGGTCGGAACGTCTATGCGACGAGCGACGAAGGTCATTCGCTTCTGACGATCGACACGGCGTCGGGCGCACCTGTGGGTCCTGCGATCGATGTCGGAGCGGCGGCATGCGGCGTCGGTGCGACGACAGCGACCGCTCTTGTATACGTCGCGAACTGCGGCGCCGACTACGTCTCGATCGTGTCGCCGATCGATCGGACCGTCGCGGTGGTCACCGTACCGCCCGCATCTGCGGCGATGGGTCGCTTCATCAGCGACGTGCGACCCGTCGCGCAGGATCACGTGGTTTTCGGGACGCCGAATGCCGCAACGCCGATCCTCTTGAGCGGAAGTGACGCGAACAACGATGTGCTCACGTTCGCAGTTGTCGACGGACCTGCACATGGCACACTGACCGGCACGCCGCCATCCGTGTCGTATATCCCCGCAACGGACTACGCAGGGCCCGACAGCTTTACGTTCAAAGTGAACGACGGGGCTGCAGACTCCGAGATCGCCACTGTCTCGCTCACTGTGCCATTTGCGACATCGACGACGCTCTCGTCGAATATCGCAACGTGTACGTACGGACAAACCGTCGCCCTCACGGCCAGCGTTTCAGCAGCGAGCCGAACGCCCGGCGGTGCCGTTCAATTCTGGGACGGCAGCGTTCCGCTTGGTTCGGCGGCACTCTAGAATGGCATGGCGTCACTCTCGATCGCGAGCCTCGGCGCCGGAACGCATTCGATCACCGCGCTGTTCGTTCCAGATCGGCCGTTCGCGCCCAGCAACTCAGAGTCGCTGACATTGACCGTCAACAAGGCGACCGGCACTGCGGCACTATCCCTGTCGGTTCTGACGCCGCAGTACAGCGACATTGAAACGTTTCGCGCCACGTTCACGCCTGCCGTCGCGGGCGGACCGGCGCCGGCGAAGGTGACCTTCAAGGTCGGGTTGCAGGTGATGGCGGACGCCCCGTTCATATGGACCGGAAACGTTTATCAGGCGACTTGGACAGGCCCGATGGTTGAATCGCCCGTACCAACGCGGCAGATGAAACCAGACTTTCATGTCGTCACGGCCACGTTCACCGATCCGAACATCTCGGTCGTCAATCAGAGCAAGGCGATCATCATTCAGGCCGAGGACGCGCGCGTGATGTACACGGGTCCGACTGCATTCACGCTTGGTGCGAACGCAACGGTGCCGCTGACGGTGACGGTGAAAGACATCACGGCCGTCGACGGCGACCCTGCGCGTGATTCGTATTCCGGTGCAATTCGCAACGCGCAGGTGTCGTTCGTCGACCGTTCGACGAACATGATCATCGGGACGGTTCCGGTAGTCGCGTCTGAGTCGGATCCGACAATCGGTGAAGCGTCGTTCAATTGGCCAGTGACTCTGGGAGCTGCCAAATCGAAGAGTTTCACGATCGGATTCATGGTCGGCTATTACTACAGACGCAACAGCCCGTCCGACAACGTCACCATAGTCGTATCGAAGTAGAAATTACACAGCTCGAACACGCCGTCGCGCGCTGTTCGAGCACTTCTTACACGCTCAAGCACATCATTGCTGCCGAAAGAAATCGCCGATCGCTCGAAACCCTCGACTTTTCATATGTTTTTGTCTGGCAGGCCCGTTGCCCTTTGAATCGGCATGAGGCAACGGAAGAATCCACACGCGATGGCGTTGGGACGACTCGGCGGACTGAAAGGCGGAAGGGCACGTGCGCGGAAACTCAGCGCGCGACGGCGGCGGGAGATTGCGCGGCGGGCCGCTATCGCGCGCTGGAGTTCATAGTAGAACGATAACCGACGTTATGGAACCCACGGCTCTTTGACAACAATCGTCGGCGTCTGCGAGATCGCAAAGGCGCCCCAATTCTTGACGCGAACCGTGTACGAACCAGGCGCCGGCAGCATAAGAGTCGAGCTCGCTGCACCAGGCGCCGTGACGGATCCCGCGACGAAAGCGCCCAGCGCGTTGTAAATCTCCACGGTGATCTGCCCGAGGGGGTTGTCGGCGGCCGCCAGTGCGAGCAGCGCGAGCGTCGTCGACGAAGCGGTCACTGGATAATCGACCGACTGACCCGGATTGAGCGGTGTGGGATCGCCGATCGTCGCTTTCTCGTTCGCTGTCGGCGTGTCGATTGCGTCGTCCTGACCATCGTCGTCGCCGTCACCGATATCCGAGTTGTGCCAGCCGACTGGCTGGATCGGCGAACAGCAACCATCGTCGGTGTCGTCATCGTCGCGTGGGTGCTTGAGTTTCTGGGGATTCGGCAGCCGTGCGAATCCAACGCGATCGGAGCCGTCGCCAGCCAGACCGACAGCATAGAAGAACGCCCCCTGTCCTCTCCACTTTACCGGAGTGATTCCGAGCGGCGATTCCGAATCGTGGCCCCCGTTCGCCCCGACGAGCGCTTCGACGAACACGCCATCAGCTTTCGACGTGACCGTGGCTGGTACGACAACAGCCACCGGGGGAACAGTTCCCGAGTCGACGTTCGCGCGTTCGCCAAGGACGGTTACCGTCACGTCATTTCGCGGGACCTGCATTTTTAGAGGGGTAACGATTACGGTAATCCGACGCGGCAACAACATCGCGACTCTTGGATTCGCCACTTCTGCGTCGGTATACCCGATCACGTCGTCGTCGGGCGCGACGCCAAATGGGTCGGCGGCGGCACCGGCGGGTATCGCGTGCTTTGTCATCTCATTCGTGCGGGGGTTGAGGCTTACCAAGTGACCGCTTCCGGTCACGACCCACACTAAATCCGACGGGTGGATCTTGAGCTGCCGCGGCTGCAGAACAGGGCCGTTCTCATCTGCAGGCAGAGTCGTGAAACACCATTGTCGGAGCGTATTCGTCGAAGTGTTCAATTCAGCGATCGCGCCTCGACCGTCGACACAGCCTTCCGGCTGCGAAAGGTAGACCAGGTTGCGACTGCCGGGCCAAGTATCAATGCCCGAAAGGCATGGAAAGCTCGTCGTCGTTCGACCCAGGTCGGCGCAAAATCCCGCTCCCCCGCCGACGGTCCATCGCGTGACGACGGCTGTTCCGGTCGCACCGTTGGCCGGGACAGGCCCGGGCGGCAACATCTGAACATAGCTCTGTGAGAGATCGGGCGAAATCGAGTCGCCGACGGTACCGGTGTTGAAGACGTCATTGAAATCGTCGACGGCGAGGTCCGACACGTTAGGGGGGATCTGGTCTTGCCATTCGATTCGTTCACAGGTTGCAGGCGTTAGCGCAGTGGCCGGCATGCAGTTCTGAGTGTCGATCCGCTGCAGAGACATTGCAGTACGAACGAAGACGAAACGCCGATCGTGCGAGGCGCGGATTTTCTTCGTACCGCCGGTTGTGAACGAATCCTGCGCCAGCTCCCACGACGTCCACCGCGCCGCATCCTTCATGAACGATTTCGCCGGCTCGACTCGGATTACGCGCTGTGTGCCGAGCCGCGTCACGTACCAGATTCTGTTGTTGTCCTCACCTCGTGTGTCGACGACCATCGCGCCGGGGCTCGCGTCAATCTTAGCGGGAACGTTGAATTCGATGAGGTGTGCGGTCCGCTGCTGAACTACCGGCTGCTGAACTGTGGACTGCTCAACTGTTTGCCCGGATGTAGCTGCCGGCAGGATCAGGCCGGCAGCAAGTGTGATGAGTAAAACCAGTACGCGCCTCATGACTATTCCCCTCGACATTTCCGTCGTAAAAATGTGCTCGTAAGTGAGCCGGACTGTCGCCAGTGTCAGCAACGGACGTACCCGTGCGTGCACGGTGATGCAGGGTGCGTAAGCGCTCAAGCATTTTGAAAATGAGTCGCGCGCTG
>Ga0209156_10004626_pt1 | contig 9965 bp, 8 predicted proteins | sample GraSoiAngelo_124_FD_185881 | JGI IMG/M metagenome (GOLD analysis project Ga0209156, IMG submission 185881) | Grasslands soil microbial communities from the Angelo Coastal Reserve, California, USA - 14_0927_05_20cm (SPAdes) (version 2) | ecosystem: Environmental > Terrestrial > Soil > Grasslands ...
AGCCATCCCGAGCGCGCAGAGGGCCTCTGCGTAGGCTGGTTGCTCGCGCACCAGCTTGGCCATTTCGTTACGCGCGCTGCTAAACGCAGCGCGTGCGGCTACTTTATCGCCACGCATCTGAGCGACTATGCCTTCGCACCAGACCCGCGGAAACAGAATCGTTTCCCGATGGCACCCATCGATCGGCAGCGCAGCCAGGGCGCGAAGCGCGGCATCGAAATCGCGATCGTATAATGCTGCGTTAAGCCAAAGCTCGGCGATGTTTTTGGCTTCGCGCGAATCTTTGGCAATGATCGCTTGGATCATCGAGACTAGTGGGCGCGCGTCGGCATGCCAGTGGAGCTCGATCTCCGCGCGCCTAGCTCGCATCGCTGCGTCTTTTGGAACAAGCGCGATCGCGCGGTCCAAGGCACGCTCGGCATCAGCGTAACGGCGCAGACACTCATAGCTCCTGGCGATTTGTTCGAGAAAGGCAGAGTTTTGTGGATCAAGCTCGATAGCGCGCTCAAGATTTTTGGTCGATTCGGGCCATCGCCCTTGACGTCGATCGATATAGCCGAGTATTTGAAACGGCATCGGATCATTAGGCAAACTCTTTTGTGCCAGGGTTAGCTCCTCCCGAGCGCGGTCGTAATCGTGATAACACCAGTACAAATGCTTGGCGAGAGCGAGATGCGCTTCGCCCGAGTTTGGGCGCACGCGAGCGAGCGATTGGATTGCCCCGTCGGCCAGAGCCAAACGCGCAGGAGTGTGGTCGATCCCCTGGAGGTAGATCACATCGTGAGCCTCGGCAAGTTGGTAATATGCAAGTGCGAATGCGGGGTCGCGTTCGACTGCCTGATTCAGGAGGCGAACGGCCTCAAACAGACTCTCCGCTTGAGGCGTACTTAAAGCTGAACTCGCGATCAGTGTTTTGGCCCGTATGTACAGATCGTGAGCAGCAAGATCAGTCGTCGGTTTTTCCTCGATGGCCGCTTTCTCTTGCGGCGAGAGCTTTGATTTGAGTTGAGAGACGATCTGTTCAGCTAATTCATTCTCAATCGCGAATACATCGGAGAGCTCCCGATCGTAAGATTGCCCCCAGAGTTGGCGATCTGTTCTGGCATCGACTAACTGGGCGTTTACGCGCACGCGTCCGCCCGACCGCTGGACACTTCCCTCCACGACGTGTGCCACGCCGAGCGTTTTAGCGATTTCGCGCAAGTTTCGTTGAGCGCCGGTTTTGTATTGCATCGTCGAAGTGCGGCTGATGACCTTAAGATCGGCAACCCGGGCAAGATTGGTAAGAATTTCATCCTGGACACCATCAGCAAAGTAGGCGTTCTGTTTTTCATCACTCAGATTCTGGAAGGGCAGTACGGCGATGCTGTTTCCCAGGATAGGAGTAGCGATCTCGGAAAGATTTCGTGTGGTCGGCGGCGATGCTCGATGAAAAAAGGTCGAAAAACTGACAGCCAGGGCGACTGCGAACAAGAGCACGGCCACTGACAGCACGGATTTCGGCCAACGCGGCGCAGTAATGGGCCGGACATCTGCGCCTGACGTTTGCTTCCACCTTCCCCGGCGCTTTAATTGTTCCGGAACTTGCTGGTTCCCGAAGCCGTCCTTGCAGAGGTTAACAACGTGAAGCCTCAGTCCATGTTTTACTTCGCACTCGCCCAAATCTCGTAAGTAGGGCTGCCAGTGCCGGTATTCACCCAGATCGTCGGCGACATGTTTGGATAAAAGAATGTGGCCGGCGTCGCCGCAATCGAGCACGCGTTGAGCGATGTTAATTCCTGCTCCAGCGATATTGACCCGGTCGTTCACGTCCGGGACCTGGTTAATGGGGCCGCTGTGAATTCCCATGCGCACTTGAATCTCCGGATGGTTTTGGAGCGCTTGCGCGATTTCCAACGCACAATGCGCCGGTTGCTCGAGACTTTCGAAGAACAACAGCGCCATCCCATCGCCAGTTGGCAAGCGAATGAGTTTGTCTTTCGCTTCGGCGGCGCGGAAACAATCAGTGCTCCGGACGATGCGGTTTAGTTGCTGAAGCGATTCGACCTGGTCATTGACGAGCAGTTTCGAATATCCGACCACGTCGATTAACAAAAGATGTGCGATCTCGAGCGGGAGATCGGGCTTTGGCTCCGCGGACATATGTTGCGCGTTCAAGCATCCTCTTTGCCAAATTGATGATACTAACTATATCGCTTCGCGTCGAGACTAAACTTCGGTTTCGTTAGGCTGCACGTCGATCGATTATCCCTTTTCGTGTTTCCGCTGCGATTCAGTTCGGCTGCGCGAAACCAAGCCTGCCCCAAATGCCGCAGCATTCAGAACGATCATAATGAATGCGAAAAGATACATGCCCAGGGTAAGGCCGATCGCGAGGTGCATCGCGCAAATGCATGTGAACCAGATTGTTCGTGTTCTTTTTCCCCAAATAAAAAATGGATACCCGGTTTCCAACAGGCAAATGAACACTCCCGCAATCGGAAATAGGTCCTTCCACCTAATGAGTATCTCAGGATCAATTATATTGGAAGGCGGGCGGATCAATGCGCGCCAGATATTCGAGCCATCCCACCAACCGTTCCCCAAACATTTTGTGAGTCCCCCGAAAAAATAGATGATGCACAGATGAATCTGTAAGACGCGCCGCCAAAAACCGAGAAGCTGTGGATCTTTCGATGGCGATTTCCACAGTCGCCAGTCGAGAGAATATCGATCGGGCAAGGGAGACAACATCAGATAGAAAAGTCCGACCGTCATGAAATTATCCGCTCCATAGGAGAGCAGACCCCCGCTCTTCGCAGCACAAAGGTGAAGGAGCCAGGCGAGTATCGCAGATGAGCGGCAGAAAAGGCCCGCGAGTAAGCTAAAGCCCGTTCCAAGTAAACAGACCCACGCTATGGAAAGCACCGCATTCTCAGACAGTCCGACGTACGCTCCGAGAGAGACTAACCATCCAAGCCTCGGAACAAAGCGACTTTCCACGGAAAGGAGTGCTTCTGCGAGATTGCGGCTGATGAGACCATGACCAGTTCCAGCCAACAAATAATTCCAATCATCTCGTAAGGATAGAGTGTAAACTATTACCTGAAGACCAAGGCCGAGTCTCAACACACCCAGCCACGTGTCAGACTCGACCGGAAACAGGAATTGCAGGATCCGTTCCCTCCACGTTTCCAATTGCTTAGGGATTTTCCGGTTTAGTTGCTTTGTCGGTACGGCTGAAATCATAAGCGTACGAAAATTCGTACGATTCTCTTTTACCCTGTTCGAACTCGCTGATACTTGGCAAACTGATTGATCCAAAAACGGCGCGAATTGCTGTCACATCTGGATGCTCGCGCCAGACCGAACCGGCCAGCATTTTCACCAGATACTCCCGCAGAGGGTCATACCGAGTGCGCGCTATCTCATCGATTACACCGGCTAGACGCATTCCAGCCGCGGCGCTATGGACGCGCGGCAGTTGGTACTCCACTCGCCCATCGGGGTAATGTAATTCAAAGACGACCTTATAACTCGCCGGCACATTTGGCGCGAAGTAACCATATCCGCGTTCGATGCCGGCGATGTTCAAATAAGTCATAACGGCTCGACGAAACGCATTTGACGCGGCTAAATTCTGCCCCGAAGCCGCAGCGATGAAAGCTTCGGCTTTTTCTGCATACCTATTAACGGTATGCGGCGCGATCGTTAGACCGTGCGCAATTAACCACAGCGTCTCACGGCAGGAGACCGTAAGAATTAGTGAAAAATGAAGTATGAAGCACGCCAAATAAAGAGATTTCTGGCGCACAGCTCCATCTACTTTCAGCAGCGCAAGAGTAAACTTAGCGCGCTATTTATTTACTAAGGTTGTAGCTCATCCAGCACACTCTTTATATCGGAGGTGTCCATCGACGCAACCTGTCGCGTTGCACGAGTCTGGATCAAGGTCAGCTCGCCGTTCGGTGCGTTTTTCGCTGCTTCGGACGTCGTTACTTTGTCGGTCTTGATGTCGAGCTTCGCATTGGAGTTGGGAAGCAGATGCTTCTCCTTGCCATTTTCCTCGTGGAGGACAATGTCGTAAAGCTGCGTCTTGAGATGCTTCAATACGTCCTCGAAACGAGCTTCGTCCTTCACAGGAGTGACGGTCTTTATTTTTAAAACGAAGGTTGCCTTAGATGCGGGAGGCTCAGTAGGCTCGGGATTTGGTTGGGCGAAGACCCGAAATGAGAGGATCGCCACCATCCCAATCACGACCAATATCATTACTTTGGATGTTCCAGATAGGGTTTTCATAATGCCGCTGGTTTGACCTAACAACGACCGAATGACAAGCCCAAAGTCTGGTCTGGAACCAAGTGATCTGCGAAGCTTCTGATGGGAGTCGAATGGCGCGGGTGAACTCCAGTCTTAGTCCAGGGACGCCCGCCGCGTCACCGTTACCGCAGCGTAGGCCGCGTTCTTTAAAACAAACTTCCGGATTTCAATGCTGATTTTCCGGATCCGAAATTTACGCAGAAGGTGCGAGGCCAGATCGTTGGCCAGTGTTTCAAGAAGTTTGGGCGACTGCCGGGACAGAAACTGTTTCGCTTCCTGACAGAGCGCAGAATAGTCGACCGTTCGCGCGATCGTGTCTTGGATGTCGCGGAGATCGCGCGCCGGCCAAAGAGTGATGTTGAGAACAAGGCGCTGGCGTCTGGCTCGTTCGGCTCGCGGAACGCCGACTCGCGCAGAGACTTTCAGCTGCTCAATATGAATTTGCTGTTCGGCGCTAACTCTCATTTTTTTTGGAGTCCTAACATCTGGGCGAATTTCTTTCTAATCGACAAATTCCGATTTTGATAAGTTTTTCGGGAACTTCCACCGCCAAATCTCGTAATGGCCAAATAGAAGCGAGATCTCTCCCAGAATGAAACGCGACGCGCTCTGCTGGAGCCCGTAGGGTTTGGGCTTGTCCCGAGGCGGCCAAAATTCCATTATGTTCACCCTTGAACACGGAACCGGCAGGCAACGATACGCTCAATTCGAACCGGTTTCGAACGACCCGGTGGAGCATTGTTCTGTCCTGCGCGCAAACAGGCGAGCCGCAGGACGCCGCGCAAAGAGCGTTGACCGAGCTCTGCCGCATTTATTGGCGCCCGGTTTTCGCGTTGATCTGCCGCCGGGGACATTCGGTAACCGATGCCCAAGACTTAACGCAGGATTTTTTTGTGATGTTACTTAAAGGAAACCTACTTTCGTTGGCAGATCCGGCGCGCGGCCGCTTTCGCTCATTGCTCCGGACAGCGGTGGAGAATTTTTTGAATGACAAACAGCACCTCGCCCGACGGCAAAAGCGCGGCGGCCGAATGCAATTTGTGGCATGGGATGAATGGATGGCGGAAGCGCCATCGCAGCTGTCGATCTACGGACAAGAGTTAAAAAGCTGGCCGGCGGAGCGAATCTTCGATGTGCGCTGGGCCGCAACCGTGGTCGAGCAGGCACTGCGTCGGTTAGCGGAAGAATGTGAAAGCCGCGGTCGTCTGCGAATGTTCACAACTCTGAGCAAATATCTGAGTCTTGAGCGGGTAGAAATTTCGTATGCGACGCTCTCGGCGTCGTTGGGCGTTCCTGAGACCGTAATCAAACGAGTTTTGCATCAGCTCCGTGTGCGCTATCGAGCCATTTTGCGCGAGGAAGTGTCGCAGACAGTGGCCAACCCGGCGGACGTCGATGACGAAATTCGCTATTTGTGCGCCATCCTGGCCAGCTCGCAGTAAATCGGGTTATGGATTTTCCAGGTCTTACGGATTTGCCCGAACGCTCCGCGCAAGACTGCGCACGCTGCCGATGTGGCTCGCTCGCACGCGTCGCTTCCGGGCTCTGCGTTAGCTGTTTATTGCGCAGTGGCCTTAGTTCGGACGAAGCGAGCATCGAGGATTTCGACAAGCTTCTCGCCGCGGTCGATGTCCCGGACCGGGACTGGCAACTGGGCAGCTATCGTATCTTGGAAGAAATCGGTCGTGGCGGCATGGGGGTGATTTATCGTGCGCGGCACGCGCCCTCGCGGCGCATCGTTGCCTTGAAACGAGTGCTGAATTATCACAGCGATTCTCGGGAGACCCTGACGCGATTTCAACGCGAAGCCAGAGCAGCCGCCAGCCTCGATCATCCGAATATCCTGCCCATTTACGACGTCGGCGCGACCGAAGACGGGCTTCCATTTTTCAGCATGAAATTCGCCCCCGGTGGAAGTTTGCTCGATTCCAGGGAGAGCTTTCGCGATTCGCCACGGCGTGCCGTCCAATTGATCGCAACGGTCGCGCGAGCCATCGATCACGCTCACCAGCAGGGAATTCTTCACCGAGATCTCAAACCCGGAAATATTCTGCTCGATGCGCGCGGCGAGCCGATGGTGAGCGACTTCGGATTGGCAAAATGGCTCGATACCGCAAGCGAGCTCACCTGCACGCTTACGGTATTCGGCACGCCGGGATACATTGCGCCGGAACAAGCGGAGAATTCGGCCGCAGATCTTACCCCGGCGACGGACGTTTATAGCCTGGGCGCGATTTTATTTGAACTGCTCGCCGGGCAGCCACCGTTTTTGGGCGAGCATGCCCTCGCCGTGATCCGTCAAGCAGCCGATAATGACGCACCGAAACTGCGTTCAGTTATCCCGAATGTCTCGCGCGATTTGGAAACGATTTGCGCGCGCTGTCTGGAACGCGACCCGAATCTGCGCTATCAATCCGCCGGCGCCCTCGCCCAGGAGCTCGAACGCTGGCTGGAAGGGCGACCAATCGCAGCCCGGCCAGTTTCGCCGCCGGCGCGGTTGTACCGCTGGTCGCGCCGAAACCCGATTCTCGCAACCAGCCTCGCTGTTTGTCTCTTCTTCGGTACGGCGGTCGTCACGCGCCAGGTTCAGAATTGGAAGTTGGGAAATAAGCTACGGGAAAACGAACTGACGAAGAATTCGATCGCGGTGTTGCCGTTCCTCGACCTGGACAGCGCTACGGAAGAATCCAATTGGACCGCGACCGTCGCGCGCGCACTCCAGACAGAGCTTTCCGAGATCGGCAACGCGCGAGTGGTTCCGGTCGGCAAGGCCGAAGATCTGAAAATGGCGGCTCGTAATTTTCGAACGCGTAGCGCGCTTTTCGGCACTCGCCGCAAGACCGATCGTGGAATCCAAATTTCGGTCCAACTATTCGATCCTGACGGCGAGCCACTTTTCGGACGGATTGTCGATCTCAGCGCAACTTCTGATTTGAAATCATTCACTCGCAGTTTAGCGCCGGCGCTCTATTCAATTCTTATCGCAGACGACTGGTCGAAGTTGATCGCGGCGAAGAGCGATCCCGCGATACGAAACGCGCAGGCACGCGAGCTAATCGCAGCCGGAAGAGAATTGGGCCTTCAACACACAGTGCTCGGTTTCGACCGAGCCAGGAGCTGCTTTGAAAAGGCGCTTCAGTTGGAACCTCGTTCCGCTCTCGCCCATGCTTATTTGGCCAGTTCCGCCGCGGCCCGCACTCATTGGGTAACCGATACAACTTTGCTCTCTTATGCGGAGCGTGAAGGGCAAGAAGCTTTCCGGTTGGCACCTGATTCCGGTGACGTGCTTCGCGTCCTGGCGGGAGTCAATTATCAAAGGGGACAACTTAAAAACGCGCTCCAGGCCGCGTTTCGCGCCATTGAAACCAGCCCGTCCAACGCCAAGACTTTCGCGCTGCTTGGAATGATCTTCAATGAACTCGGCCGACCGGATCAGGGATTGCACTGGTTTGAATTAGCCCGCAAGTCCGAGCCTGGCGCATTTGACTCCGATCTCGGTGATTGTTGGGCCGCCTTGGGCGATTATGAAAAGGCACGCACGGCCTACCAACGAGCGATCGATCTCCACCCCGAACGGTCGCAGGGATGGGTCGGCCTTACTCGCCTTGATTTGCTTGATGCCAACTTTGCCAAGGCGCGGGCATTTTGTCTGCAGGATCGCGGCCTCGACCAAGAGGCAATAGACGGGACGCAAATCGCCGCGCAAATCGAGTTTTTTGCACGAAATCTTTCAGAAGCCCAACGGCTTTACAGACGTCTCGATGAGAGCGACCACGACGGAGGCGGCGCCTTTTATGGAAACGTTAGCTATGGCTCGGCCTTGGGATGCATTGGCATGAGCCAGGGCCACTCTATCGATGCGCGGGCGATGTTGCAGGAGTGTTTGGCTAAAGAAATGCAGCAATCGGAGTCTGCACCAGACAATCCCGACATTCTTTACCGAATCTCTGCCATCGAATCCTCTCTCGGTAAAAATGAACCCGCTATCGAACATTTAGAAGCAGCGGTTTCCGCGGGATGGATCGATTACCGCTCTTTGTCTCTCGACCCGCGCTTTGATGCCATCTCAAATGACACCCGCTTCCAGGCGATCCTCGGAAAACTAAAGTTAAAGGTCGAAGATCTTCGCAAAGCAGCTAACCCCAAAACAAAGAAAGAAAATTAACCCCAATGAGAAAGTGGAATAATCCCGACGATAAAAAGGCGGCGTATCTCGCTGTATTGAAAAAAATCATGGTCGACAAAAGATTCGCGGAGAAGTGTCTTGAATCAGACGAGTTCGCTCGGGATGCTTTTCGCACGATCGGGGAAATTGAGGTGCCGGAAAACGCCAAAGTTGTCTTTTTGCCGGAAGGCGATCTCGACAACGCGAAACGCGATGGAACCGGCTCAGTTGTGATCGAGATGCCGCCCAGGAAGAACGGACATCCCAACGGTCACGCGATGGAATATGTGCGTTGCACATACAACTGGTGGTGAGAGTCGCGGCGCATCATCGCCAATATCTTCCCCCATAAGTTATTTGATGCCCTAACTGCGACGAGGGCCAGCTCCGAGAACGACACGAGAACGCAAGAGTCGTGAGGAACTTTTCAGTTCCGCAATTGCGGCCGAAAAGTTCCTCCACGAAATTGGAAGAGCGCTTCGTCGCCTCGTGAATTTCGGTATGTCGCAACGCAGGAGCGCACGCGCTTCTGCGAGCCCGACCCGCCGGTTCGCCGCGGACGCACAACACTCGCGCACAAGATGGCGCCAACGATCTCCCGCGGAAATCATATTGCGCGCGTCGAACGATTCGCGCAGAAGTCGAGCGTATTGCGCGGTTGCCCTCAGAAGGACACGCTGGTCTCGACCTGCAGTTTGCAGAACTACTTCTCTGAAAAATCTTTGCGCCGCTCGCGGAGCGCCGAAAACTTCAGCGACGACTTCGAAGCCGCTTACGAGGTCGTTTACATATCTCGACGGTTCTTGAGCGACCCGGCCGCATCGGGGCCAGCAGTTCGGCGGAGCCGCCTTCGGGATCGTCGCGTCGAGTGGAGCAATTCCACGATAAAAACCAGCGTGATCGCGCGAGGTAAAAGGTAAGAGACCGGTTTGGAGAAGTGCCGGCAAGCATTGTGGATCTTTGGAGTTCGATTTCCCCCGGAAGAATGTCGGTTCTGCGTCTCCGATCAATTCCGCATCGACTAAGATTGGCTGCGCTCCTACCGCAAGCCAATTGTCTCGATGCAAATCGGTTGCCCCAAGAATCTGTGCCAGCGCAGCCTGCACCCCCCAGCGAAAATAAAAAAGCCGGACTGCGGTAGGATTCTCGCAACCCTTCGTCTGCAAAAACTCCATCCAGAAATAACTTCGTCGCGACAGCACCTTCGGAACGCGAAACGAAACGCGCAGACCATTTCGATTCAGCCAGCGAAGAGCCTCGAACCAGAGTTCTTCTCCACCAGACAATCGCGGCTTGTAGATAACGCGACGGCGTTTGACGAACTCAATCATCGTCGCGGTTTTCGCACCATCGTGCGGGTCGGAAAGGCGAGCTCGAATATGAGTAACGCGAAATGGTTGGCGAGCGCGTAGAAATATGGAGCAGAGATCGGCTCTGTCCCGCAAAAGGCAAGCGAACAACTCACGCTGTGCGTCGATCCAGACGGAAATAAGTCGCGCCG
>Ga0209156_10004627_pt1 | contig 9964 bp, 10 predicted proteins | sample GraSoiAngelo_124_FD_185881 | JGI IMG/M metagenome (GOLD analysis project Ga0209156, IMG submission 185881) | Grasslands soil microbial communities from the Angelo Coastal Reserve, California, USA - 14_0927_05_20cm (SPAdes) (version 2) | ecosystem: Environmental > Terrestrial > Soil > Grasslands ...
CTCCGCACTGCGAGACCGCTCTTGAGGTAGTCCACGAGACGCACTCCACAGAGCCGCTCGATGCGCTTGGCGAACGTGCGGATGGCGAGCGGGTCGCCCGGCAGAGCCACCGGGACGGCGCCGATCGCTTCGGCGCCGAAGTGCCGGAAGTGGGCGGCCGCGTCCAGCACGCCCCCGATCACTGCAGGGTCGGTCGCGATGCGCTTGGCGATCAGGTCGGAGGCGTTCTGCGCGTGGCGCACCTCGTCCGCCGCGATGTAGTGGAGCAAGGCGATCAGCACGGGCTCCACCGCTTGCTCCGCCAGGCGGCGGAAGAAGTAGGCGGCCAGGTGCTCGGAGAGCATGAACTCGACCAGCCGGCCGATCAGGCCGTCGCTCGCCACATCCACCGCGGCGCCGGCCCGGCGCATCTCCACGATCTCCGCGTCCGTGATCGCGGGCTCGTGCCCGACCGCGCCGAGGTACAGGCGCAGGGCGTGGAAATGCTTGAAGCCCTCGTACAGCTCGAGCGAGAACACCGCGGACCCATCCACATCGTCCCACATGAGTCTGAGCAGGCGCGCGAGGTTGACTGGGTGGAAGGCCTCGATCAACGCGGCGTCCCGGAGCCCCACGAGAATCCCGGGCCGGGCGCGCGCGCGCGCCCGGTCGATGTCTCGCCAGCGGATGTCCCGCTCGACCGACCAGCCGCCCCGAGTCGCGGCCGCCGCCTGCCGCTCGTACAGGCGCACGTCAGGTCGCCTCCGCGAGCGCGCCCGCCCGGTTGAGCGCCGCCCATCCGGCAGCATCCGGGCCGTGCGCCACGAGAAACGCCAGCAGCCACCGCTCGACGCCGAACGCTACGCACGCGGACGCCGCGGGCGCGCCGGTCGCGAGCCGGATGGCGAACGCTTCGCCGAAGAACGTCTCGTGATTGTTGAACGACGCGGCCGCCGATCCTCGAGACCTCCCGAGGGGCAGGATGAGCTCGTGCTTGAGCGCTTTCAGCTGCTGCAGCACCGCCTTGCCCCGCGCCGTGGGCGCGAAGAACGGGTCGCTCGCCTGCACCATCCGGCAGTCCAGCCCGAGCGCGCCCGCCAGCGCGGCGGCGGCGCGCATCCCCCGCTGCCGGAACGCCTCGACGTGGCTCCGCTCGCCCAGGCAGACGATCTCGCGCATCGTGAACGCCCAGTTCCGCTCGAGCGCGCTGAGCCGCGTACCCTCGTGCCGCCAGCAGGTACCCTGCGCCGTTACGAGCGCCGGGTGCGAGATGGTGCGACCCGCGAGCCGCTCGTAGATGTGGTAGCACACGGCCGGCGCGAGCGCGGCGTCGGCGGTTCCGAGCGCACGCCGCGCTGCGGCGGCCGGATCGGGGTCCGTCGCAATCCACTCGAGCACGTCGCTGTCTTCGGACAGATGCGCGACGGCGGTGAGCCACTGGGGAAACGACGCGAAGTAGCCGGCCCGAGCGAGCGTCGCCAGGTCGATCCCCGGCGGCACCTGCCAGTCGTCGGCCGTCTCGGTCGCGCTGAGGCGCGCGAGGGCCTGCTCCAGTGCCCGGTACAGGGCGAGGACCTCTCCGCGCATCCCGACCAGCCCGGGTGCGGCCTCCCACAGTTCGCCGCGCGCGGCGAGCGTCTGCACCACGGCTTCAGGCCGCCACATCGTCTTCCTCCCCGACGAACACGTCGGCGATGCGCTCCACAGTTCGGAAGTTGTCCATCCGGATCCGCACGTCGGGGATCGGGCAGCCGATCGCGAGCTCGACCCACGCGATGAGCTCGAGGATGCGGATCGAATTGATCAAGCCGTCTGCAAACAGCGGCGTGTGCGGCGTGATGACGGCTCCCGCCGGCGCCAACGTCCGGGTGAGCCACGCGACCATGTCGGTCACGAAACGCTGACGACCGCCGTGCGCGGTCACGCGGCAACGCCTTTCACAGCCTCGCACCAGCCGACGGAAACCAGGTGCTCGAGCATCCGCGCCCAATACGTCCGGACGGCGGGGGCCGGCCCGCCCAGGGCGGCGTCCGCGGCACGCGTGTCGAACGCTTTCGGCAGCGCGAGTTGCGGGGCGAAGTAGGACAGGGCTCGCACCGCCTGCCGCAGTTTCGAGTCCCCGGTTTCCTCGACGGCCAGCTCAAAGCGGTGATACGTGGCAATGTCGGTGAGCACGGGTCGCGGGATCCCGCGGCGGCGCCACTCGGGCCGCCGCGACCACGCCCGCCAGGTCACATCGAGCAGCTCGTCGACCGGCAGCGCCCCCGACCCGGCGCACAACTGCAGCGTCCGGCCCGCCAGATCCTGGCGCAGCGCCAGGACGGCGATCGCGGCGGCGACGTAGTCCCGCGGCACGACGTCGATCGCGCTGGTGGCAGCCGCCGGCAGCATCGGGGCGAGACTGTCGTGCAACAGGCGCAGACCGAGGTGCACGGCGTTGTACTGCGTGACTCCACCGGCCGCCGAATCGCACACGATGGTGCTCGGACGGAAGATCACCCAGTCCCGTCCGCTCGCGCGCACCAGCCACTCGGCCTCGTGCTTCGACTGCTCGTACGCGTTGACCCAGCCGGCGTCGCCACGTTCCTCGCCCTCAAGGATCCGGCCCACCCGGCGACCGGCCACGAACGCGGTGCTCACGTGGGCAAACCGCCGCAACCTCGGCCAGCCCGCCGCGACGTCGAGCAGATGCCGAACGCCCGCCACGTTGACGGCGCGCGCGACGGCGAGCGGGCGCGAGAACACGACGTCGGCCGCGGCGTGGACCACCGCCGTGATTTCGCGGGCCAGGCGGACACGTGTGTCTGCCGAGAGGCCGAGGCCAGGCCGCGTGACGTCCCCTACCACGGCCCCGACCCGACCTGCCGGGAGCGCCAGTCGGGTGCTCACCTGCTCCCACCGCCCCGCGTCGCGCACCAGCACGACGGCGCGGAGCGCGGGGTCGGCCGCGAGCATGCGGCGCAGGACGTCGCCGCCCACGAGCCCCGTCGCCCCGGTGAAGAACACGACCTCATGCGGAACGCTCATCTCAGGCCTCCACCGCGAGCGCCGTCCAGTGGGCGCCGTACCCGTAACTGAAGAGGATCAGCTTCTGGCCCGGCCGGACAGCGCCGCCGTCCAGGGCGTCCCGCAGATTGATGAAGTTGTCGCCAGCGAGGCTGTGGCCGTAGCGCGCGATATTGTCCGTCCACAGCCGCGTGTTGGGCAGCGCCAGCAGCGATAGCAGCAGCTCCCAGCTGCGCAGGCTAACGTTGTGCGGAATGATCCAGTCCACGTCGGCGGCATTCCATCCGGCGGCGGCGATGACACGCTCGATCACGTGCTTGCTGGTCGGGAAGTACGACGCGACGATCTCGTTTTTGAGCGCGTCGCCGTCCCAGTAGTAGCCCTTGGTGACGTGCACCGATGCCGCGATGCAGTTGCGCAGGGCCACTCGCTCGACGAGGACCGCGCACGCCGCGTCCGACGTGCAGTTGAACACCGCCTCTCGGCCAGCCGCCGCCGGGAAGAACTCCGCGTTCACACACAGGACGCGCTCGATGCCCTCCGTCACACACAGCGAGCGCGCCACTCGCAGCGCGCCGAACAGCGTGCTGCAGGCGAGCTGGTCGATGCCCAGCACCGACGCGTTGAGGAGCCCGAGCTCGAACTGGAGCAGCGTGCCGGGATACTGGAACCGCGCGGTGCTCGACAGTGCAGCGCCGTTCCACGGCTGCGCGGCGGGGGTGAGCGACAGCGTCCCCGGCGGCCCCGAATAGATGACCAGGTCGATGCTCGCCGCGTCGACGGCCTGCTCTTCCAGCAGCCGGGCGGCCGCCCGGTAGGCGAGCTCGTACGGGCTCTCGGCCACCGCGATGTGGACGCGGCCGAACCCGAAATTCTCGAGCACCTCGGGATCGGTTTGGAGCTGCCCCGCGGCCCCAAGCTCGCGCACGGAGCGGGAGCAAGCGGGCAGCGCGTACGCGATCGCCGTGATCCCGGGACGCCCAGTCATGCCTTCGTCTCCGGAACCCACACTAGCGCGAGCACATAGCCCGGCCACGGGCGCAGCACCGTCGCTCGAGCCGGACGGACAGCGCCCCACAGCCTGACCGCACGGATCCGGCCGAGCGCGTCGCCGCGCAATTCGAGCGCCGTGAATGGCAGCGCGTCGTCGCAGCGCAGCGCCTTCCACGCCGCTTCCTTCAGCGTCCACAGGTCGGTGAGGCTGTAGCGGCGCGCGAGCTGCTGCTCCGCGACGCTCAGGTAGTAGCCCGCGTGAGCCGCTTGCACCTGGTCGGCAAGCTCGAGGTCAATTCCCAGGCCCCCTGGGTCGGACGTGGCCGCAGCGGCAGCGCGGCCCGAGCGATGGGAGACCGACAGCGTGAGGGCGGCGCTGCGCCGCGAGCCGTCGTCGCCACGCAGGACGAGCTGCGGCGCACCACCGCTCACCGGCACGAGCTCGATGCGGGTGGGATCGTCGAGCCCGAGTGCTCGCGCCACCGCGCGTTTCGCCGCGATCCGGCCGGCGCGCCAGTCGGGGCGCCGCTCGGGCCATGGCAGGGCGGCGCATGCCTGCCGCTCTGAGTCGCTCAACCAGCGGTCGGCGGCGGGCCGATCCACGGCTACGGCATAGTGACGGTGCACCGAGGCTCCCCTTGGGGACACACCGAGCCTACCGGCGGCACCCCAAGACGTGGTCAAGCGACGACGCCACAGCGGGTTAGGGAAGGTCTGCATAGGTTACGCGAAGTCGGGGGTGGTGGCTAGCACGCCGACACGCGAGGGCGCACGGCAGGCACAGAAGCTCCGGCATCGCCCATGCTTCGGCGGAAATGTGCCGCCCGAGCGCCTCGCGTGTGACGCGTGCTAGCCCCCCCCCCGACTTCGCGCGACTTGTGCAGATCTTCGTTAGCGCCATTGGCCTAGGGAACGGATCCGCTCCACCGCAGCGATGACCGCAGCCGGTTGCTCCTCGAAGAGGAAGTGTCCCGCCCCGGCCACGCTATCGATGACGAAGCTGGCCAGAGCCCGGGCGAGCGCGCTGACTTCCGCCGCGCTCACGCCCGACTGGTGGGGTGCCGTGCCGATCACGAGCCGCACGGGGCAGCGGATCTCTGCGAGGTGCGGCGCGAGCCGCTCCGGCTCGCGCGCCGCCGCCATCGCCACGTAGCCGCGCAGCGTACCGTCGAGATCGCGCGCCGCGCCCGCGGCGTACCCGTCCAGGACCTGCTCGGTCACCCACGTCGTATCGCCCGAGGCGGCGATCAGGCTGCGTTGCAGCTTCCTGCGGACCAACCGGGCCCCACCAAGCAGCTTGATCCAGGGTGCGAGCTCAAGCGCCCGCCGGAAGCCGCGGGTCGTCGCGGCCTCCACCGGACCGCCGTCGAGCGCGACGATCCCGCGCACGAGGTCCGGGCGACGGTAGGCGAGCCGATACGCAATCGAGGCGCCCACGGCGTGCGCGACGACGATCGCGTTCGCGAGGCCGAGTCGGTCGAGGGCCGCGGCGACCCGATCAGCCTGCGCGGTGAGCGAGTAGTCGGCGCGCGCCGGCCGCGCCGAAGTCCCAACGCCGAGCGGCTCGACGACCACGGCGTGGAATCCCGTTTGGGCAAGCAGCGGCAGCACGCGGCGAAAGCCGAATGCCGAGCCGAACAAGCCGGGGATCAGCACTACCGGCTCTCCCGCTCCCGTGACAGTGACCTGCACCGACTCGACCGGCGTGAGGACGACCGAGAACGCGTGAGCAGTGTCAGCGAACAGCACCAGCGTGAGCAGCCACATGGGGCACTCTGCCTAGAGTCGGAACGCGGCGCGCGACGCGCCGTGCAGCGCGCGGCACCCCTGACGTAGCCACGCGGCGGCCGTGTCAAGGCGCGGCCGGCCGAGGACGAGCGCCGCGATCGCCAGCGTGCCACTCACCAAGCACCATGTCGGCGGGCGCACCAGAACACCAACACCCGCGATGATCAGCAGGCGGGGAAAGCGTCCCACCGCCACCGCCGCGAGGAACTGCGGAAGCGGATAATGGCCGAGCGGCGCCAGGATCCGGACGGCGGAATCAGGGATGGGCGAGAAGATGACGAAGGCCGTGGTCCAGAACGGCGCCCGGAGGAACGCCGCGACGCTCCAGCGTACGACCCGCCCGCTTCTCACAGAGGCGAGCTTCGGCAGCTCCGCCGCCCAGTCGATCAGGCGGTAGTTGATTCCCTCCGCGATCGACGCCCCCGCCGTGCCGAGCAGCGCCAGAACCCACGCGGGGTAGAGGCGGGCGTAATACAACAGCGTCGCTTCGAACGCAGTGGGCAAGATGGGCGAGAGCGGCCCATGCACGAACAGCGCCAGGAGGACGAAACCGACGAGCTTCATGCGAGCGCCCCGGCGTAACGCCACGCCACTACGGCGAACACCGCGCCCTCGAGAATCCATGCCCACCGCTGTCGGTAGTAGCCGGCATACATCGACCGACCCCAGTAACCCGTGTTCTGCCACAGGTTCAGCGAAAAGCGGCGTCGGCTGAACGGCAGCAAGAGCGGGATTCCTGTATCGGTCGGCAGATCGGCCGCGACGTGCAGGACGATGCTGGCGAGCGCCAAGCCGCCGAGCCACGCGCCGAACAGCACGATCGCGCCGGCCCCGACGGCGGCGCAGAAAGCGAGGCTGTGGCTCCAGGTGCCGTGAAACTCCGGCGCGGCCCAGCCGGCGCGGACCACGAGCGAATCGGCGTTGGGGAGGAATTGCGCGGCGCCCACCACAGCGAACGTCTCCGGACGCGGGTCAAACGAGGCGATCGCGAGCGCGATGCCGAGATGGCCGAACTGCATTGCGTGTCTCCCGGTGAGGATCCGGGGACACGTTGGGCTTACCCCTTCAAGCCGGTTTCAAGACGGGAGACTGTCGCGGTAGCGCCGGGCCTGGCCGGGCGTGACCATCTCCTGAAGCAGGATGCCGCAGACGATCGGTGCGGCAAAGACGTAGCCGCGCGCATCGGCCACGAGCCAGCGCTCCCACTCGAGCAGGTCGAGCGCCTGGTCGACGGCCACCCGATCAAGTCCAGTCGCCCGCGCGAGCTGAGGCGCGTCCGCGCGCTGCGCGAGCGCCGCGGCGGCCGCGAGCACTTGCTGCGTCGCCGGAGGGAGTCGCCGGAACCGCAGGCACACCATCCCCACGACGGCTGGCGGCAGGTCGTTCGGCAACGAGTCCACCAGCGTACGCTTGGGTGCCGGCCACGCCGGCGCGTCGGGGGCGAGCTTCAACCCGTCGGCTACCGCCTCGAGCAGCGCGATCGCGAGCAGCGGAATGCCCGCCGTGTCCTGCTCAACTCGCCGGGCCAGCCGCTGGGCATCCGGCGCCGCGTAAGCCGGCAGCGCCCAGGCGACGAGCGCGTGGAGGGCGGCGGGGTCGAGCCGGCCCAGCCTGATCACCTCACCCTCCAGCTCGCGCCCTACGCGCGCCCGCAGCTCATCGAGCCGGCCGCTCTCGGGCGCGCCTCGCGCGAGGCCGAACAGCAGCAAGACGGGCCGCCGCGCGGCATCACGGGCCAGCCCGGGCAGCGACTCGAGCGTGGCGGCGTCGATCCAGTGCGCGTCGTCGAGCGCGAGGAGCACCGGTCGTTCCTGGGCGGCGGCCAGCACCGCGTCGCGCACCCCCTCCCCCACCGGCAGGGCCGCGCCCGTGTGCCGGAACCGGACCGCGAGATCGGGAGCGAGGCCCACCAGAGCGGCCAGCGCGTCGGGCGGCGCGCCAGCGATCCCCGGGGCGTCGGCGAGACCGGCGGCGAGCAGCCCGGCGACAGCGCTCCACTCCTGCTTCTGATCGACCGCGACCGCCCTGGCGGCAGCTACCGTCGCGTCATCGAGACGAGCCCGCGCGACGAGCTCCTCGATCAGCCGGCTCTTCCCCTCGCCGGGCTCACCCTCGACGATAATCACCTGCCCCCGCCCGCTCTTGGTCCGCTCCCACGCGGCTGCCAGCGCCGCGAGCTCAGCGCCCCGTCCGCACAGGGGCGGGCGCGGCCGCGCGGCTGGCGGCGCCGCGAGCACGCGGCGGCCCACGCGCGCATCCCGGATGCGGTCGGCGAGCCGCGTGGTATCGGGCCCCGGCGCGGTCCCGACCTGCGCCCGGAGCGCGTGCCCCAGCTCGTCGGCGACGCGTAGCGCCGCGGCGCGGTCGCCGCCGAGTGCGAGGGAGCGCATCGCCACCCGCGCGGCCGGCTCGGACGCGGGATCCAACGTCCGCGCCCGCAGCGCGACGCCGGTCGCCTCGGGGGCATCGCCCCGCGCGAGCAGCCATTCGGCGTACCGCACCAGCGCCTCGAGCGCCTGGCTGCGCCAGCGCACGCGCTCGACGCCCAGCCAGCTCTCAAACTCGTTCGCGCCGGGGACCGCGAGGCCCTCTAAGAAGTCCCCTTCGACCAAGGCCGCGGCGGCCTGCCAGTCGCCCCGCCCGCACGACTCCACGAACCGGTCGCAGTCGAGCGTCACCGCGTCTGCGCCCAGCCGGATCTGGTCCACATCGGCGTGCACCTGCTCATCGCCGAGGATGCGCCGAAACAGGCGCAGCGCTTCGCTCAGTGAATGGCGCGCCTGGCGCTCGTCCCTGTCGCTCCACAGCAAGCCCACGAGGTGTTCGCGCGTGCGGCTCCGGCGCGGGCTGCGCGCCAGGTAGACGAGCAGCGCGAGATGCTTGCGCCACAGCAGCTCGGGCGGCGCGTCCGCGCCATCGACGGTCACGCGTGCGGGCCCGAGCACGCGGCAGTAGACGTGGGGAAACGGAGCCATGGCGCCCGGGATTATCGGGTGGAGTGCGGTGAGCGGCAAGCGCCCCTAGATTCATCACGCGCATGCAACCGCCGGACACCGCAGAGGTCCAGCATGCCGTCGGGGAGCGCTACGAGGTCCTGGGCCTCGTCGGCGCCGGCGGTATGGGGTTCGTATACAGGGCTCGGCACCGCGCCCTGGGCCACATCGTCGCGGTGAAGATCCTGCCGCCCGAAGTAGCCGCGAGCGAGATGCGGCTGAAGCGGTTCCAGCAGGAGGCGGCGCTGGCAGCCTCCCTCTCCCATCCCCACATCGTGCCAGTCTATGACTTCGGCTCGCGGGAAGGCATCACCTTCCTCATCATGCCCTTCGTGCGGGGCACGACGTTCGAAAGCGTGCTCGCGACGGGCCGCCCTTCGCTCGCCGCCAGTCTGCGCGTCGTGCAAGACGTGGGCGCGGCGCTCGATCACGCACACGGGCGCGGCGTGGTGCACCGCGACGTCAAGCCATCGAACATCCTGATCGACGAGGATAGCGGCCGTGCCCTCCTGGCGGACTTCGGCGTGGCGCACGTGGTGCGGGTAGCGACGTCCGCGCTGACCGCACCGGGCGTGCCGATCGGCACGCCCGGCTACATGGCGCCCGAACAGGAAGCGGGCAGCGAGCACGTGGACGGTCGGGCGGACCTCTACTCGCTGGCCATCGTGGCGTTCGAAGCGCTGACGGGGACGAAGCCGGGGGGCGGAACCGACCTCCCTACCCTGGCGCGCACGGGGCCCGCCGGGAGCTTTCGGCGGCGGTCGCCGCGGCACTGGTGGCGCCCCTGGCCGTGCGCCCGGGCGATCGTCCCGCCACCGCCGCGGCGTGGCTCGCGGCCTGGGACCGCGCCGGCAGGCGCGCCTGGTGGCGCTGGGGCGGCGCGGCCGTCGCCGCGGCGGTGGCGCTCACGGGGACTGGTTGGGCCTTGTGTCGCGCTCACATCCTGCTCTGCCGGACGGCCGCAATCGAAACCGTGGCCGTGATGCCGTTCGACAAGCTGGGGGAGACCTTGCCGGACCGACAGCTCATGGAGTCGTTCGCCCGCCGCCTCTCTGCCGCCCCCAAGCTCGACGTGCTGTCGGGCGCACGGGTGTACACCGAAGCGGTCAGACGCTACGGGGCGGGGGCGCTGAGTAATCCCGAGGCGGACAGCCTCGCCAAGCAGCTCGGCGCGAAGTTCTTCATCCAGCCGAGCGTCGTGTTCA
>Ga0209156_10004631_pt1 | contig 9961 bp, 11 predicted proteins | sample GraSoiAngelo_124_FD_185881 | JGI IMG/M metagenome (GOLD analysis project Ga0209156, IMG submission 185881) | Grasslands soil microbial communities from the Angelo Coastal Reserve, California, USA - 14_0927_05_20cm (SPAdes) (version 2) | ecosystem: Environmental > Terrestrial > Soil > Grasslands ...
AAGGCTGCAATCAATGCACCAGCGACCCGTTCGACACTCTCACCCAAGGGCTGTCCGAGGAGATTGTAGAGTTGAAGACTGACATGGATCCCGGGACGGGATGGGTTATCGGAAACGAAGAACTCTGCGACTATTGCAACACCAAGTTTGTCTGCAACAGAATCAGCACCGGGGAATACGTCAACGCCTGGTATGACAAGGGAAAGAATGCGTGCTGGAAGGGACCCGCCGGTCAACGTTCCGAGCTGCTCCCGACTGACCTTGACGCACACAGGGTTCGTGTCGAAACAGGCTCTTGAAATTACAATCACGATAGAATCCGCGAACGGTTAAATCCCAACCGTCAACCATCATGCGCTCGTGAAAGAGCGAGGAAGGACCCTTCCGCCAAAGCCCAGGAAAATATCCGATGGAATAAACGACGCCATTCAGGAGGCAAGGAGAATACGCGAAATGTCAATCCAAGAAGAAGGTCGAGCAAGAGCTGGATAGGGTCAACACGACGCTAGAAGGGGCCAAGAAGCAGATCTCGAAGATAATGAAACTCTAAGATGCCGCAGAGGGCTTTGAGACATTCCCACCGTGGCCGTAAAGTAATTGCGCCCCAAGGGGTTTTAGTCAGCCATCCTTGCCCGACCTTCTCGGACTTTCTCAGAACTTGAGCTTTTCCCGATACGCTGGCAAGTCTAGAAATCCATGTCCCGAGACATTGAACGCTATGACCTTCTCCAACTTCCTACGCTTGCACTCTAGAGCCTGGTCTATTGCGGCTCGTATGGCATAAGCGGACTCGGGGGCAGGCAGAAACCCTTCAACCTGGACGAAAGTCTTAGCCGCTTCAAAGACGTCTCGTTCATCGTCGGGATATGCCACAGCCTCCACGTGTCCGAGATGCTTGAGGTAGCTGATCAGAGGAGCAGCCGCATGATACCGGAGACCATCCGCTTTGATTGGAGTCATTTCAGTCTGGTGGCCGAGAGTGAACATCTTCAACAACGGAGTCTTCTCTGCATGGTCGCCATAGTCGTACCTATACTCGCCCTTGGACAGGTTTGGCGCCGAGGATGATTGGGCCGCGAGGAATCGGCACTCTCGCTTCCCCTTCACGACCTCTCCCGCGAACGGAAGGATGAAGCCTCCGAAGTTGCTGCCTCCTCCTAGGCAACCGATCATAATATCCGGCTTCTCGTCGATCAGGTCAAACTGTTTCATCGTCTCTAGCCCGATAATCGACTGGTGAATCAGCACATGATTGAGCACGCTACCCAGACAGTATGCATAACCCGGGCTCCGCTCGGCATACTCCAGTCCCTCCGAGACGGCTATGCCCAGACTGCCAGCCTGATCGGCATTCTTCTGTAGCAGATATCTACCAACAGACGTTTCGCTACTCGGGGAAGCGAAGACCTCGCCTCCATAGAGTCGCATGAGCGCCCTCCGGTCCGGCTTCCAGTCATAAACTGACCGGACCCAGAAAATCACACATTTTAGACCCTGAAGGCTCGTAGCGTAGGCCAGAGCTGTTCCCCACTGGCCCGCACCAGTCTCGGTCGAGACACCGACAAGGCCCTCTTCTGCCGCATAGTAGGCCTGAGCGAGAGCAGTATTGACCTTGTGCGACCCGGTGGGAGAGAGATCCTCCCTCTTGTAGTAGAGCCGGGCAGGGGTTTTGAGATATTTTTCGAGCCGTCGTGCACGGTAGAGGGGCCGAGGCCGCCCGGCCTGACGATAAAGGTCCTGAACGTCGCTGGGAATAGAGATCCATTTATCGGTCGAAGTCTCCTGCTGGAGGCAGTGTTTCAGGAGGACCTTCGAGAGGAACTCAAGCCGGGAGGGACCCTCATCCGGGTCCTTGGGTCGCGGAAAATCTCCGGGAAGATCTGCAAGAATGTTATACCAAGAACCTGGAAGGTCGTCGGGGTTGAGAACGACCTGGTCTCGCGCCTTTACTAGGGCCTTTTGCAACTTAGTAGCCGGGCTCTCTTGAGCAAGCCGAGAATTAAGCCTTCAAAAGGACGCTGAGTCTCACCAATGCTGGGAGTGAACCACCTGGCTCAAAGGTCGTCTTCCACGATCAAGCGATGGCGATGGGACATGTCTATCATAGTCAGGGTATCCAATTGAGATCACTCCCACCGGGACGAAATCATCTGGAATCCCCAGTTCCTTTCTGAGAAGGTCGGGTCTGAACGCGCCTGCCAGATAGGCCGCCAAGCCCCCGTCAACGACGGCAAGAAGGATGAGTAGCGAAGCACAGCCAGCGTCAAAGTACCAGTAGGGTACAGGCCATTCAATCTCAGTGCCGTCGGGGCGGATCTTGTCAGGCTCATGATACCTATCATGATAGAGCTTCTCACTAACACAAGGCACGATCAGCACCGGAGCGTCTCCCCGGAGCCTGTTCAATTCTCGAATTCTTCGGACCCGCTCAGGCTCAGTTACGACGATAAAGGCCATGCCCTGGCTGAAACCAGCGCTTGGATAGTGCTGCGCCAGTTCAACTATACGACCGACCTTTTCCTCTGGAACAGGCAATGGTTTGAACGCTCGGATCATCCGCCTCTGCCGAACCACCCGTTCGAATTCCATGCGACTGCCCATCGAGGAACCCTCTTGAAAAGAATGCTCTGAAAGAATTCGCGCGTCTAGCCTGTTCTCGCCGCCGACTCTTCGCTCGTCTTGGGCATCTGCCCGATCGACTTGCGCGGGAAGCTTAGCACTCGGCCGTGCGCTTTCATAATGTGCTCCCGCAACTGCTCCTCAGACTCTATGAACTGCAGAAAGGCGGAATCGCAGTAGGGACACGTATACTTCATACGACTGGACTAGCAATAGCCTAATGAGACCGTTAAGCATTACTCCCCACGAAGTGCCCAACCTAGACGTGAAGAGTCAATCCCGTTCTTTTTCCAGCTTCTCGACTGGGCGCTGCCGACGCTGAAACGCAGAGAGACCTACAAGGATCGCTACAGCTTCTGCAAGGGCGACGAGAACGAGCACAGATCCTGCAAGCGTGACTTTGAAGCCGGAGGACAAGGCTACCAATAGGCCCCCGATTCCAATAATCAGAACAAACGCGAGCGTCAGACTCCGGGATGAATTGTTGTGCTTCTGGAACATTCCCTTGTTGGAATCTGGAGATAGCTGCTCCTAATAGAAAAGAGTCGTCTACCTTTGTCCCTGCAAAAGATTCCAATCCCCTTAAATTCGATCCATTATAGCAGAGATGTTTCCTCTAGGACGCCGGCTCTCTTGTTTCCGGCCTAAATTCGAGCGCAAGATTCGGAGTCAAAGTACTTATTCGAAGCAGGGAAGATTGTCTCTTATGTTGAATACCCAGCAGACAAATTTTGAGCTGGAGGATGCTACCAGGAACCGTGAAGGCCCGGCATCGGAAGCTGACAAGTGGAAGGCGGTTCTCGCTAGAGATGAGACCCAAGACGGGACATTCGTTTTTGGAGTCCGTTCGACAGGAATCTACTGCAAACCTTCGTGTCCAGCCAGACACCCTCACATTGAACAGGTTGTATTTTTCCCTGGGCCTGGCGAGGCGGAACAGTCCGGATTCCGAGCGTGCAAACGATGCCGTCCTGGAGAGCAAGGGAGTTCACAAAGGACAGAACTGGTCCAACGGGTCTGCGAATTCGTAGAACGCCACCTGGACGAGAAGCTGACTCTCGCCAGCCTCAGTCGAGAGGCAGGTCTAAGCCCGTTCCATTTCCAGAGGACCTTCAAGAGAGTCCTCGGAATCACTCCCCGCCAGTACATAGAAGCCCGACGCCTCGAGAAGGTAAGAAGATTCCTGAGACGTGGTGAGACCGTGACCGACGCCCTCTACGGAGCCGGCTTCACTTCCAGGGGAAGACTCTACGAAAAGTCTCCAGGCCAGCTCGGAGTCAATCCTGGCACCTTCCGAAGAGGGGGTGAAGGACTGTCGATACACTATACGATCATAGACTCTCCAGTTGGACGCCTACTGCTAGGAGCAACCGGGACGGGAATATGCGCCGTCTGCATTGGTGCCTCGGATGAGGCTGTCGAAGCCGCGCTGAAGGAGGACTACTATGCCGCGGACCTATGCCGAAACGATCGTCAGATGAAGAAGTGGGCTGAGGAATTCGCAAAGTACTTTGACGGCAGAGAGTTCCCAGCGGACTTGCCAATAGACGTAAAGGCAACGGCCTTTCAATGGAGAGTCTGGAAACAGATCCAGGCCATACCCTACGGCGAGACCTCTACCTATAGCGAGATCGCTGAGACGCTTGGCAAACCCCGGGCAGTCCGGGCAGTCGCCAACGCATGCGCAAGCAACCATGTCGCAATCTTGATCCCATGCCATAGAGTCGTCGGAAAGAAAGGCGATCTTCGAGGCTACCGATGGGGAGTAAAGAGAAAACAGACACTGCTCTCCCTAGAAGGACATCACTGAAAGGAACCTACCTTGCTTTCTACAGCTCACTGTTACCATCCATGGTTACCAGATCCGTTACCAACAAAGAAATCTCAAAAGCGTTGAGTCGCGCGACGCGAGAGTCCGATCTTGGAAGACATAGCCTCGCGAAGCTGCGCATCATGGGAGACTGCCGCTTGGATCCCAAGTAGGCGAGAGCGCCAGCTTTCGCCTAACCGTCGGGTGTTCCGGGCAGTTTTCACTCCCAGCCAGAGCCGGTAGCTCACACTTATCACACGCCAGCCAAGCTCGAGACTCGACGGAGCAAGTCTGCTTGTCCAACCCGAACACTACTCTACGAAAGGCGGTGACGACCCGCTATGCGGTAGCCTTGTACATGAGCTCGGTCCTAGGTTCAGGAATCCTCGTCCTTCCCGGACTGGCTGCTCAGATAGCTGGACCCGCATCACTGATCGCCTGGGTCGGACTCTCGCTCGCGAGCTATCCCCTCGCCTACACTTTTGCCAGTCTTTCCACCCGTAGACCAGAATCCGGAGGGGTGTACGGCTTCGCCAGGGAGAGCTTTGGGCCTCGTGCGGCTAACGCCGTCAGCTGGCTCTTCATCATATGGTACATATCCGGAGCACCGGTGGTCACTGTCATCGCAGCCTCCTACCTGGCCTACGCTGTACCGATGAGCCGAACGTTCATCTACATCATCGCCGGGAGCATCATGCTAGCAGCGTTTCTCATCAACTATCGTGGGATAATCGTCAGCAGCCGAGTTCAGTTGGCAGTCATCACCGCTATCGTCGGACTGCTCGTCACTGCAGTAATAGCATCAGCACCATCCGTCAACAGTTCCAACTTCTCCCCCTTCTTTCCCCAAGGGCTCTTACCGATCGGGGTCAGCGCCGCCCTCATCTTCTGGTCGTATCTGGGATACGAGAACGTTTCCAACGTGGCTGAGGAGTTCAAGAATCCTGAGAGAGACTTCCACCGAAGCATCCTCTACAGCGTAGCAATCATCAGCCTACTCTACACCTCCGTTGCAGTAGCCGCCATCGGCACCCAGGCCTACAAATCAGGTGGAAACATAGCACCGTTCGCCGTCATGCTATCCAACGCGCTAGGAACATATGGTGCGATCGGAACGGCAGTCCTCGCCATCGTCATAATCTTCGGCACAGTCAACGTCTACACAACAGGCATATCACGAGTCATCTACGCCACCGCCAAGGAAGGAGGGCTTCCGAGATTCCTCGACAAGGTCCACGCCCGGACCCGGGTCCCGCACCGGACCCTAATGCTGCTACTGGGACTATCATGGCTCACACTCGCCCTATTCTACTTCCTAAATGTGGACCTAGAGAGTGAGCTGTTGATCCCTAGCGGAGCGGCTATACTCGTGTACGTTGTGGGATCAACGTCAGGCATCAGACTCTTGAAGGCCCGCGGCGTGAAGAGAACCTTTCCATGGATCTCGCTCCTGATCTCGATAATCATGATCCCTTTTGTCGGACTGTTGATCTTCATCAGTCTAGCATTCGCAGCCACTGGCTTCCTCTACAAGCGAGGCAAACCCGAGCCGAGTGAACACGCCAACAGACCCCGAATAGAATAATAACAATCGGTTCTCAGTCCTCATCATGGTCGTTGTAGTTTCAAACAGAATCCCCGTCAAAAAGGGCCACGAGGAGGAGTTCGAGCACCGATGGAAAAACCGAAAGTGGAGCATCGCTAATAGTCCAGGATTCATTCGGACCGAGGTCCTACGACCAGTCAAAGGTGAGAATTACATCGTGGTCACGCACTGGCAGTCAATGAAGGAGTTCGAAGACTGGACTAACAGCGACGCGTTCATGGAATCTCATTCAAACGCGCCACCACGCGAGGCCTTCTCCGGTCCCAGCCAATTGGAGATACACGAAGTAATAGCTGAACGATAGCTCGACCCTCCATCAGGATCTAACAGAACAACAGATCTACAGCCCCTCTCTGGCGAGGTGCAGCCCGTGAAGACAGACTTCTGCGTGCTAGGCGGAGGCATAATGGGTCTCGCCACAGCCTGCACTCTAAGCGAGACCAGCGACTCCCAGGTCCTAGTCCTAGACCGACACGGAGTCGGAAGTGAATATTCCAGCTCGAACGACGTAAACCGAGTCTTCCGCTACTCCTACGGAAGCGACCTGTTGTACACGACAATGGCCGTTGAGAGCCAGAAGCTGTGGAGAAAGCTGGAAGAAGAATCGGGACAAGAGCTTCTCCTGTCGACGGGCCTTCTGCTTCTCCATGGCGCAGACGAGAACGCCAACAGGTTCAACGAAGCAAGCTACAGAACTCTGTCGCACATGAAACTGGGAGCGGACAGACTTGACAAGGAAGACCTGAAGAAACGTTTTCCCCAGTTCAGATCTGAAGAAGCATTCTTCGACCCTCATGGCGGAGTCCTGTTAGCATCAAAGGCCCTTCTAGCACTCGAGTCTCTGGCCAAAGCTGCTGGTGTGAAGTTTCAACAAGGACAGGCGCGAGACATAGTCTTTGAAGAGCATCCATACGTTAAGACTGATACGCAAGAGAAGATTGAGTTTCGAAAACTCGTGGTCACTATAGGACCATGGTCCAGTAGACTACTAAGAAATGGGCTTACCTCGATAAGGCCGACGCGACAACAACTCGTCTACTTCAGGCCTCACGCCGGGCTAGACCATTTCCGCCCAGACTCATGCCCGGTCTTTTTCACCGACAGACATTACGGTCTGCCGGCAGCAGGCATCGACGCAGTCAAATTGTCACCAAAAGAATTGTCTGAGTCAGTAGACCCTGAGTCGGCGAAGAGATCGGTTGACGATGAGCAGATCATCGATTGTAGAGAGGCTTGCCGGAGGTTCGTTCCCGACCTTGCGGATGGGGAAGTTGTTCAGACCAAAGTCTGTCTTTATGACATGACAGAAAACTCGGACTTCGTAATTGACAAGGACCCAGAGCGAACCAACGTGGTCTACGGGTACGGCTTCTCAGGACACGGATTCAAGTTTGCACCGCTGATAGGAAAGTTGCTTGCCGAGCTTACACAAGACGAGAAACCCGGCTTCACTCTGGAAAGATTCTCTATCCTCCCCGCCCGGAGAAGAACCCCGGCCCTAGGGGCTCACCTAGGCAAGGGCGAGTATAGTGGCCAGTAAGACAGCCCCTGCCAGAGCCTCGACATGCATCCTCAGTGCCCTCCGTCGGTCGAGCTTCTTCCAGTCCTCCGACCCGACTCTGTTCACAGTCTTAGACCGGTTGGATGCGAAGCCCATCGGTTCGTGGAAGTCATAGGTGCCACGGGCGGCGTGGAGTACACAAAACGACGTTGATCCTTCCAGAGCTGCGAGCATCCCAGCATACAATGGCAGAACGAGGGCAAGCCTGACTACCCAGACCACCTGGATTAGGGCGGTTACTCCGATAATTACCGATAGTGCGATAAGGACGGCTCCTGTGGAGAGCCGTATGGCCCTGCCCCGGCTACCAATGTTGCACTTTCCGGGGGTGTATTTGGGGGTCATTCCTGACCAGTTTTTACAGATAGTAACAAGCTTCATTTGGGCCCCATGGTATATAGATTGGCAGAGATGGCGGGCACCTCCACCGTTACCGAGGAAAAGGATCAACTCGCCCCAGCCCAGACCCCGCAGACCTACCCGGTCCAGGGACGAATGATGAGCGCGCGGAGGACCAGACCCCGGGACGAAGTGGGACACTATGTCTGTCCCAACTGTGGAAGCCCTAGCCTGGTGAGGGACGCGGAGACGGGCGAAGTCATATGCACCAATTGCGGCTTCGTACTGTCAGACCCGACAGAGCAGTATGCTGCACCAGTCCCGAGACGTACCGAAGAGGGTCTTCTAGAAAGCCAGTCCGGACCCCCTGGAAGATTCTCCGCGTTCGACAAGAACCTCTCCACGATCATCTCTCGCGCCCAAGCGTCCAACCGGAACATTAGCGCCGACGAGAGGCTCCAGCTCTGGCGGCTCCGACGCACCCAGCTGCGTGCATCGGCCGGTTCGTCAATGGCGCGGAACCTCTCACGAGCGATGAGCCAGCTTAGAGGACTCTCCGGTCGCCTAAACCTTCCCGAAGTTGTTACAGAGAGGGCTGCGCTGATGTACCGTCGAGCGCTGAACAAGGGTCTCGTTAGAGGACGACCAATCAACGGTATGGTCGCGGCTTCGACGTACGCTGCCTGCAGACTTACAGACGTGCCCCGCTCGCTTAGCGAGATTGCCAAAGCGTCAGGTATGAGCCGGAAACTGCTCGCTCACTACTACAGGGCTCTTGTCCGCTCACTTGACGTAACTATGGCTATTGAGGATCCACTTAAGAGGGTGTCAAAAATCGCCTCGCGCGCCGGAGCTGACTCCCAGACTGAGATGCTGGCTGGGAAGATTCTGCGAGAAGCCATTAGACTAAGGGTTAACGTTGGAAAAGATCCCGACGGATTGGCGGCCGCAGCGTTGGACCTTGCTGCGCGTATACGAGGCTCGATGGTCATGCAGCGAGACCTTGCAAAGGCGGCGGGTGTGTCTGAAGTCACTATTCGAAGCCGCATGAGAGACCTAAAGACAGCTGCGAAGTCTCTCGGACTGCCCGACGTAGCATAGGCTGTCACTCCCGAGGATTCGGCCGAGTAACGTCATTCTAAACCCCCTTTGGAACGAGGGTGCCTCCACAAGGAGGGTATGAGGCCAGCCGCCGAGAAAATGCTGGCTTAGGTTGTGCCTAGAGGCCGGAGACTACGCTACCATACATAGACGCTACTCTAGACGCTGCTACGATCGTAGCGGACGCGTTGATGATAATTTTTCTATCAAGAAACTCCCTATCGTATTTTCAGTCATACAAGGACTATTTCGTCGCTATCTATCTCATATTTCTCGGGTTCCCGGCGGGAGACCTTTTGCTCATGGCCTCCTCTTCGTCAGCATTGCAGCGGATCTCAATACAAGGAATCGTGACATCCGGGTCTCTCATCGCAGTCATATGGGGCTATGTTGCGACAAAACTGTACGTTTATCCTGAAACGTTCTCTCCAAAGAGACTCATCTCAAGGCCGTTCCGTCCGATTTTTCTCGCCTACGCGCTATATCTACTGCCTATGATTTTTGCTCTCATCGACGGATGGGTAGATCCGCTCGCGATCACTTCGACCTCAATTCAGGCTACATATCCTTTCGACAATATCACGCTCCCTTCCTCGACGGTATCTGTCCTACTGGTAGGGATGGGATTGGGTGTAGTTACCGTGTTCACATCCTACCCACTGGCCGTCCTCTCACGACGTCGGGCACTAGTAAGGGACCGGGAAGTTAGGCGGGCTCTGAGATTAATTGCGTCATCTTTTGGTGTGATAAGTCTTGCTTCGGTTCTTGGCTTCGGTCTCCTAGCTTTTGGGCAGAATGTTCTCGGACCCGCAAATTTTCTCTCAGTGATTCTGATCATAGTTGCGGTTCAAGCCTTCCGAAAACCGAGCTTTCTGAAAACCTTCCTTGGCGTTGTCCCCTCGCTTCAGTCTTCGCCGGGGGCTTC
>Ga0209156_10004632_pt1 | contig 9958 bp, 3 predicted proteins | sample GraSoiAngelo_124_FD_185881 | JGI IMG/M metagenome (GOLD analysis project Ga0209156, IMG submission 185881) | Grasslands soil microbial communities from the Angelo Coastal Reserve, California, USA - 14_0927_05_20cm (SPAdes) (version 2) | ecosystem: Environmental > Terrestrial > Soil > Grasslands ...
CTACCGCGATAGGAGGGTTGGAGTATGCGACCGGAGCATTGGTTACACACGATTCCACTGCGGCTGCGGTCGCTGTTTCGCTGGGCACAAGCGGACCAGGAATTGGACGACGAACTGCGCGAGCACCTCGAACGAAAAACCGAGGAATACGTGGCGCAAGGGATGACGCCGGAAGAGGCGCGCCGCCGCGCCCGAATCGACCTGGGCGGTATCGAGCAGACGAAAGAGAAATGCCGCGACGAACGCCGCGTGAATTGGATTCAGGATTTCGTTCAGGATTTGCGCTTCGGCGTGCGTCTGCTACGCAAGTCTCCCGGTTTTACCGTCGTTGCCGTCCTGACTCTCTCGCTCGGCATCGGAGCCAACACTGCGATATTTACGCTCCTCGACGCGTCTCTGTGGAGGCCGCTGGCGGTCAGCGATCCTAAGGAAATCTTTCACGTAATGCGCGCCTCTTCGCAAGGCGACTTTGCCGGCGAATTTAGCTATTCCTATCCGATCTTTCAGCAATTCAGCAAAACAGCCTCTCCCTGGGGCGAGGTCTTCGCAACTGAGGTTGTCGGACCACGAAAATTTGGACTCAAGGGAGTTTCTGATGAGCGCGTGGCGGGAGAGGCCGTCTCGGGTAATTTCTTTTCTGTTCTAAACGTGGGCCCAATTGTGGGGCGAGTCCTCGAACCGCAAGACGATAACGTACTTGGAGGAAATCACGTTGCAGTCTTGAGTTATGCCTTCTGGAAACGCCGTTTCCAATCCGATGCATCGGTTCTCGGTCGGAGAATTCTTTATGAAGAGACGCCCTATACGGTCGTTGGCATCGCCCGGCCCGGATTCACCGGAATCGAACCAGAGGTCTCAGTAGACGTATGGGTGCCGGCCACCCCATCCGCGAACCCGAACTTCAATTGGCTGCGCCTCCTTGTCCGGCTGCGTGATGGAGTTGACCCAGGGCGGGCTCAGGCCATGTTCGAGACTGCATTCCGCACGCACGTTGGTGACGTGCTCTTACCCAGTGCTTCGCCGCGCTTCAAAGAGATGCTCGAAGCCCAGCATGTTACTGTTCGTCCCGCCGCCTCGGGCCTCGCGACCACAGGGCGCAAATATGAAAAACCACTCCTTGTTTTGTTTGCCGTGGTCGCCGTCGTACTTCTGATTTCCTGCGCGAACATCGCCAATTTAATATTGGCGCGCAACGCCGCCCGTCACCATGAGATCGTCGTTCGTCTAGCTCTCGGCGCCAGCCGTGCGCGGGTTGCGTGGCAACTGTTCACAGAGAATTTGACCCTGTCGCTCTCAGGCGCCTTTGTTGGCTTACTTCTGTCGGTTTGGGGCACGCGCGTACTAGTCTCCCTGCTTCCTTCGTCGCCGCTGCCAATGGCGTTTAATCTCCAGCCGGATTTTCTCGTATTTGGCTTTTCCACCGGCGCCGCCGTCGCGACTGCGATACTGTTCGGACTTGGCCCGGCACTACGCGCTTCTAGAGAAAAGCTTGAGATGAGCTTGCACGGCGGGCAGCGCGTAATTGGGTCGGCCTGGAGCGGAAGGCTTCTCCTCGCTGGTCAGCTCGCACTCTCCTTACCTTTGTTGGTCGGTGCAGGGCTGTTTGTTGAAACCCTGCATAATCTCAAAAGCAGCGACCTTGGCTTCAACGCCGAACACGTCATGACGTTTGACCTCTCTTACCCCAAAGGAACTTCCGACGACCGCCTTCATCAAGCATGTGCAGAAATAAAACAGCGTTTGGAATCGCATCCGGGTGTGGTAGTTGCAAGTTACGGGTCAAGCGTGTACGGGGACGGAAGCTGGTCGGGGAGTGTTGATGTAATTGGGAATCCATCGCCCGGAAAAGATAATGACGTGGGGTTGATATCGGCTGGACCCGGCTTCTTTGAAGCCATCGGCTTGGGACTTTTGCAGGGCCGCTATCTAAGCTCCCAAGATCAACCCGAGAAGCCTCCTGTAGCTGTGGTCAACGAGAGCTTCGCTCGCCACTACTTTGGTTCCAAATCCGCGATTGGCCAGCGCATCAAAGTTGAACCGCAAATCATTCGCGAAATTGTCGGTGTGGTTCGTGATGCCAAGCACTATGGAGTTCGCGAGAGGGTATGGCGCATGGTGTATTTGCCGGCCCGGCAAGGTGACAGCTTTTTCGTTCGCTCGACTCTCAATACGCGGTTGCTGAGCGGCGCCATACGGGCAGACGTAGCGGCAAGTGACAAAGTTCTGCAAATCGAGGAACTCCGGCCTTTGGAGACAGTCGTAAACGACATGATTTCCCAGGAGCGTTTGACCGCGTTGTTATCGTCAGCCTTCGGGCTGTTGGCTTGCCTAATTGCAGCGATTGGACTCTACGGAGTTGTTGCCTATAGCGTCTCGCGCCGAACGAATGAGTTCGGCATTCGCATGGCTCTGGGGGCTCAGCGAGGCGATATCCGAAGCCTGGTGCTCCGTCAAACACTCGCCGTAATCCTCTGCGGCGTTGCAATCGGCATCGGGGGCGCTCTTGTAGTAGTCCGCTTGCTGTCTTCGACGATCAATGGAATGCTCTACGGCATCAAGCCGACAGACATCTCGCTATTTATGGGAGCAACCATCTCCTTGGTTGCTATCGCGCTGCTTGCTGCGTTTCTCCCAGCGCGGCGGGCGTCGCGAGTCGATCCGATGGTCGCTTTGAGGTACGAGTAAAGGAGGATCGGGGAATGCGACCGGAGCATTGGCTGTTCACGATTCCACTGCGGCTGCGGTCCTTGTTTCGCCGTCCTGACGCGGACCAGGAATTAGATGACGAGCTGCGCGACCACCTCGAACGAAAAACCGAGGAATACGTCGCGCAAGGGATGACGCAAGAAGAGGCGCACCGCCGCGCGCGGCTAGAACTGGGCGGTATCGAGCAAACCAAAGAGAAATGCCGCGACGCGCGCGGAGTGAACTGGATTCAAGACCTGATTCAGGATATTCGCTACGGGCTACGCATGCTGCGCAAGTCTCCGGGTTTCACGACCGTTGCTGTCCTCACTCTCGCGGTTGGGATTGGCGGCGCGTCTGCCGTGTTCAGCGTGGTGGATCGGATTCTATTCCGCAGCTTGCCTTATCCCGAGGACACCCGTTTGGTGTCTTTCGGCCTGCTTGCCCCCATCGAGCGCGATGAATTCATGCTGGGCTCAAGCTACGTCGATTTCAGAAAGCAGCCAGGCCCATTTGAAGCAATCGCAGCAATGAACCCCGGCACGACCGCCTGCGATTTAACCGAGCAAAACGCCATGCGGTTGAACTGCGCCCTTGTGGAACAAACTTTTCTTCCCACCTTGGGCGTTCAGCCGCTCCTTGGCCGCAACTTCCTGCCGGACGAGGACCGTCCGAACGTGCCGCGCATCGCTGTGCTGTCTTACTCGCTTTGGAGGAGCCGATTTGGCGGAGACCCGGGCGTCCTGGACAAGACGATCTCTTTGGATGGCGCAGCAACGCGAATCGTGGGTGTGCTTCCGGCGAACTTCGAGATGCCCACACTGAGCCCCATTGATCTTCTTCTTCCACTGGGGCTCGATGAAGAACTGCAGCGCCGGGCGAACCCGGGCGCGGTCCTTCGCACTTTCGCCCGGCTAAAATCGGGCTTCGACGTGCCGAGGGCAGTTGCGGCGCTTCAACCTTGGTTAGAGCAAGCGCTCCAAGGCGCTCCGCCTATGTTTCGCAAAGAAATTCGCCTGTCCGTCCGCACTTTGCGCGATCGCCAGACGCAAGACGTTCGCCTAGCTTCGTGGCTCTTCTTAGGAGCGGTGTGCGCGTTTTTGCTGGTAGCGTGCACCAATGTCGCAAATCTTCTCCTTGCGCGCGCGTCCGGCCGCCAGCGCGAAACCGCCGTGCGCGCGGCGCTCGGCGCAAGCAAAGGTCGGTTGATTCGCCAAAATTTAACGGAAAGCTTACTTCTCGGCAGTTTCGGCGCACTCGTAGGCACCTGGTTCGCCTATTTTTTGCTTCGCTTATTCGTTTCGCTGGCGCCTCAGGGGATTCCTCGAATGGACCAAGCTCGCCTCGACCTGCGGGTTGTGGTCTTTGCGCTCGCCGTCGCGCTAGTTTCGGCCTTGCTGTCCGGTGTTGCGCCGGCGTTCCAATTATCAGCGCCCGACGCCCTGGCCGGGAAGGATGTTCACGCAACTTCGCGACATTTTCTGCGACAAATGTTGGTATCGGCTCAAATTGCGATTTCCCTGATTCTCTTGGCCGGGGCGAGTCTCTTGCTGCGGAGCCTCTGGAATCTAGAAAACGTTCACCTCGGAATGCAAACAGAGAACATCCTCGTTGAGAATGTGCCACTGGTTCAGTATCGGTACGCGACGCCGGAGAAAAAAGTGGCCTTCTTCGCCGAGCTCGAAAGCCGCATAAATCGCTTGCCTGGCATGATGGAAGTCGCCATGAGCGATTCTTTGCCACCCTTTGGCCGAATGCGCTCGACGATTTTTGCTGCAATCGAAGTTGCAGGCCGGCCGCTGTTCAACGAAGGTACTGGTGGCGCCGTGGGGTGGCGCGCGATCACTCCGGGTTACTTCTCGGCGTTAGGAATCCGCATCGTTCAGGGCCGCGGATTCCAGCAAAGTGATCTTCTGCAGCCTGAAAACTCGATCATCCTGAATGAGATCCTCGCCCGGCAACTGTTTCCGAATGCGAATCCTATTGGTCAGCAGGTGCGCTGGGGCCGCACCCAAGGTCCCTGGCGGACCGTCGTGGGCGTCGTAGCAGATGTGAAGAACGACGGCCTCGCGTCGAAAGCCGGCCCAGAGTTCTACCTTCCTTCTTTGAAGAGCGACGAGATGCTCAGTGAAGGCTACGTGGTGGTTCGCACACAAATGAATCCGAAGACAGTAGCCAACTGGATGCGCGCGGAAACAAGCGGATTGGATTCTACTGTGCCCGTAACCATCGAAGCGATGAGCCAACGAGTGAGCAAGTTTACGGCGCGTCCGCGTTTTGATGCCATGCTGTTATCGCTGTTTGCCGGAATGGGCGTGCTTCTCGCGGCGATTGGCATCTACGGTGTTGTCCGTTTTCTGGTCGAGCAGCGCACCCGCGAGATTGGCGTGCGCATGGCGCTGGGCGCCACACCACAAAGCATCTTGAAAATGGTGCTTGCGAAGGTTGGCCGATGGACCATCGTTGGCTCAGCCTTGGGGCTGTTTGGCGCGTGGGCCTGCGCGCGATTGCTGCAATCCCTGTTGTTTGAAGTTCGACCCCGCGACCCTGTTCTCTTCGGTCTTGCCTGGCTGCTACTAGTTGCAGTGGTGTTCATGGCCGCGTGGATCCCCGCGCGGCGGGCGATGCGTGTCGATCCCATCGTCGCTCTGAGATACGAATGAAGGAGGGTGGGAGTATGCGACCGGAGCATTGGCTGTACACGATTCCACTGCGGCTGCGGTCGTTGTTTCGCTGGGTGCAGGCGGACCAGGAATTGGACGACGAGCTGCACGATCACCTCGAACGAAAAACCGAAGAATACGTTGCGCAAGGGATGGCGCAAGCAGAGGCGCGCCGCCGAGCGCGGCTCGACCTGGAGGGCATCGAGCAGACCAAGGAGAAATGCCGCGATGCGCGACGCGTAAATTGGATTCAGGACCTCATACAGGACTTGCGCTTTGGTCTGCGCATGTGGCGCAAATCTCCCAGCTTCACGGCGGTCGCTATCCTGACTCTGGCGCTGGGCATCGGAGCGAACACGGCGATTTTCAGCCTCATTGATGTGATCTTGCTGCGGCCCTTGCCCGTTCGCGATTCCGATCGTGTTGTCCTCCTGAAATGGAAAGCACACAAACATCCCCTTGCCAATGGATACAGCAGCTACGGCTTTTGCATCACGGACCTAAAAAGCGCAGAACCAGAGGGCTGTTCTTTCTCGCGTCCATTTTTCGACCACCTTCATTCGCATGTGGACGTGTTCTCCAGTCTGACCGCTTTCATAGGTAGCCCTCCGTCGCCGCACCTCGACCGAGGCGGCAATCGAATCCGGGTCAACACTCCGCTTGTTTCCGGTGAATTTTTCCACACGCTGGGCGTCCAGGCCGCTCTGGGACGAACGCTTCAACCTTCGGACGATGTCCCCAGCGCTGCGCCCGCCACTGTTCTGGATTATGGCTATTGGCAGAGCGAGTTTGGCGGCGACCGCTCCATCGTGGGCAAGACAATCTATGTGGACGACATCCCTCTGACCGTTCTGGGCGTGGCAGAACCAAATTTCAGCGAGGTGGTTCCCGGGACCACGTGGGACATGTGGCTGCCACTGACTCTGTTCCCGCGCATGAACACGCATTGGTCCGCCCGCAACGATGACGAAACCTCGTGGTGGCTCACCATTGTGGGCAGGCTCAAGCCGGGAATTTCTCCCGCACAGGCCCAGACGGCCGTAAGCCTCTTTTTCAGGAACGAAATGCTGCATGGAGCGCAGCCCCTGTCTAAAGAAGCCGACGATCCTCGCATCTCCCTCTTACCCGTGCAAGAGGGCCTCGTCGGGATTCGCTGGCTGTATCAGAAGCCTTTCTACATCCTGATGATCGCCGTAGGGATCGTGCTGCTCATCGCTTGCTCGAATGTGGGCGGATTGCTGCTGGCGCGCGCGGCATCGCGGCAGAAGGAGATCGCCGTGAGGCTTGCCTTGGGCGCGGGCCGCGTCCGAGTCATACGCCAGCTTTTGACAGAGAGCTTTTTGCTCTCTGCGGCGGGCGGAGCGATCGGCGTTTTCCTGGCCTACTGGTCGCTGGCCGCGCTGCGGTCCAGCGACTGGCTCGGCTCGATTCATGATTTCGCGGTCAAGCCGGACGCACAGATTCTGATTTTCACGGTTTTGGTGTCGGTTCTCGCGGGAATTCTCCCGGGCCTGGCGCCTGCATTTCGCGGCACGAGCGTGGACTTGACGCCCACGCTTAAAGAAAATGCTCCGACGCTTCCGAATATTTCGCAGCATGGCCAGCGATTCAGTCTCGGTAGCGCGCTTGTCGTTGCGCAGGTGACGCTCTCGATGCTCGTGCTGGCGGGAGCAGGCTTGCTGGTGCGAACGCTCGCAAACCTGAAGAGCATTGACCCGGGCTTTGACACTCGCAATCTTTTGTTGGTTGGAATCGATCTCAAAAGGAACGAGTACAGCGAGCAGCAAGCCCAGAATTTATACCGCGAACTCCAAAACCGGTTCAGGTCGCTCCCCGGAGTGACTTCTGTCAGTTATTCGTCGAGCGTTCTTCTTGCTCACAGTCTGTCGAGTGGCGACACCAACCTTGAGGGTCAAAAAGAAAGAGTTATGAGGAATATGCTTTCGGTAGGGCCACAATTTTTTGATACGATGCGCATCCCGCTGCTCGAAGGGCGCACTTTCACGCCGGCCGATTTCGAGTCCACGCACAACGTGACAATTGTCAATCGAGTGTTTGTCCGCCGATATTTGGAAGGCAGGACCCCGCTTGGGCTGCATCTGGGCGGATCGGGCACGAAGGACGATCCGGGCGAGGAAATTATTGGCGTGGTGGGCGACGCGAAATACGACGATCTGAAAAAAGGAATCGAGCCAACGACATACGTTCCGCTCAAAAGCGGCGGTGCAAATTTTGAGCTTCGCACGACGGCCGCACCCGAGACGCTTATCCCGGCCGCGCGGAGCATCGTCAGCCAACTTGACAGCCACCTTCCTGCACCCGACTTCAAGACGCAAACCGAGCAGATTGACCGTTCCCTGTTCAGGGAAAGACTGGTAGCGCACCTCTCGAGCTTCTTCGGTTTGCTGGCGCTGGCGCTTGCATGCATCGGACTGTATGGCCTGCTTTCTTACGAAGTGACGCGGCGCACGCGCGAAATCGGTATTCGCGCGGCGCTGGGAGCGCAGCAGCGCGGCGTGCTCCGCATGGTGCTAGGGCAAGGCATCGCGCTAGCCGTCGTTGGCGCCATGGTCGGTATCGCCGGAGCTTTCGGATTGACACGCTACCTTCAGAGCCTGCTCTACGGAGTTCGCCCGACCGACCCAGCCACGTTCGCGGGTGTCGCGATTCTCCTGCTGCTGGTTTCGCTGGCGGCGTGCTATTTGCCAGCGCGACGGGCGACGAAGGTCGATCCGATGGTCGCTCTGAGATACGAGTGAAGGAGGGCTGGAGTATGCGACCGGAGCATTGGCTGTACACAATTCCGCTGCGGCTGCGGTCGTTGTTTCGCTGGGCGCAGGCGGACCAGGAATTGGACGACGAACTGCGCGACCACCTCGAACGAAAAACCGAGGAATATGTCGCAAAAGGGATGGCACCGGAGAAAGCGCGACGAAAAGCGGTGCTCGATATAGGTGGGATCGGGAAATGCAAGGAAGAGTGTCGCGACGCGCGCCGTGTAAACTGGATTCAGGACTTCGTTCAGGATTTGCGCTTTAGCCTGCGCATGCTGCGCAAGTCTCCCGGCTTCACCGCAATTGCCACCGTCACGCTGGCGCTGGGCATTGGCGCGAACACCTCCATCTTCAGCCTGATTGACGCGGCCCTCCTTCGCTCATTGCCCGTCGGCGATCCACAGCGCCTCGTCGTTTTTCAATGGACCGCCCACAAATCGCCGAACCTGAAGGGCCACTACAGCTACATGTCCTGTCCGGCCGCAGACGAAGGCGCAACCGGCGAACACGGCTGCTGGTTTTCCTACCCGATGTTTCAGCAATTTCATTCGACACAAGGGGCATTTTCGACAGTGGCGGCGCTGTGCGGAAACGTTGGACTCAACCTCAGAGGCAATGGCCCAGCCACCTTCGTGCAAGGCGAGATGGTTTCCGGTGATTTCTTTCACGCGCTAGGTGTCGGAGCTGCCGCTGGGCGGACGTTCGGCACTTCCGACGACACGCCCGGCGCATCACCTGTGGCGGTTCTTTCTTATGGCTACTGGCAGAGCGCCTTCGGAGGCGATCCCGCCGCGGTCGGAAAAACAGTTTGGCTGAATGATGTTCCGGTGACGATTGTGGGCGTGGCGGCAAAAGGATTCCCCAGCTTGGATCCGGGCCGGGTTCGCTCCCTCTGGCTTCCGTTGTCAGTCAGCCCACAGATTGGACTGCATTTGTTCGGGAACGTCAGCGGAGATCATCCTTCGCTGAAAGCTGGTGACGACATCTGGTGGGTCTATGTCGTCGCGCGGCTCAAGGAAGGAATGAGCATTGGGCAGGCGCAAGCCGCCGCTGGCGCTCTTTTCCACAACGATGTTCTTGACAAATCGAAAGAATTCTTCAAGACCGAAGATGCGCCGCGCTTAGTTCTCATGCCCGCCCCTCAAGCCATCAGCGGATTGCGCGAACAGTTTTCAACTCCTCTGACCATCCTGATGACCGCAGTAGGCATGGTTCTCTTAGTAGCCTGCGCTAACGTTGCCGGCCTGATGCTGGCGCGATCGTCCACTCGTCAGAAGGAATTTGCCGTGCGTCTGGCTCTGGGCGCGGGACGCGCACAAATCGTCAGGCAATTGCTCACCGAGAGCCTGCTCCTCTCTTTGGCAGGCGGCGCAGCGGGAATTCTGCTTGCCTACTGGAGCGTCCAGTCGCTCGTAGCCTTCATGTCTCGCGGCGGATTGTGGCCGTCCCATTTGGCGGTGCATCTGGACCTGCGCGTTCTTGTGTTCACCTTGGCAGCTTCCATGCTCACCGGGATTTTTTTCGGCCTCGCGCCGGCGTTTGGCGGCACGAGGTTGGACTTGACGCCGGCACTGAAACAAAGCACATCGGCGCTTGCGGCTGGCGCATCCCGTAGCCAATGGCTGAATTTAGGCAGCGGGCTCGTCGTCGCGCAAGTGGCGCTCGCTATTTTGGCTCTTTCCGGTGCGGGCCTGCTGGTGCGCACACTGGAAAATCTGAAAAGCGTCAATCCCGGCTTTGAAACGCGCAATATCCTCCTCTTTAGGATGGAGCCTTCGCTCAACGGATACACGGGGGAGCGGTCCAAGAACCTGTACTCTGAACTGTTGGCGCGTC
>Ga0209156_10004634_pt1 | contig 9955 bp, 7 predicted proteins | sample GraSoiAngelo_124_FD_185881 | JGI IMG/M metagenome (GOLD analysis project Ga0209156, IMG submission 185881) | Grasslands soil microbial communities from the Angelo Coastal Reserve, California, USA - 14_0927_05_20cm (SPAdes) (version 2) | ecosystem: Environmental > Terrestrial > Soil > Grasslands ...
ACCTGCACTCGCGCCTGCTCGAGCGCAGCGCGCGCGTCAACGAAGAGTACGTGGCGATGGTCAGCAAGGGCGCGGTGAAAGGCAGGACCGGCTCGCTCACCGGGCTGCCGATCATCGAGACCCAGGCCGGGGACGTGACCGCGTTCGTGCCGACCAACGTGATCTCGATCACCGACGGCCAGATCTTTCTCGAGACCGATCTCTTCAACGCCGGCATCCGCCCCGCCATGAACGCCGGCATCTCCGTGTCGCGCGTCGGAGGAGCTGCGCAGACCGACATCATCAAGAAGCTCGGCGGCGGCATCCGCCTGGCGCTCGCCCAGTACCGCGAGCTGGCGGCGTTCTCGCAGTTCGCCTCCGATCTGGACGAGGCGACCCGCCGGCAGCTCGAGCGCGGCCAGCGAGTTACCGAGGTGATGAAGCAGAAGCAGTACGCGCCCATGTCGGTCGCCGAGATGGCGCTGGCGATCTACGCGGTCAACAGCGGCTACCTGGACAAGGTGGACCTGAAGAAGGTGGTGGCGTTCGAGGCGGCGCTGCAGGCGTTCGCGCACAGCGGCTACCAGCCGATGCTCGATGCCATCAACTCAGCCCCCAAGCTCAGCAAGGAGAACGAGGCGGCGATGAAGAAGTGCATCGAGGACTTCCTCGCCACCGGCACCTATTGAGTCCACCATGCCCGGCACCAAGGAAATCCGCTCCAAGATCGCGAGTGTGAAGAGCACCCAGAAGATCACCAAGGCCATGCAGATGGTGGCCACGAGCAAGATGCGCCGCGCCCAGGAGCGCATGCGGCTCGCGCGCCCCTACGCGCAGAAAATGCGCAACGTCATCGGGCACCTCACCGAGGCGAATCCGGATTACCGGCACCCGTTCCTGGTGACGCGCGAGCCGAAAGCGGTCGGCTTCATCGTGATCTCCACCGACCGCGGGCTGGCGGGTGCCCTGAACGCCAACGTCTTCAAGCAGACCCTGCTGCTCATGCGCGAGTGGCAGGGCAAGGGTGCGCAGGTGAGCCTGTGCATCATCGGCACCAAGGGTCTCACCTTCTTCCGGCGCCTGTCGGTGCCGATTCTCGCCAACGTCTCGCACCTGGGCGACAGGCCGCACGTCAAGGATCTCATCGGCACCGTCAAGGTGATGCTGGACGCGTACCGCGCCGGCGCGCTCGATCGGCTGCTGCTGGTGAACGCGCAGTTCGTGAACACCATGACGCAAAGGCCGGCGGTCGTGCAGCTGCTGCCGATCGAGGCGCTCGACACCGAAGGCCTGCAGGAGCACTGGGACTACATCTACGAGCCGGAGGCCGCCTACATCCTCGATGGGCTGCTGATGCGCTACATCGAGTCCCAGGTGTATCGCGGCGCGGTCGAGAACGTCGCCTCCGAGATGGCGGCGCGCATGGTCGCCATGAAGGCGGCCTCCGACAATGCCGGCAAACTGATCAACGAGTTGCAACTGATCTACAACAAGGCCCGTCAGGCTGCGATCACGAAGGAGCTTTCGGAGATCGTGGGCGGCGCCGCCGCGGTTTGAGGAAACGTACCATGGCCACTCCCGAGGGACAGATCACCCAGATCATCGGCGCCGTCATCGACGTGGAGTTTCCGCGCGAATCCATCCCCAGGATCTACGAGGCGCTCAAGCTCAAGGACGTGGACCTGACGCTCGAGGTGCAGCAGCAGCTGGGGGGCGGGGTGGTGCGTACCATCGCCATGGGCTCCTCCGAAGGGTTGAAGCGCGGCCTCGCCGTGGCTGCGACCGGCGCGCCGATCTCGGTGCCGGTGGGCAAGGGGACGCTCGGGCGTATCATGGACGTGCTGGGTAAGCCGCAGGACAACCAGGGACCGGTGAAAGCCGACGAGTATCTGCCGATTCATCGCCCGCCGCCCTCGTTCGAGGAGCAGGCCGGCGGCCAGGACCTGCTCGTCACCGGCATCAAGGTCATCGACCTGCTGGTGCCGTTCGCCAAGGGCGGCAAGGTCGGCCTGTTCGGCGGCGCCGGGGTCGGCAAGACCGTCAACATGCTCGAGCTCATCAACAACATCGCCAAGCAGTACAGCGGCCTGTCGGTGTTCGCCGGTGTCGGCGAGCGCACCCGCGAGGGCAACGACTTCTATCACGAGATGATCGAGTCGGGGGTCATCGACAAGGGGAACCTTGCCAACTCCAAGGTGGCGATGGTGTACGGGCAGATGAACGAGCCGCCGGGCAACCGCCTGCGCGTGGGGCTCACCGGACTCACCATGGCCGAGTATTTCCGCGACGAAAGGCGCGAGGACGGCGGCAAGGGGCGCGACGTGCTGTTCTTCGTCGACAACATCTACCGTTACACGCTCGCGGGCACCGAGGTGTCGGCGCTGCTCGGGCGCATGCCCTCAGCGGTGGGCTACCAGCCGACGCTCGCCGAGGAGATGGGCGTGCTGCAGGAGCGCATCACCTCCACCAAGACCGGCTCCATCACCTCCATCCAGGCGGTGTACGTGCCGGCGGACGACCTGACCGACCCGTCCCCGGCCACGACTTTCGCGCACCTGGACGCCACCGTGGTGTTGTCGCGCCAGATCGCATCGCTCGGCATCTACCCGGCGGTCGATCCGCTCGATTCCACCAGCCGCCAGCTCGATCCCCTGGTGGTGGGCGAGGAGCACTACAATACCGCGCGCGGCGTGCAGGCGGTGCTGCAGCGCTACAAGGAGTTGCAGGACATCATCGCGATCCTGGGGATGGACGAGCTGTCGGAGGAGGACAAGCTCACCGTCTACCGCGCGCGCAAGGTGCAGCGTTTCCTGTCACAGCCCTTCAACGTCGCCAAGGTATTCACCGGCCAGGACGGCAAGATCGTGCCGCTGAAGGACACCATCCGCGGCTTCAAGGGCATCATCGGCGGGGAGTTCGACGCGCTGCCCGAGCAGGCCTTCTACATGGTCGGCTCGATCGACGAGGCGCTCGCCAAGGCGAAGACGCTGCAGTAATGGCCGAAGCACCCACCATTCACGTCGACATCGTGAGCGCCGAGGGCGAGATCTTCTCCGGTCCCGCCACCATGGTGTTCGCGCCGGCCTCCCAGGGGGAGCTGGGCATCGCGCCGCGCCACGCGCCGCTCCTCTCGCTTCTCAAGGCCGGCGAGGTGCGCGTGCGGACCCCCGATGGCGAGCAGCATTTCTTCTTCGTCGGCGGCGGGGCCCTCGAGGTGCAACCCACCAAGGTCACGGTGCTCGCGGATACCGCGCTGCGCGCCCGCGACATCGACGAGGCGGCGGCGCTCGCCGCCAAGCAGCGCGCCGAGGAAGCGCTCCGGGACAAGGCCGGGCACATCACGCAGGCCGAGGCGCTGGCGGAGCTCGCGCGGGCCGCGGCGCAGCTGAAAGTCCTCGAGCGTCTGCGCAAATTGCGGGGTTGAGCGCTGGAACCGTCATCGGAGCTCCCTTCCCCGGCAACGCCCTCCGCGGCGCCACCCGGGCTGCTCGCAGGCCTGGCACGCAACCTGAGCGGCGGCCTTGCGCTGCTGGTGTTGCGGCGCCGCTGGCCGCCGCGCTTCGTCGTCAACTTCGACCAGGTGGTCGCGCTCCTGATCCTCGACCTCGCCGTCTGGGCCGGGCTCGACGCCCTGCATGCCGAGGCGCATGCGCCGCTCGCTCTCGACGGGCTCTTCGGCTGGGGCTGCTATCTGCTGCTGGCGCTGGGGGCCTGCGCGATAGTGGCGCGCGCGCACAGCCGCGCGGCCGATACCCGCGCGCTGCTGGTGCCGGCGCTGTCGGTCGCACCGTTCGTGCTCACTCTCTTCTGGCTGGCGAGCGACCGCCCGCTGGTGCAGGCGCGGCCGGTCACGGCACTGGTGGTGACACTCGTTTACATGGCGCTGCTGTGCGGGCGCGTGCTGGGCGCGGCGTACGCCGTGGTGCGCACGCGCGCGACGGTCATCGCGCTCGCGCTGGTGCTCGCCTCGCCCTGGGTGATGGGGTTCTTGAACTTCGACACGCGTCTGTGGGTGGCAGAGGAGCCGGAGCAGCCCCAGGACGCAGACGACGCCGATCAGGCGGAAGCCCTGTTCTACGAGCAGCCGGCGCAGATCGCCGCCGCCGTCGCGCGCGTGCAGAGCGCCCCGGCGGGCAAGTCGGGCGTCTACTTCGTCGGCTTCGCCGGTGATGGCGAGCAGGCGGTGTTCAAGCGCGAGACGCTGTTTGCCAGCCGGGTGTTCGCCGAGCGCTTCGGCGCAGGCGACCGCTCGGTGCTGCTGGTGAACGACGTGGAGGACCGCGATTCGTATCCGCTGGCGAGCGTCTCCGGACTCGCCCAGACGCTGAAGCTGCTCGCCGCGCGCATGCATCCGGACGATGATGTGCTGGTGCTGTTCCTCACCTCGCACGGCTCGCAGGACGGGCTGGAGGTCGAGAACGGCTCGCTGCCGCTCTCGCAGCTGGCGCCCGCGGATCTGCGCGAGGCGCTCGATGATGCCGAGATCCGCTGGCGCGTGGTGGTGGTGTCGGCCTGCTACGCGGGCGTCTTTCTCGACGAGCTCAAGAGCGACACCACGGCGATCATTACCGCAGCCGATGCCACGCACACCTCCTTTGGCTGCGAGGACAACCGTGAGCTCACCTGGTTCGGCGAGGCGTTCCTCAAGGACTCGCTCGCGGGCAGCCCCTCGCTCGAGGAGGCGTTCCACAAGGCCGCCGCGCTGGTGGCGCGCCGCGAGGACGCCGAGCACCAGGCGCATTCCAACCCCCAGCTGTACGTGGGACCGCTCATGCGCCGCAAACTCGCCGAGTTGCCGCTCGGACAGCCCGGGCACGCTCAGCGCTCATTTACCGTAGCACGATGAGTACAATCCCGGCCATGCGCACCACCCGAGCTTCGAAGCGCGGCCGCGATGTGCGCCGCCGCGGGGTTGCGCGCGGCGGCGCTGCGCGCGCAGCCTCTCCCGCCCCGCTGTCCGTCGTGATCCTGGCGGCGGGCGAGGGCAAGCGCATGCAATCGCCGCTCCCCAAGGTACTGCAGCCGCTCGCCGGCCGGCCGCTGCTGAAGCACGTGATCGACACGGCGCGCACGCTCGCGCCGGCCGCCATCCAGGTGGTTTACGGACATGGGGGCGAGCAGGTGCCCGAGGCACTCAAGGACGAGCCGGTCTCCTGGACGCTGCAGGCCGAGCGCTTGGGGACCGGGCACGCCGTGCTGCAGGCGATGCAACACATCCCCGACGGACACCTGGTGCTGGTGCTCTATGGCGACGTGCCGCTCATCGGTCGCGCCCAGCTCGCTGAGCTCGTGGCACTCGCCGGGCCGCGGCAGCTGGCGCTCCTCACCATGAAGGCTGACGATCCGCAAGGCTACGGCCGCATCGTACGCAGCGCCCGGGGGCTCGTGCAGCGGATCGTCGAGCAGCAGGACGCGACGCCAGCGCAGCGCGCCATCCACGAATGCAACACCGGGGTGCTCGCCTGCCCCGCGCAGCTGCTGCGCGGCTGGCTCGCGCGATTGAAGCCGGACAACTCGGCCGCCGAGTACTACCTCACCGACGTCATCGCCATGGCGGTGAGGCACAAGCTCGCGGTCCGGCCGCTCATAGCGCCGCAGGTCGGCGAAGTGCTGGGGGTGAACGACAAGGCGCAGCTCGCGCAGCTGGAAGCGGTATGGAGGGCGCGCTGCGCGCGCGCGCTGCTGCTGGCGGGCGTGACGCTCGCCGATCCCGCGCGCCTGGACGTGCGCGGGGAGCTGGCCCACGGCACGGACGTATTCATCGACGTCAACGTGGTGCTCGAGGGCAAGGTGGTGCTCGGGGACCGGGTGCGCGTGGGTGCCGGCTGCGTGATCCGCAACAGCGAGATCGGCGCCGACACGCAGGTGTTCCCGCACTGCGTGATCGACGGCGCACTCATCGGTCCCGGCTGCAACATCGGGCCGTTCGCGCGCGTGCGGCCGTCCGCCACCCTGGGGAGCGAAGTGCACATCGGCAACTTCGTCGAGGTGAAGAACTCGCGCCTCGGTGCCGGCTCGAAAGCGAACCACCTGGCCTACGTGGGCGATGCCCAGGTGGGCGAGCGCGTCAACTTCGGCGCCGGCACCATCGTGGCCAACTACGACGGCGCCAACAAGCACGCCACGCTCATCGAAGACGACGTGCACACCGGTTCCAACAGTGTGCTGGTGGCGCCCATCACGGTCGGCGCGGGCGCCACCATTGCCGCGGGCTCCACCGTCACCCACGCGGTGCCGGCGGGCAAGCTCACGGTGGCGCGGGCGCGCCAGGCGACCATCGAGGGCTGGCATCGGCCGGTGAAAAACAAGAAATAGCGCGGCTGCTGTCCTGCAACCCGCGTGCTGGCCTGCAACGCGCCCGCTGTCCTGCAACGCGCCCGCTGTCCTGCAACCGGCCGCTCCTCGGCTGGCGTTGCCCTCGCGCCCGGGCAGGCGCGACCTTGATCACGGCTTTCGCGAGCAAAATCAGCGTTCTCCGTTCCTTTCAGGCAAACTTACAGGTCGAGCCCACGGGCGGGAAGGCGTGGGCCCTGCAAATCGAGGCGCGAAGCCGATGTGTGGAATCGTTGGAGCGGTCGCCGAGCGCGATGTCGTCCCTATCCTGATGGAGGGCCTGCGGCGGCTGGAATATCGCGGCTATGATTCGGCGGGTCTTGCCGTGCTCAACGGCTCGAAGCACCTGACGCGCCTGCGCACCGTCGGGAAGGTGCACATGCTCGACGAGGCGCTCGCGCAGACGCCCACCGCCGGCCACGTCGGCATCGCGCATACGCGCTGGGCCACGCACGGAGTACCGAGCGAGCGCAACGCCCACCCGCACATCTCGCGCGATGGGCTCGCGATCGTGCACAACGGCATCATCGAGAACCACGATGAGCTGCGCGCGGATCTCGAGCGCCGCGGCTACCGCTTCTCCTCCGAGACGGACACCGAGGTCATCGCGCACCGCATTCACTACCACCTGCAGAGCGTGCGGGACCTCTTCAAGGCGGTGCGTGCCACGGTGGCGGAGCTCCAGGGCGCCTATGCGCTGGTGGTCGTGAGTGAGCACGAGCCCGAACGGCTGATCCTGGCTCGCGAGGGTTGCCCGGTCGTGATCGGGCTTGGCGCCGATGAGAATTTCGTGGCCTCGGACGTGGCGGCGCTCCTGCCGGTCACACGGCGCTTCATGTTCCTCGAGGAGGGAGATGTCGCCGAAGTGCGGCGCCAGGCCGTGCGCATCATCGATCGCAACGGCAGCACGGTGGAACGCCCGATCCGCGAGAGTGAGCTGTCGGCGGAGGCCGCCGAACGGGGGCCGTACCGGCACTTCATGCTGAAGGAGATCCACGAGCAGCCGCGCGCGATCGCCAACACCCTGCAGGAGCGGGTCGCGAACGGACGCCTGCTGGAAGCGGCGTTCGGCCCGGCGGCGACCGAGGTGTTCCGGCGCACCCAGAGCGTGCACATCGTGGCCTGCGGCACCAGCTTTCATGCCGCATCCTGCGCCCGCTATTTCATCGAGCAGGTCGCGAAGGTTCCCTGCACGGTGGATATCGCCAGCGAGTACCGCTACCGCAACCCCCTGGTGCCGGTGGATTCGCTGTTCGTCAGCGTCTCGCAATCCGGGGAGACCGCGGACACGCTGGCCGCGCTGCGCCTCGCCCGCCAGTCCGGCTACCTGTCCACGCTCGCCGTCTGCAACGTTCCCGAGAGCTCTCTGGTACGCGAGTCACAGCTCGTGATGCTGACGCGCGCGGGCCCCGAGATCGGCGTGGCCTCCACCAAGGCATTCACCACCCAGCTCGCCGCACTCGGCATGCTGGTGATCGCGCTTGCCCGGCATCGTAGCGCGGATGCCGAGCGCGAGCGCGGCCTCATCACGCGCCTGATCGAGCTGCCGGGGCTGGTGGAGAAGACGCTCGAGCTCGATGCGGTCATCGCCCGCCTGGCGAAGCGCTTCGCCGACAAGCACCACGCGCTGTTCCTCGGCCGTGGCGCGCTCTATCCGATTGCCATGGAAGGCGCGCTGAAACTCAAGGAGATCTCCTACATTCACGCGGAAGCCTATCCCGCGGGTGAACTCAAGCATGGGCCGCTGGCGCTGGTGGACGCCGACATGCCGGTGGTGGCGGTCGCGCCCAACAACGACCTGCTGGAGAAGCTCAAATCGAATCTCATGGAAGTGCGCGCGCGCGGCGGCGAGCTCATCGTGTTCGCCGATCCCGAGTCGGGCATCCGCTCGAGTGAGGGTGTCAGCGTCATCGAGATGCCGCGGCACATCAGTTACGTGCAGGCCCCGGTGGTCTACACCATCCCGCTGCAGCTGCTCGCCTACCACGCGGCGATCCTGAGGGGCACCGACGTCGATCAGCCGCGCAACCTCGCGAAGAGCGTCACGGTCGAATAAGCGTCTTGGCCATGCAGGTGGCGGAGGTCGGACAGAGCGAACGGAACTCTTCGCTTGCCTGCACGGCCTGCGGGACGCTCTGGCGCTCGATCGCGCGGTAGCCCTGGCGCTCGAAAAATCGCCGCGCCGCCTGCGTGAGCAGCACCAGCTGCGTGACGTCTGCGGCGCGGGCGCGCCGCTCCAGCTCCTGAACGATGAGGCGGCCGAGGCCGCTAGCGCGCCGATGTGGCGCGACGGCCACCGAGCGCAGCAATGCGACGGCCGCAAAACGCTGCAGGGCGCCCGCGCCGATGAGCTCGGCGTGCTCGTAAGCGACGATGAACTCGGGCTTCGAGGCGGTGAGGTCGCTCGTGGGCAGACCACTGAGCTCGAGGAGGACGCGGATGCGCTCCGCGTCCTCCGCGGTGGCGGTCTGCAGCCGGGGGACCATGAGTCTCAGACTGCCGCTTGGCGGGCGGTTGCGTCACGGCCGCATGGCCGCGGAGGGGAGCGAGGCGCGTGGCGCCTGCTGCAGCAGCGCGTGCAGGGCTTTCGGCCCTGCCGCCTTGTCGATGCAATCATCGAAGCCGGCATCGCGCGACAGGCGCAGGGTGGTGTCATCGAGCGTCATGCCGCTCAACATCACCAGCCGCATGTTGGGGGATGCCCGCGCCTTCAGCGCCTGGGCGAGCCGGTAGCCGTTCATCCCCGGCAGATGGATGTCGATCAGCGCCACATCCGGTGCGGCCTCGACCGTCGTGCGCAGTGCTTCTTCCGCATTGCCGGCTTCCGACACGGTGTAACCCAGGGCAGCGAGGGCTTCGCGGTAGATGACCCGTACTTCGGTGCTGTCCTCGACGATGAGAATGCGGGGGCGCGACGGCCCGTTACCGCTCGCGGCGCGGCCTTCCTCGCTCGCCGCCGCCGGCCGCGAGCCGCCGTCACCAGCGGACACGCCCCCGGCACCGACGGGTGCGAACGCCGCCACCAGCTCGCCGACGCCAGGAGAGCGCAGCCTGAGATCGAGGCTTCCCTGCTGCAGCGCCATGACATGGCGCGCCGTGCGCAGCGCCATGCGGCTTCCCCGCGCGCGGGTGCCGTAGCTCTCGAACCAGTGCTCGGCGACCGAGTCCGGCGTCTCGATGGAGAAGCGCACGCGGATCTGCGGCCCCGAGTCTCCGTCGGCCGCCCACACTTCGATGACCGAGCGCGGCGGCGCGACTGCGCTTGCCTGCTCAAGCATTGCCCTGATGACCCGCAGGGACTCTGCGGCATCGGCCAGCGCCTCGACGGGGCGCTTCGGCGGCGTGAACTTACAGCGCTGTGCGCGCCCCGCGAGCAGCGGCGCGAGCGCGGTGCGCGCGGCTTCGACGATCTGGTCCAGGGAACTGGGCGCCACGGCGACCGTGAGCGTACCGCTCTCGCATTGATCGGCGGCCACAAAGGCATCGACTGCGGCCAGCGCGGCATCGAGCCCCCGGTCGACTTTCTCCGCCACGCGCCGGCTGACTTCGGTGTCGAAGTTGCGCAGGCGTAACAGGTCGATCGCCGCGCGAATCGGACTGAGCGCGTCGCGCAGCTCGTGCGCCAGCTCGCGCATCAGGGAGG
>Ga0209156_10004636_pt1 | contig 9950 bp, 7 predicted proteins | sample GraSoiAngelo_124_FD_185881 | JGI IMG/M metagenome (GOLD analysis project Ga0209156, IMG submission 185881) | Grasslands soil microbial communities from the Angelo Coastal Reserve, California, USA - 14_0927_05_20cm (SPAdes) (version 2) | ecosystem: Environmental > Terrestrial > Soil > Grasslands ...
CGCCGAAGCGTCGGATACAAGAACCGTGAGCCCATCATTCGAAACAGTCAGTACTGTTCCAGTGATCCCGCTCGCAGTGCCGGTCACGGTATTGGTGCCGGGATCGAAGATCAACATACCAACCGAACTGCCCAAGTACGCTTTCGTTCCGGCGCGGTCGAAGACCATCGAGTTCGGTGATCCGGGCAAAGTAACCGCGGTTCCCGCTGTATTGGCCGAGACGTCGATCGGGATCAGGGAAGTGTTTGCCGTCGCATCGGGTTTGTCGCTCCCCGTTACGTAGACGGTTGTCGCCGTTGTACCTGTAATCGTTCCAATGACCGGATTGCTATAAATAGCGAGTCCGGCTCCGCTGCCGTTGAAATTTATGTTTGGCCCAGATGCTGGGTTACATCCTGGTGGCACGCACGAGGCGATCAACGTGCTCACGCCTGCTCCCGGCGTTGTAACCGCAGCTGCCGTCGTGATTGAAGCCGCACTTGGTACATAACTGGAATAAGTGAGTGCAGCATTGGCGATCGGCTGTCCAAGGATATCGGTTACATCGGCTGCGAGCGTCTGGGCGGTGCCTGTTGCCACATTGAAAGAAGTATCGGTCACACCCGCGACGTGTAGCGAGATTGTTTTCGACGGCCGGAGTCCCCGTAGTGTTTGCCACTGAGGCCACAACCGTCGTCGCTCCGGGTTGCTGGGACTTGACCACGCCATTCGAATCGACCGTGGCAACGGTGGTCGAACCAGTGCTCCACGTGAGTGGCCCGACGTTGGCGGTGATGTCGACGGGGCTCCCCTGCTGATTGCTAAAAACCTTTGCTGTGAACGGCTCAGTCAAGTTCTGCGAGAGACAAACTGGCGGATTCGGCGGCCCCGTCACCGTTATCTTATCCACGTGCGCGTGCACGTAAACCGGAACCGTTGCTGTGAGACCTCCGGAAGTAACGGTGACATTAATGGTCTTGTCCGGCAACAAATTACCGCTGCTGTCTTTCGTCTGGCAGACGATGTTGTTAGCGTCGAATACGCCTGCGCAGACCATGCCGGCGGAGGTCACCGTCACTGAGCTCGGATCAGCCGACGTGTAGGTCACGGTCGGCGTCGGTGTAATCGGGTCTCCACTGGAATTTGCCACGGAGACGCTGATGCCCGCGACATCCCCATGCGTGAGAGAGAGGCTCGTGGGATTTGCGGTAATCGTTGTAGGAGTGTTCGTTGTGTTCGCTTTACTGCCACCGCCACAAGCTGCCAGTACCGCGGTAGCTCCACAAATCAGGAGCAACCGGGTCACCAGATAAAGACGCATGTACCCTCCCCGCTGCCTCGATCAGCCAAACTTTCACGCGTGTCGAGGGATAAAAATCAGCGGAAACAATGAAAATACTGAAAATGAATGAACTATACAGTTTAGAGTTGCTACGCCTGCTGGAGCAAGCGAACGGGGTGAGCATGGGCGGCGGGCAAGGGCGTGAATCGTACAGCGATGAAGAAGGACCGACTGCCCCCTCGCGGCGCGTGTTTTCCAGTTCGCCGAAAAGCGGAAGAGAGCCTTCCGAACATCAATCCCTGCGAAGCTTCGCTGCATGAACGTAACCCCGCGGTAGGACGCACGTCGTCCTTTGCATGATCGAAACACCTGCTCGAGTATTGCATGCTACACTCCGCCTATCCCATGTTGAAACTGATTGCCGGCTGGGTGTTGGCATTGAATATTGGGCTATTCGCCGCTTTGCCCGCTGCGAGTCAGGACTTCGTCTTCGGTGCCAATCAGCTTTCCGCTCAGATCAGCCAGGTAGTAGCACCGACCTCTGCTTCTGTCACTGTTGCTAACCGCTCTCCACTCGATGACGCAACCGTCGCGTCCATTCAGGCGGGCCTTGTACAGGCATTACAGTCCCGTGGATGGAGACTCGGAAAACCGGAAGCAAGCGAAGCCGCGATCGCAATCACTTTGGGCGCGAATTTTCGAAATTATGTCTGGACGGCGGAAATCGCTAAAGGGGCTTCCCACGAGATTCGAATTCTTGAGCTAGCGAAGAGCTCCGCTGGACGTCCACCAGCAAACGACCCCATCGCGATTTCACGTTACCTGTTAATCAGCTCGGATCTTCCCCTGCTGGATGTCACTCTTCCAGAAGGAAAGATCGGGGAAGGCGCGCATCTATTGGCGCTAAGTTCGAGGGCCGTACAGCTGTTTCAACTCCAGTCAGCACAGTGGCGCCTTCTGCAAACACAATCACTGGGACAGACACCGTTGGCAAGCCGGGATCCACGCGGGCGAATTGCACCCGGGCAAATCGGCAGCTTCGACGCGTATCTTCCCGGACTTCATTGCACAGGTAACTCGAGCAGCACTCTTACAATCGGATGTCGCGCCAGCGACGATCCTTGGCCGCTCACAGACGATCGCCAATCGCTCGCGTTTTATGCCCCGAATCGAAACTACTTCAACGGAGTGCTCTCCTCTCCGAATGGACAGAGCGGCACGGTCAATGCATTTTTCTCAGCCGCAGTCTTGAGCGATCGAGTTATCTTCACCAACTTGGATGGACACGCATCCATGGTGCAGGGAGGGCGCTCGACACCAATAGCTGACAGATGGGGAAGCGACATCGCCGGAATTCAAAGCTCATGCCGTGCTGACCTCGTTCTGGCCACCGGAGCGGGCGATTTCCAGCAATTCGATTCCTTATCGGCTTACCAAGTATTGAACTCGCAATTCAGACCGGTATCAGACTCGATGCAATTTCCCGGACCAGTATTGAGTTTGAAAACTTCCGCGGATCATCAACAGACAATCGCGATCGTCGCCACTCCATCCGGACGTTATGAAGCGTACCTTCTTACTGCTCACTGCGGCACTTAGTCTCGCCGCAACCGCCTGGCCCGCCATACGTCCACATTTCGGCGGTACCCTGCGTGTCCAAATGCGCGGAGCGATCAGCTCCTTCGACATCACTGATGATCCGAATGCTGCGCGCGCATTGCTTCGCGATATCGTTCTTAGCAACGTCTGTGACCGGCTGGTGACGCTGAATGGGAACGGAGAGCCGCAGCCATCGTTAGCCACATCGTGGCGCTCCGAGCGCGAGGGCCGTTCCTGGTACTTCATACTCCGCGACGTGCCATTGCACAACGGCAACACGCTGACCGCACAGACAGCGGTTACAGCGCTGTCGGCGCAGAATCCGGAGTGGCATGCGCGCGCTAATGGGAATGAGCTGCTGATTCAATCGGACACGCCTCTTGCCGGCATTCTCTATCAGCTGACAGAGGCGCACAACTCCGTTTGCGTGGCGGGTGACAATGGACGGTGGATCGGGAGTGGCCCATTCCAGATCAGTGACTTCCAACCTGGACAGCAAATTGAGTTGCACGCCTTTGATGAAGCATGGCAAGGGCGCCCATTCCTGGATCGCATCCGGATTCAAATGGGCAGATCATTCACAGATCAAGCAGCGGACCTGCAGACTCAGCGCGCGGATATCATCGAGAGCGATCCAACCCAGCCCCGGACGGCTGCTGGGAATTCAAGCCTCACTGATCCGATTGAACTCCTCGCGCTGGCCTTCACTCCAAATCATCCGGCGGTTGCGGATCCTGGTGTGCGTGAAGGGTTGGCGCGCTCGCTCGACCGTAATTCGATCTACTCCGTGTTGCTGCGCAGGCAAGGTCAGCCTAATGCAGCGGTATTGCCAGCGTGGATGTCCGGCTACGATCATCTCTTCAAGGCAGTACAAGATATCTCCGCCGCGCGGCAACTGCGAAATCCGCTTGGCGCGCTCATGCCGCTTTCGCTCGTCTTCGATGCCAACGACGACTTGGCCAAGCTGGTCGCTGAACGCGTTGCCGTAAATGCGCAGGCAGCGGGAATCACAGTTCAGCCGCGCCCTGACACACCATCGTTCCGAGGATTCAATGCCGATGTGAGACTCGTGCGCCTTCGTCTGGAATCGCCTGAAGCCGGAGCCGCTCTTACCAGAATCGGAACCATTCTGAACCTCCCGAAGCTGCAGAAAGCCGAGACGACCACGACTCTTGAGGCAATGTATGCAATTGAAAGCGATGCGCTGAAGGATTATTCGTTGGTTCCAATCGCCCACATTCCAGAAGCGTACAGCCGCGCGCCGATTGTTCATGATTGGTTCGTGACGCGCTGGGGAGATATCCGTCTCGCCGATTTGTGGGTTGAGAGTGCGAAATGAGCTTGCGCATGCGGCTGCTACTGATCTTCGGCGGCATCGTCGTTATCACGGTCGCATTGGTTTCGTACGCGGTCGCAGTAGGGGCACGAAGATCATTCGAAACAGCCGACAATCAGCGGAGCACGGCAGTGACGCAACAATTCCAGCGGGAGTTTGAATTACAAGGGCAGGCTCTTGCCTTGCGAGCCGCAGCCATCGCGCGTTCACAGCCGTTGCGGAGCATGGCCCTCGCGCTGAGTGCACCCGGCGGAGACCCTGCGCCTTATGTGAATCTTGCGCCCTCGCTCGCGGCCGAGCAACAGCTCGATTTCCTGGAAGTTCTTTCGCAGGACGGAACCGTTATTTCCTCTGCGCAATGGCTTGCGCGCTTTGGCATCCGCTTGGCTTGGATAGATGAAGTTCCAGATTGGAACCTTCAGCCTGTCTTTTTACAAAATGAGGAAACTCCTCAAGGAAGAGAACTCGCCCTTATATCAGTCCGAGCGCTCGCCCCTGCGGACCGACGCTTTCTTATAGTGGCCGGCCAGAAGATCGACTCCAGCTTCCTGAGAAGTCTTGCACTGCCAGAGGGCACGCGGGTTTTGTTATGGCAGCCGTCGGTCGCAGGCGGAGAGTTGGAAGACGCTTACGGAAAAGTGAGCATGCCTGGGGAATTAAAACCTATCCTCAAGGAATCATTGCAGGAAAGAAAACCTGTAAGGCGGAGCATCCATTTAGACGACGGTGCCGATGGTGTGTACACCGCGCACGCAATTCCGTTTACTGGCCGTGACTCTAAACAACCCATTGCGATTCTGGTCGTCGCCAGCAGTCATCGCGAACTCGGGGATCTACAAAGCCGGATTCGGAATATTGGTCTGTTGGTAGCAGCGGGCGGCATCCTTTTGAGCATCATCGCCAGTGGATGGTCTGCGGCGCGCATCAGCCAGCCCATCGAAGAGCTTTCGTCGGCTGCGCAGGATGTGGCGGGGGGTAATTGGGAGCGTAAGGTCCATGCAAATTCGGCGAATAATAAGGGCGAAGTCGCGCAGCTCATTGCATCGTTCAATAAGATGACCGATGAGTTGCTTCGGCAACGTGATCGAGCTCTGCAAGCCGAACGCGTGGCAGCCTGGCGCGAACTTGCGCGCCGCCTTGCGCATGAACTTAAAAACCCGATGTTTCCCCTTCAGATTACGATTGAGAATCTGATGAAAGCGCGGCAGCAGAACTCGCCCGAATTCGATGAAATATTCGCGGAGAGCACAGCTACCTTGCTGGCAGAACTGAGTAATTTGAAGAAGATCGTCGGACGCTTCAGCGATTTTTCTAAGATGCCTGTACCCCAGCTGCAGCGCGTCAACATCGACCAAATCCTGGAGGAGATCGCGAAACTATTTGCACCACAACTCGCCTCGACGGCGAAGCCGATCAAGATGGAAACCAGGCTTACCTCGGAGGACCCAAATGTCGCCGGAGCTTCTGCGACGCGCTTTTGAGAATCTGGTCTTGAACGCTATCGACGCAATGCCTGATGGCGGAACCCTGCGCATCACTACGCTGGGCTCCGCCGAGAATATGACGGTCGAAGTCTCTGATAGCGGTGCAGGATTTGACGAAGAAGAAGCCAGCCGTCTGTTCACCCCTTATTACACGACAAAGCAGCATGGCACCGGACTGGGACTTGCAATTGTGCAATCGGTAATCAGCGACCACGGAGCGAGAATCTCCGTCTCCAGCCGTCCGGGACTTGGAACGACATTCCGCATGGAATTTCAGCGCAAGCCAGCAACGCAGACCAACGATGCGGCCATGGGAAAGGCATAAGCGTGACCAAGGCGCACTTGCTCATTATCGATGACGAGCCAAATACTCTGGCATCGCTCTCGCGTGCCTTCCGCCTTGCCGGGCACGAGGCGGCGGTCTGCGATCAACCTGCGCGAGCTCTCGAACTGGTCAAGAGCCAAACCTTTGATCTCATTCTGTCCGATGTCGTGATGCCCGGGAAAGACGGCATAGCGCTGCTGGAGGAGATCAAGACGCTGGGCGTCACCACGCCGGTAGTCATGATGTCCGGGCAGGCGCACGTGCAGATGGCAGTGCGCGCAACCAAGGTGGGCGCAATCGATTTTCTGGAGAAGCCTATCTCCACAGACAAGCTCCTGCTGACGCTCGACAATGCCATGAGGCTCACGCGTCTCGAGCGGGAGAACCGCGAGCTCCGCGGAACGCTGGGCAAGCATGAACTGGTATGGCGTGGAGAGGTGATGTCGCGCCTCATGGCACAGATTGAACGCGTGGCGGCCAGCGAGACGCGCGTTTGCATCTTGGGAGAGACGGGAACCGGCAAAGAGCTGGTGGCGCGCACGCTCCATCAGAAGAGTCCGCGCGCTGGACAGCCGTTTGTTACGCTCAATTGCGCCGCAGTCCCCGCCGAATTAATCGAGAGTGAACTCTTTGGACATGAAAAGGGGGCGTTCACCGGAGCCGCAGCACGTCATCTTGGGAAATTCGAGCAGGCAAACGGGGGCACACTCTTTCTCGATGAGATCGGCGACATGCCTCTGGCAATGCAGGCGAAGCTTCTGCGCGGTCTCGAAGAAGGAGAGGTAGAGCGAATCGGCGGCAGTGGCACGGTTAAGGTGGACGTGCGAGTAATCGTCGCGACTCATCGCGACTTGACCGAGCAGGTACGCGAAGGCAAGTTCCGCCAAGATTTATTTCATCGCATCTATGTTTTCCCGATCACCCTGCCGCCATTGCGCGAACGGCGTGACGACATTCCCGTTCTGATCGAACATTTTCAAAAACAGATCGCTCGCCAGAACAATTGGAAAGCTACCGAATTTACCGCCGATGCTATCGCTGAGTTGCAAAAATACTCATGGCCCGGAAATGTCCGCGAGCTGCGCAACATGATTGAACGCCTACTTTTGCTGGCGACGAACAACGTCGTGGATCAATCGATCGTGCGAGTGGCATTGCCGTCCAACTCGAGTATGCCTGCCGCTTCCATTCCCGATGGTCAGGGAACCTTGGCACAGCGCATGGATCAGGTCGAGAGAAAGATCATCCTGGCAGAACTAGATCGTCAGCAACATCACATCACCAACACATCCAAAGCACTTGGCGTGGAGCGCAGTCATCTTTATAAGAAGTGTCAGCAATTGGGAATTGATCTAGTAAAAAAGGCGCGCTAGAGACGCAGCATGCTGCGCCTTTACCATAAGGCATGTAATCATCCACATGAGGACCAGATTGAACCAAACCAGCAACTAACCAGTAATCACAATTTCATGAGCCGCCCTAAGTCCGGTGCTATGTTGTAGTTGCTCTGTGCGACATCCGTTACTTCGTCTGTGGTGGATCAAAATTCGAAATTCTTCCGCCTCTTTGCCGTCCTGAGGACGATCGCCGAGGTGGGGCCTGTGGCAACGGCCGACCACGAATTCTCGGATGCCGCCCGGCAGATTCTCGAGCGCATCCTGGGTGCTTTTGAGGCTGATCAAGGCGCACTCCTGCTTCTAGATAGCGCCGCTTCCAAGCTTACCTGTGTAGCTTCGACTGGATTCCCTGGCCTAACCGCTCATTGTGTGCTCCCCCTGGTCGGTGTTTCGCAGCATCATTGGAATCAGACGCGAGCACCGCGCCTTACGAACCGGCAGCAGGATATACAAGAGCTTTTTGGCTCTTCGCAAACTCCTTTCCTCAACGCGATCAAATGCTTCGCGCCGCTGCGCGTGAATACCGGCCCGATTGGCGCTTTGGTGCTCGGTGGGCGGCAAGGTCAAGAAACCTATGGGATCGTCGATCTCGAAGCACTGGAGATGCTGTCGTCGCACGTGGCACTGGTACTGCACAATCACTCGTTGGCGGAATCGCTGCGTCATCAGATCGCTGACAATCTGCGGCTCCTCAGCTCACTTCATCATTCCTATGACGATGCGCTCGAGGCGTTCGCAACGACCATTGACTCAAAAGATACTTATCTGCGCGGACATTCGGTGCACGTAGCGCGCTTTTCCGCCGGCATCGCAACCACTCTAGGCATGAGTGAAGAAGAAGTCGCAGGAATTCGCGCGGCTGCGCACCTGCACGATATCGGCAAGGTAACTGTAGATAAGCAGTTTTTCGCTAAGGCCTCCACCCTGCGTCCGGAAGAGTTTCGCGCCATCGCGGACCATACCGTAATGGGCCACCAGATCGTCTCCTCGGCCCGCTTTCCCTGGCCGCAGGTGCCTGAGGTAGTCCGCTGGCACCACGAACGTGCCGACGGCTCCGGATATCCCGACCGCCTGCATAACGACGAGCTTCCGCTTTCGGTACGTATCGTTGCGGTAGGCGATACGTTTGACGCCATGACGAGCGATCGTCCCTATCGTCAGTCGAATTCTGTAATGAGTGTTTGTCATGAACTGGTAAGGCTGTCGCCTTCGAAGTTCGATTCGAGCGTGGTCCAGGCTCTATTAGTGCATTTGCGGCGCGATTTGGAAAACAAGAGCGCCACGCGATTGCTGCCGCAGCAGAAGACGACGCAGATCACCGTCGCGGATATCGACCGGCTCTCTTGCGATCTTGTAGGACGACTGACTGGGCATAGAGTGTATTCCGCATGAAAATCTGCGTTCCTGTTTTCAGCGATTGAGTTTGAGAAGAAAGATCGACCGCGAATCGGGGAACTCGCACCTTGTACTCAATTGAAGAGATTTGCGATGCGATGATCACTGCAGGATCAGCCGCTGCTCTTTGCCGTACCGAGCAGGACTTTCTCCTCTGCGCCTTACAGACAGCCGGAGAATTGCTCGAAGTAAGTTGCGTCGTCTTCTATCCCGCAGCTGGACCTCCATGCGGACATATCGGTACGTTGCGCGTAAACGAGCGCGCCGGCAGTGACCTTGAGACTCCCGAACACCTGCCTGCGTCATTTAGTGATTACCTGCGCCGGCAACCGCGCCGCATTATCGTCTCCGGCGACTGGGATTCGCTGAGAACGCTTCTACCCTCATTCGATTTTTCCTGCTGCGCCTCGCTCTGGATTTCGCTCGGTAACGAAGATCAAGTCTTTGGCACGCTGGCGTTATTCGATCACGAATCGCGCCGCTTCGACCGCACTCAGCAGAAGATCTCTGAACTTATTGCGCACCTAATCCGCTTGGGTCTGGAATCTCAAGCAGGCCGACAGACACTGCAAAGCAGTGAAGCCTCCAACTATCAGGAATTTGCAAATCTCGTCGGCGGCGTGGCACGTGATCTCATTAATCCGCTCACCGCGATCTTCGGCTACATTGAGCTGCTGAAAGCGGAAACTGTGGAACCGCGCTCCGCGCATCTAGTCACGCGCATGGAAGAGCAGATCGAGAAAGCTCGAAAAGTGATCGCGGCCTTCTCGAGCGGCTCGGAGATAAAGAAGCTGCGTGGAGGAGAAGGTGTGAGCGTCCCACGAGCGGAGCTGGAGCGGCCGGTTACGCCGATAAAGTCGAAACCGGAGACCGATACATCTGCCTGGCAATCGATTCCACCTGAGGATAATGCAGGTACGCGCATACTCCTCGTTCAGCGCAGTGAAGCGGTACTCGAGTTCCAAAGGTCAGTTCTCAGTGCTCTCGGCGCAGAGGTGATCCCCGCCCTTTCAGCCAACGATGCCCTTGATCATCTTCGCACTTCGAAGATGGATGCCATCATCCTCGACGATGAACTTGAAGAACCTCTTTCCAGCAAGCGCCTCGTCTGGTGGGTACGTGAAAATCGGCCCGAGCTCGCCGAGCGAATGCT
>Ga0209156_10004641_pt1 | contig 9943 bp, 6 predicted proteins | sample GraSoiAngelo_124_FD_185881 | JGI IMG/M metagenome (GOLD analysis project Ga0209156, IMG submission 185881) | Grasslands soil microbial communities from the Angelo Coastal Reserve, California, USA - 14_0927_05_20cm (SPAdes) (version 2) | ecosystem: Environmental > Terrestrial > Soil > Grasslands ...
GGATCGATGCGCCGTAATTTAATCGCCATGTTAGACGAACTGCAGGTCCCGCGATGCCTAAACATTCGGTCCACCGCAGACCTGTTCGCATCGAATCACTCGTTAGTGCACACTACGTCAGCCTTCCGTTACCCTGTTTTCAAGGAGCGACAGAATTACAGCGGACAAAACCCCTCAGCTCTCGAGTCAACTTTATTAATGGATTATGCGCGCGATTGCTTAGTTGAGGAGTTGCAACAACTAGATCGAGCGCTCGTCGTTCCTTTGGGTAAGGCAGTTAGCGCGATTCTGCGCATTCTCACGTCTGAAGGCCGCATGCGACCGCTTCCCTGTCTCTGGGGCTTTCCACATCCATCGGGTGCGAATGGCCACAGAAAGGCTGAGTTCGCGGCGAATGAAGCACGACTGCGAAAGACTGTCGCGCAACTCTTTGCGCACTAATCACAGCATCATGTGAGCGGCTGCGAAACTTCGCGTAGTCAACTGCATTGCTGGCCGCGTTAGGTTCGCCATACCATGGCGGCCGAATGCCAGCACATCGGAGGTCAGATCGACGCCGCGTGTGACTCGCCTCGTACTTTGAGTAGGGCAGTCACTAGCGCATGATCACTGCCAGCTCGAACTGATTGCTCGTAAAGGTAATCAACCTCGAGAACATCTAGCCCGGGCGAGATTATAGATGAAATCATAACGACACTCAATCATCTTTCGGCGGTTCCCGCGTATGTGAGAAATGGCAAGCGGACCAGTGGGCCTCCTGCTCACGATTTCCTCCATCATGCGCGGTCGCTCTGCCAAATACAGCCGAAGACAATCGCGTAACTCATGGAGCGGCGAGTGTCTAAGCAGGGCAGGCTCATCCTCCCACCACCACTGGTTTTGGTCGAACATAGGATGATCCGTTTTCGGAGCGTTGGCGTCGATTCCGAAGATCGTGTGGCCGCTTTGCTTCGTCAGCCACTCGGCAATCGCCCGTAGTGTTTGCGGCTTAGTTTTTCCCCAACTAGCGCCGGGCGGCGTGTGAAAACTGCACATCGTCATCTCCAAGCCCGAATTGATTTTGACGATCAATGCTCGTTCCGGGAACCGCAGTTCCTCTAGAAGCTGAGCGGAATAAATTTGAAACGGCGACCGCCCGAATACCGCACAACCTAAGCGACGGGAAGGTTCCCTGTTCGGGTCGCGGAGGTCGAAGCGAAAGAGAAAACGCAAACCAGTCGAAAATTCCAGTGTCCGTTAACTTTTCATAAAAGCCTCCTGAGACTTCTTGAAGCGCGAGAAGATCAGTATCGACTCGCCTAAGCAATTCGGCGTGTGTCTCCCGAAAGTTTCGGTTGTTAACGTTCCACGAAGAGACTCGAAATTGCATGAGGATCATCGTTCCCAAATGAAGGGCCGGAGCTGACTGTCGTTGCCGACTTCATCGTGCATAAAATGAGACTTTGGCCATGAATGCACTCCATTTTGGACCAAGACCACCGCCATCGAGCAGGATTCTCGGGCATTTTTTGAACCCCAAATCGCGGCCGTCACTGTAACGGATCATGCGCCAGTGCATGTGCGGGACAACATGATTGAGAGGGATATCATATTGACGCGTCAGTCTGGCTGTGAGTTGCGCGGTGCGGTCGATGGTGCTGCCAAGATTGTTGCCCCGATTTACACACATTTCGATCCCGATGGACGACCTGTTTCCCGGGCCTTCGTAATCAGCATGCTCTCCGGTTTCGTTAGTCGGGAGCGTTTGGTAAATGGAATGATCGTCCACAGTGAAATGCCAAGTGAGAAATCCAGTGCGATTGTGACGGCCTCGGAGCCCCTTGTTCATGGCGAGGGCGTGATGCAAAGCGTCGGCGCTACGAGACGTATTGTCGGTCGAATGAATAGTGATAAATGTCGGACGCATCGGCCGATGCAAGGGACGTCCGCATTTCCCTGGGGGGATGATGTTCTGCGTGATTTTCAATTCGGCTGCACCGGCGGGAGCCGGGACGCTGACGGCGGCGCGTCGGTGAAACGCCGCACAGGAAGAAAGGAGAAGCCCTACCAGGACAATAGCAAGGAAGTCAAATATGCGAAGTTTCACCGTAACGATTCCGGCTGAGTAGGAACAAAATAGCAACTCGATCGGCTCTCGCTAGCAAACGATCCCGTCCAGGCTTTGCTCGAAAATGCTGGCGGTGGAAAAAAGTTAGCACTCTTTGAACCCGCCCGCGTGCTCGTGCATTTCAATCACATTGCCAGCTTCATCGTAAACGCGAATCACAGCAGCTAGACCGCGAGGAACTCGCGAAGCAATGGCAGACTCGTTGATAACGTGTGGCTCGTGACGTCACGAGGTTCGACAGCCCCGCGTGTAAGTAAGACCTGTTGAGGGGTGTCGAACTCGAAGTAGAACATCCGTTCACGTGCGCCCGAGCGCGTGCGAAGCGATGAGATGAGTTGAGCCATTTCCTCGCGGCGAAACAGCAGGAGCAACGGAAGCCACCAAGACGTTTTTGAACCGTCGCCACGACCCGTGACGTTTGGGTACAGCGACGCTAAAACGAAGAAATCTGCTTGTTCCGTGACCGGAAAGCTTCGAAACCAGCTTACAAATTTACACTTAGCGCGAGGCCGTTGCTCGTATGCACGTGAGTACTTGACCTGCAGTGTTGCGGCTCGGCTTGTGCCGTTTGTTCGACGGGTAAGCAGAAGATCGACGCCCTTCTCCTGCCGGGACAACGGCGCGTAAACTGAATAGCCGTCGCTCGAAGGCAAAGCCTTCATGAGGTGCTCAGCAACGAGCCATTCGGAATACGGTAACGTGAGAATCGGCTCCATGAACGCTCAACCTAACGAGAAAGAGATAAGCCACGGTACGGTGTTGTGGCAAGGTTCCTCCCGTTCGCTCGAACAGGGGCCGTTGGCTTCATCGTTTGGTTAGATGTCTGGCGTCCCATCAGCACTAGTGTCGCGCTTCCAATCAACGTGCAGAAACCTGTAAAGATCGCGAATTCAACGCTCTGGAATCCGCAAGACTGGAAGCTGCCATACTTTTAGGCACTCTAATCGAGGCAGAACACAATCAGAGATTCCTCGACTTCGTTCGGAATGACAACGGAAGCATTACACGTCGTAGTACATCGCGAATTCGTACGGATGGGGTCGCAATCGAAGCGCGTCGTATTCTTTTTGTTTCATGTCCACCCAGTTGGCGATGAAGTCTTCGTTGAAGACGTCGCCGCGCAACAGGAACGCATGATCGGCTTGAAGCGCTTCGATTGCGCCGCGGAGCGAATCGGGCACGCTCGCGACCTGCGCCAGTTCTTCCGGCGGTAGTTCGTATAGATTTTTGTCGAGCGGATCACCAGGGTCTATGCGGCTTTGAATTCCATCAAGACCTGCCAGAAGCATGGCCGAGAACGCGAGATATGGATTTGCCGAGGCGTCAGGTGTGCGGAACTCCAGCCGTTTTGCTTTCGGGCTTGCTGAGTAGGTTGGAATACGGACCGCCGCGGAACGGTTCCGCGCCGAATATGCCAGGTTCACCGGCGCCTCGAATCCAGGTACGAGGCGCTTGAAACTGTTTGTGGTTGGATTGCAAAAGCAGGTGAGCGCGGACGCGTGCTTCAAGATTCCCCCGATGAAAAAAAGCGCCATTTCACTCAAGCCCGCGTAACCGTTTCCAGCGAATAGCGGTTTGCCATCTTTCCAAAGCGAAATGTGGGTGTGCATACCGGAACCGTTGTCAGCGAAGAGAGGCTTCGGCATGAAGGTGACGGTTTTGTTGTGCCTTCGCGCGACGTTGCGAATGATGTACTTGTAATACTGCATCGAGTCGCCCATCTGCTTCAGCGGCGCGAAACGGACGTCGATCTCGGCCTGGCCGGCGGTGGCGACTTCGTGATGTTGTTTGTCCACGAGAATACCGGCTTTCTCGATCTCGAGCGCCATTTCGTTGCGGATATCCTGCAGCGTATCCATCGGCGGCACCGGGAAATAACCTTCTTTCGGTCGAATTTTGTATCCGAGATTTGGAAATTCTTCGCGCGCGCTGTTCCAATGGCCCTCACCGCTGTCGATAATGTACGACGACGCGTTCCCGCTGTTTGCAAATCGCACATCGTCGAAAATGAAGAACTCCGCTTCCGGTCCGAAGAATGCGGTATCCGCGATGCCGGTGCTCTTTAAATAAGCCTCTGCTTTTTCGGCGACGCCGCGCGGGTCACGATCGTATGGTTCGCGCGTAATTGGATCGACGATCGTGCAGATGAGCGAAAGCGTTGGTTCGAGGTTGAAGATGTCGATCCACGCCGTTGCGGGATCAGGAATGACAAGCATGTCCGATGCGTTGATGACCTTCCACCCGCGGATGCTCGACCCGTCGAACCCGAGTCCATCGGTGAAAATATCATCACTGTAGTCACTGAGGGTGGTGGTGAAATGCTGCCATGTGCCGGGCAGGTCGGTGAATTTGAAATCCACGAGCTTCACCTCGTGGTCTTTGATCATTTTGCTGACGTCGGATGGAGTTTTGTCTTTGGCCATGGTTTCGTTGAAGCGTTGAAGGGTTGAAGCGTTAAAAAGGTTAAATTGTTAAAACGTTAAATGGTTACATCGTCGAATTCCCGAACCGCTTCAACGTTTTAACGCTTCAGCGGTTAAACGACTAGCGGCGCCGAGCGCCGTCAGACCGCTTTTTCGCCGATCTCTTCCGTCCGGATGCGCACTGCGTGTTCCACCGGGAGAACGAACACTTTTCCATCCCCGATCTTCCCAGTCTTCGCTGCGGCCACCACCACATTGACGGCCTTGTCCACCATATCGTCCGCCATCACTACTTCCACTTTCACTTTTGGCAAAAAATCCACCGTGTACTCGCTCCCACGGTAAATTTCGGTGTGTCCCTTTTGCCGGCCGAAACCTTTGACTTCGGTGACGGTCATCCCTTCGATGCCAAGCTCGGCCAGCGCTTCTTTGACCTCTTCGAGCTTGAACGGTTTGATGATGGCCTCCAGTTTTTTCATGTCGCAGTAAACTCGGTATCGCGCGGTGCTTTGCAACCCGCCTTCGCTGCGCTACGGCGCGGCAGGTCGAAAGCTATGCCCAGCACGCGCTCTCATAGCAATGCCGCGATGCGAATGCAATCACGAATTTTTCTTGCAATCCGCTGTCATCTTGAGCGGAGCGAAGCGAAGTTGAAAGATCCCGTAAAATTACCTTTTGGTTTCGCTACGGGATTCCTTGACTTCGCTCGGAATGACGGCTTGGTCAGATGCCTCGTAAATTTGCGAATTCTTTTGCGCAATTATACTGGAAACTAATGTCGCGTGACTCTTTCGTTCATCTGCATCTGCACACTGAATATTCGCTGCTGGATGGCAGTATTCGGATGAAAGAGCTGATGAAAAAGGCGGCGCAGTTCAAGATGCCAGCGGTCGCGATCACAGATCACGGTAATTTGTTTGGCGCGATCGAATTTTATCAGGAAGCGCAGCGCGCCGGGGTGAAACCGATCATTGGTTGCGAAGCTTACGTCGCGCCCGGATCGCACAAGGACCGGCCGGGTTCGCGACGTCATTCCGCTTATCACTTTACGTTCTTGGCGCAGAATGAAGCTGGCTATCGCAACCTCGTAAAGTTGATTACGGCAGCGCACCTGGATGGATTTCATTATGCGCCCAGGATCGATAAAGAGCTTTTGTCGGCGCATGCAGCAGGGCTGATCGGGCTGAGCGGCTGCCTTGCGGGCGAAATCAATAGCGCGATTCAGGCGAATAATCTGGAGAAGGCGAAACAGAGCGCCGCCGAATACCGCGACATCCTTGGCCCGGAGAATTTTTTCTTGGAAATGCACGATCACGGTATGGAAGAGCAACGCCTGTGCAATCGGGTCCTGCCGCAGATTGCGCGGGACATTGGCGTCGGACTTGTTGCCGCGAACGACGTTCATTTTTTGCGCCGGAGCGACCACGACGCGCACGACGTAATGCTGTGCATCGGCACCGGCAAAATGGTCCAGGACGAAAACCGGATGCGATACGTGCCGGAGCTGTATTTCAAATCGCCGGCCGAAATGCGCGAAGTATTCCGCGATTTTCCGCAGGCAATTACGAACACGCTTGAAATCGGCGAGCGTTGCCGTGTCGATCTGGAGTTTGGACGTTCGAAATATCCGGAATATCCGGTTCCAGCTGGAAAAACGCGGGAAGGTTATTTGCGCGAGCTTTGTTATCAAGGCCTGCGCGAACGCTACGGCGACCGTGCAGCAACTGACGCGGAATTGCTTAAACGGCTCGATTACGAACTTGGGGTGCTGGAGAAAACCGGTTTCGTCAGTTATCTGCTCATCGTTTGGGATTTCATCCATTTCGCCAAGGAGCGGCGCATTCCGGTTGGCCCGGGTCGCGGTTCGGCTGCGGGCTCGATGGTTGCTTACGTTCTGGGAATTACTGACATCGATCCGTTGCAGTACGGGTTGATTTTCGAGCGGTTTTTGAATCCGGATCGCGTTTCCCCGCCGGATATCGACGTCGATTTTTGCGAAGCGCGTCGCGGCGAAGTCCTCGAATACGTTCGGCAAAAGTATGGTGAGCGTCGGGTGGCGCAGATCATCACCTTTGGCAAGCTCAAAGCGAAAAGTGTGGTGCGCGATGTCGGGCGAGTGATGGGCTGGAGTTATCGCGACGCCGATCGCATCGCGAAGATGATCCCCAATGAATTGAATATCACGCTCGATTCGGCGGTGGAAAAAAATCCGGAGCTGAAACGGGCAGTCGCAACCGAGCCTGCGACGCGGCAGCTCTTCGATTATGCCAAGGTTCTCGAAGGCTTGTCTCGGAATGCCGGCGTGCACGCAGCGGGCGTAGTGATCGCGGATCGGGACTTGTCGGATTACATCCCGCTTTGTCGTGATGTGAAAGGCAACGATGTGATCAGCCAGTACGCCATGGGGCCGCTGAATGATCTGGGGCTCCTGAAAATGGATTTCCTCGGATTGAAAACGCTGACGGTGATCGAAGACACGCTGACCCTTATTCGCAAGCGGGAGACAGGCTTTTCAGTGAAGGACATTCCGATCGACGACACCGCTGCGTTCGCCCTGTATAACCGCGGCGAAACGATTGGGCTTTTCCAGATGGAATCGGGCGGGATGACGAGTTTGTCGAAGCAATTGGATGTAAAGAAGCTCGACGACATCATCGCGTTGATCGCGCTGTACCGGCCGGGGCCGATGGAGCTTATCCCGGAATACGTGAGAGCGAAAAAGGGCATTACGCCGATCAAATATCTGCACCCATTATTGGAAGACATATGCGCCGATACCTATGGGGTGATGATTTACCAGGAACAAGTGATGGCTGCCGCGAGCAAACTTGCGGGGTACTCGCTCGCGCAGGCAGATCTTCTCCGGCGTGCCATGGGCAAGAAAGACAAGGAAAAGATGGCGAAGGAACGCAGAAATTTCATCGAGGGCTGCGCGCGCACGAACAAAATCCCGGAGAAAAAAGCAAACGCCATTTTCGATTTGCTGGAAAAATTCGCCGGTTACGGCTTCAACAAAAGCCACAGCGCAGCTTACGGTGTAATCAGTTATCAAACCGCTTATCTCAAGGCGCATTACCCGGTGGAATTCATGGCGGGTTTGCTGAGCAACGAAATCAATAACACGGAAAAAATTTCCGTTTTCGTCGGCGAATGCAAACGGATGGGCATTTCCATTATGCCACCGGATATCAACAAGAGCGGTCTGAAGTTCATGCCGGAAATGTGGGAGGGACCTCAGCGTCCCGACAGTCGCGGGACTAAGGCCGCTCCCACATTGAACGCTATTCGTTATGGTCTTGCCGCGATCAAACACGTCGGCGAAACCGCTATGGAAGCGGTGATTCGCGAGCGCGAACAGCGAGGCGATTTCTTTTCACTAGAGGATCTCTGCACCCGACTGGACTCGCGCCTTGCCAACCGGAAAATGCTGGAAAGCCTTATCAAGGCCGGCGCTTTTGATTTTCTTGGCCGAGACCGCGCCGAACTTTATGGCTGCATTGATGATGCTGTGGGCGCATCTGTGGCCGCGCAACGGGACCGGCTGGCTGGTCAGGTTTCACTGTTTGATGAAGCAACCGCATCTACAACGTCAAGAAAGAGGCCGGTTACGCGATGGAGCGACCATGAAAAGCTTTCGTACGAGAAAGAGCTTCTGGGTTTTTACGTCAGCGGGCATCCACTCGATGCATACGTGGAAGTTTTTGCTGCGAAAAATTATCGGTCGATTGCCTCGTTAGCCGATCTCGACGATCGCGCGCCCTTCAAGATCGCCGGAGCGATTGTGCAGGTCGAAAAGAAGTTTACCCGAAGAGAGGGCAAACCTTTTGCGGTTCTTTGGATCGAAGACTTGACCGACACGCTGGAAGTCGTCGTGTGGAACGAGGTTTACCTGAGAGTCTCCGATGCGCTCGCAGCGGGACGCGTTGTTGAGATAAAAGGAACCATGGATAAACGCGAAGAAGTCCTTCGCGCCACGGCGCTGGGAATCAGATCGCTTCCGCTTGGAAAAACCAATGGGGCCAGTGAAAGATCGGGAGATTCATCCGAGCAGCCGACTGTTCTTCTGCAATTTTCTACGGCAACAACAGGCGATGAACTGCGGCAGGTGCGCGAGATTCTGGTCAGCTCACCGGGCCGGCGGCCGGTTCAATTGCTGTTTGATCGCCGTGACGGCAGTTCTTTACGCTTGGATGCAGGCGTGGAACTTCGCGTGAACCTCACGCACGAGTTGGAGGAAAAGCTTTCGCGTTGGCTAGTCACGCCGAAACTCCAATAACTCGGCTATCGCCGCTTCTTTTGTCGTTTTGCGGGGGCTTCGGGAGCTGCTTCGGTTCGCGGGACGGCGCCGAGCAACAAAGTCTTTTCCTCCGGGCCTGTACCCAAACAGAGTGGAAAGTTGCGGGCGAGACCGGCCGGATTGGAAACGCCGAACAACGGGGTGCTGCTGTCTTCTTTCAGGCTGATAGTCCAAGGCGATTGAAATAGACTGCCGCGGAACTCCAACTCTCCGACAGCAGGCGCCAGAGGCAATGCTGCGGGAGCAATTTCAATTCTATTCACGCAATCAATCAAGCGCGACGTGAGATCGAAGATCGGCGTCGCGCCGGTGACCCTGATCGTGATATCGCTTGTATCCTTGAAATCAATTTCCCCACGAACCAAGACATCCGCCTCTTTGGTTGCGGCATTGAAAAATTCCAGCGAAGCGCGATCACCCTCAAAGACAATGCGGCTGCTCGCTTCAGTGAGATTAAACCAAGCCCCGCTGCTGGCGGACAATTTTCCGTTCACAAGCTGCACGTCGCCAACGATGCGCGGATGTTGCAACGTTTCGGAAAGAGAAATGCTTCCGCTCAGAATGCCGTCTTGGAAAACCTCAGGATGAAAAAGTTGGCGCATCTTCCCCAGAAAGATTGACGAAAAATCGACTGTCACGTTGACCGGAGACAACTGGAAAGCGCCCCAGTCCGTTCCGATGCGCAACGGAAAATCCGCTGTGAAACTAATCGGACTCGAATCGGGCACACGGATCACGCCGCGCGCATCCCATTTATTGGATTCGATCGTTGCCTGAACATCTACCGGGATCGGCTTTGCACTCTTTCCGGTTGATCCACGAAAGCCGGAAAGATAATCGAGCAGGTTATCGGCTCGGGCATCCAGCGTTCCCGAATAGCTGTGCGCGCCGGACATTTCGATCTTGCCTTCTGCGGTAAGAGAATCGTTTTTGCGTTTCAGCTCGAGTTGTTCAATCGCCAGCTCCCTTCCCTGCAACTTCAGATTCGCGCTCAAGCTGTCGATTGCTGTTTTGAAAAGTGTTAGAGACGTGCCTTCAACCGACAGATTTCCACCAAGTTGCCGTGCCTGTGTTTTCAAAGCCCCTTCGACGAAAAGTTTCCCGGCGAATTCGCCG